>JFJP01002199.1_pt1 | contig 12928 bp, 12 predicted proteins | sample 431651 | NCBI WGS metagenome assembly JFJP01 (sample SAMN02602958, study PRJNA72255) | Microbial mat metagenome, whole genome shotgun sequencing project. | biome: fresh water; feature: sink hole; material: water; isolation source: purple microbial (photo- and chemosynthetic) mats found in... | reverse complement strand
CATGCGCTCGATCAGGCGGTCAGCCAGCTCGACCTGCTGGTATCCGATCTGCAAAACGCCGTCATGAAGACGCGCATGCAGCCGATCGGTCGCTTGTTCCAGAAATATCCGCGCATCGCGCGCGACCTGGCGCGTAGCCTGGGCAAGGACGTCGAGTTGCTGCTTGTCGGCGAAGACACCGAGATTGACAAGACCATGATCGAGGATCTGTCCGATCCGATCGTGCACTTGATTCGCAATGCCGTCGATCATGGCGTCGAGGGGCCGGAAGAACGCAAGGCCGCCGGCAAGCCCGAGAAGTCGCAGGTTCGACTGGAAGCACGCCAGGAAGGCGATCACATCGTGCTGATTGTCGCTGACGACGGCAAAGGCATGAACCCCGAGAAGTTGCGTGCCAAGGCGCTGGAAAAAGGCCTCATCTCCGACGAGGAAGCCAATACCATGGACGAGCGGCAGAGCCTGCATCTCGTCTTTTTGCCGGGTTTCTCGACCAAGGACGTCGCCTCTGACGTGTCCGGTCGGGGCGTCGGCATGGATGTGGTCAAAACCAACATCCAGAAGCTCAACGGCTCGATCGAAATCAAGTGCGTCCCTGGCAAAGGCACCAGTTTCGTCATTTCACTGCCGCTGACACTGGCGATTCTGCCGGTGTTGCTGGTGCAGCTTGGACAGCAGCCCTTTGCCGTGCCGCTGTCGATGGTGCGCGAAATCCTGCCCATCGAGATCGAGCAGATTCAGGAGGTCGGTGGCCGTGCGACCATGGTCGTGCGTGGCGAAGTCATGCCGATCTACCCGTTGTGCAATCTGCTCGGCTGGTCGCTGGAGCGGGTTGCCGAATACGGCGTGCTGATGCAGACAGCGGACCAGACCTTCATTCTCGCCATCGATGGTTTCATGGGGCGTGAAGATGCGGTGATCAAGTCGCTCGAAGACTTCCGGCCCAAGGGTGTTGCTGGCGTCACCACGCTGTCCAATGGACAGATTGTGCTGATTCTCGACATGAAAGAACTGCTCGGCGACATGGGTGAGGCTCGTGGCGTGCCACGGTCGGCGTTTGTTCGTCACGACCAGCTGGCGGCGTAGTTCGTTTCTGGTGCCCTGCACGCGCCACGCACCCTCGTTTCGCGTGTTCCGCGCTTCCCGCGCGTTCCGAATTGACCCGCTAATCCAGCCGTAATCCCGGGTTTCCGCTTGACATCGGCGGCAATAATTGCCGCCATGGAGTGGACTGTCCTTGGCTGAAGAAAGCGATCTCGAAAGAACCGAACCAGCATCGACCCGACGCATTGAACAGGCGCGGGCCGAGGGTCAGGTTCCGCAGTCGCGCGAACTGGTGGCGTTCATGGTGCTCGCTTCCGGCGTGGGTGGGCTTTGGGCCATGGGCGGCTGGCTGACGCACCGCGCCGGTGACATTCTGTCGCACGGCCTGGCCTTTGACCGCAAAGCTGCCTTCGATACGGAGTTCATGGGGGTGTCCTTCGTCAACCTGTCGATCGAGGCGCTGACGCTACTTGCCCCGATCTTTTTGCTGACTATTGTGGCGGCCCTGCTCGCACCGTTTTCGCTCGGTGGCTGGATATTCAGCAGCAAGGCGCTGGCGCTTGACCTGAACCGGATGGATCCGCTCAAAGGTCTCGCGCGCATGTTCTCCTGGCAAAGCGTGGCGGAACTGGTTAAGAGCGTGCTGAAGGCATTATTGATAGGCGGCATCATCTGGTGGGTGGTGCGCAAAGAACAGGATCAGCTATTTGCCTTGATCTCGCAACCCGTGGAAATCGCGCTGGCCTCGACCGGCCACATCCTCATCTACGCGGCCCTGGCGATGGTAGCGGGCCTGGCGCTGATCGCCGCGATGGATGTTCCTTTCCAGCTCTGGCAGTACTACTCGCGACTCAAGATGACGCGCGAAGAACTGCGGCAGGAATACAAGGAAATGGAAGGTGACCCGCATTTGAAGGCGCGTATACGCAGCCAGCAACGCGAGGTGGCTCGCCGGCGCATGATGGCCGAAGTGCCGAAGGCCGACGTGGTGGTAACCAACCCGACCCACTTTGCCGTGGCCCTGAAGTACGACGCCAGCAAGATGGGGGCGCCAATCGTGGTCGCCAAGGGCATGAATCTGGTCGCTCTGCGGATTCGCGAAATCGCCGAAGAAAACGCCGTGCCTGTCCTGGAGGCGCCACCGCTGGCGCGGGCGCTGCATCGCCATGCCGAACTGGGCGATCAGATTCCAGCAACGCTCTACACTGCTGTCGCCGAGGTAATGGCCTATGTCTATCAATTGAACCAGTACGCCGCCAGTGGCGGCCTGGTGCCCCAGGTGCCGAATGCCATTGCCGTGCCGGCCGACCTCGATCCCGGGGTAGTTAACTGATGGCTGCTAACGCTACCGGGCTGCCGTTCGACGTCATTTTCGCCCGGGCCAATTTGCGCCAACTGGCGCCGCCGGTGCTCATCATCGCCATTCTGTCGATGATGGTGATGCCGCTGCCGTCATTCGTGCTGGACGTGTTCTTCACCTTTAACATCGCGATGGCGATCATTGTCCTGCTGGTGTCGATGACCCTGATGAAGCCGCTCGATTTCTCGGTGTTCCCGACCGTGCTGCTGGTCACTACCCTGCTGCGACTCTCCCTCAACGTGGCCTCAACCCGGATCGTGCTGATCGAAGGTCACACGGGGCCAGATGCAGCGGGCAAGGTTATCGAGGCCTTCGGTAATTTCCTCGTGGGCGGCAACGCGGCGGTTGGCCTGGTTGTCTTCATCATCTTGACGATTATCAACTTCGTTGTTATCACCAAGGGCGCCGGCCGCATCGCCGAGGTAACGGCGCGCTTTACGCTGGACGCAATGCCCGGCAAGCAGATGGCGATCGACGCCGACCTCAATGCCGGCCTTATCGGCGAAGATGAAGCGCGGCGTCGCCGCAAGGAAATCGCCCAGGAAGCCGACTTTTACGGCTCGATGGATGGCGCCTCGAAATTCGTGCGCGGCGATGCCGTGGCAGGCATCCTGATCCTGCTGATCAACATCATCGGCGGCCTTATCATTGGCGTGATCCAGCATGACATGGAAATCGGCAAGGCCGCTCACATCTACACCATGCTGACGATCGGCGATGGCCTGGTGGCGCAGATTCCGGCGTTGATCATCTCCACTGCGGCCGGCCTGGTGGTCACACGGGTCGGCGGCGACGAACGCGATATCGGGCAGCAAGTGGGTGCGCAGGTTTTTGGCAATCCGACGGTGATGATGCTGACCTCCGGAATTCTGGGCGTGATGGGCCTGATTCCCGGTATGCCGCATGTTGTCTTTCTGCTATTGGCGACCGCCACCGGTTCCCTGGCCTGGTGGATGTTGCGTAACCAACAACTGGCAGCCGTAAAACAGGCCACGGTTCCCACGCAGGCCGCTACTGCGACACCCGATGCCGTCGAAGCGAGTTGGGCCGACGTCGCCGCCGTCGATGTTCTTGGTCTTGAAGTAGGCTATCGCCTGATCCCCCTGGTCGACAAAGGCATGGACGGCGAGTTGCTCAAACGCATACGCGGTCTGCGCAAGAAGTTTGCCCAGGAAGTCGGTTTCCTCGCGGCGCCAGTGCATATCCGTGACAATCTTGAACTCAAGCCCAATGGCTACCGCTTGACGCTCAAGGGCGTCGAGATCGGCGCGGGCGAGGCTTATCCTGGTATGCACCTCGCCATCAATCCGGGGCGGGTCGCCGGCACGTTGCCAGGGACGCCGACGCAGGACCCGGCCTTCGGCCTGCCGGCGGTATGGATCGAGAACAGTCTGCGCGAGCAGGCCCATGCGCTGGGTTATACCGTCGTCGATGCGGGTACGGTGATTGCGACCCATCTCAATCACGTCATCCTTTCCCACGCCGCAGAATTGCTTGGCCGCATGGAGACACAGGCGTTACTTGACCATATCGCCGCCGAATCACCGAAACTGGTCGAGGATCTCGTACCCAAGCTGCTGTCGTTGTCGGTGGTGCAGCGCGTACTCCAGAATCTGCTGGAGGAAGGCGTCAATATTCGCGACGTGCGTACGATCATCGAAACCCTCGCGGAAAACGCACCGCGCTCGCAAGACCCCGTGGAATTGACCACGCAGGTGCGCATTGCCCTCGGCCGTGCCATCGTGCAGCAGCTTTTCCCGGGCAGCGCCGAACTGCAAGTGATGGCGCTGGAGCCGGGACTGGAACGCATCCTTGGCCAAGCCATGGCGGGTGGCCCGGGTGGTGACAGTGGCGGCATCGAGCCGGGTCTGGCGGATACGCTGCTGCGCGAGACAGCCGCCGCCGCCGCCCGTCAGGAAGAAGTCGGCTTGCCGCCGGTGCTGCTGGTGCCGGGCAATCTCCGCTGGCTGTTGTCGCGCTTCCTACGCCGCGCTTACACCAACCTCAAGGTGTTGGCCAATGCCGAGATTCCCGATTCGCGCACGATCAAGGTGACGACAATCATCGGCGCCAAACAATGAACAATGAACAAATGCATGCAGAAGATGATGAGGGGGTGTCATGACCGTTAGAAAATTCGTTGCCGCCAATGCGCGTGAAGCCTTGCGCAAAGTAAAGGCCGAACTTGGCTCCGATGCCATTGTGGTTTCCAACAAGGCGGTGGAGGGCGGTGTCGAAATCGTCGCCATGTCCGCCGACAGCCTCGATGCGCTATCGCAGCAAACCGCGCCGCGCCAGGCTTCGCCTCCGTCCCAGTCGCAACCCCGGAACCCGGGCGATCAGCGGGCGCCGACGATGATCGCGCCCTCTCTTTCTGCGGCTGCCTCGTCCAGTCCCCGTCCCATGTCGCATGACGCCGCATTCCAGGCCGCTACTCGCTCGGCGCCCGCTGTTTCTGCCTACGCGGCGGCTTTACCGGACGACGACTACACCGTCAGCCTGTCAAGCAAGGCGCGCGCCCAGGCGCCGTTTCGCGCCTGGCAGCCCTCGGGACAGGCTGCGCCACCCGATGCCCTGTCACCACGGCCTGCGGCGGCAGCGCCGTCAGAGCGTGCGCAGGTGCATTCCGCCACCGTAACCGAGTTTGGCAACGGTAGCGGCGCCGAGCGGCCACGCCTGCGGCCGTTGCCAGGTCGTCAGTCCGAGCGGATTCAGTCGGAATCGCAGGTTGCCGACACCTTGGGCGGCATGAATTCCGATGGGATGAATGCCGAAGCCCAACGGCTCAAATCCTTCGTCGACCAGGCGCCGATGCGCACACTGGGTGGCGAGGTTCCCGCGACCCAGTTGATGGCGGAGATGCACGCGATCAAGACCCTGCTGGAGCGCCAGTTGTCCGGCTTTGCGTGGGGCGACTTGTCGCGCGACACGCCCGTCAAGGCGCTGCTGATGGCTGAAATGCTCGACGCTGGTTTCTCCGGCCAGCTTGCCCGCCGGCTGATCGAGGGGATGCCGCCAGACCTGCCCGCCGAGGCGGGCCGCAAATGGTTGCAGGCTGGCATCAATCGACGTCTGCGCACGCTGGCGACCGATGCCGACATCATCGATCGGGGCGGTGTCTTTGCCTTGGTCGGCCCTACCGGTGTAGGCAAGACCACCACCACCGCCAAGCTGGCGGCGCGCTGCGTGGTGCGTTACGGTGCTGATCGCCTGGCGTTGCTGACTACGGATTCGTACCGGATCGGCGCCCATGAACAACTGCGCATCTACGGCCGCATTCTTGGCGTTGCCGTGCATGTGGTCAGGGACAGCGAGGATCTGCGCCGTACCCTGCATGAATTGCGCAACCGCCACATGGTGCTGATCGACACCGTCGGCATGAGTCAGCGCGACCGTATGGTGGCCGAGCAGGCTGCGATGCTGACGCGCGGCGGCGAGGTCAATCGTTTGCTGCTGCTTTCCGCCACGAGTCGTGGCGACACGCTCGACGATGTTATCCGCGCCTATTCGGGCGAGGATCTGGCCGGGGTGATCCTCACCAAGATCGACGAAGCGGCTTCGCTGGCGCCAGCGCTCGATGCGGTGGTGCGTCATGGGCTGCTACTGACCCACGTCGCCAATGGTCAGCGGGTGCCGGAAGACCTGCATCTGCCGAATCGATCCTATTTGCTGCATCGGGCCTTCAAGCTGCAGCAGGCCGAATCGCCGCATCGGCTACGCGAAGAGGAGATCGGCTTGTCCATGCAGCCGGAGGCATCCAGCGACCTGAGGGCCGCCCTTGTCTGATATTTCCCGGCGGGGCGATCAGGCCGCGGGCTTGCGCCGCCTGTTCGGTGCGCGGCCGCCACAGGTGGTCGCCTTCGCGTCCGGCCGCGAGGCTTGCGGCCGTACCACTCTCGTCGTTCAAACCGCCGCAGCCCTGGCGCAACAGGGTCAGGGTGTCGTCGTTATCGACGAGAACGCCGCGCCCAACAACGCCATTGCTGCCTTTGGTCTGACGGCGCGCCATGACCTGATGCATGCGATCAGCGGTGTGCGGACGTTGCGCCACGTTGAACTGGCGGCCGCGCCACTGGTGCGCATCGTGCCGGCGGCGCGGGCGGCACGCGAACTTGACCATATCGACCGCAATACCCGCTTGCGGCTGACCGATTGTCTCGACGAACTGCAGGATGGCGCCAATTTCGTGTTGATCGACTGCGCCACTCGGCGTGGCGGTCATCTTTCGGCGCTGGCGCGCTCGGCCAGGCACATTGCGGTGGTGGTGGCGGCGCAGGGCAGCGCCATTACGCATGCTTACGCCCTGATCAAGAGCATCGCCCAGGAACGACCGCAGGGGAATTTCCAGATTGCCATCACCCGGGCACGTTCGCCTGAAGAGGCGCAGGCCATTTTCGAGAACATGCAGCGAGTGGCTCGCGAGCACCTCGGGGTGCGCCTCGACTATCTGGGTGACGCCTGTGTACCCGTGACGGCAGATCTGGCCGATGCATTGCGGCTGCGGTTGCCCACGATGACGGGGGACGGCAGTGGTATCGGTGGCACCTACCTTGGCGATGGCCTGAATCTCTGGAGCAAGGCGCCCGACAGATTTGAGCGTCGCAGCCCCGGCATCCTCGACGAGAATGCGTTTGAATCGATGGTATAGTTGGCTGCCATCCGCTGCCACTAGCTGCCCCTTACCGCCACTCTAGCGTCCTGCCACTAGTCCCCTCGCGCCACGATCTTCTCGATGTACACGCCCCAGGGTTCACCCGACAAGGAACAGCTGATTGCGCAATATGCGCCTCTCGTCAAGCGGCTGGCTTTTCACCTGATGGCCAAGTTGCCGGCGAGCGTGCAGGTCGACGACCTGATCCAGAACGGCATGATTGGCCTGCTCGACGCCATCCAGCGTTTCGAGGATGGTCTCGGCGCCCAGTTTGAAACCTATGCGGTGCAGCGGGTGCGTGGCGCCATGCTTGACGGCCTGCGCGAGAACGACTGGCTGCCGCGCGGCGTGCGCCGGGAAATGCGCCGGGTTGAATCGGCGATCCAGCAACTCGAACACCAACTCGGGCGGCAGCCTTCCGAGCAGGAACTCGCCACCGCGCTCGACATGGCTCTGGCTGATTACCAGAAGCTGTTGGGCGATGCCCGCGGCCACCAGTTGGTTCACCTCGAAGATCTCGGCGATGGCGGCGAGGAAGGCTATCTGGAGCGCCACGCCTCGGGTCCCTCGCAGGATCCCCTTGCGGTGCTGGAAGAGGCCAGTGTGCGCAACGCGCTGGTAGTGGCGATCGCGGCGCTGCCGGAACGCGAGAAAATGGTCATGGCCCTGTATTACGAACAGGATCTTAATCTGCGTGAAATCGGCGCGGTGATGAGCGTGACCGAATCCCGCGTTTGCCAGTTGCACACCCAGGCGGTGGCGCGCCTGCGCGCGGCCGTGGTGGTTGGGGATGAGGCGCCGATCAAGAAGCGTCGCGGCCGCCCGCCCAAAGTGCGGGAGGTGGTGGTGTAAACCACCGACATGGACAAGATCAGTATCGTTGGACTGGTGCTTGGCATTGGCACCATCGTACTCGGGCAGGTGCTCGAAGGTGGGCATATCGGCTCCCTATTCCAGCCGACCGCCTTGCTGATCGTGATTGGCGGGACGTTAGGTGCGGTGATGCTGCAAAGTCCACTCAGCACCTTCATGGACGGCATGCGCATGGTACGGTGGGTTTTCGTGCCGCCGCCGATTTCACCCAAAGGGGTGATCGACCAGATCACCAAATGGAGCCATTTGTCGCGCAAGGAAGGACTCCTGGCGCTCGAAGGACAGATCGCCGCCCTGCGCGATCCCTTCTCGCGCAAGGGTTTGCAGCTGCTTATTGATGGCGCCGAGCCCGACCGCTTGCGCGAGGTGCTGGAAGTGGATATCGGCACCTATGAGGCGCAGCTCAAACTTTCGGCAAAAATTTGGGAATCGGCGGGTGGCTATGCGCCGACCATCGGCATTCTGGGCGCAGTAATGGGCCTTATTCATGTGATGGAAAACCTGTCCGATCCATCCAAGCTGGGCGCGGGCATTGCTGTTGCATTCGTAGCCACTATCTATGGAGTCGGTTCGGCCAACCTGATTTTCCTGCCTGTCGCCAAGAAGTTGCTGGCCAACATCGAGCGTCTGGTCGGCGTACGCGAGATGATGCTCGATGGCCTGGTGGGAATTGCCAATGGTGAAAATCCCCGGATCATCGAAAGCCGGCTACAGGGTTATTTCGGTTGAGGCTGCGCGCTTGAGGAATCGTCGCCGCCACGCCGAAGAGCATGAAAATCACGAACGCTGGCTGGTTTCCTACGCCGACTTCATTACCCTGCTATTCGCCTTTTTCGTCGTGATGTACGCCATCTCGCAGATCAACGAGGGCAAGTACCGCGTACTGTCGGACACCCTGGCCACGGCCTTTCGTCCCAATGCGGGCGTTAGTGCTTCGGGTGCGCTGGTGCAGGTCAATCCCAATGCGCCCAGCCCGCTGGCCATTCCGGTTCGCAAGAATCCGGCCCAGCTCAAGGTTGAGGAAACCAAGCGCCAGAACAAGGAAAAAATGCGCAACATGGCCAAGGAGTTGATGGAGGCGCTGGGGCCTTTGGTGCAGGGCGGCCAGGTGCGCGTGACCGAAGGAGCCATGGGTATTACCATCGAGATCAACGCCAGCGTGCTGTTTGCCTCGGGGGATGCGCGGCTCGACCCGGTCGCCGTGCGCGCCCTGTTTGCCGTGGCGCAAGTGCTGGTGCCGACCGACTTCCCCGTGACCGTGGAAGGCCATACGGATAACGCGCCAATCAGCACGCCGCAATTTCCATCAAACTGGGAACTGTCCGGTGCGCGTGCCGCCAGCGTGGTGAGGTTGTTTATCGACGCTGGCGTCGATGCCCGCCGGCTCACTGCCCTCAGCTTTGCCGATCAGCGTCCGGTTGCCGACAACGGTGCGCAGGATGGTCGTCAACGCAACCGGCGGGTGGCGATCAATATCGATGCGATGGTGCCGGATAAACTGGTAGAAGTGCCGGTGCCGGCTGCGCCAGCGAAGCAGTAGATTCGGAGCCGGATCGGGGCCGGCTGGATCAGGGCCAGGGTTCGCGGGCGCGGCGCTTCAGGCCGAGCCAAGCATGCGGCCGCCGGGGCCCTTGGTTTGGGTATGACCGTCCGGGCCATAGGTCATGGCGTGTTGGGTGGCGCCCATCAAGGCGGCCAACGCCTGCTGGGTGTGCTGCATGCGTGTTCCGATCAGTTTGCCATTGAGTTCGTTTAGGCGGCGCGCTTCGCCGGCCAGCGGCAGCAATTCCTGCCAATTCCGCCGACTTGTCGTGTCGTGGGGTGATGCGGCCAGCCAGGCTTCCATACCTTCGCGGCCGGTGGGCAAACGCGCCGAGGCCAAAGCCGTCTCGCGACCCTGCGCCTGCGCGGTGAGCCGTGTCGCTAGCGCCGACTTTTTATCGATCAACGCGGACAAGGCATCGGCGTTGCCGTCGATCAGCGTGGTTTGTTCTACTTTGAGAAGGGCGACAAACTCGCGCAAATCGCGCAGTTCGTCCGCCAGCAGTACAGCGAGTGGATGCGCTGGTGCGCGAGGCTGTGCTGGTGGCTTGGCTGTTGTCACCTAGCCACGCTGGCCCAGCATATCGCGCACGCTCTGCAACAGACCGTCGGCGATGCGTTCCGGATTGATGCTGAAGCGACCTTCGGCGATGGCCTGCTTGATCTCGGCGACACGCGCCGCATTGGCCGGCGCACCCGGTTCCATGGTGGCGCCGACTGCCTGCATCCGTGCCGAGAGGGATGAAATCTCGACTCGCGCAGCGTCGCCGCCTTCGGGCTGGCGCAGGGCAGCCGCAGTACTGCCGGGCGTGCCGCCACGACTTGCCGCTACGGGTGAGCCTACTGATTTGACTCCGCTATCGATCTTCACGGTGGAATCCTTTTTTCAACTGTTTGCCGAGACCAAAGCCCGGCTAGCTGTCTTGATTATCGGCATTTCGCACCGAAACTTTAACCATTCATTCGACGGGGCAATCTATCAAATAAGGCCATGATTCTACATGACTAGTAATTCACTTCGACGCTGCCGTCGGCCAGGGCGACGCCACTGACCATCTGCCCGCTCGCCAGTCGCACCTGCACGACCTGCCCGGCAACGGCATTGGTCAGCGCCTTGCCTTCGTTGGTCACAGCAAAACCCGGGCCACGCGAGATGAGTTTGATGCTCTGGTTCTGGCGGACGACAGTGGGCAGACGCAGCATGTCGCTGCGCAGCGGTCGGCCCGCCGGCAGTGACACCGCCAGCGTGCGACCTAGCGCTTGCGCCGGATCGGTGACGATGCCGGTCGGCATCAGCGTCAGGTCGCCGGCCTGGTGGCCGAGGTCGGCTTCCTGAATAACCTGCCCCTGCGAGATGGGACGGGCACTGACGAGATAGTCACCACTTACTTTAATATCGACGGCGACGAACAGGCTCCATCCCTCCTGCGCCTGGCAGCGGACAACGACCTGGGTCCGGCCCCAGGGGCGGGCGCCGGGTGGCATCGAGGCGTTGAAGCTGGTGCAGGGCGCCAGTTGATTATTGGGATCGATGGCGCCAACCGTGTAGCTGACTTGTCCCGGCAAGCCCTTGGTCTGGACGCTCAGGAAATTTTCCACGGCGCGCCTGACTGGCGCAGGATCCTGTCGGGCCAGGCTGGAGGTGCTAGCGCCGGCAGAGGCCAGCAAGCAGGCGATGAAAACGAAACGAAATATGCGCATGCGCCGATTCAAACACAAGGAGGACGTGCCGGGCAAGATGCGTGGGCGTGCGGAGCAGTCTACGGCAAGATTTGCCGAGCTTTGGCGCGGCTTGCCGGGCGCCGCCGCGATCACAGGCGGAAAACGGCCGCAATTCATGTTTAAGGCTGTCTTGGCCGCCACTGGCACGCCCCGTGCATTACGGCAGTACTCGCATCAACATGAATCAATACCGGCAACCATGATCGACCGCATCGACAACGAAATCGGCTTCCAGCGAACGGCGTTGAATCTCCGCGCCTATCGTCAGGAATTGCTCGCGTCGAACATCGCCAACGCCGATACGCCTAATTACAAGGCGCGCGACGTCGATTTCAAATCCGCGCTGAACGATGCGCTGTCCGGCAAGGGTAGCGGGCAGATGGCGCGCACGCAGGCGGGACACATTCCCCCGGTGGAGATCAGGCGGACTCAGCCTGGCCATCTGGCGGGTCAGCCCGATGGCGGCCCCTTTGCCGCATCGCTCAAATACCGTGCGGAGTTTCAGGGCGCGGTGGATGGCAACACGGTAAATATGGATGTCGAGCGCGCGGCCTTTGCCGAGAACTCCGTCCAGTATGAGGCGATGCTGACCTTCATCAACGGCCGCTTCAAGACGCTGGCCAGCGCTATTCAGGGACAGTGAGGAACATTAAATGAGTGTCTTCAACGTGTTCCACATTGCCGGATCCGCCCTGACGGCCCAGTCGGCCCGCCTCAACGCGGTGGCGAGCAACCTCGCCAATGCCGACAGTATCGTTGGCGCCGATGGTCAGCCCTACCGCGCAAAGCAGGTAGTGTTCAAGGCGACGGCGGTCGAAGGTGGTGGCGTGGGGGTGAGAGTAACGCAGGTGGTCGACAGCGCCGCTCCCCTGCGACTGCAATACGACCCCGCCAACCCGGCGGCGAACGAACAGGGTTATGTGTCGATGCCGAACGTAAATGTCGTCGACGAGATGGTGAACATGATATCCGCGTCGCGCGCTTATCAGAACAACGCCGAAGTAATGAACACGGCCAAGTCCTTGTTGCAGAAAACTCTGGCAATTGGGCAGTAAGGCCTTGAAGGAGATATGAAATGACAACAGCGATACAGTCTTCAACAGCAACAACGCAGGCGCTGCTGGACTCGGTTAACGGTTCGAGCAGCAAGGCCAAGACGACCAGCGCCACCGCCGATACCCAAGATCGCTTCCTGAAGCTGCTGACCACCCAGCTCAAGAACCAGGATCCGCTGAATCCGATGGATAACGCCCAGATGACGTCGCAACTGGCGCAAATCAGCACGGTCGATGGCATCACGAAGCTTAACGAAACCCTGCAGAAACTGGTATCGAGCAGCGTCGATGCCGAAGCCATGCAGGCCGCTGCGCTGGTCGGTCATCAAGTTATGGTGGCGGGTAATGGCCTGACGCTGACCGAAGCCGGCGCCGTTGGTGGCATGGAACTGAGGTCGGGGGCCGACAAGGTGGTCGTCACGGTTAAAGACGCTAATGGCCTGGTGGTGAAGACCCTGAACCTTGGCGGTCTCGATGCCGGGCAACACAACTTCACCTGGGACGGCATTAGCGACGGAGGTGCCAAGGCAGTCAGTGGTACCTACCAACTGTCAATCAGCGCCAAGCAGGGCGAGTCTGGCGTCGATGCCACGGCGCTTGAACTGGCGCAAGTACTCAGCATCAATCGTGGTAGTCAGGGCGTTAGCCTGGATCTCGGGCGTCTCGGACTGACCAACATGAACG
>JFJP01039676.1_pt1 | contig 12930 bp, 10 predicted proteins | sample 431651 | NCBI WGS metagenome assembly JFJP01 (sample SAMN02602958, study PRJNA72255) | Microbial mat metagenome, whole genome shotgun sequencing project. | biome: fresh water; feature: sink hole; material: water; isolation source: purple microbial (photo- and chemosynthetic) mats found in... | reverse complement strand
GTTGCATACGGAGCCCACCATTCCCATGGATTACTGGCCTCAATCATGGCAACAACAATAATAACATCCAATGGGTCACTTGCGTTGACCGGACCATATCCTACAAACCATGAGTGCCATCTATCCGGTAAACCGATTTCAGCAGTTCCTGTCTTACCACCTGTTACGACTACTTTGGTATTAAGTGGATATCTTGCGGTACCAGATTCAATAACACCTCGAAGGTATTCCTTGGTTTTTTGGAATGTTTCTTTTGAAATACTGGAAGAAAATAGAACTTCTGGTAATGATATTTTTACTACTGAGCCGTCTCTTGGATCACGGACTTCCTTCAGTAAATGTGGTTTGAAAACAAGGCCTTCATTCACTACCAATGCCATCATGTTGGCCAACTGTAAAGGAGAGACCAATAAATAACCTTGACCAATGGCAAGGTTCAAGGTATCTCCACCTAGCCATTTTTCATGAAAAGCCCTTTCCTTCCATTGTGGGGTAGGAACAAATCCTGCAACTTCTCCTGGCAAGTCAATACCTGTGGGTTGTCCAAAACCAAATTCTCTCGCATAGGATACGATTCGTTCTATTCCAAGCTTATCTCTTCCTACCTCCCAAAAATATATGTCACAAGATTGTGCAAGAGCTCCGGCAAGGTCCAATTTACCGTGTCCGGGTTTCCTGATCCAGCATCTGAATACACGATCTCCATAGCTTATTTCACCAGTACATAATATTTTTTCATCAAGAGGTATTGCCTTTTCTTCTATGATAGCAGCCGTCATTATAGTCTTGAATGTTGATGCAGGAGGGTAGCTCGATTGAATAGCTCGTTGTATTAACGGAGTTCTTGGGTCGGCAAGGAGTCGGGCATATTCATTGTTTCCACCCTTTTCAACAATTATATTTGCATTGAAAGACGGATAGGACACAAGTGCAAGAATTTCTCCTGTCGCTGGTTTTAAAACAACCATTGAACCGATACGCTCACCTAAAGCTTTTTCAGCAAGTATTTGAGTAGATCGATCTATCGTCAACACTATGTTTTTACCCATAAGCGGGGCTTCAACATTACGTAAACCTGCTTCTACGTTTCTACCACTAACATCAACGGTTTTGTATTGTCTTCCATCGGTACCCCTCAGAACACTGTCATATTGTCGCTCAAGACCAGCTTTTCCAATAATATCGCCTGTCTGATAACCTTTATTATAATATATTTTTAATTCATCCCTGGAGATATCACCAACATATCCAATAATATGAGAAAAACTGGCAGATTCCAGATAGTTTCGTTTAGGACGCGAATACCATGAAACACCAGGAAATTCATCAATTCTTTCAGCAATCTTTACAACAATATCCTGAGATACTGAGGAAGAAATTTCTACAGGCTGAAATAACCTGTAATATGATGGAGGTATTTTTTTTCTTATTTCGTCTACGGATTCATCTAAAACAACGGCTAATTTAGTAAAGACTGTATCACGCATTTCTGAGGGGATCACTGCTGGAACCACGACTATGGCAAAAGAATCTACATTAAGTACAAGAGGAAGATTATTATTACGATCATAAATCTCTCCTCTTTGGGCTGGAAGCCGTTCTATTTGCCTAGAAATAGTCACTGCTTTTTTTAAATATTCACCACCTCGTATAACCTGAAGGTAGAATAAATAGCCGGTATATGAAGCAAATATCAGTGATGATATAGCCAATAAAACAAGGAATCCTGTTGTATCATAACTGGTATTACCGCTATTGCTTTGCGTTTCACTCATGGGCGTTGTTCCCGCGGGATAATAAATCTATCAAGTGGCTTGAAAATAAAAAAGAGTATGGGGCAGGCAATAGCATTGTATCCAGCTTCAATCCACAAAATGCTGCCAAACATATCATAATGAAGGATCTTGTTTGAAAAAAAAATTGAAAGAAGTGCAAGATAGAAAGCCTTAAGCATTGTAGCAACAAATCCAAATATCAATGGCATCAGAATCTTGTCAATATAAAACTTGCCTGATAAAAGGTTAGCAACCCATGCTACTGCTGTTTTTATGAATGAATTGAGACCTAAAGGGGCAGCACTGATACCATCCTGCAGGAATCCTGCAAGGAATCCTATTGTCTGTCCTTGCAATCCTGGATTTTTAAACGCAATATAGATAATGGCAATCAAAGAAAGATCAGGGATAACTGAATTAATTGCAATAAAATCCAACCATGTGGATTGTACAATCAACAAAGTGATTACGATTCCAAACGAAATAATCCAATGTCTTATCATGGTTTATTTTGTCCCTTCAATGGAAGGAGATATCATATGAACAATGAAAACATATTCCAATCGACCGAAATCAATAACAGGTTCCATTTCCAATTCCAGCGAAGTGAGGTAATCAAGATCCCTGAGTTTTGTAACACGCCCGATACTTATTCCTGGAGGATACAGTGATTGAAGACCACTTGTAATTACCATGTCTCCATATTGGATTTCTTCTTTTGCACGTTTCTTGATATATCTAATGATTACTGGGGAATCGGCGCTTCCAGATCCTACAGCTAAACCTTCATATCTGGATCTTTCAAGCCTTACTGCAACATAAGCTGAAGAATCATAAATTGGTGAAACTACACAACTCGTCCTTCCAACTTCAATAACTCTTCCAACAAGTCCTTCAATACCATCCTGATATGCAATTACCGCATGGTTTTTAGAAACGCCATGCAATGCACCTTTGTCAAGTATCAGTGTAGAATAGAGATTCTCTGGATCTCTGGATATTATACGGCTGGATATTGATGAATAATCTGATGTTGTAGCATATTTTAACTGCTCTTTCAGCCTGTCGTTTTCGCGTTTTAAATCTGTATAATTTCGCTCAAGGTTACCAAGCATCTCTACTCTGGCAAGCAGTTGTTCATAACTCTCTTCAAGTTTTTTTAATTCAGAAATACTACTGATAGTCTCAGAGAAAAAATTCCCAACGGAATTGAATCCTCTTTGAAAAAAAGAGAGTATCGATAGCCCTACCCTTTCGGGAATACCTACAAGACTGCGAGTTGAAACAATGAGGGAGACAATTGAGATAGTCAACATCAAAGACGAGGCTAAAGCTCGACGCGTCGCTGTCTTTTTTTTAACAAGCATGTTGTATTATAAATTCATTGTACTTGCAGAACCAAAAGTAATATCAGTCCCTCGTATAGCTTCGAAGTATTTGCCTGCACCTATGGCCACGCATTCCAAAGGACGTTCAGCCAATATTACTGGTACTCCGGTCTCTTTTGCGATAAGTCTTGGTAGCCCTTTGAGAAGTGAACCGCCACCTGCCATGACTATACCCCTTTCAACTATATCAGCAGCCAATTCAGGAGGAGTCTGCCCTAGTGTTTTTTTGATCTCTTCAACGATTTGATTGACGGGCTCCTGCAAAGCCTCACGAACTTCAACAGAATCGATTTCTAGCCTTCGAGGAAGTCCAGTAATCGCATCGGTTCCTTTAATCTCTACTTTTTCAATTACCTTGTCTGGGCTGGCATTTCCTATTTCAATTTTCAATCTTTCCGCTGTTTGTTCACCGATGATCAGGTTATGGGCAGCTCTGATATGTTTGATTATTGCTGCATCAAATTCATCACCGCCAACACGAATCGCATTTGTCACCACTAGATCCTTAAGTGAGATCACAGAAATTTCTGTTGTTCCACCTCCAATGTCGCAAATCATATGCCCAGCTGGTTCGTGTATAGGAATATCAGAACCAATTGCCGCGGCAAGCGATTCAGGTAAGACTTCAACTTCCCGAGCTCCCGCTTTGTAAGCTGCTTCTACGACGGCCCTTCTCTCTACTTCGGTTATACAAGTTGGTATTCCGATAACCATTCGTGGCTTTATGAACCATCGTCTTGGAATTACTTTTTGAATAAAGTATTTGATCATCTTTTCCGTTGTATCTGGATCGGCAATCACACCATCACGCAAAGGACGGATGGCGATAATATTACCCGGTGTTTTCCATAACATCCTCTTCGCTTCCGATCCTACAGCAATTACACGTTTGGTACCCCGCTCTACAGCAACTACTGATGGTTCATTGATAACAATGCCTTTTCCACGTACATAAATCAGGGTATTGCAAGTACCTAGATCTATACCAATATCAAGTGACAGTGAGTCGAATAGCTTAAACTTTGACATATCGTGTTCTCCTTGGATGACTATGAATGTTCAGAAAGTTTTAGCCTGGCTTCCATGTGCATCGGGTCGATCGAGACCGCCTTGCGCCAGGCGGCTCGGGCACGGATGGGTTCACCGGCATCCATATATACCAGTCCTTCATAATACCATGCGTCTGCCGACTGTGGATTCCTTTCTTTAATCAGTGTAAAACGTGTAATTGCTTCTTCAAAACGTCGCTGTATTCTGTAGGATTCTCCCAGTATGAAATTGCAGCGTTCAGCAAGATATTCATCTGCTGTTATGGTGAGCGCCGTATTGATTAGTTGCTCAACTCGTAGGACATTTCCTGCAATCATATTAACATTTGCAGCTGCTACAAGCAATTCCGGCGATTCAGGTTTTATAGTGATGGCTTGCTCATAGTACTTGATACTCTGTTCTATCAATCCAAGTCCTTGAGCAGAAAGGGCCAGGTATTCCCAAATATCGTTAGCTGGATAACCAGCCTCAACAGACTTGGTCAGATACGAGATTGCGTCGTCATAATAATCCCGTCCCTTATAATAGTATGCTTTTCCGAGTACATAGATTGCTTCAAGCCTCAATGGAGACTTATCATCAAGTAATGCTTTTCTTATAGAAAAAATTGAAATATTCATGAAAGCTATCCGCTTTTCACCATCACTTTCGGCAAGACCAAGATAGAAATTCGACAAACCATTGAATATGAGGTAGAAAGGATCAAGAGGCGAAATTTCGAGTGAAACATTGGTAGCGGCAGCTACTTCAGAGTAGTTTTTTTCACTCCACAGGTCCAATATAGTTTGTTGGGCAATTTTTGGAGTCTCCGTATTGCGTGGGAGGTTGACGATGATTATCACTGTTAAAATTGCTATAGCTAATATGGCGGTTAAAATGACGACCACATTAAGAACGCCTCTGCGCCTTAGCCTTCTGAGGTATGGATCAGAGTTGAGCGTAGGAGCGCTATAATTCTCACTCATTTGGGTCGACTACTTTGTAGCACGGTCTGACTGTTAAAGTCAATTAAAGTAATGAAAAGGGACGAACCTATAAGCCGGGTTCAGTACCGCTTTCGCGGTGACCGCCATCCATCTAACCAAAGGATTGATCCTTTGGTTACGCAGCCAACCCGTAGAACCTGAAAGCACTCGAAAGTGCCATCAGCACGCGGACCGCGCTCCACTGTTCGGCTTTGCTCACGACGAGGCTTGCCGTGCCATCCATGTTACCATGAACGCGGTGGGCTCTTACCCCACCTTTTCACCCTTACCCATGCCAATTGGCATGGGCGGTTCGCTTTCTGTTGCGCTTTCTGTAATACGACAGTCACCAGTCGTATTCCCGGTTGTTATCCGGCGTCGTGTCCTCTTGAGCCCGGACTTTCCTCCACTTAGCCAACAGCTAGTGGCGGCGGTCCGGTTCGTCCCTGAATAGCAGTACTAATCCTCGGAATCACCCATGGAATCTTTATCGGAGTCGTTATCCATGTCGCCCTCAGAATCGTATCCTTCATCCTCTGAGTCCTCGCCATAGTCATCAAGATCAGCCAACGACCCTGATTCAATATCAACAATCATGTCCTCCTGGGCCTCATCACCCTCTTGGTAGTACAGGACACGAGAGCAGTACGGGCAAAAAACTATTTTGTCGCTTTGCCGAACCTCATTGACAAATTGTGCCGGCAGGATCATTGAACAGCCCGAGCAGACTACTCCTTTTACCGGTACTATTCCGACACCTTGTTTTGACTTGATTATGCGCTCAAATTTAAATACTACCTCAGGATCTATTTCGGTAGTAGTGGACGATTCCTGCCCCTTGAGGTCCAAAACCCGGGATTTCATTGAAGCTTCATCATTTTGTATTCGAGTCCTCTTTTCAAGGATTTCTTCTTCCTGCGATTTGATCAAAGTTTCGCTTGACCGGACTTCAATTTCAGCCTCTTTGAGGTTTTCATCTTCACGTTTCAAGTCCTTTCTAAGCTGGTCTTCTTTCAATCCTGCTTCGGTAATCTCCTTGTTGAGGGCCTCGAACTCCCGAGGATTCGAGATGGAATCCATTTGCTGTTCCGATTTTTCCTTATGCATGACAACTTCAGCTAATTCAGCCCTAAGCTGTCCGGTGCGGGCCTGGGCTTCTTCAAAGCGGAAATTCCGCTCCGTAAAGCTCTTTCTTGCACGTGTGAGAACTTCCTCCTGAGCCGCTATAGACTTCGGAAGCTCACGAATATCCTTTTCGATAGCGACTCGCTCCATCAATAGTTCCTGAAATTTTCTGAGCCGGTCGAAAAGTTCTTCCATCAGCATTTGGCATCACCTCGTTTGGGTAAATATCGCTCGAACCTGACGATTCTAGCATGTGCGGCTTGTATAGATCAACAAGCTCTAATGATCCACATAATCACGAAGCTTCTGACTGCGCTTGAAATGTCTGAGTTTTTTTAATGCTTTGGCTTCTATTTGCCTGATACGTTCTCTTGTGACATTGAAATAGAGGCCAACTTCCTCCAGTGTAAGTGAATACCCGTCATCCAAACCAAATCTCATGCGCAACACTTCCTGTTCACGCGGAGGGAGGGTGGAAAGCACTGATCGAATCTGTTCCTGCAAAAGTTTGTAATCAGTCTGAACGCTTGGGTTTTCTATTTCTTTGTCTTCGATGAAATCACCGAGCAGACTATCTTCATCCTCTCCAATAGGAGTTTCAAGACTTATCGGCTCACGTGCAACGTTTTTGACGCTTTTAACTCTGGAGACTGGCCAGCCAAGCTGCTGGGCCACTTCATCATCGGATGGCTCCCTGCCAAGTTTCTGCATCAACTGGCGGGATTCACGTACGACTTTATTGATTTGTTCAATCATGTGGACAGGAACACGTATTGTTCTTGCCTGGTCGCTGATGGAACGTGTAATGGCTTGGCGAATCCACCAGGTTGCGTATGTAGAAAACTTGTATCCTTTGCGGTATTCGAATTTTTCTACAGCTTTAATCAATCCTATGTTACCTTCCTGCACCAAATCAAAGAAATGCAGGCCACGATTTGTATACTTCTTGGCAATAGACACGACGAGCCGAAGATTGGCTTTTATAAGCCTGTCCTTGGCATTTTTCATCATAATGCGGCCACGGTTTATTTCCTTGGCCATCGTAATTATCACTTCGCAGTCATTCTCGAAAGTATATTCCATCTCCTCCAGTTTCTTTTCAGTGACCTGTATCTGACGAATACGCTCTTTTATCTCATCGGCACCAATTCCCAGTTCAGATTCTATCTGTTCACGACGTTCTTTCAAAGTCAGGTTTCTACCCAGGACGCGGAGTTCGCGCAGGCTGTCGACTTGAAGAGTTCTTTCAAGCCGTTCCTGTTCCCTGCGATATTTCTTTATTCGCTTTGCTGCATTTATGAACTTTTCAGAAAAAGAATTGATTTCTTCAGGGTGCAAATCGGCAGAACCAAGCCGTTCGAGTAAAATTTCTCGTGTTGAAGACAATGCTTCATCTGCTTTGACATCACCGCCCCTCGAAGCAATCCTCTTTTTCGTCTCCATGTAGGTTTTTAGATCAGTCTGAGTATCCCTGAGGACATCACGGTAGAACTGATTGAGGCGCCTTCTTTCCGCTATTCTGTCGGAATTCTCCTTGCGTTGCTGTGAACCGGATTCACGTTTTGCCTTGACAGCGATTTGATAAAATTCAGGGATCAACATGCCACTTTTTTTAATTATGCCCTTAATTATATTTTCACCTTCTTCCATCTGCTTTGAAAGTTCTACCTCCTGCTCAGCGGTAAGCAGATTCTCTTTGCCAATTTCCCTGAGGTAGAGCCGTATTGGATCATCGACAGCACTCTCTTTGTCGTTATAGACCAGCCGTTTCTTCTCTTGTTGTGAAGAGACATGGTCTGTTTCCTGCTCTTTGGATTCAGTTGGTTCATCAATTTGAAGGTCTTCTTCTTCAAGTTGAATATTGTTGCTTTCTAGAAGTGCCAAGACACCATCAATTTTATCAGAATTCAAAAAATCTTCCGGTAAAAAATCCGAAAGTTCGTCAAAACTGATGGTTTTCTTTGACTTCGCATATTCGAGCAATTTCGCAATCGCTGGATCGAGTTCAGGTTCGCCCATGCCGCTCTTCCTTTATTCGAGTGAGTTCTGAGTCAAGATGCATTTTTTCATACAATAAATCATCCAGTGACAGCTCGTCACCGTCTCTTTTTATGTCAAAATCACGGATACGTGCCAACACTCGGTCTTTTCTGCGCTCAAGAGCGCGTTCCCTGAGCAAGGAAACACCGTCCATTACCAGCCGCTCCGGGTTAACGGTGTAGGCACCATCAGAAACCCTTTGAAGTATGAAATTTCTGAGCGATTCATTGGAAAGACGATCGGTAACTGCCGATATACTCAGGTCACCACTCCTATAACATTCCTCAAGTACGATGAAAGCATCTTTGAGTGCTTCCGTTTCAAACTCAGAAGAAAAAATACCCGATCGTACATCTTCGAAAAGTTGCGGGTTAGCAACGATGGCCGCTATCAGTTCTGCGTCGGAACCGGTGGTAAAATTGGCAGGTGACTCCTCTTTTGTGGAGCTGAACCGACGTAGCCCATCCTTGCTGCGAAATCGTTCAAAATCATTCCGTACAGAAGCAGGGTCGGCTCCAAGCTTCATAGCAGCAGCCAGGATGAACGAATCTCGCCGAATATCAGATGTAATACTTGCTATATATGGAAATATATAGTCAAACGCAACTGCTTTCGACTGCCCCCCCCCCTCACGAAGCATGGATGCCGCGTTTTCCAGAATAAATTCATCAGCAGTTATAGTTGAAACAGTATTTTTTTTCAATCGCTCTGAACCCATTTTTTCCATTACCTCTGCGGGATCCTTGGCGCCGGTAATTCGCAAGACTCGAACTGCCATTCCTGCATTTTCCGCAATGGCAATCGCTCTCTCCGAAGCCTTTCTTCCAGCTTCATCACTATCAAAGCAAAGTATTGCGGTTCCTGCATAGCGCTTCAGCAAGCTTGACTGCGAGTCCGTGAAAGATGTTCCGAGTGGCGCAACTGCATTGGATACTCCGGATGCATGAAAAGCAATTGCATCCATATAACCTTCACAAATGAACACTTCACCACTTGCCCTGATTGATGGAATAGCCCTGTTCAGAGCGAACAGTGTCTCGTGTTTTTTAAAAATCGCGGTTTCTGGCGAGTTCAGATATTTAGGCCCATCACCAGACATCAGCCGCCCACCAAAAGCAACAACCCGTCCCTTGACATCCAAAATTGGAAACATGAGCCGACCAGAGAAAATAGCTGTTTCCGGATATTTTTTAGAAAAAAGGCCAGTTCCTGAAAGAAAATCCGCAGAATAGGATTTACTTCTTAAAAATCGATAGAGCCATAATCTATCCTGGGGTGTATAGCCAAGTGCAAACATCTTGATAATTTCGTCGGATAACCCTCTTTTACTAATATATGTCAAAGCTTCTGTACCTGTAGCATCCCTACACAGCAAATGATGAAACGTACCAGAGAGGCGTTCATACAATTCGTATAGTGCTTCTCTTTCCTTGCTAGCCTTGATTTCAGCCGGATCGTCATCACCTTCATACGTTACTGCTATGCCTGCTTTTTCTGCCAAGCGCTCCAAAGCCTCGACATAACCACATTTTTCTATTTCTTTTATGAAGGTAATCGCATCTCCACCCTTCTTGCATCCGAAGCAATAAAAAAATGAACGCTCTTCATTAACTCCAAAAGAAGGGGTTTTTTCATTATGAAAGGGACAAAGCCCCACCCAACGCGAGCCGCGTTTATCAAGGCGGACATATTCACTTACGACCCGGACAATATCCGTATGTGAGACGATATCCTGAATAATCCGTTCCGGGATACGCTTCATCGGCTCCTTGGTTTAACATTCAAAGCGGCGGCTTCGATATGTTCATCAAGTGTCTCAGAGAAATAGTGGGTACCGTTTGCTTCATCTACCAGCCTGAAATATAGATATTTTGTTGTAGCAGGCTTGAATACAGCCTCCAAGGCTGTCATTCCAGGATTACAAATAGGTGCTGGAGGCAATCCTGCAAATATATATGTGTTGAAGGGATCCTCGATTTTAAGATCCCTGTCAAAAAGACGGGCAGGATGGGCTTTCCCCTGTTTTTCAGTAATTACATAGACCACCGTTGCACAGGATTGCAAGGCCATACCTATCCTAAGTCGGTTTTCAAAAACACTCGCCATAAGTGGCGCTTCTTCAGGAACTCTATATTCACGCTCGATGATGCTTGCCAGTACTACCTTCTGATGTAATTCAGCTGCAGAAAGAGCGCTTGATTCAGGGATAGTTTTGGCTATTCGATTCTTGAAGGTAGAAACCATCATCCTGACAAGCGCTTCACCTCCTGCAGATTTTGGTAGCAGGTATGTATCCGGAAATAGAAAACCCTCAGCCGTATCAGCTTCAATGCCCAATTCATTAAGAAGATCACCATTCTCAGCTGCTGACAGTATTCCGGAAATAGTGGCAATACCACTTTCCTCCGAGATTTTGGCGATGGTTTTAAGGCTTGCCCCTTCTGGATATGTAACCCGTATCAATATTTGCTTTCCAGCAATAATCATGGTGAGGATATCATTGGTGCCCATAGTGCTTTCTATGAGATAATCGCCAGCTTTCAATGAATTTTCCAGACCCTTTGCCTTCATAATGAATCTGAAAAGATATTCCGAGCGAATCAATCCATCCTGGACCAAACGACGGGCTACAGAAGAACCTGACTCCCCTTTTCCTATTGAAAAAAACGCGCCTTCCGGGGCGATTGAATCCACTGGACCATCGAGATATGAGGCATAGGCAAGAATAGCAATTCCTGCCAGGAAGATCAGAAGAAGTGCCATTGCCAGGATAACTACCAGTAGATGGAGAATACTTGGTTTTTTTTTCTCAGCCATGCTGCCTGTCTCCAGTCCTGGCTAAATAAGCCTGTTGAATCTCCTCTAAATCAGCTATTGATAAATTTTCATACAGAATATTTCGCAAACGTTCCAATGCAGACCTCTGAAAGCAGTCCAGAGTATCCTCTTTTCCAGATAAAGATATAAAAATACCAATTATCTCGGCGCCTGGAAAAGATGCACTGAATATTGTAGAGAAAACCTCATCAAACGCCAAGTTCAAGTCCTTCTCTGGCCAGGACTACTTCAATTCCCCTGTCTTCAATATGCTTCATGTACCATGACGCAGATTTGAGTATCGAGCCAACTTTCTGATCTCCATATGTAGGTTCGTGGTGAAACAATACCAGTCTCTTGATTTTCCAGGACGCAGCGAAATCCGCAGCAAGACTAAATGATGAATGTCCCCAATACTGCTTTTCAATGGCTTCTCCCAGGGTATATTGAGCATCGATGATGAGGGCGTCTGCGCCTTTGAAATAGGTCTCGTTTTCTGGTGTTCTATCAAAATCCTTGGGGTCCAGTTCAGTATCCGTAGAATAAATGACTTTTTTTCCGCCCTCCTGGACGGCGTAACTATAACAACCTCCGGGATGGCTCATGGATCTGTACTGAATGTCTACTTTTCCAATGCGAATGCCCCGCCCTTCCAGATGCACGAATTCCTTGCGTGCTCCCATTGCATCGAGACCTATTGGAAAATACGGCTCTTTCATCTGTCCTTCGAGGATGTTTTTTAGGTCCGGGTTTGGGCTATACATCGCAAGATAGGTACGAGGATCAAATGCAGGCCCAAAAAATGGTAGCCCTTGTACATGATCCCAATGAAAGTGAGAAAAGAATAAATGCACAGCAGCAGGTTTCTTTGATAGTGCAATTTCCTCCCCAAGATTCCTGATACCTGTGCCTGCATCAAAAACCAGGCGACATTTTTCTTCCGTTTCAATTTCTACACAGGCTGTATTTCCACCCACCGTCGAGAAGAGGTAATCCGGCAATCTAGCCAGAAATAGTTCCCTTGACTCTTGTGATTCCAGGTCAGATGTCGAGATCCTTTGAATTATTGATGATATTTTGCTTTTAAGCCTGGCTGGTGTCAGTGGTGTCGGTAGGGATCCCCGGACGCCCCAGAAGCGTATTTTCATCGATGGTCTCCAATGCAACGTCGTAAGGCAATATCAGTGCTGGATGGAAACGACGCTTCCAAAGATTCTCGGCAATGGTTTCAGCAGGTACCAGTTGTCCTTTTCCAATACCGGGACAACTAGTTGATTCCCGGTTCCAGTTTTCTTGCGTTTCCAGTATACCCTGCCAGAAAGGATAGGTTGAACACTGTTCAGGGCGTGCCTCATATAATGAGCATCCTTGGCTACCCCATAGTATACAATCATTTTCAGAAGTTTCTTTCAAGCTGAGAGCATTCCCGGTACCAACATCAACGATACGTATAAATGTATCAATAAATACGCGGAAGGCAAGCCCGGAGTGTTTGATGAGCGAGGCAAGATCATTGCTTGATAGAAATACAAACCCAGGTTCGTACCTGCAACAGGAAGAGCATCGAGTACATTCGAAGCGAAGCCCTTCAGTCCAAAAATCACGCACCATCATAACCCTGTCATATAAGCAAGGACCGCCATATGGCGGCCCTTGAACTTTGGAGAGAGAAGGATTTGAACCTTCGAAGGCATAGCCAACAGATTTACAGGCCGTATGACGAATCCAGTCACGTGTTACCAAACGCTTGCAAAAACGCGCCTTAAAACA
>JFJP01028453.1_pt1 | contig 12930 bp, 18 predicted proteins | sample 431651 | NCBI WGS metagenome assembly JFJP01 (sample SAMN02602958, study PRJNA72255) | Microbial mat metagenome, whole genome shotgun sequencing project. | biome: fresh water; feature: sink hole; material: water; isolation source: purple microbial (photo- and chemosynthetic) mats found in... | reverse complement strand
TCTGCTGATTGCAAATAAAATAGGACACAGTTTGGGATCATGTGCTTGGCAGATTGATATTGATCTAATCAGTATTGTTTATATGATTTCTTATAATCATAAGAGCGAAAGGTAAAAGAAAAAATTTAATTTTTTTTCACAAAAGAAAACTTTTACATATAATTTTCAAATAAACACGTATTTTAATAAAGTCATTTAGATGGTTTAGTGCTAGATGAAATTAACAAAAGAAAAGTTGATCTTTTGATAACCTCAGCCAATAACATTGAAAAAAAAACTACAACAGAGTTGAATTCATCAGAAAAAAAAATCAGAGATGCAATAGAACGATGCAATATAACAGGAGGCCTAGTCTTTATTTGTTGTTTTTCCAATGAACAAATCCTAGAGATCATCATAGCTATTGAAAAAATTATAAGTGAAAAACCAGAACTTTCGAATATGAGCTTCGAATTATATCATACTTACAAGTTAACTTAGAAAAATAACAATTTTAACAAGGAATTTAATTTAAAAATTAAAAGAAATTTCATTGAAATTGCAAAAAGTCAAATAGAATTTATGAAGACTCAATTGTGTGAACAATTATCCTCAGGGACAAATCCTTTTGAGTCGAAACATGTGAAGTTTAACAAGGATTTTGGGTATAATTTGCTGGAGAATTCAATGAATAAAAAAATTCTGATCTGCAATTATCCTTTTATTAATTATGGACCTTTTCAAGTATTTGTGCTTTTAAAAAAATGTTTTAAAAAAAAATTGAAAGAATCTTTTTGCAAAAGCTTGTGGAGATGAAAGGAATGCTTTGATTTTAGTGGGAGAACCCCCCAAAGCTTTCAGTGATTTCGCACGTTTGAAGGGGAATTTCCCAGGAAGATTGGAGTTTATTGTAAAATTAACTGAATATTTTCTTAAATTGATTAAAAATTAAAAAAAATTGAATAGAATTTGGATAAAAATGTTATCAACAGTAACACTTTTCGAGATTTTGATCATGAGCGATTATTTTCCAAACAACAAGAAGTTCTTGAGAATAAAGGAAATCAAAATCTTCAATCTGATACTTTGAGCACAACAGCAACCTCAGTTGATTATAAATTGCCAAACGAAACACTGAATGCCAAAATTAAGAAAAATGAAAGTTTAATTAATTTTTTTTGTTATTTTTCATTTTTTTTTTTATAGAAAATGAAGTTTTATTCATTTTTAATGATTTTCCACAATATTTTTTCGATGAAACAAAGGCTCAAATTTCCGATTATGGCCAAGTTTTTAAAATCAAACATATATATATCAAACAAACAAAACAAAAAAATTTTAAATAGGTTTTAGAAAATGATGAGCTTAAAAACTGGGATGAACAAGAATCTTTATTAAGGAAAAATTTCATTTACCAGTTTACAGAAGCTGATAACAAAGAAAACATAGAGAAAAAGTTTAGCAGCTACAATGATTTCATTAATTTAAGGTTAAAATACAAATTCTGTTACAAATAAATAAAACTGATTAAAATTAAAAATTAGATGCATCAATCGAAATTCTAAAATAAATCTTAAAATGAAAATGAGCATTTATCATTTAGACGACTGTAGCTTAAGTGATGGGCAATCAATGATAAATATCATCAGTTTATTGAATCCCAATAATATTTTGATAATAAACGGTGATGATAAAGAAAATAAGATCATTGAAGTATTTTAATATATTTTAGAAAAAATGTGGGTTTATTGTAAGGATAGGATCATTTAATTAAAAGAAATATCATGGATAGAACAACTGTTTTAACTAATAATAAAACCTATGATTTAGATGTTGAAAATGACTTTTGGCAGGTAAAGTTAAATTATAAATTATATAATTAAATAATAGGTAATAAATAATATATTAATCATTAATCCCTATCAATCCCCAATATATAATTTATAAAATTATGATATTTTAATGTGTAAGATGGAGTTTAATCAAAAATTGAATTTATTATAGTGTGAATTAGGAGATCCTGATTCAAGATTGATTTCACCGTTTAGGATTGAAGGGAAAGTGAATTTATTTTTCAATCCAGAAATCGGAAAAATGGTTGTTCTTTTAATTTAGTGAAAATAATCAGTTTTTTATGTTAGTTTGATAGAAATCTGATGATTGAAGATGAAAATAATGAAGCAAATTTTGAAAAAAAAACTCTTTTTTTCGATATAAAACTAGAAAAATTATATAATTATTTCAATGAACAAAATGTCCAAGTAATTAATTTCATTAAAATTATCGATTAATCTTATTTTGTTTCTAGTGTATGTTTTCTATTTCTTGCCTGAATTTTTCTAATAAAGTGATGATAAAAAAAGTAAAAAAAATATGATAAAATTAAATTCACCAACGATTATCATCAATATTTAGGAAGAAAATGGAAAGATAATCTTAGAAGGAATTCATTGTCCTGAATATTACAAAATCAGGAACTTGCTATATTCATTTTTTAAATAAATAGAAAAATGCAAACAATCAAACAAATGAATTAAAAAAAAAGAAGATCATCATAAAAAAAAAAATTAATTAAAAAAAAAAAATTTAATCACAAAACATATTTTTTTGTTAATAAGAAATTATTAAGACTGCACTTCATGGGGAAAGTCCTTGGCAAAGAGTCTTACGCTAATAACAAAACAAATATAGACCTTAATCTATTATTAACAGAAACAAAACCCCCAATACTAGAGATGTCCCCTCTACAAAACTTTAGTAAAGAAGAGGAAGAAAAACAAATATTGGGTTAATATTTTTTTTTTTCAAAAAAACTTGACACTTTTTCAAAAAACTCCTGTTTTTTATAAACATCTATAGAGAATCAGCCTATTGTTGACAATTTATTGAATAAAAAAACAATAATTCCTTTAAAATATTTGGAAATGGACCTAAAAGCGATTAGAAAGAAGAAGAAATTCAAGCCTGCAACTGATAAATATTCATTGAATTGCATAAAGAAAATGGTATCAAGGAGAAAAAAACGGTTATATATTGATAATTTCGATTTGGACTTATGGTAAATTAAAAGGATCTTTTAAATTATGAATAATTGTTCAATCAAGCTATATAACAGAAAAGACTCTTGTCATGTGTTATCCTTCTATTTATATAGAATCATGTTACAGAAATGGGAGAAAGGACATTTTAAAATATTTTGAACGATTTCATCACAATAACTTGAAAGTATCTGAATAAAATAAAATAAATATTTTGAAATTATTCAGATTTATAACCTTTGTGCTGAAAATTCCAAACATTATCCACAATCAGTTTTCAACATTAAAGGGATAAAAACTGCGAATTACCCCTTTTTTGACCATGAACCTGCATCAATAGAGTTAAAATTTTATTGAATTTCATTATAATTATGATTTTTATTATTATTATTATGATAATTTCTGTCTTTTTTCTTGAATTTCATTATATATTTTTAAATGCTATTTTTATTATTTAAGCCTTATTCTTGAGTTTTGTCTGGATATTTCCTCATATTTCCACCAATACCCGAACAATTCCGCAGCAATTCATTGCAAAGCCGGAAAAGGACGATCTGGTTTAATGGTGATTTGTTATTTATTATTCTTGGAACTTGTTGAGAACTCTAATGAAGGACAAAACTATTATGCTGAAAGAAGAAGCATAAATGGAAAAGGATTAACGATTTTCAGTCAAAGAAGATATTCATATTATTTCTCGAAATTTTTGCAAATGAATTTCAAGAAACCCTATATTTCATGTATAAAAGAATATTTGGAGAATCCGAAAGAGTTTATTATAGAAAAAATCAGAGTATTGCAAAAAAAATTAAGATTGAAATTCGTGTTGTTTGGGCCGTTTAACAAGAAGAAAAATATGGAATATAATGTAGATTTTTCTTTATTTATTCAAATCAAATGAATTTATTCAAAAAAAAAAAAAATTCAAATGAAATGAATTTTTCAAAGAATTATGAAAACAACATAATTCAAATGAAATATTCAAATGTTTTTTTTTCAATTTTATCTATATTTTTTGTAATATTTATGTTAGATTTATGATTTTCAAAGAAAAAACCTGGAAAGCTTCGTGGTTCACCGTGATAAATACTTCGAAGTTCTTTCGGATACAAATGAAATTGAGTATTTCATCAAAGTGGATTATAAAAATGAAGGCGTTTTACTTGATGGCGATTTCAAGTTTCATCTGACTTTTGATCACAAATTTCACCTGAAATTCTGGCTGAATACGAATTTTATTCCGAGCTTTATTCTAATGAAAAACAAGAAGGATTTCAGTATTGCGGCTGAAAACTTTGATTTTACACATATGAAATATCAACAATTGAGCATTTTTTCTGATAAATTCCAAGAAAATAAACAAGAAGTTTTTCAAGAAAATAAACCGATGATCTTTCAACAAGAAGAGTTGAAAATACATAGGGAAAGTGCGAAGTATTTGAAAAAGGTGAACGAGAGCGAAAAAAGCAAGATAACTGAAAGACCCATTCAAATTTTGATGGCAGAGGAAATAGATCTTTATAATAAGATTAAAGGCGAAAAAATTTTCAAAGAAGACTTTTGTGTAAATTTGATATTTTCTGAAAATTAATTTATTTTTCTATTTTTTTTCAAAAAACTCAAAAATTTTTAATTTTTAATTTTTTTAAAATAATTCAAATTTTTTAAAAAATTTGAATTATTTTGAATTTTAAACTGATTTTTGTGAAAATTTGATATTTTCTGAAAAACTCAATAATTCAAAAATTCTTAATTTTTTTAAAATAATTCAAATTTTTTAAAAAACTTCAATTATTTTGAATTTTAAACAGAAAAATCTTTTATACAAATAAATATAAACTCTTTCAAAACAATTCCTTTAAAATAAACTCCCTATATGTAATAGTTTCTTATAAACCTCACAAATCCTCCTCTAAATCATCTTCATTTTCTTCCACTACAATATCCGGATACCCATCTTCGCACAATAAAACAACGAATCTCTTTGCTAAAATAGCTGGTATATTGATATTATTAACATTATCATCGAATTTCTTCTTGTTTTTTCTAGCCTTTAAAGACAAAAGTTCTATTCTTTCTTCATAGTTTCCCAAGCCCATTAAAGCCTCATACAATAAATTAGGTGTTTTATACCTTTGAACTATCTCATTACAAGCTTTTTTCCCACATCCTTTGATATTTATCAACATATTCTTGAAGATTTCTCCAATAGAATTACATGTTTTCCCATTTTTCGCAAGGAAATCTTCAAGAGTTAATCTAAAATCAATGGATTTCTTCACGTTTTTCATAGCGTTTTTCATCTGAATTTTCATGAATTTTTGTATGGAAATGGTCATTTGACTAAGCCATTTCAACGTATTTTGAAGATTTACAGTTCTTTGAACTTTGAAACCATGTACGAATTGTAGATTAAAGACGGCTTTTTCGATGACATGTGAAGGAAGTGAAGAATTCTGAGAAGATTTCCCTTCTATAAGATAAAAAGCATTGTGAATTTGACTGCGTTTCAAACGAGACCTTTGGTTAGTATAACGACCATCAATAATGCTCGCAGCCAAATCATCACATGTTTTCCTTTCAACGATGTACTCTAGGACAAAAAGCTTTATCTCATTTGTTCCTTTCTCTATTAGAAAATTTCTTTATAAATGAAAAAAATGCAGTTTTTTGAGAAAAAAACTGAAAATTTAAAAAAAAGTTGGAATTTTTTATGGTTTTTATAAAAAAAAGACCTTTTATGCGAACTATCCAAAGAAAATCACCCAAAGGAAGGTTACCGAGCTCACAATCGAGACCATTTGATAACAAATGTTCGTGAATATATGTGCGATCGTCTTGGTTCTTTATTTCGCGGTTGTCAATGATCAGAACCACGTTTAATGCTTCAATGGAGTCCAAAGGAACAGAAATAGTGATGGGTTTTTCTCGGATTTCTTGCGAAGTTTCAAAAGGAATTTTCTCGAAGTTTCTATGTGTAATTTGATCAGTAATTTTCTTCAGTGATTTTTTCTCATCGTTTCTCTTTGAATTTTTTTCAATGTTTTTCATTAAAAATTTTTCTTCTTCGTTTTTTTTTGAACTTTTTTCAATACTTTTTTCTTTAGTTTTTCTCTTGCTTTTTTCAGTAAAATCACTTTTTTCAATACTTTTTATAACATTGAGGTTATTTTTATCATTGTCAGAAAAATCATCTTTTTTCACATGGTTTTTCTGCGTAGTTTTCTCTTCACTTGAGTTTTTTTCAATAATAGCACCCAAATCCCTTTCTTTTTCTCGAAATGTGAAGGAATATTCATTCCCAATTGAATTATCTTGCGAATTCCCTGTTTTTTCCATGATTTTCAATTGTTTTTCAAGCAATTTCTCACCCATTTTCTCGCCTTCTTTTCAAAAGTATTTTTTTTTTTTTTACCTAAATAAAATCTCATGTTTTATCAATGTTTTCAAACAGCTCCAATGTGAAATTTCTCCACATTTCACTGCTAATTCTTCTGCAATTTTCTTTATCTCCTTTTTTGTAGCATATTTCCCATTCGTCTCCCCTTGAAATCCCATTAAAGCCAGAATTATCGTTCCAGGAGTACTTTCAGCATCAGGAAGCTTATATTTCGATGTAATCTTTAAACCTTCATTAGCTTTTTCTTTCTCTTTTGAAAATTTGGATAATTCTCTTTCTAAAAGTGGTTTTTTATTGAAAAGTTCAAGGTCTTTTGAAGTTTTTTCTGTGTATAAGGGCCTTTTTAAAGGATTCGAATACTCGAAATTGAAATTCGAAAGCTCTAAATTCGAAAGCTCGAGGTTTTCTTCATTTGTCTCGAAATCTTCGTTAAGATCGACTTTTTCAAAGAAATTCACTTTTTCAAAACCTTGGCTTTGAGTTTCTCGAATTTGTGAAAAATTCGATAAATTCGAAAAATTCGAAAAATTCGATAAATTCACTTCATTTGATTTTTCTGCTAAAAAACAACTTTCATACTGTTTTTTTATCAATTTTAACAATAAAAGCGCTGTTTTATCACCGATTCCCTCGAGTTCTATTGCTTGAGACACTGACAGGATCGGCAAAGGGTATTTGCTCAGAGAGCGGAGGATTTTTGTATAGCAAAAAGCCTGGTTTTTCAAACCACGAGTTTCAGCGATTGATTTCAACTTCGAAAGCTTTTCAAAGAGAAAAGAATTCAAAGGATTTATTTTTCCGCTTTTTTTTAAAATTAGGCTGATTTTTAATTAAAAAAAACGATGTTTTTAAGATTTTTTAAAGAAAAAACCTTCATTTTTTTGAGCGAAAAAACTTCGAATTTTTTTTAAGCCTTTTTTAAGTAAAAAATATTACGAATTTATAGCTGAAAATCCGGTTTTTTTAAAAAATTTTCCTTTAAAAACCAACATTTTTTGAAAAATATGAATAAAAACTCCTTCTTTTTACCAAATGAAAAATTTCAATAGTATGAATTCTTTTCGATCCTTTTCTCCTGAAAGCAGTCTTCGCAGCCAGACTAACCTTCCTTATGACCAACAAATGGCAAGCATAAGCATAATGAGTTTTCAAGACCTAGAAACTCTTCAATCTTTCTTCATACGGAATTCCATTGAACAAAGCTTCAAAGAATTCGATGAAAAAACTAGCCTATTTTATGAAAAACACAGCTTTTTCCAAGAAAAACCAAGAACATCATCAATTTCTCAAGAGAAAATGAAAGAAAAATTCAAAGATTTTTCTCATGAAAAACCAAGAAATTCAAAAGAAAAACCTCGAATTTCTCCTGAAAATTACGAAGACTGTGTATTTCGAAGGTCTTTATTGAGTCCTTATATGTGTAAACCTTGGTTTTTTCCTGAAGAAGATGATGGATTTAATTCTCTGATGAAAGAATTAGATCACATAATTAAAAGAGCTGGGGATAATGTGAAGGTCACAGAGAAATTCCTTCAGGATTATAAAAAATAATAGATTTTAACGCTTAAAATTTGTTTTTTTATGTTATTTAACTATATTTCATCACAATTTCTATGTTTTTGGACTATATTTCATCACAATTTCTTCTAATTTCATAGGGTATTTTACTCCTAAATACGTTTTATTGCTCCAGATATTAGAATAACACACTGCTTTTTCATGGTCTTTTAAGTCATTTAACACTGCGTCATAGACAGCCTTTCTATTACGATAATGACTTGAAACTTCATTGTTGCGTGTAATTCGAAGGAGAGGTATGAGGGTTGAGGATTGGGGAATGGTGGCTGGGATCAGAAGCTTTATAAGTTTGATCAGGGAATTCCATTCGAGTTTATGTTGTTTTTTTCTTTTCTTTTAAAAATTAGGATTTTTTTTTTAAGGATAAAAAAAAATATTCAGATTTTTTTTTGTTCTTTAAAAATTTTTTTTCAACAAAATTTTCTCTAAAAATTAAAAAAAAGTAAATTTTCCCTTCATTTCAAAAAAAACATCATTTTTATTTATGTATGGTCTTAATATCCTCAATCCTAACCCTCTTTTTATTCTTATACTTCTGATTATATTCCTTCTTCTTGCTGCTCCTCGAGTCATTCTGTTCCATCCACGCGGGGTAATTCTCTGTCCTCCCCTTATGTAAATAAATCCACAATTTCTTCTCAGGATCATACTTCACACAAGCATCATCTTCATAATGTAATCGATCCAAAGCCCCACTCACAATATTGCTTAATTTATCATCAGGTACATGTTCATTAATAAATTGCGATTCTTTCAAAAGCTCACAAATATCAGCTCTCGTCCCAAAACCATTAGGTAATCGACTAGCTGCATCCCTTACAAGACATAGGATCGTAATATAGGGAGGTCTTTCAGTTTTTAAAAGGAAATGGTCTCTAGGTTTCGTTGCTGAAGTAAAACAGATTTTTTTGCTTACAGGTGCCACAATTCCTTTAGACCCATCAGAACTCATATATGTAAAAGGCCTTGTAGGGTTATTATAACGCTCATTTTCTTGAGCTCTAAAGTTTTCGATCCATTCTTTTGAATTGATATTCTTTGATGATTTCTTTGTTGAAGGGTTGTTGCTTGCAGGTTTCGGCAGTAAAAGGTTGTTATTAGGACTTGTGGGATTCATTGTTTTTGAGACTATTAGTGATTGTAATGAATCAGAATCAGGATGTGTAGTTTTCTTGTTTTTTTGGACATCAAACAATGTTTTTCTGGCTTCAATAAGTCGATTTTCTTGTAATGCAAAGTTCAAATCATACTTTTTATGTGCGAACGTAGGTATTTGGGGCTCTTCTGTGAGGGAAATTGGAGTACTATAGCCTTGAGAGAGTTCTGAGAAACTGTTTTCTAAAGAAATCCCAGAAATAGACCTTTTATCTTGATCACTTTCGCTTGTGAAGAGGTCTTCGAGCAATTTCGTGCTTTTTCGTTTATAGAGATAACTTTGGCGAAGATTGTTATTCTCTAGACTTTCTTTCAATCCTTCATAAATGTTTTCGAAATGTTCAAGGATTGAATGGTTATACAATTGTTTTTGTAGACGAATTTCCTGCTGTTTTACATGAGAAAACTGTCCAGAATGCAGACGTTCGAGAAAGAAATCCAAAGGATTGGAGATATAGAAGGTCTCCCCTGCAAAAAGCGATTTGAGAATGACTTCTGGATCCTGAGATTTAGGGAGATAGGTTTGAAGGTGTTTTTGTTCTTCTGCAGTAAAGATTTCTTTGTATTTGTCAAAGGATATTAGAGAATGGAGATCCTCAAGGTCGAGTAAAATCTTTGGCAGCTCGTAATCTTCACCTTCGATGGAGAGTTTCAAGGTGTTCTCATTGGTTTTTTGAGCTATGTAATAATTTTAATTATGAGAAGATTTATTTGAAAGCTAGCTATTAAATGAAAATTCATGTAGAGCTAGCTATAAATGAATAGCTAGCTTATACATGATTTGAACTAAATTCATTCAGCAGCTAGCTTGATTTATATTAAATTATTTATGTATATAAACGCGGAAGTTCTTCATCTGAGGTATAATCGGAATTGTCCTGTTGATTGGTGATGTTCTGGTCTAACGTGAGATCAAAATTCTTTTTGATAGACAGGAAGGATTTCGAGAACATTTCCGTGCTAAGGGAAAAAGATGATGAAATCAGAAAGAAATAAGGAAGAAAATTTGGATTACAAAGCTTTCTTCTGAAAGAATTGAATGTTCATTTTATGTTTTAGTTTTTTGGAGGCAATTTAATCTTTTGACGCCTCGCGTTGAAAATAAATTTTTCGTCTTGAATTTGTTACAATAAAAAAAAATTAAACAAAAATCTATGAAGGATTTTTTTGAAAATTATATCACTTCTGTGTTTAAAATCCTATTCAAGAAGATCAGAAAACCCTTGGTTTCTTGCTGTAAAAAACAACAAAAAAACAAGTTTATAAGAGCAACAAAACCATCGAAAAAGCAGAAAAAAATACCCAAAGAAAAAATAAATGTAGTGAAAATCATTAAAAAACCTTTGTTATCTGATGCGATGGAGCTTAAACCTATAAGATTCCATTTAGATATTGAAGATTATGCATTAAATCAAGTGCTTTGGGCTGGTTTCATGAGCAAGAAGCTTATTTTAAAGGTGACTTCAATGAAACTCACCACAAATAACAAAGGTAATAATAAAGGGAGCAATGGTTTTATCCACGAGAAAAACGAGGAAAAACCCAACAAAAATCTTCGAAAATACTATAAGAATCGATATCAGTTGTTTTCTCGGTTTGATGAAGGCGTGAAGCTTGACGATGAAGCCTGGTTTTCAACGACTCCGGAACTAATCGCTGAATATGTAGCGAAAAGACTGGGTTCTGGAGTTATTTTAGATGCATTTTGTGGTGTTGGTGGCAATACAATTCAGGTTTTTTTCTTTTTTTTTATGAGAAGATTTCCTTATTTTACAAATAAATTTCATGCTAGAATAGTTCGCTAAACACTGTGAAGCAGTAATTGCGAATGATATCGACCCTTTAAAGATCAATTTCGCGAAACATAACTGCAGGCTTTATGGAGTAGAATCAAAGGTTTTTTTCGCTAATGAAGATTTCCTAGAACTTTCCCTTGCGAAACTACAAAAAATTCTTTATAAAAGTGAAGATCCTCATGAAGAAATCAGAGAAAAATTGATTGATTATGTGTTTTTAGCACCTCCTTGGGGGGGGATGGAGTATTCTACTGATGACAATTACAGTGTTTATAGAAGTCTTAGACCTGATATAAAGAAGATTATGGATAAAGTGTTGGATTTCAGCGAGAAGATTGTGCTTTGTTTGCCGAGGAATATCAATGTTGAAGAAATCGTAGGGTTATTGGTTGAAAGCTTCGAAGAAAAAGGAAGGGTTTGTGAAAGAGCTGCTGTTGAAATTGAGAAGATTTATTTGAATAATAAATTTAAGATGAATCTTGTGTATTTTGGCAATGCTAGCAAGGTAGTTTTATTAAAATTCAAGTTTTTAAAAGAAAATAGATCTCGAAATCTATTGAATATAGCCAGATTTATCAGAAAGTGCTTGGAGAAAAAAAGGGGGGGTTTGGAATCAAGGAAAAAGAGGTTATTAAAAGACTGATTGAGAGGTTTGGGATGATGAAAATGCTGAATTTAGCAGATTTTATAGGAAGGAATAAAGGTGAGGAGAATGGGTTAATAAAGGTTTGTGGGATATTAAAGGAAGAAGGGGTGATTAAGCTGGAGGAAGTGATGGAGTTATTGAAGGATATTACCTAAATAAAGCAGAAATTTTCCGGAATAAATTAAAAAATTCATTTTGCTGAAAGAAAAAAAAATTTATTGTTTTTTAATTTTATTCAATCATAATTTCTCAATTTATTAATGATCCAACCTCAATCTATTGATCTACCCCTTTCTCTACAGCTTGAGCACCAGCCGAGTTTCATCAAATCTGGCTATTTCTTTACTACACAATACACAAACGTGCGCTCCCAATCCTTCACTCTTCGTTACACTGTCTCTGAGCTGTTAAAATACAATGGAAACTCCCTTTATAAATCTGGTGAATATTTGCAAGCATCTGAAGAATATGAGAAATCCCTTTCAATATTTCGTTATATTCGTAAGAAACCACGTGTATTTAAGAAATCTTTCGAAGAAGAATTGGAATTCATCGAAGAAAAAGGGGCTTCAATTAATGAAAAAAACAAGATTCTAGCGTTGAAACTTGGATTATATTTAAATTTAAGCCTTTGTTATTTGATAATGAGCAGATGTTTCAACGCTCTTCGTGCAGCACAAGAAGCACTGAAACTTGAGCCTTATAACACAAAGGCTTTATATCGAAGTGCGAAGGCGAAGATTATGAATAAAGACTCAAGTTTTCATGAACTGATTTCTGCGAAAAACGAGTTAGAATTAGCGTTAAAACAACAATCTGATGATCAAATGATCAAACAAGAACTTAATAAGCTAAATGAAGAATTAGATAAAAGCCAAAGGAATAATCATTTGAAAAATGAAGAAGAGGAGATCATTGTGGAGAAAAAAAAAGAAAGATTGCCAAAGGATATTGAAGAATTAGAAGATGTTGTTAGCACGAAAGGACAGGATATCATCAAATTGTATGAGAATTTGGGAAAGAGGAAAGAAGCTGAGGAGTTTAGGAATGAGATTAAAGCGGCTATGGTAAAGGGTTTTATGGTGAGGTTTATTGAATGGTTATTTAGGAAGCGAAAAATCAGATTGAGAAGATTGAGATGATTGATTTTGAGAGGCCAAATGAATATTTGAGGGAGATGACTGATAAATATAAGTTGATTTTTTTTTTAATTTTTTTGATTTTTTTGTTTCTTTTGTTTCTTTTTGTAAAAATATAATGGAATTTAGAATAGATCTCAAGCATCCAAGCATGAAGAGCGAACTCCTCAGAATTCAGAACCATAACATGAAGGAATTA
>JFJP01005771.1_pt1 | contig 12930 bp, 7 predicted proteins | sample 431651 | NCBI WGS metagenome assembly JFJP01 (sample SAMN02602958, study PRJNA72255) | Microbial mat metagenome, whole genome shotgun sequencing project. | biome: fresh water; feature: sink hole; material: water; isolation source: purple microbial (photo- and chemosynthetic) mats found in... | reverse complement strand
ACCCGGTCAGCCTGAAGCTGCTGGAAAAGCTGTTCATCGACGAATACCAGGTACAAACTGCCACCGATGGCCCGACCGCGCTGGCGCTGTGCCAGCGCGAACCCCTGCCCGATCTGATTTTGATGGATGTGTTGATGCCGGGCATGGACGGTTTCGAAGTGGTACGCCGCCTGCGTGAGCATCACGCCACGGCCCAGATCCCGGTGATTTTTGTCACCGGCCTGAGTGACGAGGAGGCCCGCATCAAAGGCATGGAACTGGGTGCGGTGGACTTTGTTTCCAAAACCACCGACCCCAAGGCGCTGCGCGCACGGGTGCGCAACTTCATCCAGTTTGTTGACATGCGGCGCAAGTTGCAGCTGGACTACGACGCCATGCTGGATGCTGCCCGCACCCGTGAAGAAGCCGAAAACATCACCCGCCATGACCTCAAGGGTTCGCTGGCAGGCATTGCCAGCATGGTGCAGAGCCTCGCTGACGATGACAGCATGCACCCTAAACATGCCGCCCAGTTGCGCCTGGTGCAGCAAACCGCTGAACAGGTCATGAACATGGTGAACCTGGCGGGTGAGTTGTACAAGATCGAGATGGGCCGCTTCAAGCTCAAGGCTGCTCCGGTAGACATGGGTGAACTGCTGCACCGCATTGTGGATCTGTCACGCGCCAGTTTTTCCGACAAGCGCCTGACCATCGTGGTCGATACCGATACGCCGGTGGGCACCGAACTGCCCAAGGCGCAGGCAGACCCCATGCTGTGTTATTCGCTGTTCCAGAACCTGATCAAAAATGCCTGCGAGGCCGCGCCGCCCGGCACCCGTGTGGTGGTGTTGCTGCGCGATGAGAGGCCACTGCGTGTTGTGATCAGCAACACCGGGGCCGTGCCGCCTGAAATTCGCGCCACTTTCTTCGACAAATTTGCCACCCGAGGCAAATCTGGCGGCAGTGGCATTGGCACCTATTCGGCGCAATTGCTGGTTCAAGCCCAACATGGCAGCGTCAGCATGGCCACCGATGATGCCAATAACAGCACCACACTGACCGTGACCTTGCCGCGTCAAACTTTTGACGCGATACAAGCCGTTGCCTGAAACCCCTATTTTCAAGAAAGCGTTATGGGAAACCGACTGACACAAATTGCTACCCGCACCGGCGACAACGGCACAACTGGCCTGGGTGATAACACCCGGGTGTCGAAAGACAGCCTGCGTGTGCATGCCATGGGCGATGTTGATGAGCTCAACTCAAACATTGGCGTGTTGCTGTGCGAGGCCATGCCCGACGCGGTGCGGGACTTGCTGGTGGACATTCAGCACCAGCTTTTCAACCTCGGAGGTGAGTTGTCGATTCCGGGGTTTGAATTGCTCAAGGCCGATGCGGTGCTGGTGCTTGATGAGGCGCTGGCGGTGCACAACGAGGCGCTGCCCAAGCTTCAGGAATTCATCCTGCCGGCGGGCACGCGGGCCGCGGCATTGGCCCATGTGTGCCGTACGGTGGCCCGTCGTGCCGAACGCGCGGTGGTCGCGCTGGGGGCTCAGGATGCCATCAGGGACACCCCCCGCCAATACCTGAACCGTCTGTCAGACCTGATGTTTGTGCTGGCCCGGGTGCTCAACCGCCACCGCAGCGATGGCACGACGGGCGACGATGTCTATTGGCACAGCAAGCGACTGGCGCAGGCCACCTGATCAGACCTTCATGGCTTTACGCAACACCGCGTACACCGCGTCCTTGAGGTGAAGTTTTTCTTTTTTGAGTTGTTCAATTTCAATATGCGTTGCGGGTTCAACATGCGACTCCATGCGTTTGATTTTGGCATCCAGCGCGTCATGCTCATCGAAAATCTGCGCGAAATGCGCATCTTCTGTCTTGAGCTGGATAATTTGGTCGCGGTATTCAGAAAACATGAAATCTCCGGTATGGGTTGAATAAGTAGGGTGTCCGAATTTTCGGGGAAAAATGCTACCCGGCATTATCCATCCGCCTAGATGCCTTGCAAAGCTTCGAAAAAGGCAAATTTTGATCCAGAACAAGTCGCTGCAGCCAATAGTGCCGACACCTCAAGAGGCATTGTCCCGGTGTGCAGGATCGACTGGCTTTGGTGCCAATACAGCCATGGTGATGCGCGACACGCAGGTCAACTCGCCAGCTTCGTCGTGCAGTTCAATTTGCCAGACTTGGGTGGTGAGCCCAATGTGCACCGGCCGGGTGATGCCGGTCACCCAGCCCGCCTTGACGCCGCGCAAATGGTTGGCGTTGATGTCCAGTCCCACCGCCTGGTGTCCGGGTGGGCAGGCCAAATTGGCACCGCACGAGCCCAGGGTCTCAGCCAGTACCACACTGACCCCACCGTGCAACAGGCCAAACGGCTGGGTGGTTCGTGCATCCACCGGCACGCGTGCACGAATGAAGTCGTCGCCAACTTCCAGAAACTCAATACCCAGGTGGCTGACAGCTGAGTTAGCACTAAAGGCCGTGAGTGCCGCCACAGAAATGGGTTGTTGCCAGATACGCATCAGATCAGTTCAATGTGTCAAACATGTACAGCACCCTACGATCTCGACGACAGCCGTTAAAGGTCAAGGTGCGATTCAAAGCGATGGGACCAACTCGGCTATGTGAGCATTGTTGCGGAAGAAGTCAGACGAGGGTCAAGGTCGAACGGGCCCCAACGGCTCTTCTCTCAGAGTGTTGGCAATTCGACCGCACGGTTGAACCGTCCTTCTGAGCAGTGCGTATTCATCCATACCCTTGCCCCTGCACCCGCGCCATCATTCGACACGGAATGGCTTGTCCGCCGTGTTGACCCCCTGCCGACGGTGGGTGCTTTCTGACTGGAGATGACATCTCGGATATGGTGCGAAGGCAAACGAAGCTTGCTTGCCACCCAACAAAGCTGGCAGCATTGACCAAGATCTGATGTTTGTCTTCAGCTTGCCCTCGTGCCGTCAGGTTTGGTTACGGAGCAGGCAGCTCAGGAATTTGCCAGCCGCCACCATTTTGCATGGTTCTTGCGCATTTCCTGATGGGATGGCATGGCATAAAACGCCAGATCCTGACCATTGCCAACATAAAAGCCGCTCTTGACCATACGGTAGGGAATCTCCAGCGAATGGACACGATGCACCAGTTTGCTAATTTTTTCCTGCGGATGCAGCGTGATCAGCGCCTCGCGCAAATGGTGCATGAAAGAGTAGGGCAGATCGTTGGTCGAACCGAATTCGGGGTTGGTAGCCAGTTCCCCAAGATTGAGCTCAACAAAACACAGGGCCGGGAACTGGATGAACTTGGAGGGTGAAACCGTTACGCTGTGGTAAACCTCGACCGGGTTCAGCGAACTGACAATCAGGCTATTGACCGGAACCAGATCCTGATACAGGTGCAGGCAGGGTTGGTCGTCTTTCACCAGTTCAGCCCGCTCAATGGCCAATGCCTGACCATACGCTGTGCACAGGTACAGTTTGCCAATGGCATTGACAGGAATGTGTTCTAGCACCCGATAGACCGACGCATACACCGAGTGTCTTGGTTCACCATCGGGGTGCGCAGTGCAGCGAGCCACGGCCTCTTCAACGTTGAGCGCATCACAGCGAAATGCAGGATCGATTTCAAAGAACATCGCCTGCCCTTTGGACTTGAAATGATGCCCGGTAGAGTAGTACTGGCCAAAGTCCTCCGGTGGCAACATGGATGCAATCAGAGCTTCAGGTATCAAGGACAAGTAGAGGTGGACGGTCATGATTAAATGTTCTTTCGATCTAACAGAAGTTAAAAATAAAAGTCAAAAGTGGTTTGAATTGACAGCGAGGAAACGAATTTCAACCGCATCTCACAAATTATGCTACCACGGGTGCTCAAGCCTCCCGCGCTTTGGGCCCCACGAAGCGTCAATCCTTCACTTCTCTAGTTGTAAACCCTAATGATTGGGGCGTTTTGGGGCATCAAGTGCTTGTTACACTGACAGGGAAGTGACATTCACCCACCTCCAAATGACTTTCAACAAACGACACACCCAACCATGACCTCACCCAAAAAATTCATTTACGTCTTTGGCACTAGCCGCACCGAAGGCGCTGCCAACATGAAAAATCTGCTCGGCGGCAAAGGTGCCAATCTGGCTGAAATGTGTCGGCTAAGCATTGGGGTGCCCTCAGGCTTCACCATCAGCACCGAAGCCTGCACCGAATTTACTGAACATGGGCGCGATGCCGTGTTGAAGATGATCCTGGCCGAAGTCCAGCAAGGTGTAGCTTTTGTAGAAAGCGAAATGGGCAAGAAGTTTGGTGATACCAATGATCCGTTGTTGCTGTCAGTGCGCTCAGGTGGGCGTGCTTCGATGCCCGGCATGATGGACACCATCCTGAATCTCGGGCTCAATGACGAGGCGGTGGAGGGTTTGGCCCGCAAAGCCAACAATGAGCGTTTCGCCTGGGACTCCTATCGGCGCTTTATCCAGATGTATGGTGACGTGGTGATGGGTCTGAAGCCGCTGTCCAAAGAGGAACACGACCCCTTCGAGATCATCATCGAAACGCTCAAGGAAGACAAAGGTGTCAAGCTCGACACTGAGCTCAGTGCTGAAGACCTGAAACAACTGGTGCAGCGTTTCAAATCACTGATTCACGCTCGGCTTGGTCGCGACTTTCCGACTGACCCGTGGGAACAACTCTGGGGCGCGGTGTGGGCGGTGTTTGAGAGTTGGAACAACGAGCGTGCATGCTTGTACCGCGAGCTCAACGACATTCCAGACTCGTGGGGAACGGCTGTCAATGTGCAGGCCATGGTGTTTGGCAACTTGGGTGACAGCAGTGGCACAGGTGTGGCTTTTTCGCGCGATTCCGCGACCGGCGAAGACCTGTTCAATGGTGAGTTTTTGGTCAATGCGCAGGGCGAAGACGTGGTGGCAGGTGTCCGCACGCCGCAGCAAGTGTCATTGGAGGGCTCGCGCCGCTGGGCTGAGCTGGCGCTGGTAACCGAAGAGGTGCGGCGCAGTCAGTACCCGTCGCTGGAAGAACTCATGCCTGAGATTTATCAGCAGTTGCTGCGTGCCGAGACTACCTTGGAGCATCACTTCAAGGACATGCAGGACATGGAGTTCACCATTCAGGAGGGTAAGCTCTGGATGCTGCAAACCCGCAACGGCAAACGTACCGGTGCGGCCATGGTGCGTATTGCCATGGAGATGCTCAAGCAAGGCATGATTGATGAAAAGGCGGCACTCCAGCGTGTCTCACCTGACCGGCTTGACGAATTGTTACACCCCATTTTTGACCCCAAGGCGATCAGTGCAGCCACTGCAATCGCGCGCGGATTGCCGGCATCGCCCGGTGCTGCCACCGGTCAGATCGTGTTTTTTGCGGATGAGGCTGAAACCTGGGTCAAGGCTGGCAAGCCGGTTATTCTGGTGCGCCAGGAAACCTCTCCCGAAGATCTGCGTGGGATGAGCGTGGCCAAAGGCATTTTGACCGCCCGGGGTGGTATGACCTCACACGCTGCCGTGGTGGCGCGTGGCATGGGCAAATGCTGCGTTTCGGGAGCCGGTGCAGTGCGTGTCGATCTGAAGGCTCGAACCATGACCGTTGGTGACACGGTCTATAACGAGGGTGACTGGATATCCCTCAATGGGTCCACTGGCGAGGTCTATGTCGGGAAAATCGCCACCAAGGACGCGGAATTGAGTGGCGACTTTGGTGCCCTGATGGCGTTGACCGACAAGTACAAGCGCCTTGACATCCGTGCCAACGCCGATAGCCCGGAAGATGCCAAAGTGGCCCATAACTTTGGTGCTGTCGGCATCGGTTTGTGTCGCACCGAACACATGTTCTTTGAAGGCGAGCGCATTCTGGCGGTGCGCGAGATGATTTTGGCCGACAACGAAGCTGGGCGCCGTAAGGCACTGGCCAAACTGCTGCCGATGCAGCGCGGCGACTTTGAAGGGCTGTTCCGTGAAATGCACGACCTGCCTGTCATCATCCGTCTGCTCGACCCGCCCTTGCATGAGTTTTTGCCCCATGACGATGCCAATCAGCGCGTGATGGCGACCGAAATGCGGGTGCCGCTGGGCAAGATCAAGATGCGGGTGGAAGAGTTGCACGAATTCAACCCCATGATGGGTCATCGGGGCTGCCGACTGGGTATCAGCTATCCTGAAATTACCGAAATGCAGACCCGCGCAGTGCTTGAAGCAGCACTCAACGTGCGCGCCGAGGGCAGCCATGTCAAGGCCGAAATCATGGTGCCGCTGGTGGGAACCGTGCGCGAGTTCAACGCGCAGGCCGAGGTGATTCGTCGCACGGCCGCGGCCGTATTTGCCGAGCGTGGTGAATCCATCGACTACCTGTTGGGTACCATGATCGAGACCCCGCGCGGTGCATTGATTGCTGACAGCGTTGGTACCCAGGCCGAGTTTTTCTCGTTTGGCACCAATGACCTGACGCAGATGACAATGGGGTTTTCACGTGACGATGCGGGCAAGTTCCTGCCCGATTACATCAAGCGCAGTATTTATGAACACGATCCGTTCCAGACCATTGACCAAAAGGGTGTCGGGCTGCTGGTGCAGATGGCTGTGCAAAAGGGACGCAGCGTTCGTCCAGACCTCGAAATTGGTGTTTGCGGTGAGCATGGCGGTGATCCGGCTTCCATCTCGTTTTTCCACCGGGCCGGTCTGGACTATGTGAGTTGCTCGCCTTACCGGGTGCCAATTGCACGGCTAGCCGCTGCATTAGCCGCCATCGAAGGCTAGAGAGCCGGCGACAACGCATCACCAGTCGGTGGTGCGTTTGTGGTACCTCGTGCACGAAGTGAGTGAGATGGCGCCAGAATTGCGCCAGTTGGCACGAAGACTTAGGGTGAACGGCAAGGGTTGAAGTCGCCGTTTTTTTCGGTAACCCGGTCGTGCCAATCCATCCCACAAAATTTCGTCATTTTTTGCTCAATTTGGAAATGGTTGCTGCCTTGATTGGGCCCGAATCCCAGCAGCGTAAGCCCATGTGGCAGATCTTGGGCCTGCGCGATGGCATTCAACTTTTGACCCAGCACACCGGCAAACGCGAGCAAATCGCCATGATGGTGTTTCAGGGCACTGGGCGGATGCCCTTGGAGTTCTGCCCTGCACCTTAAGCCATTTTCACCCTGAGCTTTCAGCGTCAAGGGTAAACAAAAATCAAGCATTCATGCGGGTTTGAGCCTGCTTTGTGACCCCCGCCAGCGCACCAATTTTCTAGTCAGTCATCGTTGATTTCGCTGCGCCACAGCGAGACTTTGCTTGATGCTTGAGGACGCTTTGCACCATGCAATGAGCACAGCAATTTCTGTCAGAATAGCAGTCTTTAGTAAATCGGAAGCGATGTGAGCCGTTGTGACACACAGTTCGTGTGGCCCGAACTTCCGCCATAAGCCAGTCCAAGACGGCACGACCCTGAAGTGTCACTCCAGCTTTAAAACTCATTCATGCAGTCTGACGAAGCCACCATTGCTAAGCTGCTGGAAGTGCCCGCAGGAAGACCACGCTTGCTAGTGGTTGACGATCAGCCCATCAACATCCAGGTGATGCACCAGATTTTTGCATCGAAATATCAGGTGTTTATGGCCACCAGTGGTCAGCAAGCACTCGATTTTTGTCACAAGACTCCTCCTGATCTGGTGTTGCTGGATGTGGTCATGCCTGGTATGGATGGTTTTGAGGTGTGTCAGGCACTCAAGGGCGAGCCCAGTACCCGTGATATCCCTGTCATTTTTGTCACGGCCCATACCGATGCTGCCCAGGAGACACGTGGGCTTGATGTAGGTGCGGTTGACTTTATTTCCAAGCCAGTCAATCCAGCCGTGGTACGCGCGCGCGTCAAAACACAGCTTACGCTCAAATTCCAGTCTGACCTGATGCGCAAGTTGGTGTTTCTGGACGGCTTGACCGGGGTCTTTAACCGGCGCTATTTTGATCAGCAGCTTGCGGTGGAAGTCGCAAGATCCTCACGAGCCAAGTCGCCGTTGGCATTGATCATGCTCGATGTGGATTTTTTCAAGCGCTTCAATGACCACTATGGCCACCAGGCCGGTGACGATTGCCTGCGCGAAATTGCTGCTACGCTGAAAGAGAGCCTGCGACGCCCAGCCGACCTGGTGGCGCGCTACGGCGGCGAAGAATTTGTCTGCATCCTGCCAGATACCGTGTTTGCCGATGCCATGACCATGGCCTGGGAATTGGAGCAAAACGTGCGCCTGAAACGGATTCCCCACCTGGATTCCCGGGCCGCCGACGTGGTGACCATCAGCCTGGGGGTAGCCGGTGCCGATGGCGACTCACCCAAAGATGCGGCGGCTCTGCTGGCGTTGGCGGATGCACAGTTATATCGTGCCAAGGATGCCGGACGGGCCCGTGCCTGCGGCAATCAATTAACATAGCGTCAGCTTGTTTAACCATGCCAGGCACCCTTTGAGCACGTCAAGAATCACACGGCAGAGCATGAATCAAAGCGTATCCAGACATTTCAGGACACTGCTGCATTGGGCATTATGCTGGGTGCCGCGCAGCCTGGAGTACCAGGTCATGCTCTTGACTTCCGTCTGTCTGGTGCTGTCCATCCTGGGTTACGGTTATTACCGTGCGGCCGAGGAAACTGCCAATGCCCGGCGTTCGATTTCAGCACAAATGATTGCCTTGTCAAAAAATCTGGCCGCCGTCGATGCCCACTTTCTGCGCGGCGGTGAGCCAGAGCAGATCGAAGCGCTGTCGCTTCATACCGCAACTCTGGACGGCATTTATTCGGTGCTTATCACCGATGTCAACGGTACACCCGTGTCCGAAGTGGTCAACAAAAACGGGGCCTGGTCGCCACGTTATAACGCGGCACCTATTGAGGTTCCGGTCAGCAGCAGTCCGGACAGCATTTTTGAGACCCGGGCGCACAGTGTCTTGCACCGCGATTTTCTGGCAGGTAACAGTGGCACCATGAGTGCATGGCACCGAATCGGCAATGCAGCGAACCCATTGGGTTGGGTTCGAGTTAACTATCGCCTTGATACTTTTGATGCTCTGGCCAATCAGATTCGCTGGCAAGCCACGAAGGCTGTGCTGCTGGCAATCCTCGCCACGTTGCTGCTGCTTTCATTGCTTTTGCGTCCCACCCTGCGCGCCCTGCGTGAGGCCACCCAATTTGCCAGTCAGCTCGATACCGCGATGGGTACCCGGCTAAACATCTCACGAAGCACGACAGAAGCAGAGGCTCTGGGCAATGCGCTCAACGTGGTGTCAGAGCGCTTGTTGTCGGAACATATGGAGTTGAGCAACCAGAAATTTGCCCTTGATCAACACGCCATTGTCAGTATCACTGATCTGAATGGAACCATTACTTATGCCAATCAGCGGTTTTGCGACATCAGTGGTTACCGTGTCGACGAGTTGTTGGGCAAAAATCACCGTATCGTCAAGTCAGACGAGCATCCCCCGGAAGTGTTTGAAAATTTGTGGCGCACCATCACACATGGCGAGGTCTGGCGCGGAGATGTCAAGAACAGAAAAAAGGACGGCAGCTTTTACTGGGTCAGCGCCACCATCGTGCCCCTGGTTGGCCATGATGGCTTGCCACATCACTATATCGGTATCCGCACCGACATTACCGTCAACAAGATGCTGGAACAGCGCTTGCAGGCAGCGCGTGACGAGGCAGAGTCGGCAACTTTGGCCAAGGGGCATTTTCTGGCCAATATGAGCCACGAAATCCGCACGCCCATGAATGCTGTTCTGGGCATGCTCAAATTGCTGCAAAACACCGATCTGACCAAACGCCAGCTGGACTATGCCAACAAGGCCGATGGTGCCGCACGGTCCTTGCTGGGGCTGCTCAACGACATTCTGGATTTCTCGAAAATTGACGCTGGCAAGATGACGCTGGAGCAACGTGCATTTCGCATCGACAAACTGATGCGCGACATTTCAGTCATTGTGTCTGCCAACCTGGGTGCCAAACCGGTCGAGGTACTGTTTGACCTTGATGCCGACATACCCAAGGCGCTCATGGGGGATGCGCTGCGGCTGCAACAGGTGCTGATCAATCTCAGTGGTAACGCGATCAAGTTCACTGCTGAAGGCGAGGTGGTGATCAGCATCAAGGTGGTCGATCAAAGCAACTCTGGCGTGCGCCTAAGGTTTGCTGTCCGCGACAGCGGCATTGGCATCGCCCCGGAAAACCAGAAGCATATTTTTGATGGCTTCTCGCAGGCCGAGGCATCCACCACCCGGCGCTTTGGCGGCACCGGTCTGGGTTTGTCCATCAGTCGACGACTGGTAGCCCTGATGGGCGGGCAACTCAGTCTTGAGAGTGAACTCGGCGTTGGCAGCACTTTTTCTTTCACCATCACCCTGCCCGTGGCACCTGAGCAGCCCAGGACAGCAGTCACACCACCAACCTTGCCAGCAGGTTCGCGGGTGCTGGTGGTGGACGACAACCCGACCGCGCGCAGTGTGCTGGGGGCAATGGCCGAGTCCCTGGGTTGGCAGGTTGACCTAGCCTCGGGCGGCGCAGATGCCCTGGCCTTGATGCGCAAACGCAGCAACTCCGGGCAGCCACGTTATCAGGCGATTTTTGTCGATTGGCAGATGCCGGGCATGGACGGCTGGGAGACCATCACCCGGATGCAGCACGAGGGCAGTAACAGCCCATCCCCCATCGTTGTCATGGTGACCGCCAATGGCCGTGAAATGCTGGCCCAGCGCAGTACCGAAGAGCAGGCACGACTGAACGGGTTTTTGGTCAAGCCAGTCACCGGATCAATGTTGTATGACGCGGTGGTCGATGCGCTGGCCGACAACACCCCTGGGATGCAGACGATGGCTGATGCTGCGCCTCAGCCCTTGCTGGGTATGCGTCTGCTGGTGATAGAAGACAACATCATCAACCAGCAGGTGGCCCAGGAAATGCTCAGCAACGAAGGCGCTCTGGTTGAACTGGCCGAAAACGGGCAGGTCGGGGTGGATGCCGTGTATGGTGCCATCTCTGCCGGGCACCCGTTTGATGCCGTATTGATGGATATCCAGATGCCCGTCATGGACGGCTACAGCGCTACTCGGGTGTTACGCCAAAACACCAGTCTGGCCACCTTGCCGATCATCGCCATGACGGCCAACGCGATGGCCAGTGACCGAGACGCCTGCCTGGCCGCCGGAATGAATGCGCATATCGGCAAGCCCTTCAAACTGGTGGAACTGGTAGAACTGTTGCTGAAGTGGACAGGTCCGGAAAAACAGCTGGCTGCAACCGAGCAGTCTCTGGAATCCGGTTTGATGCCCAGCCAGATGCCCGAGCCTGCCCTGCCACGTATCGATGCAGTGGATATGGTGGGCGCATTGGATCGCCTGGGTGGCAATTCCTCGCTGTATGCACGCGTCTTGCAGTCCTATTTGGGCGACATCACCGGACTGCCTGATCAACTAGAGCTGGCCCTGAACCAGTCCGACTGGGCATCTGCCGAACGACTGCTGCACACCCTGAAAGGACTGTCGGCCACCGTGGGTGCGAGTTACATGGCAGCGGTTGCACGCAAGGCCGAACTGGTCATCAAGGCCGCCAAAGTGGCCGACAAGGACTGCGTGACTTTGGATGTGCGCGCTCAGAACATCAGTTTTCGGGCTGCGGTCACTGCCACCCAAAAGGTCATGAGTCAGGTGGCCAAAACGTGCACGCCAAGCACCGCCGACAAGGCACTGCCGGCACCCGCCGCGGATCCGCTGGCCGATGGCCACGTGATGCTGCACCGATTGCAGGCATTGCTCAAATCGTCAGACATGATGGCACTTGAGGTGTTCGAACAACTACAGCAAAACCAGGCACTGGTCAGCCGCGATGCGTTCAAACAACTGACACGAGCCATGACGGCATTTGATTTCTCTCAGGCCGCGCAAGTTTGTGACTTGCTTTTGCAAGCGGATTGAGGACACCCACCACCAAAACTGCATCGAGGCCCACATGGATGATTGTTTTTACCAGGTCCCACCAACAAAGCAACGCATAATTCGCTGCTAGAGCGGTATTTTGCAAACACTTGAGGGCAAAGCCATGAACCCGAACGTATTCGACCTTGATGGTCTGCTGGACCGTCACCAGCGGGCACCCCACCGGCTGGTTCAGATTTTGCGCGAAGTCCAGGCGCAGAAACACTGGCTGGCACGGCCGGACCTGGCGCTGGTGGCCGCTGCGCTCAAGCTGCCGCTGGCCCATGTCGAAGGTGTGGCCGGGTTTTATCATTTTTTGCATCTTGAGCCGGTGGGGGAGTACCGGGTGTTGTTTAGCGACAACATCACCGACCGTATGCAGGGTAGCGAAGAAATGCGGCGTCACCTGCGCCATCTGCTCAAGGTCGAACACCACACCTTGCGCGCCGATGGCCGGGTCAGCGTGGCCGCCACCTCCTGCACCGGCATGTGTGATCAGGGGCCCGCTGCGCTCATCAACCACCGCCATGTGGTTACCCGCCTGACCATGGGGCGCGTCAAGCACATGGCTGCGCTGATTGAGGAGCAGGTGCCGCCCGAGCAGTGGCCCGCAGAGTGGTCACGCGTGGACGACCAGATCCGCCTGGCCAACGTCAAGCTCGGTGTCCAGCCCGAACCCGGCCAAGGCATTGCTGCGGCGTTGGCGCGTGGACCGCAAGGCGTGCTCGAAGACATCAAGCGCTCCAAACTGCGTGGACGCGGCGGTGCCGGTTACGCCACTGGCATCAAATGGCAGCTTTGCCGAAATGCAGCGGGCGCAACCCGTTATGTCATTTGTAACGCTGATGAAGGTGAACCCGGCACCTTCAAAGACCGGGTGCTGCTCAGCAGTTTTGCCGACACGGTGTTTGAGGGCATGACCATCGCGGCCTGGGTCGTGGGTGCCAAACAAGGGCTGGTGTATCTGCGCGGTGAATACACCTACCTGCTTGAGCCCCTGCAAG
>JFJP01036374.1_pt1 | contig 12933 bp, 10 predicted proteins | sample 431651 | NCBI WGS metagenome assembly JFJP01 (sample SAMN02602958, study PRJNA72255) | Microbial mat metagenome, whole genome shotgun sequencing project. | biome: fresh water; feature: sink hole; material: water; isolation source: purple microbial (photo- and chemosynthetic) mats found in... | reverse complement strand
CCCTTCGTCTGCGGCTGCCGCAACCTCGGCGAGGCGCTCCGCCGCATCGGCGAAGGCGCCGCGATGATCCGCACCAAGGGCGAAGCCGGAACGGGCAACGTCGTCGAGGCCGTCCGCCACATGCGCCAGCTCATGTCCGACATCCGCCGCATCTCGAACATGGACGAAGCCGAGCTCATGACCGCGGCCAAGGAACTGCAGGCACCCTACGAGCTCGTGCTCGAAACCCGTCGCCTCGGCAAGCTTCCCGTACCGAACTTCGCGGCGGGCGGAGTGGCCACCCCGGCCGACGCCGCGCTCATGATGTACCTCGGCGCCGAAACGGTGTTCGTCGGCTCCGGCATCTTCAAGTCGAACGATCCCGAACAACGCGCCAAGGCGATCGTGCGCGCCGTCACCCACTACCGCGATCCCGCCGCGCTTCTCGAGGTATCCACCGGACTCGGACCCGCGATGGACGGCATCCAGATGTCCTCGCTCGGCGAAGCCGAACGGCTGGCGAACCGGGGCTGGTAGGACATGAAGCGGACAATCGGCGTTCTCGCGCTGCAGGGCGGATTCGCTGTCCGGTTGTGACGGCCTCGTCATACCCGGAGGGGAATCGACGGTGATGACCAAGCTCCTGCTCGCGGACGACTCGAGTTTCTACCCCGCGCTCAGGACTTTCTCGCTCAAATATCCGGTCATGGGGACCTGTGCGGGCCTCATCATCATGGCCCGCCCCTGCGGGGACGAGCGGGTGGTCTCACTTGACGTGCTTCCCGTTTCGGTCGAGCGGAACTCCTACGGCCGGCAGACGGAATCCTTCATCGAACCGGTTCCGTTGAGTCTCGACGGCGACGGGGACGAGCCGCCCTTCAAGGCGACCTGGCGATCCGGTGATGGTCCGCTATGGGCACCTGCTCGGCCTCACCTTCCACCCGGAACTCACGCCCGGGGACACGCGGATCCACGAGTATTTCCTGAAAATCTAACCCGAAGGTTCAGTGCCGGTAGGCGATTCCGGTAACGGCGGCGGAAGCGGGCCCCGAAAGGGAGAAACTCGCTCCGTTGTCGGTCGAGCGGTGAATCGTCGCTCCGGCCCCGCCCGCAAAGATTCCGAACGGGGTCCAGCAAACCGCGTTCACCGCGGAGACAAACGTCGTAGTTGAGGGATTCCAGGTCGCACCGTTATCGTCGCTGTAGTTGATCTGCATGCCGGAGCCGCTTCCGACCGAGATCAGCCGGCCGGTATCGGTCACGTCGAACGCGAGGATATAATCGGTCGCGGATGCTACCGGCAGCAGACTGCCGAAACTCGCTCCGTAATTCGTGGAGATCTTGACCTGCTTGGCGGCATTTACCGAGGCTCCGCCACCTACTACCAGATTTCCGTTGATACCGGCAATCGTATTGATCTGATACATCGAGCTGGTTCCTCCCGTCGATGTCCAGACAGCACCATCCGGCGAACTCTTCCAGACTGATCCATTCGAATTGGTGATATACCACTTTCCGTCAAGCCATGCGGGTTCCGCAGTCGGATAGGTCACCGAGGAGGGGCCTGCCCAGATAATGCCGTCGGACGAAGTGTATGCGGAGTCGGTTGCCCCGATATTCGTAACAGCCAACAATTGACCAGCCGGATTGGTTTTTATCGCGCGTATCGTCGCGGGAGGGGCACCGGGCAATGTTCTTGCAGTCCAGTTTTTTCCGTCAGGCGATGTGGTCAAACCGTATGCGCCGCCGATGGTTCCGCCTGCGACATATAGCCCGCCCCCATAGGTGATGGAGGTACAAGACGCAAGTCCCGTCGGATACGGTCCGCCCCAGGTTACGCCGTCGAGTGTGCAGCGGGCCGACCCGTCCGCGGAAACCGCTACGAGATTCGTAATGAGGCTATACTCCTGCGCCAGGGACACGGTCGTCCCGGAATATTCCACATAGGCGTAATATTGGCCGATTCCGTCATTAGCCATCGTTACCGGGGTCACTGAAGATGCGGGAGCCAGTACCTGTGAGGCTATCTGGCTTGCCTTGAACAGGGAACCGTCCGCCCTGAAAAGATCCAACCGTCCGAATTGCGCGGTTCCGGTACTGTTATCGACGATTATCTTCGTTCCCGTCAGAAACGTTCCCGCCGGAATTCCCGCCCCGACATTGTCGATCCGGACAAACATCCTTGCTTGATCGCCGCCGGTCGAAGGAAGAGTCGGATATACAATTTTCAAGGAGGAATAGGTGCCGTTGTATACGACATCCGTCAACGGAATGAGGCTTGCCTTGACCTCGTTGACCTGCCCGCTGACTATCTGCACATCCTTTAAAAGACGATACGAAAAACGGGAAGGCACCCCGATGCCGGCCAGCAGCGCGGCCCTGAAATCGGTATCGGCGTCCGTATTGGATGCGATGGTTATCGGCTTGGCATCGGGTTTTATGCCGTCGGCGTAAACGAGGGCGATAAAGGGATATTGACCCGCCGGTATGTCCAGCACTTCAAGGGATTCACCCGCTTTAATCTGGTATGGCCCGTGGAGAACCGCGTCGGCGGCCAGAAGTCCCGTTTGAATATACAGATAGCCGCCGCCCTGGATTATTGCCCGTCCGCCTGGTGAGGGAAGCGTCCCGAACGAAAGTGAGAGCACTGTTCCGTTTTCCGCTTTCCATGCGGGTACAAGACCGGCCGAACACGAAACAAGCAGGAGTACGGCCGTCAACAATGCAACGGATCCTTTCAACCGTGTTTTCATGAGCACCTCCATTTCGGTCCTTATAAGTATATCGGATCGACGGTCGTTTTCAACCGGAAGACCGCCTACTTGAGCTTCACGGTTATGCTCGCCGCCGCCCGGTAGAAGTCAATTCGATACTGATCATCTTCCTGAATTCTGCGGTCTTGATAAAATCCGTATTTTTTGGTTTCTTCGGTAAAGTTGCGCATGGAGCGCCATTGCACCAACAAAGCTGCGGTTGTCCGTTTGCCGAGGGTAAAATTGAAAAGGGGACCGAAGGTCCATCGCGGAAGATCGTCTCCCCAAAGCGCGCGGTCCTTTGTATCGAAAAGGTAGAGATCCTCCTCTACAAGGAAACCCGCGGTGTTCAGGACAATCGGCATCCGGTACCCGACGAAATAATTTCCGTAATAATTCCAGCCGTTCCGGTTTTCGCCCAAGTCGGATTCGACAAGCCAGGAATCGGTACTGTTTGCGGAAGAGAGGGCGCGATACTTCGCGATATGGGTCGTCTGGAGCACCACATGATTCCATTCCCCGGGTTTCAGGGCCGCAAGATCGAACTGAAAGACACCGCCTGCCTTCGCGCTCCAGACCAGACCGGAAAACGCTCCGCCGGTCAGCTCGGCATCATGCGCTCCGGATCGCTCGTTCATGCGCAACCCGTCTGCTATAGGGATGTTCCATCCGCTGCCGATCGAGCCGCCAGCCAGAAACTGCAGGAAGGCGACGGGGGTCAGGACAGTCTCGAATGTGCCGTTCACCGATACGGGAGATAGTTCGCCGCCAAGCTTGAAGGCGACGGAATTGCCCGAGGTCAACGCACCGGATCCCGCCAAAAAGGGAACGGTTGCCGTCCCGGTAATTTTAACTTTGGTTTCCTTGGTAGTGGCCAGTACGTAATTGAGATCCAGTCCGGTCTTGACCGCTTCAGTCTCCGCTCCGAAAAGAGGTACAAGGAAAGCCGCAGTAAACAAACCGACAACTGAAAGAACAAGCATTTTCTTCGTCATTTTTCTTCCTTTTTTGTTCGACATTTCATGCATTATAGACACCCTCGATTATAATCTTCGCTCCACCGCCGAAAAGCACCCGCAAATCCCCGTCCGGCCTGCCGGTTCCGACGGTTGCGAGCTGGATCCGGTTGAAGGCTTCGCGTTCGCCGTTTTGCTCAAGCATAATATCCCCGCCATCCCACAGTCCGCAGTCCAGGAGGTAGCAGCCGAAAGCCGAATTGCCCGACCCGGTAGCCGGATCTTCGAGATATCCCATCCGGGGACAGAATACCCGTACCCGCCAGGACGCATCAGCACAAACGGTTTCGCGGCAGAACACCTCTACGATATCCACCCCCATATCGACGCACCAGGCGCCAAGCTTCGCGAAATCGGGCTTCATGCCTAGAATGACATCGAGGGAAGACACCGGGACGAGAAGCGTGTCGAGGCCTGCATTGATCAGACGGACCGGAAGCGTGGAATCGAGATCGGAGGCCGCAAGTCCGAGAGCACCTGCGACATCCTCCGCGGAGAAACCCGTTTTCCCGAATTCGGGCACGGGAGCCATGATGAATACCGCATCAAGATCGGAAACCCGGTTATAGACCTCGAGCATTCCGCGATTGGTCGAAATGACCGCACTTTCAAGTCCGCGCCCCGGACCCGAAACGAAATAATCATACATGATGGCAATCGTCGCATGCCCGCAAAAATCGACTTCCCGTTCGGAGGAATAGTATTTCAGCCGCGGCGGCGAACCGGGAAGAACAAAACCTGTCTCGCTCACGAAGCCCTTCAGTTCGCGCGCAATCCGCTGCATGGTTTCGGCATCCAGCGTCTGGCCTTCTCCGGCATATACGGCACCCGCGGGATTTCCCGAAGAACCGCCCGAGGCGAACGCGTCGAATTTCTTGAATGCCAGCTTCATGTTTTCATCCCCCGACCGCCGATATTGCGCGTCTTGACCGCATTTTGCTACACTATCCCCATGACTGACAATACAGTACTTGCGCAGTTGCGTGAACTGACCGGGACGGAAACCGACATGACCGCAAATCTGGCCAATGCCTCCGCGCTCCTCAAAATGCACCTTCCAGACATCAACTGGGCGGGATTCTACCTGTTCGACGGTGCGGAACTGGTTCTCGGTCCGTTTCAGGGCCTTCCCGCCTGCATCCGCATACCGCTCGGCAAGGGCGTGTGCGGCACTGCGGCCGAAAGGCGCGCGACAATCATCGTTCCGGACGTGCATCTGTTTCCCGGACACATCGCCTGCGATGCAGCGTCACGAAGCGAAATCGTGGTTCCCCTCCTTCATGGGAACGGCACGCTCTATGGCGTCCTTGACGTCGACAGCGCCACACCGAACCGCTTTACCGATTCCGACCGTGTTTTTCTCGAGACGTTCGCCTCCGTCCTGATGGAAACCCTGCACAACCCGGAACACGGCTCCATGCAAACCCCCGGCTCGCGTTTACGGTAGCCCTGAAAGGAGACACAGCCATGGAATACAGAATCGAGAAAGGACCGGAATACCGGCTCACCGGACTGAGTTTGCGCGCGAACAGCGGCGACGGCAGCAATTTTACGGACGTACCCGCATTTTGGGACGCCATCATGCGGGACGGGAGGTTTTCGGCCCTCTGCGCAAAAATCGGCGGCTCGAAACTGGGCATCTGCGGCGTATGCCATTCATTCGACATGAAAACAGGGCTCTTTACGTACACGATCGCGATTGAAACCCCCACAGACCGCTTCGCCGTAATTTACAGCCCGATCGCCGCCGCCAGCCGGATCATCCCAGATATTTGATCAGGGTCTTGCGGATGGCGCCTTTATCGGCAACCAGTTCCGCGAAGTACTTTTCGACCCGCTCGCCCAATCCTGCCGAATAGAGATCCACGCCGAATATCGACGCATCCGAAAGGAGTTCCTTGAGATTCTTGTTGAAAGGACCTGTATCGCCCAATTTGATGCCTTTTACGAAGGCGGTCGCTTTTTCGAGGAGCGGATCGGGGCTGGGCGTGAAAGCATTTCCCTCGTCGTCGATTCCCAAAAGGTAGCGGCACCAGCCGGCGTACACCAGCGGGATGAAGACCAGGCCGGTCGCTTTCAGGTCCGCACGCGCCATATAGGCCTTCACGGTTTCGCCGAACCGGACGCCCAGTTTCTGCGAGGTGTCGGTGGCTATGCGCTGCGGGGTATCCGGCATGAACGGATTCGGGAAACGGACCGTTATCACTTCGCGGATGAATTTCGCCGGATCGATGATTCCCGGATTCACCACGACGGGAAGCCCTTCCTGGTAGCCGATCTTTTCGACCAGCGCCTTGAGCTGCGGGTCGCGCATTTCCTTGTGGATGGAAGTGTAGCCGAGCAGGCAGCCGTAGATGGCGAGGGCCGTATGCAGGGGGTTGAGGCAGGTGCACACCTTCATTTTTTCCACCCGGTCCACCGTTTCCCTGTCGGTGAAGATTACCCCGCTTTCCTGCAGGGGAGGGCGGCCGTTCGGGAAGGCATCTTCGATTATCAGGTATTCGGTTTCCTCCGCGTTCACGAAAGGCGCGATCCAGGATTTCTTTTCGGTGACGATCATTTCGGTGTTTTCGAAGCCGCTTTTTTCAAGCATCCCGCGTACCGCTTCATCCGGACGGGGAGTGATCTTGTCGATCATGGTCCAGGGGAAGGCAAGGGTTTTCGGGTCGTCGATATAGTCAACGAAGGCGCTTTCGACAAGACCCGCTTCCTTCCATTTGAGTGCGATTGCATGGACGGCGTTGAAGAGCTTCGTTCCGTTGTGCGAACAGTTGTCCATGCTTACCAGTGAAAGAGGGAAGGCGCCGTTTTTGAATCGCGCGTAGCACAGGGCGGTCAGCTTGCCGATCACATTGCGCGGCGCCGCCGGTCCGTTCTCCAGGTCCCATTTGACATCGTCGGAGAGCGTTCCGTCGGAAGAGGCAAGGCTGTAGCCTTTCTCGGTAATGGTGAAACTCGCCATCTGGAGGGAGGGATTGGCGAACACTTCGACCAATCGCTTCCAGTCCTTTCCCGTCGAGTCGGCGATGAGGGTTTCGACCACGCTGCCTATGACTTTCTTTTGGATGGTGCCGTCGGCCTTCAGTATCACCAGCAGTCCCAGGTTGTCGAATGGGCGGTATGCTTTTTCGATCACCTCGAAATCGTAACCGCCGACCCCGATTATCCCCGTTCGTGCTTTTCCCGCATTCAGCAGGGTTTGCTGCAGCGGGGCGAGAAAGGCGCGGAAAATGTTCCCGGAGCCGAAATGGATCCATGCGGGGGTTTTCAGCGTTTCTTTTTTGGCGGCCTCTCTGTCGAAAGCGGGCAGTTCAAAACCTGCGCTTTCCCATTCCTTCGCGTTCTGGATCGATATCGGATCAAGTTTCATGGCGGCTCCTATAATTCAACAATAGAGATTTTCGGAATTTTTGCGGGAGGTGAAGTAGTCGGGGAATTCTTCCTGCAGGTTTTTTTCCTCCGTGAATATCTGCGAGAGGTGCCGCTTCATCAGCTCCATCGCCTTCGCGGAATCCTTGCCCTGGATGTGTCCGAAGAGCGCCAAATGCTGGGCGTAGATATTGGCGGGCACGCCGGCATTGCGCAAATTGAGAAGCCTGACACGACGGTAATGCCCGGACATGTTCTGTATGATTTCCCAGCACATTTTTTTTTCCGCAACCTCGAAAAACACCCGGTGGAACTCGTCGTCATGATTCTGGAAGGAACCGGTATCCTCTTCCTCGAGACTTTTCTTTTGACTGGCGAGATTTTCTTGAAGACGCAGGAGGTCTCCCTCTCCGCAGCGGGCGATGAACAATTCGAGTGTCCGCTCTTCGAGGCATTCCCGGAGAAAACGCTCTTCATGCATGCGATCCAGGTTTATGCGTGAAACCTTCGTCCCTCTTTGGGGCAGGATTTCCACAAGGCCTTCCTTCTCCAGCTTGAGCAGCGCATCCCGGACCGGAGACCTGCTGGCCTCCAGTTTTTCGGCGATCTTGTTGATATTGATCTCGTCGCCGGGCTTCAGACGCAGGGATATGATCGAATTGCGCAATCCGTTGTAAACCTTGTCGCTGATTGAGCCTTTCATTTCGGTTTCCTTCTTAGAACATGCTCTTGCATGCCCATAGTCCAAGCGCGGGGTTGCTGATGAAGAAAATTTCCTCGCCGTCGCCCAGCGTGTTGAAGCCTTCCTTCAATGTCGCGGGATCGTATTTCTTGTACGCCTCGGAAAGCTTCATGTATTTGAATTTGGCGTTTTCCACTTCTTCCTTCGTCAGCTGCTCGACCGCATAGGTTATCGAAAACCTGCCGTCCGATGAACCGTGGATGAGATGGGCCGCGACGGACAGGTTCTTTTTCAGGTCTTCGTTCCGTTCGCAAAGCTCGAGTATTTTTTTTCTTCCCGCGTATCCGTACTTCCGGATGAGCACGTCATTCTGCGGATCCTCGCCGAATTTCTTGACGCCGGGTGCAAGCACCACAAGCTCTCCTCCGTCGGCAATCGCCATGCGGGTGCGGTACACGGCCTTGTTGCCGAGCCAGGTACTCTTGAATTCCCGCTCGTCGAGGAACACAACCGCTTTCCGTATCGGCTTGTCCAGGAATATCAGGTTCTTCTTTTGGCTCAGCGCGACCGCCTTCTCGAAAAGGGCCCGTTCGCGACCGATATACAGTCCGTGTATTTCACTCTTCCCCTGCTCGGCCGTGGTGACGGTCAGGACGTACATCAGGGGTAATTCCTTGATGAAGTGCTCCTCGGCATAGTCGAAGACCTTTCTCACCGGCGAGTGGTCCCGCCCCATGATACGCTCCATGCCGTAAAAGGCGCCGAGCATGTGGGACTGGTTGATCATCGCGCTTCCGCCGCAGCCCACGAAAATATTCTTGCTGTAATTCGCCATGCCGACGACTTCGTGCGGAACGACCTGCCCTATCGAAATGATGAGGTCATAGGAAGGATCAAGCAGCAGTCTGTTCACTTCCACGTCGATGGCGTTCTTTACCAGGCCTTCCGAGACGGATTCGACGAATTCCTTGGGCACGCCAGTCATGCGCGATCATGCATTTCATGGGCACGCCGGGGCCGAAAAACTCGAGACATTCCTTTTCCGACATCGGTTCGTGGGTTCCGAGAGCGGGAAGGATGTCGATGCGGCAGGTGTCTTTCAGCATCTCATAGTACATTGCGGTGATCTTTCCGGCGCCCGAATGCATGCGCGTCAGATCGGGCGGAATGAGCAGCACTTTTTTAAGTCCGCGATCCAGGTTTTTCAGCGACGAGTCAAGGGCGTTCCTTACGGCCGCATCGTCAAGGTTCGTACCTTCAATCGTTATATGCTCCAGATCTGTTCTTCGTCCGCCGGCTGTGCGTAGTCGGTGATGAAGGTGGTGGCGAGCGCTCCGCTTGCCCAGCCGAACCGGATCCATTTCTCGCTTGCCCAGCCTTTCAGTATCGCGTAGAGGAGTCCGCCCACGAATCCGTCGCCGCCGCCGATCCGGTCGAGCACCTGTATTTCCCTCGGTTCGGCGACATGCCATTCGTCGCCGACGAGCATGATGGCTCCCCAGAGGTGACTGTTCGTGCTGATCACCTCGCGAAGCGTGGTGCCGAAAACCGAGGCGGCCGGGAACGTTTTTTTGACCCGGGTTATCATTTCCTTGAAGCTGTCGATTTTGGCCCCGATATCCTTCCCGCCCGCTTCGGGTCCGGCAATGCCCAGGCAAAGCTGGAAGTCTTCCTCGTTGCCGACGAGTACGTCCGAGATGCCGGCGATTTCCGTGAAGATCGCATGGAGCTCCTTTTCGCGGTTCTTCCAGAAAGACGCGCGGAAGTTAAGGTCGAAGGAGATCCGTGTTCCGTGTTTTTTCGCCGCGCGTGCGAGTTCGAGGCAAAAGATGCCGGTTTCGGGCGAGAGGGCGGCGATGAGACCAGAGAGATGCAGCATCTGCACGCCTTCCTTGCCGAAGATCCGTTCCACATCGAAGTCTTTCACGTTCAGAGTACGTCCGACCTCACCGGCGCGGTCGTTCTGTACCCGCGGACCGCGCGAGCCGAAACCCGAATCGGCGATGTTGAACTGGTGCCGGTAACCCCAGGGACCGTCTTGCGGAACTTCCTTTCCCTCGTAGCTCATGTGGCGGCTTGCGAGATTGTTCTTTATAAGCTGAGCGATGGGACTGTCCTTCACGAAAGTGGTGAGTACCTTCACCGGCAGCCCGAGGCAGGAGGAAATGCTGGCGACATTGGTCTCGGCGCTTGTCGCATGCAGGGTGAAGGTGTCGCTGGATTGTACGGGTTGCCCGTTGACCGGCGTGATCCGGACACCCATGCTCGTGGGAACGACCAGGGAATAGGTGAAATCTGTGCGCAATTCCATGTTCATATGCATGATCTCCTTGAGTTACACTTCATACGTGGACGATGCGGTGTTTCCGCCCCGACCGGTCCAGTTGGTGTGGAAAAATTCGCCGCGGGGCTTGTCCGTGCGCTCGTAGCTGTGCGCGCCGAAATAGTCCCTCTGGGCCTGCAACAGGTTTGCCGGCAGGTTTTCGCACCGGTACCCGTCGAAGTATCCGAGGGCGGTGGCGAACGCGGGAACAGGGATTCCATTGAGCATTGCCGTCGAAGCCACCCGGCGCCATCCCGCCTGGGCCGCTTCCACCTTTCCGCGGAAGAAGGGATCGAGCAACAGATTGCCCAGTTCCGGATCGGTATCGAAAGCAGCTTTCATTTTTTCGAGCAGCACCGAACGGATGATGCAGCCGCCCCGCCACATCAGCGCGATTCCGCCGTAATTGAGATTCCATCCATACGTTGTCGCGGCGGCGCGCATCAACGCATAGCCCTGGGCGTAGGACACGATTTTCGAAGCGTAGAGGGCGTCCTTGATGTCGTTGATGAACGCCTTCTTGTCGCCCGTGAATCGGGGCTGCGGACCGGAAATGATTTTGGACGCCGCGACGCGTTCTTCCTTTATAGCGGACAGACAGCGTGCGAAAACCGCTTCGCCGATGAGCGTCAGCGGGATTCCTTCGTCGAGCGCCGCGACCGCGGTCCATTTTCCGGTGCCTTTTTGGCCGGCGGTGTCGAGGATTTTGTCGATGAGCGGCGTGTCGTCCCCGTCCTTCACCGCAAGGATATCCCTGGTTATTTCGATGAGGTAGCTGTCAAGCTCGCCGGTATTCCATTCGGCGAATACTTCATGCATTTCGTCCGCACCCATGCCCAAAAGGTCGCGCATCAGCTGATAGGCCTCGCAGATAAGCTGCATGTCGCCGTACTCGATTCCATTGTGGACCATTTTCACGAAGTGGCCGGCGCCGTTCTCCCCGACCCAATCGCAGCAGGGGCTTCCGTCTTCGACTTTCGCCGATATGCCCTGGAAAATAGGCTTCACGAACGGCCATGCCGCCTTCGATCCGCCCGGCATCATGCTCGGTCCCTTCAGGGCTCCCTCTTCTCCGCCCGAAACGCCGGTGCCGATGTAGAGCAATCCCTTCGATTCGACATACGCGGTTCTGCGTCCGGTATCGGGAAAGTGCGAATTGCCGCCGTCGATGATGATGTCTCCCGCTTCAAGGAGCGGGATGAGGGTTTCTATGAGATCGTCCACGGGCTTTCCGGCTTTGACCATCATCATCACCTTTCGGGGTTTTGCGAGGTTATCCACCAGCTCCTTGAGGGAATAGGTTCCGATGATGTTCTTGTCCTTCGCGCGGCCTTCGACGAAATTCTTGACCTTGTCGGTGCTGCGGTTGAAAACGGCAACCGTGAAACCCTTGCTTTCCATATTCATCACCAGATTCTCGCCCATGACCGCAAGACCGATCAAACCGATATCAGCTTTTTTCATACAAATCTCCTCTAGCAAAAAATCATGTTCCATGATATATACTATGTAGCGCTTACAAGTAATATATTAGCACATCAGTTCGGCTTGTCAAGCCATTCGATCGACAAATGCGCTATGAAGGAGTTTTTTCATGAAGATACTGGAAAAATTTTCTATGGGTACCGGAGACCGTTTTGGCCGACAGGGAGAAGCACAGCTCTCGGCAATGATGAAAGCGCGCGCGGCGGGGGCCGAGGTCGCTATTGTGTGGAACAAGTCGTACCGGGAGCATTCGATCATCCATACCGAACCTGCTTCGGTCAGGCTGGAGGCGGATGCCGCGGTGAAGGCGCTCGGATGGACCGGCGGCTACCATGTCGACGCCGATCATATCGGACTTAAAACCGTCGATATCTTCATGGATTCCAGCGACTTTTTCACCCTCGATGTAGCAGATTTCACCGGCAAACCCGCTTCCGGCGCGGACATCGAGGCATTCGTCAAAAAATATTCCGCCTATATCGGGGAACTGAAAGTACCCGGAATCGCCGCCGCGATCGAAGTGACCGAATCGAAACTGCGAACCATCGGAGAGAAGTATCTTCTGGCCGTGCAGGAAGCCGCGGCGATATACCGCAAGATAGAAGCGGCCAAGGGCAAGGACTCCTTCATCACCGAAGTTTCCATGGATGAAACCGACGCGCCGCAGACGCCGGACGCCCTCTTTTTCATTCTCGCCATGATAGCCGACGCGGGCATTCCCGCCCAGACCATAGCCCCCAAGTTTACCGGACGATTCAACAAGGGCGTGGACTATGTCGGAAATGTCGAAGGCTTCAACAAGGAATTCGAAGAGGATGTCCTCGTTGTCCAGCATGCCATCCGCACCTTCGGCCTTCCTTCGTCGCTCAAGCTCAGCATCCATTCCGGAAGCGACAAATTCAGCATCTACCCCGGCATCCGCGCGGCAATCCGCAAGCACAACGCGGGACTGCACCTCAAGACGGCCGGGACCACTTGGCTTGAAGAGCTTGTCGGCCTTGCCGAAGCCGGCGGGGAAGGGCTCGGGATCGCGAAAGAAGTGTATGCGAACGCTCTCGGCCGCTTCGACGAGCTGTGCGTTCCGTACGCGACCGTCATCGATATCGACCGGAGCCGCCTCCCTTCCGCCGCAGAGGTGAACTCCTGGGACGGTCCGAAATATGCCCGCACCCTGCGCCACGACCCGGGTTGCCCCGACTTCAACGCGAACTTCCGCCAGCTCATCCATGTAGGATACAAGGTCGCTTCCGAGATGGGGGAGCGCTATACCGGCGCCCTCGAAAAATACCGGGATCTTGTGGGTCATCATGTAACGGAAAATATTTT
>JFJP01015162.1_pt1 | contig 12933 bp, 6 predicted proteins | sample 431651 | NCBI WGS metagenome assembly JFJP01 (sample SAMN02602958, study PRJNA72255) | Microbial mat metagenome, whole genome shotgun sequencing project. | biome: fresh water; feature: sink hole; material: water; isolation source: purple microbial (photo- and chemosynthetic) mats found in... | reverse complement strand
TAGGGGCGAAGCATTCCGGCTGTAAATCTCTCGCTTTAACCAATAACTTATCTACCGGAATGCTTCGCCCCTACAAAATTGGGATGCTCCCGAAGGAAACTCCTTTTCTTTGTGTCTTTGTGTCTTTGTGTTTCCCTAAAAAGAAAGAAGGAAGAAGGAATATTAACTCAAGCAGAGCAAAAATTAAACCCATTCATCCTTAAATCCTGAAAAAACTACAGCTAAAATTGATAAAATTACAACGCACCTGCGGCAGTTTGGTCAAGCACACCTGCGGCTAAATGAGTAGTAATATTCATCGCTTGCAATACCGGTAATCCATCTACCCCATGAGGATAATCAATTACAGTTACAGCCCCATTTCCTTGCTTAAAATTCCAGAAATGATCCGGTTCTAAGCCAAATAAATGACAGAGAATCGCCTTATTAATGGCATCGTGAGCGACAACAATACCCACACCAGAAACAGAAGCAACTATTTCGCGCCAAGCCGCAATTGCTCTTTCCCAAACCTGCTGTAAATTTTCTCCCTCCGGCATTTGCACATTTTCTGGCGCAATTTTCCACTCATTCAAAAGCCCCGGAAAATCTCCCTCAATTTCACTTTCAAACTTCCCTTCCCAAAGACCATGACTAATTTCCCTTAATTGATCCTTTAGCTGCAATTCGATTTCTGGGTGATATTGCAAGATAATTTCAGCAGTTTCCTTCGGACGCAACATCGAACTACTAACAGCAAAATCTAGTTTAACATCTTTAAGAAATTCCGCTGCTCGTCGCGATTGTTCCCTACCATTATCATTCAGAGGCACATCAATTTGTCCCTGGAACTTACCGGCTTTATTCCATTCAGTTTCACCGTGACGCACCAATAATAAACGGGGTCCATGATGACCTTCTCTGGGTTTGGGGAAAATTTCACCAACATGGGAAGTTAGATTCATTGATTCTAGTTGGACTGAATCTGCCAAACTTCCACTAAAATTTAAAACAGTGATGCCACAATTTGATTGTTGAATTGCCTGATAATAAGCCGGAGAAATACCGAGTGCCGTAGCAACTAAAGCCCGATTAATACCATTATGAGCTACTACTAAAATTGTCTTGCCGCTATGACGAGACAAAATATCTTGCCAAAACAAACGAGCATTTTCAAAAATTCCTAAAACCGGAAAATGATCGATTGTTTCACCATTTGATGATACCGCCATTGAGAATTTATCTGGTGTTTCTTGCCAGCAGCGGTACTCGTCTGGAAATTGATCAATGACATCTTGGCGAAGCATTCCTTCCCACAGAGGTAAATCAATTTCCATTAATTTATCTGTCGCCTGCAAAGGGGGGGGAGTTTCAAAACAAGATAGAATAATGTCTACTGTTTGTTTAGCTCGTTGCAGAGGACTGGAGTAGGCGTAATCAAAAGTCAGACTTTTGAGCGCCGAACCTACTTGAGTGGCAGCGGTGCAGCCTTTTTCTGTTAATACAGATTTATCGAGGCGGCCTTGGATGCGGCGCTCTTTGTTGAAGCTGCTTTGTCCATGACGGACTAGGATAACACGGGTAGTCAGGGTTCATCCTCCCAAAAAATTAAGGGCAATAAGCCATTTAGCATTTTAAACGATGAGGGGACTTTTGGCGAGTGTTGGGTTTTAGCTGTTAAGTATTGAGTTCTGATCTCAATTCCGACTGTGACGAAACAAACTTTACTTAAAAATTTTGCTGAAAAACTTGCAGCACCAACCATAACAAAGTTATCAGATGAAAAAAAGCACATTAAAAAAACTGATTTATCAAGTAACACTAATTATTATTGCCTTCAGTTTTGCCATGATAATTATCACATCTTTTTCTTATTCATTGGAAGCAATTCAAAGACAGGAATCAGCACAAAAATTAGCCCAAAACGAAATAGCCCGTGCCGCCAAAGAAGTCGATATACAGCTTAAAAGACTAAGTGATGTCGGCAAAAAACTTGCTGAAAAATTAACATCTGGAGAGATTAAAAATGAGCAATTAGTCAATCAATTAATTAACACCATGAAAGAAAATCCTGACTTTTTTGGCATTGGTGTAGCCTACCTTCCTTATGCTTATAATCCCGCCCAACGTCTCTACGCACCCTACTATGCCAAAATAGATGGAACACTACAATTAATTCAAGTAGAATCCTTATATGACTATACTCAAATACCGTCATCAGAGTATGATTGGTTTAATACAGCATTAACTAAAAAAGTAGTTTGGCCTGAACCTTTTTTTGGCCAAGCAGCTAATACTATGCTCGCATCATTTCATCTAGTCTTTTATGAACAAGACCCAAAAACTAAAGAAAAAATCGCCAAAGGCGTAATTTACTGTGATTACTCATTAGACAATGTAAAATCTATTATTAAATCTCTCAACTTAGGTAAAACTGGTTACGCATATCTGATTTCTCAAAAAGGCAACTACTTATCCCATCCTATCGAAAAATTTGTGCATGAAAGAGTTAATATTTTTGAAGAAGCCAAAAAGATAAAAAATGAAGAAATGCGAATATTTGCTGAAAAAGCAACTAGAGGCGAAAGAGGAGCCGTCTATAATAATAGTTTGACTACCGGGCGAGTTTCCTGGGTATTATATGAACCAATTTCCGCTACTAAATGGTCATTAGTTGCGGTTTTTTTTGAAGAAGAATTTTTAGGTAATACGAGAAGTTTATATCGAAAAAAAATTAGAATTAGTATCGCCGTAATGATTTTTTTACTGTTCAGTATTATTCTGGGATTACGGGCCGACAGAGGTGGATTCAAAAATCTTTGTTTAGTTTCCGCATCAACCGCCATCCTATTATTTGGAGAAATTGGATTTATTTGGTATTTAGTCCTTAATGAATATCCTTATAATCATTCTCAGCATAGTGCAATTTTTGAAAAAACACAATTAACAAATTTCCTATCAACCGTTAATTCTAAGAAAAAGTATCGAAATCAAACTCCCTTTTATATTCCCACCGGGGTGTTTATTCAATCTATGCAATTTATTACTGGTAATAATTTGATGATCACCGGTTATATTTGGCAAAAATATGATCAAAAAATCCCTAGCTATATCTCTCGGAACTTTACTTTCCCAGACAGCATCGCCGCTAAAATTACCGAAAGCTATCATCATCAAGAAGGAGATATTGAATTAATTGGCTGGTACTTTGAAGCCACCTTTCGAGAAAATTTTGATTATGCTAAATATCCTTTTGACGACAAGGAAGTTTTGATCCGCTTCTGGCCTAAAAATTTCACTGATAATGTGTTATTAATTCCCGATTTAGATGGATATCAATTAATCAATCAAAATTCCTTACCTGGCATAGAAGAAAATCTAGTTTTACCAGGATGGAATCTTAGTAAAAGCTTTTTTCTGTACCAAACCAATGAATATAATAGTAATTTTGGTTTCAGCACTAATCTCCCCACAATCCAAGAGTTTCCCGATCTTTATTTCACGGTTATTTTGCAAAGAGATATCATTAGTAGTTTACTCAATATGATCCGCATTGCTGTGGTATCTTTCCTCCTATTTGCTCTCCAATTACTGATGAGAAAAAAAGAAGACCTTAAGTATCTGGGATTTAGTGCTTCCAGTATTGTTTCTAGTGGCGGTGGATTTATTCTTTTTGTCCTCGCCGCAGATCAGCTAAATTTTAGGTCTAATATTGCCGTTGTTGGGATTGCATACATTGAATATTTGTACTTTGTTCTATATGTGATAATTGTCCTGATTGCTATTGATGCTCTCCTGTTTGCTTCCGGTGCTAATATTACCATAATTGAGTACAGAGACAACTTAATTCCTAAATTGTTATACTGGCCAATTTTGCTGAAACTATTTCTAATTATTACGCTGGTAATTTTTTATTAAGTTATGAAACACGGTAGGGACACGGCATTGGGAGCATCCCGATTTTGCAAATGTATCAGTAGGGGCGAAGCATGACCGCAGTAAATCTCTCGTTTTAACCAATAACTTATCTACGGTCATGCTTCGCCCCTACAAAATCGGGATGCTCCCAATGCCTTGCCGTGTCTTATAAAGCTGTGTCCCTACGATAATTGATTGATGTCTAAATCCCAATCTAACACATTGGCAATCTCAACGGGAAGTATCGCTGGTTCTAAGGGATTCAGCTTCACGACTGGTAATTTATATGCTTGAAACCAACTCTCTTGTAAATGAAACCATTTCGTTTTAAGACTTAGTAGCACAACTGGAATTTCCTTGGTTGCAGGTTGCGATTTTATTTCTTTGAGAAATTGTAATCCATCTATTTCGCCAACAGAAACCTCTAAAATAATGGCATCTAGGGGATAAATTTCTGCTTTTTCTAAACCTTCTAAAGTCGAATTAGCAACGCGCACTTTCCAACCACCACAATCAGTTAAACAAGCTTGTACTACTTCTTGTATGATTGGCTCTTTGTGAATCAGTAATATTTTCTTTGTGGACATCTTATTAACCACTAATATGCTATTCATTTTATTAGGGGTTTCTGGTGAATAAATTAGTGCATAAACGAAGACTAGATAACAATGGTAAGGAACTGGTAAAGATTCAGTTATTGTTACAAAACTTTACAAAAATCTTGAACTTTACTCAACCCATCCCAAAATCTCCGCCACTTCTTCTGTCAGGGTAGTGGGTTGGATGGGCTTAGAAATTACTCCAGTAACGCCCATCAGCGCAAATTTAGCCCGATCTCTGGGCAAAACTTTCGCCGTCAGCAGAATTACGGGAATTGATTGGGTGAGGGGATTAGACTGGAGGCGATCGTATACAACAGTCCCATCCATTCCCGGCATTGATATATCAAGTAAAATCGCATTAGGTCGTTCTGTTTGTAGGATTTGTAAACATTCCTCTCCCGAACTAGCCCCCAGAGTTTGCCATCCCCCTAAGTCTTCTAAACACGCCTGTACCAGTTCCCGCAGGTGTTCTTCATCGTCCACTACAAGAATTTGCCTAATTGTCATTATATTTTTGATTTTTGATTATTTTCTTAACTTAATTTAATCTAAATAATCATAACAGGACTTAGGCACGGTTTACGTAACGCCGCCATCCTGGAGGTTCCTTTACCACCAAGATGGCGACCGTACTGTGATTTTGCGTAAGCCTACATAGTATATTTACTCAACTAACCAGATTAACTCTTTGTGCCTAAATTTATATAGTTAAAATATATAATGTTCTCAATAGTCTCTAGTTTTCCGTCGATATAGCAGCCGATTCCTCTAAAAGCTGGCTTTACGCAAACTTAACATAAAATCTGATAATTATATTTTTTTGGTAAAGATTAACTTTAGGTACTTGCGTGGTTTGGCAAATGCTGGTAGGTTGTAGACATGAACTAAAAAAGTTCCCTAAAGAGCTAAATCAATTTCTTACCTGGAAAACAAAGGAGACTTCGACAATGAAAAACGTAATTTTAAAGTCAATTTGTATCGCTGCTATCGCTCTACCAGTATTGGCACAACAAGTTAATGCTCAGTCTAAACCTAATGGCAGTGGTGGCAATGGAGGCGGCAATACCACCACTACTACTGGTGGTGGCGGTGGCGGAGGTGGCAATGGAGGTGGCAATACCACCACTACTACTGGTGGAACCACTACTACCTACTGGTGGAACCACTACTACCGTAACTACTGCTGCTCCAGTTACAAAGACTGGTAATACTTTAACAGTAAATTTAAGTGATGTAACTAACACAAATACTGGTAATTATCCTACAGTTAAAATCACTCTGTCAGAAACTACAACTACTGGCACTGTCGCTGTTAAAGTTGAAGTAGTACCAGGTAAAACTGGTGGTACTGGTGACTTACGCGGTGTTTATTTTAATCTTCCTAGTAGTGTAACAGGTGCTTCAATTGCTCAAATTGGCGGCGGCCCAATCACTGCTTTAACTACCAGTGGCAATTTTGGTTCTTTTAGCAATAGTGCAGATTTACAAGGTTCGGGCGCTACCTTTGGTGCTGGTGTAGAAATTGGTAGTCAAGGTATTGCCGGTGGTGATGACTATCAAACAACTGAATTTACTATTAGTGGTACAGGTTTAACATTGGCTCAGTTTGCTTCAGCCCAATTTGGAAGCAGAATGATGAGCGTTAGTGATTCCGCCACTGGAAATAGAGACCTCAGCAGCAAGACTCTTGGTACTGGACCTTCTACCGTAGCAAGCTCTGGCGGTACAACTGGTGGCACAACTGGCGGTACAACTGGCGGTACAACTGGTGGCACAACTGGTGGCACAACTGGTGGCACAACTGGCGGTACAACTGGTGGCACAACTGGTGGCACAACTGGTGGCACAACTGGCGGTACAACTGGTGGTACAACTGGTGGCACAACTGGCGGCACAACTGGCGGCACAACTGGTGGTACAACTGGTGGTACAACTGGTGGTACAACTGGTGGCACAACTGGCGGCACAACTGGCGGTACAACTGGTGGTACAACTGGTGGCACAACTGGTGGTACAACTGGCGGCACAACTGGCGGTACAACTGGCGGCACAACTGGTGGCACAACTGGCGGCACAACTGATGGTACAACGTCTGAACCAGTTAAAACTCCAGAACCAATCACAATGGTAGGTATGGGCTTAGGTTTAGGCGGACTAATGATGCGTCGTCGGAATCAGAACAAAAAGAACTAACATAGTTAGAAATAACTAACATAGTTAGAACTTACACAAAACATCACAAAAGTAGGGGCAATTCATAAATTACCCCTACTTTCAATTAAGGCTTTAATGCCACTTTTGCGAAAGTTATGTAACAGTTAACAGTTAACAAATAACAGTTAACAGTTAACAAATAACAGTTAACAAATAACAGTTAACAAATAACGCCTACCAAGGCGAACCAATCATCGTAAAGGCAGCCCAATAATAAGGATGGGATAAATTTTTATCCCCCCGTGCCACTAACTCCGCAGGCAAAGGAGTCCCCTGCAAACTCCCCGAATTGTGTAAACGACCATCCTGTAAACGTACCTTCCCTTTCAACATCCCCAATTGCGCCTGTCTCAACGCTTCCGCCTTAATGGGTGCAGTGCGTAACTGCTGATAAAACTCCGACATTAACCCCAAAGTCCCCGCATCACTGACATACCACAAACTTGCCAAAGCCGACTTCACCCCCGCCTGTACCGCCAAACCTGCAAAACCCAACTCCGCATCCTCATCTCCCACCGCCGTAGTACAAGCACTCAATACCAATAACTCCACCTGGGGACTGTATAACTTCAAATCCCGTAACTGATTTAAACGTAACCTTGTATCCCAAAATTGGATATAAGAATTAGCTGCGCCTCCGGGTTGAAATTCCCCGTGAGTTGCTAAATGAATAATCTGATACTGTGGTTGATTACGTTGAGCTTTCAAGTTTGCCAAGGTAAACTTTTCATTGAGAAAAGACACTCCAGGCCAAAGTTTACCAACAATCCCAGATAATTCCATTGGTACCGCAGGTAAACGACTTTGAGCCGCACTTGCAGGAAAATCCGAGGCCCCCATTGCTAACACCTCAGTACCTCGAATATCCACATAATTTGTATCTGTCAAACTCAAACTAGGAATCAACCCCATACTATATTTTTCCACTAAAAACTGATTGCCATCATAAAGTGCAGCTACCGGTAAAATCCGTAGCCCCGAATCCATCGAAAAAACCAATGTTTGAATACCATTAGCTTCTAACTCTTCCTGTATCGGTGCAATTAACCACTGGTAAAGTTTTTTGGCTCCTACTTTATAATCCTGCATCCGGGGATTTCTAATATCATTCGTAAAATCATTAACTACATCCAAAACAATTTTTCGGCGCACTGGAATACTCTTAAAAACTGCTTTTCCATCGGGTAAAAATAACCGCAGTTCCAATTGTTCTGGCTGGGCAGAAACATAAATCATCGCAGGTTTTACTCCAGTCATGTTGGTAATGCGAGAAAGGGTATTTCTGATATTTTGAACAGTTAAGGGTTTTCCGATTAAATTTGGTCCAAAATAATGTTCAAATTCTCGACCTAAATTTTGATCGAGTTTGGAAACTAAATCGGTTAAATCTATTTGACTCAAAGTGTTAGAGTGAGAAATTTCTGACTTTGTATTCGTCACTGAAACTGGTCTAGTAGTAGCTAAAGTTAATTGTGAATCAACTACAGGTGATGGGGAAGGTGTGACGATTACCTGATTATTTTCTGGGGGTGAAACTGGATTAATTGTAACTGTCGATTTTCCATTGAAATTCTCATTATTCTGTCCAGAAGCAGTAACGGATTCCGCAGGGACTAAAATTTTGACTGTTTCAGTATTAGGAGTAGAAATTTTAGTGGATAAATTGATTGTATCTGGAGGTGATTCGGCACTGATTAAAGCCGAAATGGGAGTGATAGGGTCATTAGAGGTAGAAGATGAGATAGATGTTGGAGATGTTTTGGATGCTGGGGAGGTTTGAAGAATACCGACAGTTTTTATGTCAAAGTTTATCGGTAATTCACGATTTATACTGATGGTATATTTGCCATCGGTAATTGCACCGGCCGTACCATTTATATTGGGATTCCCAACCATAAAAGGTTGGGTAATACAAATTCCTTGACAGCTATTTTCTGCTATTTTTTGCTGGATAGATAAGGAACCTGCACGATTTTTTCCAGCCGCAGAAATACTAGCAGAAATTTGATTGATATCGGTAAAAGTTGATGTTGCCCTGAATGTTCCCCCAGTAGTAATATCAATATTACCACCTTCAACTCCACTGGCTTTAATAGAAGAAACTTCGATATCACTTTGGCTATTTATGGTATTAGAACCCGCACTTCCTAACCGAGAACTAGAGTTAATAATTCCAGTGGAAATCGCGCCTGTCGTTTCAATTGAGATATCACCACCACTTTTATTACCAAAGGCGTTGATATTTCCCGACTGGAATCCAGCGGCACTCTGAATACTAATATTACCACCACTACCATTTTCTGAGCGAGTAGAAATCACTCCAGCGGTAATATTGCCGTTAGTTGCAGCAATATTAATTCCTGCTTGAGAAGTAAGATTGTCAATATTTAAGCTACCACCAACCAAAGTAATTGTAGCATTGTCAACGCCGGAAATCGGCACTTTACTGGCAATAGTTCCTGAGTTTCCAGGTGATTGAATTAACACCGGATCACTAAATATTAATTCTGACAGTGCTGTGGTTGACTGATCAAGGGTAGTGGCTGTTTTTTCACTGGTTTTGGTTTCGCCAATCGTAATCGCACCACTACCATCGGGACGACCAATTGTAATACCTGCAAAGCCATTACTAACAGCTTTTAACTCCGTAGCGGTTAGGTCGAAGGCTGTTGTATTGGCAGCACCACCGATGGTAATATCTTGACTAGGATTAGTAGGTTGGAGGAATAATTCCCCATTACTAATTATCGAATTTTTACCCCCAACAAAATCAATTTCATTGCTATTCAAGGTAATATTTCCCCCTACTTTTGAACCTGTAGCGTTGACATTACCTAAGCTAATGCCATTGGGTGCAAAGAGAGTCACATTACCAGCTTTGACTCCTGTAGTATTAATCCTGTCTATGGTTAATGTTCCGCTTGTAGTAATGGTAAGATTTCCCCCATTCCCTACAATATTATCAATAATTGGGTAAATTGTAATACTGTCATTACCATTAATAGTAATCGAATCTTCTGTTTTTACTTTATTTTCTAAGGTGGCAGTATTGATCGATGGTACGGTAATATTACCCACAGCTTTAAGTACAGTATCACCGCCGTTAGATTGCAATGATTCTGCGGTAATATTACCTTGGTTGCTAGTAATCCTAATTGCCGATCCTGTAGTTGAAACATTGCCAATCTTGATGTCACTATCACTCTTGATGGTAAGTTCAGCATTATCTATTCCCAAGAGGTTTCCTGTGGCTGTAACCTTGCCTGAATTAACGCTGGATTGAATAGTTACGGGATCGCGAAAAGTAGTGCCATTGGCAATTTCAATTGTCCCACTACTGTTGTTACCACCAATCGTAATTGCGCCAAAACCATTTTGAAATGCCGCTAAATCAACGTCTGTCAAATCTAAGGTATTTTTTCCTTGATTGATGGAATTTCCAATGGCAATATTTTGATTGGTGTTGGTCGGCTGTAAGCTTAAATTACCACTGCTACTCAGGGAATTATTACCACCAGTAAAGTCAATTTCTTGACCAGTCAAAGTAATATCACCATTAGTGCTAGTAATTGCACCTACAGCTAGATCGCCCGCACCTTTTAAGGTGACATTTCCGCCGCCATTTCCCTGAGTATTAATATCACCTGTGGTGACATTTTGGGCGGCATTTAGAGAAATATTACCACTTTGACCATTGGTAGCAGCAGAATTAATTTTGTTACTTGTTGATTCCTGGTTATTATTGGTTATTGGGGAATTTTCACCCATGCCGGCAATCAAAGAACCGGTTCTACTAATCAGGTTAATTTCTCCACCTTGACTATTACCTGTAGTAGTAATTCGAGGGGCGGTAAGATTGCCAAAAGCCGTTGCCATGACATCGCCGGCCACATCTCCAGAAGTCGATAAAACTTGGGTGCGAATTGTGCTACCACTGGAAATATTAATATCCCCACCTGCATTTTTACCCTCTGAAAACAGAGAATCAACGGTAATATTGCCGCCGCTAGTTAGAGTAATATTGCCAGCATTAGCTGATAAATTGTTGGTTGATAACTGATTAGCCCGAATTTCACCAATACTGCCGGCGAGGTTAATATCACCGCCATTGGTGTTAATATTCCCGACCGTAATTCCCACACCAGAAATTGATATCTTTCCCCCTTGAGTAATAATTGTATCACCGGGATTCATAGAAAATGAGCCGACAGCATTGCGATCCGAGTCTGCTGTAAAAGTAATTGAACCAGTAGTTGCGGCTAGGTTTAACTTACCCGAAGCCAAAGGATTAATGATAATATCATTAGTCGCTTCTAGCACTACATCCGTTGTACTAGCCAGGTTTTCTAAAGCTTTAGCGGAAATTGTAAATACCTCAGTGCCGGTATCTTCACTAAAAATGCTACCTTCGGCAATATCTTGATCGTTTTGACCGGTTTCTGCATCGACAATCCTAATATTTTTGGGGTCAAGTAACAAAGTTCCTAAGCCATTTGTCCCCCTCGTATCAACAGTGCCATTGAAAATCAAATTTTCCTTACCTGATATTTCTACAAATCCCCCAAAACCACCAGTAGCAGTGATGTTACCTAAAAAATTTGTAGTATGATCAGCCCAGACAATAACGCGGCCACCGTTACCCGTTGAAATGGCATTAGCGGCGATAGAAGTATGGCGATCGATATATGTATTTGCAGCATTTGGCAAACTTCCTAATCCCCGAAAATCGCCACCAATTCTCACATTGCCACCGCCAAAAATGCCAGAAGCGTCAATTTTAGCACCCAGTAATCCGACCCCTGTACCTAAAATATTAACAGTGCCACCGATGTTAGCAGAAGTAACATTAAATTCCCCGGAAGCGATTGTAGTTCCGGCCGTCGATGGTAATATTTGTCCTGAAGCAGTTAATACAACTTGTCCATCGCTATTGACATTTAAACCAGTAGCATGACTAACATCACCACCAGTTAAAAGTTGAGGTAGAGAAAGAGGTGTAATTGGCGAATTAGTAATTGATGAATGGGGATGAGATGCTGAGTTACTGTGGCTAATTCCTGATTCCCCAGCCGGGATTTCTAAACTTAATAGTAGTCCTGATTGCGAGATCCGCACTACATTTTCACCGCCAACAGCAGCAATAGTAATTTGACCTGCGGGGGCCAAAAGTTTCCCAGTATTAATCACCACACCGCCTAGCAAAGTTAAATTTTGTCCCTCACTGACAGCCAATTCACCGGCATTGATAATTACCCCGGATTGGGGGCCAAAATTAAAAGTATTAGGAGTGCCAATTAATGTGGCGTAGTTATTCACTCCCGTAGCATTAAATGAACCAGAATCAAGGCCAATACTGTTAGCAGTAGTCGCCAGAAAAGACCCCGGCACATCTAATCTGGCATGAGCACCAAAAATAATCCCAGCGGGATTCATTATATATAAATTAGAATTGCCACCAGAGACAGAAATTAAACCATTAATTGTCGAAGCTTCGCCACCAACCACGCGAGTTAAAATGTGATGAATCGCGGGATTAGTTAAAAAATTGACAACTTGACCGGCATCTACACCAAAGCGAGTAAAACTGTGGAAAAGATTTGCGCCATTGCCGGATGTAGTGCCACCGTTGATATCGTAGTGGTTGCTATTAGGGGTGACAACCGTACCAGTGCCATCAGCAGCCGGGACAATGGGCTGGGCACTAGCAGCAAAAGTGTGTGGGAGAATCATCAACACTATCTTGTTCTCTCCCATCCAAGGTGAGTGGGAGGGAAGAGTTAAGATCGAAAAGACCGCAAGGGGAAGTGCTGCAAGAATCGATCGCATACCGTCTGAGGGTTTCATAAAAAAGCTCGGTAAGTGGGAAACTCAGAGTCTTTAGACCTTATAGGGAAACGACGCGAGTGGTTTTAACCACCGTGAATCTTTTTGACCTTACCGCCTTGGGATTGCTTGACTCGGTGTACTTTTGTAATGCACTTTCAATGGGACAATTACCATTTCAAATCTTACAATCCTGTACGCATAATGGTTAGACATTGTTGTGTCTAAATCCCCTTGCGGGTAAAGTTAGCTTCGCCAAAGTTATCAGGGCTTGTTAAGCTTGCAACACTGTTCCAGTGACTTTAGAACTGTTTAATTGCAAACGACAGAGCGGGGAACTAGCTTCGCATTCCGAGGTGTCGTGACCCAAATAACGTAGTCAGTTAAGACTTAGGCT
>JFJP01022114.1_pt1 | contig 12935 bp, 10 predicted proteins | sample 431651 | NCBI WGS metagenome assembly JFJP01 (sample SAMN02602958, study PRJNA72255) | Microbial mat metagenome, whole genome shotgun sequencing project. | biome: fresh water; feature: sink hole; material: water; isolation source: purple microbial (photo- and chemosynthetic) mats found in... | reverse complement strand
GAAATCCTGAAAATCCTTTAATCTTTACTGTTTAAGGAAACATTCGGTCAAATTGCTTATATACTTCGCTGTCGTTACGTTTTCCGACAACTGCAATTTTTACGGTGTCGTTCTCTGCCCGGTAAATAATCCGATATTCTCCGACATCAGTACGGCGATATTCCGATCTTCCGACCAGTTGCTTTGAGTCATGCGGCTCAGGGTTCTCACGGAGCTTGAGAATCGTACTGACAACCTGACGGTACGGCTTGGCCTGAAGCCCGGAGATAAACTTTCCAGCCGATTTGCTGATATCAAGCTTATACATGACAATCTGCCCGGTCTCTGTTCAAAAGAGATTCAGAAGCACCCTCTCCCAGATAACCTTCGGCTTCTGCCCGTTCCGCCCGTTCTGCCCAATATGCGTCTTCCAGTTCCATGAGCCGCTCATACATTGAATATGAAATGACAACGGATTTCATACGTCCCATGTTCTCAACAATAATGGGCTTAGTCTCAGCCAGATCAAGATATTTTTCCAAGTCTTTTTTAAGTTCGGCAGTTGTGACGGTCATGGCTTCTTATCCTTTAATTGTCTGAACCCTTACACATTGTCTGAACCCTGATTCACCTGATTAAAGGATTTTCAAGATTTCTGCCAAGCATCCTGAATTTCAGAGTGCTGAAATGAAATTTCAGCAGAAATCATGAAAATCCTTTCCGCCCCGACTTTTTCAGATCAGCAGCCGGATTTGATGAAAAAATTATTTCTATTTTTTTAGCATATTTTCTTATTTTGTGTCAATCGAATTTTTCACGCATCCTCCCCGGTGAATCCGAATTCGGATTTGACAGATTTCAAAAAGTTGTCAAATCTGAATATTCAGTTATTTCTGCATATTAGCTATGAAAAATATTGATCGCCTGTTTTTTTTAAAAATTAAACTTGATTTTAAAGCCGGAAATATAGCATTTAAAGAAAAAAGATGCTTACCTGTTCCGAAAAATTATAACTTTTATTTTATAAGGATACTGAAATGAAAAACAAAATTTCTTCCTTTATAGATATAAGGAAGTTTCAATCCCTTATGGACAGCCTCTATGAAATGTCGGATGTTCCGAGTTCTATCGTTGATCTGGACGGGAACGTACTTGTCCGGTCCGGGTGGAATGAAATTTGCATAAAATTTCATCGTAACAGTCCGCAATCTCTTCAGAAATGTATCGAAAGCGATACCACGGTCGCCAATCAGCTTCTTAAAGGCAAACCTTATGCGATTTATGAGTGCCTGAACGGATTAGTTGACGCCGCGGTACCCATTCTGATTGAAGGCAAGCATTCTGCCAATCTTTTTACCGGTCAGTTTCTGTTTGAGACACCGAATCCGAAACGCTTCCGCGAGCAGGCATATAAATACAATTTTGATGAAACTTCTTATCTGCATGTCCTGACAAAGGTTCCGATTGTTTCAAGAGAACGGCTCGGCGTCATTATGAAGTTCATGACCCGATGGGCGGAAATGATCGGGGAACTGGGATCAGCCCAAAAGCGGCAGCGGTTGAAAAGCCGGTAAAGCTTTTCTTTAAAGGAGTGCAGGGATATCTGCACTCCTTCTGACAATCTTTTTAGAATCTCAGGAAACGATTTGCAAAATCGTTTTACAGTAATCTGCGCCGCTGAAACGATTTGCAAAATCGTTTTACAGTAAAACGCCCCTGCTTAAAACAGACGCAAGCTGTTTTGTTTCTGTTTCAGCAAAACGGTCTGAAAAATTGTCCGGCAGTGTGACCGGGCTTAAACTCAATCTGACAGCTCCCGCCAGACTCCGTTTGTCAATATCTGGCAGGGTTTATACTGATTTTTATAAGACATTTTACGGTTATCCTTTATCCAGAACCCGAGATGAAGCCATTTTTTTTTCAATTCCCTGCAAAGTTCCAGTTCTTTGAGTAAAGAAAACACTCCGGGGCTGCGGGAGGAATACTCCGGATCAAAGGCAAAATAAACACTGCTTAATGAGTCGGGCAGAAGGTCTGTCCACCCGATCCCGATAAGCTGTTTCCCTGCATAATACCGCATCATTTCCGTGTGAATCGGGGATTCGATAAGAAAGCGTGTGTAATCTTCCTCAGTTTCGGAATTATTATGTCTGTAAGCGCAATATTTCTTATACAAAAGAAAGGCTTCCGGATCAAAAGCCGCGGGCTGCCGCAGGATTGTGACATCCTGATTTTTCCTGAAAATCCTGCGCTGCGATTTGGACGGTCTGAATCCCTGGACATCCACGCGGATCGGGATGCAGCGCCCGCAGTTCGGACAGAGATTCTGATAAAAATAGAATCCGTTCCGGCGAAATCCCGAACTGATAATTTTTTCGTAAACAGCAGGCTTTACTTTTTTTACAAAAAAAGCATAGACAACAGACTGCTGATCCGTCAGATAGGGGCAGAGTCCATGTGAAAGAAAGTCTTTCACAGATGTTTGATCTGATAATGAAGAATTCATAATCTCCTCATGCGTAAAACATGAATTTTTTTTCGGCGGATTTATTCCGACTCTCATTATTTAACCCGGAATCCGGAATTTTGCAAACAATTCAGGGCGGATCGAAAAATTTTTCTTTTCCGAACTCCTCCTCCCTGATATGAATTATACACTGGCGCTGTTCAATTTTCAATTCTTAATTTCATACAAGGCTTTTGCCAAAGGTAGAGGGCTGGGTTCAGGCGGTTCTGCTTCCATAAATATTTTATATTAAAATTCAGAATATTATGATATATTTCGATATAATAATGATAATCTTGACATTCTGAAACAAGACGGATATTATCGGCAGGATGAAGACCTTCCGGATTCCGGGGGAATTTCCTGAAATATACAGAACTATGTGTCGGAGAATAAACTATGTCAAGAACAAAAATCGCCTACGGTATTGATCTGGGAACAACCAATTCCGCAATTTCATTAATGGAAAACGGAAAGATCACTCTTATCAGAAGTGATAAATACCAGAAAGACACAACGCCTTCCTGCGTTCAGTTCAACAAGAGAAAAGCTGTTTTTGCGGGCGACGACGCGCTGAACCGGTATCGCTATGAGGTACTGAAGGCATTTAAAGATTTCACCCGGTCCGGCACTGAAGATATCGGCGTCAACACCTTTATCGAATTCAAAAGGACCATGGGAACCGATAAGGAATATTCCAGCGCATACATGAACCGCTCGTTTGCCTCTGAGGAATTGTCAGCGGAAGTCTTAAAAAAGCTCAAAAGCTATGTCAGAGACGAGGATATCAATGCCGCGGTGATTACTGTTCCTGCAAAATTCCGGCAGAACCAGATTGACGCTACTCAGCGGGCAGCGGAACTTGCCGGTTTCAAATACTGCGAGTTATTGCAGGAACCTATTGCCGCGTCGCTGGCTTACGGCATAGATACAAAAGATATGGACGGTTACTGGCTGGTGTTTGATCTTGGCGGCGGGACATTTGACGCGGCTCTGATGAAAATCGTGGACGGAATTATGAAGGTTACGGATACCGAAGGAGATAATCATCTCGGAGGAAAGAATATAGATTATGCTGTCGTGGATCATATTTTCATTCCCTACCTGAAAACGCATTACAAAATTGATGCCGTTCTTTCAGATGAATACGGCAGAACCCTTCTCAGAGACGCTCTGAAATGGTTTGCCGAAGAGACAAAAATTGTCTTATCTTCAGAAACTTCGTTTGAAGTTTTCAGCGATGAACCCATAGGAAAAGACGATGAGGGCAAAGACATCGAATTAGACATTACTGTGACTTCCGAGGAATTCGAAAAAGCAGCCGAACGCGTGTTTCAAAGAGCCGTTGATATTTCCCTCAGACTTTTGGAAAACAACGGTCTGAAAGGTTCTGATCTGAAAACAGTGGTTTTGGCGGGCGGTCCCACTTTGTCGCGGACATTAAGGAAAATGCTGTCTCATGCCCTGTTCGGGGACCCGGACAGATTGGCGGATACCCTGATTGATCCGATGACCGCGGTAGCAAAAGGCGCGGCATTGTTTGCCTCTACGAGAGACATACCGCTGGAATTGCAGCAAAGGGACCGGGCAAAAATCCAGCTTAAACTCCGATTCCCTGAAACCACAGTGGAGACAGAAGAACTGATAGGAATCCGCATTGAGCGGGAACAGACCTCCGGCGGGATTCCGGAGAAGATATTTGTTGAAATTATCCGCAATGACAAGGCATGGTCCGGCGGAAAAGCAGAAATCCGAAATGACGCTGAAGTGATTCATATACTTCTGAATCCGGGATGCGCCAATACTTTTGTGATATGCCTGTCTGATGAACAGGGGAATCTTTATCCATGCGAACCGGACAGTTTTACAGTTATTCAGGGAATGAAAGCTGCAAACCCGACACTGCCCTTTGCCCTGTGTATCGAAGCCTCGGATACCCGTACCGGGAGACAACTGCTTCAGCCGTTAAGAGGACTTGATAAAAATCAGTCCCTGCCCGCGAAAGGAAAAGGAATCTTCAAAACCCAGAAACCTATCCGCCCGGGAATTCGGGAGGATGTGATCCGAATACCGATTTACGAGGGTCAGCCCGGCACCAAGGCGCTTTATAACAGCCGGGTTCATGAGATATTCATAACCGGCGAAGAACTGCATGAGATATTGCCTGAAGATACGGATGCGGAAATTACTCTTGAGATAGACAGTTCAAGGAGAATGAGACTTTCAGCGTATTTTTCTTATATTGATGAGACATACCGCTTTGATCTCCCTGATAATACGACAAAAGACTATGATGCCGAGTTGCTGGAAGGAGAAATTCGGAAAGCAAGGCAGAGTCTGACCGGACTGGAAAAAAAATGTCCGGCAATATGCCGGAAATCCGGCGATGAGCTGAATCAGCTTGCGGGTCTGCTTGAAAATGCCGGGAGAGATCAGGACAGCAAAACCAACATAATGGAACGTCTGAGAGAGGTGATGAAGGAGGTTGACAAGGCAGAGGAAGATACTGAATGGCCCGAAACAGAAGAGGCTCTCGGCAATTCTCTGAAAAAAATAGCCGTGACCCATGAGCGATACGGCAATGAAAGGACCGGGCAGATCATTGAACAGTACAGGCAGCACGCTCAGATGATTATTCTTCAGAAAAATGTGAAAATGGCAAGAGACCTCATTGCCGAAATACATGGGCTGGATTTTTCGCTGAAAAGTCAGGACATCGGTTTATGGATCAGTTATATCAGAAAATTCGACGAACAGTTTGACTCGCACAACTGGAAAGACAAAGCAGCCGCGAGAGAACTTATAAATGAAGCCAAGGCTGTCATTACTGCCGAGCCTTCGAAAGCCAAGTTGCAGCATATCGTAAAGCAGTTGTCCGCATTGCTGCCTCAGACATCCGGAGCGGCAACTCAGGGCGCGGATGAGGAATTATTGAGGACAAGCCTTTGAAACGACTTTGCAAGCTGTTTTGTATCTGTCCGATCCGTTGAAACGATTTGCAAAATCGTTTTACTGTAAAACGACTGAAACGGTTTGCAAAACCGTTTTACTGTAAAACGACTTTGCAAGTCGTTTTCAGTGTGCGGCGGTAAGAATAATATTCATTCCTTGTTCCCAAGCCGGGGCTTGGGAACGAGCGGAAACTTTGATATCTGAACAGATTTTTTCAGAATATGATGATATTCAAAAGAGATAAACGACAGGATAGCATCGCTGTCCGATGGAGTATGAAATGGAAACTGATGGCGATTATGACCGTTCTGATGACCGGTCTGGTCGCGATCCTGACCTATACCCAGATCACTTCGCAGAAAGAAATGCTGAAGAATGAACTGGACAAACGGGTCGCTCTTATGAAAGAAAACCTTGTCGAACGCGGAAAGAGTTTTACTTCAAATCTTGTCACCGAAGCGGAAAACGATATTGCCTCCTTCAATTTTTCCGGGGCAATGGAACGGATCCGAAGCAGAGTTGAAAACAATACGGAAATCAAATATGCGGTATTTCTCAACCCTGACGGAGAGATTGCTTTGTCTTTGAAATCCGAGGCTGTTCAGAACATGCGGGTTGAAAAAGAAGAAACAGCGGCACGGAAAAATTATCAGACATCGGATTATGACAGAATGACAGTAAAGGAATACAGCGAAGAGGACGGCGATGTCATTGAGATAGTAAATTCCATACAGATCGGCGCCAAAGTATCAGGAACATTAAGGCTGGTTTTCACTCTGAAACATTTGGACAGAGAAATAGAAAAAACCGGCAGGCAGATCAGAGAAGATATGAACAGAGTGGTCGTCAAATCCACTCTGACCTCGCTGGGATTCATCGGAATCTCTTTTGTCTTTATGTTCATCATGGCTGCAAAAGCATCAAAACCTCTTATTCTCCTCACGGATTTTGCCCGAAAACTTTCAAAAGGAGATTTTCCGGCAGCTTCGAATATTCGGATCCGGTCAACAGACGAAGTCGGCGTGCTTGCCGTGACCTTCATAGAAATGAGCAGAAAGCTTGAAGAATCATACAGAAAATTGGAAGAATACAACAGAACCCTTGAACAGAAAGTTGCTGAAAGAACAGAAGAAATAGCTCAGAAAAATATCCGGCTCAACGAAGCCATCAGAGACATTGAGGCAGCCAGAAGAGAGGCTGAAAGCGCCAACCGTGCCAAAGGGGATTTTCTTGCCAACATGAGTCATGAAATCAGGACACCCATGAATGCGATTATCGGCATGACAGGTCTGGCATTAAACAAAGAAATGTCTCAGTCGGTGCGTAATTATCTGAACACGGTCCGAACCTCGGCACATTCGCTGCTCGGACTTATCAACGATATTTTAGATTTTTCCAAAATTGAGGCAGGCAAGCTGGAACTGGAATCTGTCGAATTCCGGATATATGATCTCATGGACAATCTCTGCGATATGTTTGCAGGCAAAGTTTCGGCAAAAGAAGTCGAACTGATTGTCTCGGTTGACACAGATGTGCCTTATACTATGATCGGAGACCCTCTGCGGCTGGGTCAGATTCTCATCAATCTGGTGAACAATGCTGTCAAGTTCACAGATCAGGGAGAAATTGTTGTCAGGACAGAGCGCCGTGGCACAGAAGATACGGAAAGCGTGCTGCTGGAATTTTCCGTAAAAGATACCGGGATCGGAATATCAGAGGATAAACTCACGCGGCTGTTCACTCCTTTCACACAGGTGAACGGCTCCTTTTCCCGGAAATTCGGCGGCACAGGGCTGGGACTGAGCATCAGCAGACGGCTGGCAGAAATGATGGGCGGAGAGATAGGAGTAAAGAGTGAGCCGGACAAGGGAAGTATATTTTATTTTACAGCAAGACTGGGGCTGAAAACAGGAGACAAAGAAGTGAAGACGGCTCTTCCGGCTGATCTCAGGGGAAAGAATGTGCTGATAAGCGATGACAATGAAACATTCTGTAAGACATTGGGCAGCAGGCTTGAATTTCTCGGTTTGAATGTTACCCTGACAGATTCCGGCGAAGAGGCATTTGAAAAACTGACAAATCCTGCTGTCCGGTATGATCTGCTGATGACAGACCAGAAAATGCCGGGACTTAACGGCATCGAAGTCGCGAAAAGAATCAGAAATGATGAGAAATATGCACGGATACCGATTATTCTCATGGCAGATATCGGGAATGAGGAAGTCCTTCAGTTTATGGAAAGCGGGCTTGTAAACACTTTTGCAGTCAAACCGGTAAAACAATCCCTGCTGCCGGATATTATCATGGGACTTTTCGGATACAAAGTTGACCGCGTGTCGGACTGCAAAGCAAAGTCGGACCGGGAAACAGAGACGATAAAAAAGATCAGAGGAGCGAGAATTCTGCTGGCAGAGGATAATTTAATCAATCAGCAGGTGGCTGCGGAAATTCTTCAAAGCATCGGCATCGTCGCAGATATTGCCGAAAACGGCAGAGAAGCCGTCGAAAAATCGGAAAGGCAGATTTACGACGCTATCCTCATGGATGTCCAGATGCCGGAAATGGACGGCTTCGAAGCCACGGAGATCATCAGAAAGCGCGAATCACAGCAAAGGTCAGGGGTCAGGGGTCAGGGGTCAGAGGCGGGAGAATCAGGAATGACCCCTCACCCCGTACCCATCATCGCCATGACTGCCCATGCCATGAAAGGAGACAGGGAAAGATGTCTTGAAGCCGGTATGGATGACTACGTTAGCAAACCCATAGATACCGCGGAACTCTTTTCTGTTCTTGCCCGATGGATAAAGCACTGGGAAAACAGAATACAGAATCCGGCAGCCCCGGATATCCTTAACTCTTCTGTTTCCGGATTTCCCGAAATCCTTCCCGGAATCAATATCGCTTCTGCTTTGGACAGGCTGAGGGGAAGCAAAAAAGTATTTATAAAAATTTTAAACGATTTTTCAGAAAATTATGCCCGAGTCCCGACCGACATCAGAGAGGCTCTGGAAAAGGGGGATACAGAGGCAGCCCGCAGGGTAAACCATACGCTCAAAGGCGTTGCAGGCAATCTTTCGGCAACAGCTTTATACGAGGCAGCAGTGGAACTGGAAACCGCAATCAAGGAGAACCGGTACGGAGATTTTGATGTTCTCCTGAGAATTCTTGAAGAGGCTTTGACAGTGGTACTGACATCCGCGAAAAGCCTGAAACAAATATCTGAAGAGACATCATCTGGAGCCGCTGAGAATGCCGGGCATCGGCAACTCCGAGATATGATTGACGAACTTTCGGAAATGCTGTCACGGAACAATCCCAAAGCCTCGGCATGTCTGAATGCTTTGAAAGCCCATCCGGATGCTGCCGGAATTCAGAAGGAACTTGCTTTTCTGAAAAAACAGATCAGTCAGTTTGACTTCAAAGGGGCAGGAAAGACGCTGGCTCAGATTGCAAATCCATAAAAAACTGAAGGATGATGTGACGGTCGCGGGCTTCGGCTTTTAGGATAAAATAAAGCTGCCAATCGGATTTTAGAACAGAATCTTCAAAAGTTGATAAGGAAAATATCATGCTTACTTTGCAGGTCAGTCCCAAAGATGTTTATCAATTGGTCAATCAATTGGATATTGAAGATAAAATAAAGATATTTCAAAATCTTAAACCGGAAGTTGTTTCTCACCGGTGGGACAGTCTTTTGAAAAGAATTGATTACCGCTTAAAAAAATATCCTGTCACCGAAGAAGAAATCGAAAAGGAAACAGAGAATGCCAGAGAAGAGATTGCCTCTTATCGTCGCAGATACCAATGTCCTGATCAGTTCCTTAATCGGTAAAAAACTTCGCCCGTTCCTGACTGCGTTGAAGGAAGGCAATTTTGAACTCCTGTTTTCTGAAGAGACTTTTGAGGAAATCATATCAGTCCTTCAACGTCCCAAGTTCAGAAGATATTTTACGGATGATGACCGTAATGAATTTGTTGAGTTAATGAATCTTCAGTCTTATTTTACAGAAATCAGTATGCACATAACGGATTGCCGGGACAGTAAAGACAATATTTTTTTGGAATGTGCCGTTGCCGGAGATGCGGATTATATTATTTCCGGTGATCCCGATTTGCTGGAACTGAATCCATACAAAAATATCCCGATTATTTCACCGGCTGATTTTTTGAAGTATTTATAATACTCAGCAGATCGAACATATTGAAAAGTTTGTAGTACCGCCTTCAGGCGGTCAATGTGAAATCAAAGATTTACCCCATCAAGCCGCCCGCCTGAATGCGGAACTGCGAACTTTTCGACCTACTGAATTTATAAAACTTTAAAGGAGGAAATAATTATGAAAAGGATGGTAACGGTTGCATTACTTCTGCTGCCGATACTGCAATCAAAGTGGCAGCCGGAGACCTGACACTGGAAGCCGAAGTTTTTAAAGATGATGAAATCGGCGTAATGGCAAGAGCGTTCAATCAGATGACACGGCAGTTGCGTGAATCTATCCGAGGCTTATGCAGCCCATAAGGGAAACAGACCGCGGCAGGATGATGTGACGGTCGCGGGCTTCGGGTTCTGACGGTCATCGCGGGTTCCGGATTTCAGAGTCTCTCTGCCCCTGCTTTTGCGGGTTTTCGGGAAATAATAAACATAATCAGAATGTTATTTTTTTAAAAAACAGGGTCGGATATTTTTTTTATATTCCTGACGATTTTACTTGCATTTTACCGGTAAATAATTATATTCCGCCGCGCGATGGATAGGGGAAGGTGAATCCATTTTTCATTAACCAACAACCATGAAAATTTGAAGCAAGCGATGATTGCCGGATTTTACGCTATATGCGGATTCCGACAGCAATTTTTTTTAACACCCTGTTTTTATAATAAGGAGAAAGAAAATGCAGGAACAATTATCTTATGTTCAGCCTTCTGTCGGAATCATTTCGCAGGAGACCGTACCGGACAAAGAGGACGAACCTCCAAGTATAAGCCATCCTCTGAACGGAGGGCTTCCCGCCGCTGTGCGCGCGCTGTTCAAGCATCCTGAAGCAGCGCGTATCTCTCTGACAACGGGAAAACGCACAGCCCGAACCAACCCGAAAACACGGGCTTTCCGCCGCAGATTTTTTCACGGCGTTCCTGATAAAGAATGGAACGACTGGCGGTGGCAGGTCAGCAATCGAATACGCACTGAGACTCAACTGTCTGAAATGCTGAAACTTTCTGTTGATGAAGCCGGCGCGCTGGCACATCTCGGAACCAAACTGCCCATGGGCGTCACGCCGTATTACATGAGCCTTATGTCCGCGGATAATCCTGCACATCCGCTCCGCCGGACAGTTGTGCCGACGCTTAACGAGTTTGTGAAAATGCCGGGCGAAGCCGATGATCCGCTCTGCGAAGAAACCCAGAGTCCGATTCCCGGACTGGTGCATCGCTATCCTGACCGTGCGCTGCTGCTGGTACTCGATTTCTGCTCGACATACTGCCGCTACTGCACCCGCTCGCGAGTAGTGGGACACGGGGCAATCCATCCGAGCAGATCGCGTCTGGAAAAGGCTATTGATTACATCCGCAATACGCCGGCGATCCGGGATGTGCTTCTTTCAGGAGGAGACCCTCTGACCCTGAGCGATGAGCGATTAGACTGGATTCTGACGCGGCTTAGGCAGATTCCGCATGTGGAAATCATACGCATCGGAACCAAAGTTCCGGCAGTGCTGCCCCAGCGTGTCACGCCCAAACTGGTACGGATGCTCCGGAAGCATCATCCGCTTTGGATGAGTCTGCATTTCACTCATCCGGAGGAATGCACCCCGGAATCCTACCGTGCTTGCGGAAAGGAATGCACCCCGGAATCCTACCGTGCTTGCGGAATGCTTGCGGATGCAGGGATTCCGCTGGGGTCCCAGACAGTGCTTCTCAACGGGGTAAACGACACGGTGGAAATTATGAAGGACCTTATGCATCATCTGCTGAAGATGCGTGTCAGACCCTATTATCTGTATCAGTGCGATCCGATATCGGGGTCTGGACATTTCCGCACGCCTGTGGAAAAGGGGCTGGAAATCATCCGTGGACTGAGAGGTTTCACCAGCGGTTATGCGGTGCCGACGTATGTGGTTGATGCCCCGGGGGGCGGAGGCAAAATTCCCCTGATGCCGGATTATACCGACGGACGCGAAGGCGGTGATCTGCTTCTCCGCAACTACGAGGGCAATCTGTTCCGCTATCCGGACCGTCACATTCATGACGCCGCGCTGAATGTCTGATTCCTGCTGTCTGTAAGAACAAAATAAGAAACCGGATTTCTTCGGAAAATCCGGTTTCTTTTCTCTTATGAAAGTCAGAATAATTTCTATGCAGTGCTTTGAAATTGTGAGCAGAACGATTTGAAAAATCGTTCTACAGTAAAACGACTTTGCGAGTCGTTTTTTGTGTGTCGAATTTTCAACTCATAAAGTCAATTAATTAAGTCAAAGGAATTTTGTATGAAAGTCGGAATCGCTTATGATCTGAAAGAAGATTATATCAAAGAAGGCTACGGAGAAGAAGATGCAGCCGAATTTGACCGTATTGAAACAATAGAAGAAATCGAAAAGGCTTTGCACGAAAACGGTTTTCAAACCGAGAGAATCGGAAATCTCAAGAGCCTTGTGAGAAGACTGGCAGATAATCAGCGATGGGATATGGTGTTCAATATTGCCGAAGGGATGTATGGAATCGGGCGTGAGGCTCAGGTTCCCGCTCTACTGGATGCCTATTGTATTCCATACACTTTTTCTGACCCCTTAGTTCTTGCTCTGACTCTTCATAAGGGCATGACAAAGACGATTGTCAGAGATAAGGGAATCAGAACACCTGATTTTTATGTTGTAGAAAAAGAACAGGATATTGAAAATATAAATCTGCCTTTCCCGCTTTTCGCAAAGCCTTTGTCAGAGGGAACCGGAAAAGGGATTGATCAGTTATCCAAAATTGATAATTATAAGAATCTGAAAGAAAGATGTATAAAACTTCTTGAAAAATTCAGACAGCCTGTTTTGGTTGAGACATTTCTTCCCGGAAGAGAATTTACGGCAGGAATACTGGGAACAGGAGAGGATGCCAGAGTAGTAGGAGTAATGGAAGTAGTCTATAATGACGCAAGTAAGAATACCTACTCGTTTTTTACTAAAACCAACTATAGATATGGAGATTGTTGGGATGCAGAGACGCGGGGAGAATTGATATACGTTCGGACGCTGACGGAATTCCGAATTTCATTGAAGTCAATCCTTTGGCAGGGCTTAATAATCCTCATTCCGATCTTCCGATAGTTTGCAGATTGGCAGGAATAAGCTTTCGTGAACTGATCGGAGAAATTATGAATTCTGCTATGACAAGATATAATTCAAAGTGATTTTAAAGTCGAAAAAATGCGTATTGCAATTGTTCATAACGCGGTAAAAGATGAAAGCAGTCCGGATGAACGTGACGTGCTGGTTCAGGCTCAGGCAGTTTC
>JFJP01039673.1_pt1 | contig 12936 bp, 6 predicted proteins | sample 431651 | NCBI WGS metagenome assembly JFJP01 (sample SAMN02602958, study PRJNA72255) | Microbial mat metagenome, whole genome shotgun sequencing project. | biome: fresh water; feature: sink hole; material: water; isolation source: purple microbial (photo- and chemosynthetic) mats found in... | reverse complement strand
TATTTCAATGATTTTCATCAAGATAGAGGGTGGTGTATCTTTTTTGAAAAAAACCTCAAGGTCGGTTACAACTTTCTCACCAAAATCAATAAGAATACTGCTGATAAGGTGCGAAAACTCAGGGTTGCGAAGTAATTCGGCTAATTGCGAGCGAAGTACCGGCGAATTGCGTTTGCCCGCAAGTTTGATTGCCGAGCGTCGTATAACTTTATTTTCGTCTTTCAGTAGTTCTGACAGTATATTTTCGTCTTTAGGTATTTTATTGAGCGTTAGATATTTTAGCAATGTTAATTTATCTTCGTATAGCGTCGAGCCGCTCAACTCGCGTATCTGCTCAGGTGTAAGCGTTGCAATAACGCCATATTCAAGGTAATGCAGGGCGTTGCTTGCCAAGTCTTTTATAATTGGTTCATCAAATCTATCGTATATTTTCTTTATTGCCGGTTTGTATTCCTGCCTGTAAGTTGGATCGATGGTGCGAAGGATAGATTTTATTACTATCTCATTATCACTACTCAACAAGTTAACGCCATAAAGCTCGAGGGCACGCGGATTGGTTTCAGATAGAAAACTTACAACGCGCTCGCTTACTTTTATATCTTTATCTTTCAATTTTTTTATTAACACATCTGTGCCATAAATCTCCTCTTCAACATCCTTTTCTTTTTTCCGGTTTTTATCGGCTAATATTTGCCTAATTTTTTCTCTATAAGCATTATACAAACTAAAAGCGACAATTGACCACGCTATAAGCACCGGAATATAAAGCAATGGGAAGTAGCGGAGGTTGAACCCATTGTTGATGCTGAGAACTGTATGAATAGTAAGCAGGAAAACCCCTGCAATACCAATTGCAAGTTGCATGATTACACCAACTTTCGTCTGTATTGCAAGCTTTTGTTCGTCGGGTAAGGGTTGGTATAAAATATTGAACGAGGGGTCGTCGAGGGAGCGACGTAGTACCCGCTCAAAAATTTTATTTGCTACTATTAATGCAAAGAAGAGAATACTTTCCGCTCCACTTAATAGACCTGCGGCACCTGCTATGATTATCAATACGGTAGATGTCAAAGGCAATATAGTCAGTCCTAATTTAACGCCGTATTTACTTAATATCCTGCTTGAGAAATACGACATTACCAACTCGCCAATTTTAAGCAAGCCAAAGACTATTGCAATAAAATTTGAAACCTCTTCGGGTGTAGTAAAAAGTTTTTTCTGAGCTTTTATACTTGCAAGAAAGCTAAAATCGGCGAAATAAATAACTGTCATCGAAAGTGTGGCAGCTATAAATATTAGTCTGTAATACTTGTATTTGAATAGGCTTCTAAAACTTGTTTTTTCTGTTTCTACTTCTTGCTCGGTGTCTTTAACTTTTTCGGGAAACTGCTGGTAGATAATAAAGATAAGAACACCACTGATAAGAATACCGGCAAGTCCAACATAAAGTAAATCATAAGAATGACCTACAAACGGAACCAGAATAGGTATAGCAAGGTAGCCAATGATGGACGCTATTACTCCGCCCATATTGATCAACCCAAACAATCGTTTTACTTGTCGTAAGTTGAGCAAACGGATTGCAAGTCCACCGGTTATGATTCCAACTAAGGATATAAAGGGCCAAGCCCACACAAAAACAAAGAAGCTCAACCATTTCTCGTCAATCCGCGATAGCCCCAAACGCCCTATTAAGGTAATTAACAGCATAAAAAGCATAGCACCGAGAAACAATCCCCTACTATCGGCTTTCTTTTGTAAGCTCGAGTAGATGAGTGTGCTCAAATAACCAACTAATCCTGCTGCTATATAAGCGAAAGGCAAAAATTCGCTGCCAAAATGCTGGATAAAAACCGAGTTTGCAGGTACAAAATAGAACGCTATGAATAAGCCCAAGAAAAAGGAATAGAAGAACAAAAGCATGAATTTTGAAAATTCTTCAGGCTTCAATTCCAGAGTTTTAATAATGAATGCTTTTACTCTTATTCCCATAAAATAAATAATTCCGAAAATTTAACTATTATAACTACCGAATTTTGATTACTCTGATTCAATTAGTTTTTTTTTTCGCTATGTACTACCTTATTATCATCAATAAACGACTGCATAGTTGGCTTTCGTTGTCGGTCGTAATAAATTTTAAGCATCATCAAAAATGTAGCAAGGAAAGCTAATATACTGATAACTACAAAACTGGTGATACCTTTTTGTATTGCAAACTCCCATGCTTCACTCAACTGTTCGGTTACTTTTATCAACCCTAATACAAGCGTTACCCACACTACAATGCAAAGTAAAATATTAGAAAACCAACCATTTACTTTATCACCCATTAGTTTTGGATCGTTTACAACAAAGAGCAGGAATATGCTGATGAATGGTAAGATTAAACCATTCAATGCTTGTGCGAGGATAATAGCCGGTATGGGTTTTATTTCGGCAAGTCCAAAACATAAACCGATTAATAGTACTGATCCCCAAACCGTTTTAAAATAGATGGATTTATTTTTCCATTTTTCGGGATTACGTTCACCAAACAAACTTCGAGCGGTGATTGCTGAAGCTAAGGGGGCAGTGATAGCAGATGAAAAACCAGCAGCGAACATACCAAATCCGAATAAATATACAGTAAATATTCCAAACCGACTTTTTAATGCACTTGCCAAAACATCGAAAGATGAATACTCACCAACTACAACAGTACCAACAACCAAAATAGCCATGGATATAATGCCACCTAAGCCAATTGCAAGTGATATACCCACACGCATTTCGGTTAATGTTTGTTTTTTTTCTAAAACGCCCGATCCTAAAAATAAATCATAAGGTACTACGGTTGTACCTACAAGCCCCAGTATCAATAATCCAGAGCCATCGGGCATAGAAGGTATAAATGAACCTTGTAATATGGAAGATATATCAGGTTTTAATGCCACTGCTACAAAGAAAAATGAACCAGCCATAAACAACACAACAACCCCCATGATTCGTGATATGGTATCAAGCGAGCGTAGATTTAAAAAGATAAACGCTAAAATCCCCATAACGATAACCGTAATTTTCTTAAAATGTTCGCTCAGAAAAGATACTACACCTCCAGTTTGGGCAAAATCGTCAGGTTGAATAAGCAAGATTAATCCTTCCATCGCCCCGAGAATATTTCCGGTTTGGTAAGCTGCGCATCCAACAATAATAGCACCAACAATTAGTATCAATATAATAACCCGGGCTGAAGCATCGCTAAACCGGCGTGAAATAGCTTGCCCCAATTCGAGACCGGAAACAATTCTGATTCGAGCCGATGCTTCTTGTAATAAAATACACGCTATAGTAGAAAATGTAAGGGGCCAAAGCAAGGCAAATCCATAACCTGCACCTGCTGTTGTAGCAGTAGTTACAGTTCCGGGTCCGATAAAAGCTGCTGATATTATTGACCAAAGCAGGAAACTCAGCAAACTTTTAGAAAAAATGCGAGATATTTTTCTAATAAACATATTCCTTTTTTTTTGGATGTTATTAAAATGTTATCTAAAAAGTTATAACCATTAATAGTCCATACATCAAAAATATGAGGTGGCGCAATTAAATTTTCAAACAAAGGCATTTCTGCACCACTTGTGTTATGTATCTTAATATTGAATAAATTGCGAAATAGTAACTAATTACCATATCAAATAATGCATTGAAGTTAGATACTTAACACTGATTTAGATATAATTAGTATCGAACAGATGAATATTTTTGACTAATTTATTTATATTATTGTACTACGCCAATTTGTTGTTATAACAGCAACAAATGTATAAAATTATCTAAAAGAATAAAAGATTATTTTAGGAAATATCATTTTTTATTAGATAAAATCAGTATTTATATATCCTACCAATAAATTATAAAAAAAGCTCCGTACTATCTGTTGATAATGGAGCTTTTAGCGTAAAAAATATGTTGGTCTTACTTCACTTTATTTTGATCGTTTTCTGTACGCAAATATTCCCGAATCTCTTCCGAATTTCGTCGCAATTCTTGGGCTAAGCTTTTTACATCGTTCGATAAAGATTTAATCTCATCGAAATCGGCATTATTTTCCAGTGCTTTGTTAAAAGCAGTTAGCTTGGTTTGCTCGGCAAGAAATAAACGCAGCAATTTTCCAGCTGCATCAACCACATCATCTTGATTTTTAACTGGTTCTGGTACTTTTTTTACTTCACTACCCGATTTTGGTTGCTCGGATGTACCTTTATCTTCAACAGCTGCTATTGTAGCTTTATTGTAATCTTGAAGCGTTTTAAAATGCCTGTTTATCATGAATATTAGAAACGCAACTGACAATGCAGCAAGTGTAATTGAAATAATCAGATAGTTGATTATCATACTTTGCCGGTCGCGGTTCATAGCTTCGGTTCGCTTGTTTATTCCTGCATCTATATCATCAATGTACACACCACTTCCAACCACCCATCCTAAGGGTTCAAAATATTTTACGAAAGATTGTTTGGGTGCGTTTTCGATAATTTCGCCATTTGGCAGTGGTTTGTCCCAGCGATAGTCCACAAAGCCGCCATCTCCAATTTTTGCTTGATCGCGAAATGCTTCGTAAAGGTTTTTATCTTCGCCAAAGGCAATATTGTATCGTTTACCGGTATGAATTTTATTTTCGCCATCGCGAAAAGTGGGGTTCATCACCAACATTGGTGTAGGATAGCGGTCGTCATTTATCCAGTAATAACCTTTGCCATTATCGTAGCGCATGTTAGCAAGGTCGGATTTGCTTTTTTCTTTGGCTTCTTCCACAGCGTCGTCCAAATACATTCCTGTACCAATAATCCAGTTCAACTCTTTGAATAGCCGCACGTAGCAAAATTTTGGCACTTCTATGTTCGACGAATCTGTGCGTTGCAAGGATGGTTTTTCCCATGTAAAATTCACGAATCCCGAGCCTGATTTTTTACATACCTCCACAGCCTCAACAAACGAGTTCATCGTACCTGCCGCATTGATAAAAGTAGAGTCTTCGAGTACTTTACCGTTTAGTTCGGGGCGTATCGGTTCAATTATCATGCGAGGAAAAGGCAAGTTTGCATCAATGATCCAAATATAACCATCGCCACGATTGTAGCGAATGTTCTGTATCACTTCGCGAACTGCGGCTTGTGCTTGTTGCTGACTCATCTTGCCCACACGTTGCCGGAGTATCGTTTCAACTACATCAACTATATTACTTAGCCGCTGTCCGTAAAACTTGGTAAGATACGCCTTGTCGGTGGCATTCATGTAATTGGTTGCAACCGCTGTGTAAGCTATATGCACATAGTTTTGAAGGTTTTGGTCAACCTTCTGTCTTTCACTTTTCTCGTACTCGTGTATTTCTTTTTGCCCTCGGCTATCGAGACTGGCAACTGTGAATAAGAGCGAGGTTATAATGAAAAAGGTAAATATAATTATTACAAGAAAGACTATTTTAGACTTGAATTTCATAGGAATCGGTATTAATAAAATTAATTGTTCCCGTTCATATTATTTAACCATTAAAAAGTATATCGTGATAATCATGAACAAACTTAGGAAAAAGGGCCAAAAAATTAATTTTGAGAGCAAATTATCTTTATAATCAAAGAAATAAGTTCGCTTGTTTTGAATATAGTTCAAGTAATAGAATACGGCACTGGTAAACCCAAGCAATATCATCACATACATGGAGATAAAGAAATATTCGTAATAAACGATACCTTGTACAGCCAAATCGTTACGAGTGGATACGTGCGAGAACATGATGGCAAAAAAGAACGAACCACTCATGCTAAGTATCCTTGTTACATAATCAATATTTTTGGTCGAAATAGTTAGTAACACGAACATAATGAATAGCATTACAACTATTGGTATTGATTTGGAGATAATTGTACCTGCAAAATCGCGGGTGAAATTTATATTGAAAAATAAATCGGGTGCTCGTTCTTTGCACTGAAAATCCTGAATACCAAAATTAAGACTAAACTTATTTTGTTTATACACAAAGTTACTATACATAGTTACCCAACCTCTTACCGCAATATTTGGTGCCAATCCGGGCAACAATCCGGGATTTAAGTATTTATATGATTCTAAATCAGGTGTCAAAATCACATGTGTCGAGAGGTCTTGTGGCGATATTTGTATTAATAAATCTTTGTAATCTAACGGGTATTTGGTATAATCGAAGGTTGTTTGAATAGTAATTCGGAAATGCCACCCATAAACCGTATAATCTTGTTCCTTTTTGGTATAAGACAGAAAAATGTCATCATCAATAGCTTCGGGGAAAAAAATACCAATGGTATCGAGTTCATTCAGTGCCCTGTTGCTACACTTTTGCCACACATAACCGGATAGGAAAACATTTTTTGCCGTAGGAAAATCCATTGATTCTATATAGATGCCCGTTGGTACATAATATGGTTGTTTGTTGTTGCATAAGTGCCTGATTTTTTTAAAATATCCGCTCGTAAAGTTGTCAACTCCCGTTCGATCAACAATTTTGACATAGCTCTGGTCTTCGTCTATAATAAACTCGAGCGCCAAAAACCAAGTATAGGAAATTTCTGTAATAAAGCAAATGGAAGAAAATACTACCAGCAACCACAAACGGTTGGTTACGCCGGTATAGGCTTTGCTCACTAATGTAAAGAATGACAATGCAAATATCAATATAGCCACACTAATCATCACGAGTAAATTTCGCTGCGACTGCCTATCAATTGCAATATCATCTTTGATAAAAACAACCACAAGCGACCATTCGATAGACGGTATAGGCTGGAAAAACATCCATGAATCTTGTCCAGTCAATTCGTTTCTATGTTCAAGTATTCCGTTTGCTTTTTCAATTACTGTTTGTGTACCCAAATATCGCAATTGCGTATCTTCAATATCATCAGCAACTTCAAATATTGTTTTTTGTTCAGTATCAAATTCGCTAAGGTTGTATTCGTTGATTGGGTGAGCAATAAATGTTCCATTTTTTGATAAGATAAATCCATAGCCCGACTTACCCAATTCGAGCGACGACATGATATCTTTGACCTCGCTCAACAGGAAATCAACAAATACTACACCGGTTACTATCTGTGTGTTGGTTGCAGAATCAATACGATAGATCGGTGCTGCGAATACTTTGATTACATCACTTTTATCTATTTTACTGATTGGCTCACGCGAAACGTAATAGGGAGAATTGAACCGGATACTCGGATCGTTGAGGTATGGAATATACACCACGCCTATACCAAAGGGATGGTATTTGCTGGTTAATTCGTCGCGTAGTCGCTGGGGTATATCCTCTTTATTTAACTCGCCGTAAGTGAGTTCCTCGGCTATAGTATTGGCTGCACTAATGAAACTTCCAAAAACTTCGTCGAATTTAGCTGCCGCTTTCTGTGTTTCCCAAAGAGCTTTTTGCTTTGTTTCATCAGTTTTTTTGTTTCTGTTTTCTAAATACCTATAAATTAATAATACAGCAACTATAAAGCTTATAACAGCTACATAGAAACATAACTTGTATAAGCCTCCCTGTTTATTATAATATTGATAAAGTTTCATCAATATATAATCTTAATTTTGTTTGATGTAATAACTATTGTGTTTTTATAAAAGTCAACAAAAATACAAACTTTTGTAATTATTGTTGCTTTAGTTTGACTTTATTTTTATTTTTAATATAATAAAATCTGTTACTCGGCACAAAGAAACAACTTTATGTTTTCATTTTAAACATTTTAGTTTACTTCACATAATTTTTGTCTTTAGTGCTCTTTATTTGCGTTTCCCACAAATATCGAAATCCAAATGTTCGTCAGATTACTAATCGCTCTAAATACGTACTTCTGGTTTCGAAATTTGCAATCATGATAATGCTATCGGCGTAAACGTTTTACATAGTATTAGCCAGATGATTGGTTGTGTTTTCAATTTTTTTTCTGCTTTGGAATTGAAAATAATTATGTGAGTATAAAATAATCATTCAGAAATAAGGCTTAATCTGTATCAATAGACTAAACTCTCCTATTTAGAAATCAAATTTTATACCAATAATAATCATGTGTAGCATTAATCAAGATGGTATCAAACCGGATTTACTGTTTTCCCATCTCCGTAATAATATCTTCTATATCTTCGTATATTTCAATATCTATACCTTGAAAATTGAAGTCAACCTGTTTCCAAGCGCGATGTCCTTTTTCTTGTAATGTTTTGATATTATCGCAGATATATTTCATTAACCTAAGTATGTTTTGGTTTTGGGTGTATGTTTCGTTTGATACGTTGGTGGCAAGGATAAATTTTACAGCATACGTTTCTACATCATAATCAGCCCATTTGTAGGTGTTAGCCGGAATCATTGTTTTTACATACGGACCAATTTTTCCGTCAGTTTGTATTTTATTATCTAACGCTGGATAATTAATAGGTATAAGTTTAATTTTTTCTTTGGAAGCTGCCGGAAGTTTCTCAAATTTTGTAACAGGAATAGCGCCAACAAAAAACATTGCATCAATTTTATTGTTGATAAGTGAATTGAACGCATTTTCGAATGAAAGCGGATAATCCAACCAATTGAAATTAGCCAAATCTTTAACAACACCGGCAGTAATGTATGTACCTTGCTTCTGCGAACCTGTTGCTACGCGTATTTGGTCTTTTCTCGAATTTAAATCTTGCAAAGAATTTAGCGGGCTGTTGGCAGCTACCACCAAATGTATTTCCTCTTTTCCAAGCGGTAAGAGTATGCGAATATCATCAACATAGTAGGTATTGTTATTTAAGTCTTCCATCTGCTTCGACAGTAAAACATCGTATTGGAGGAAAGCAATATCTACACCGGTACGTTTAATTAGTTTCTCAAAATTTTGTACACTTCCATCCGAATTTAGAACAGTGATTCGAATAGCTTCCAAATTTTTCTTGATTTTATTATTTTCAACCCGTTGTTTAAGTAATTTTTTCAATTCTATAGTATCAGTGGTAGGTACAGTGGCTATTTGTGCTTCTATTTTTGCCGAGTCTTTTACTGCTTTGCGTAAATCCTTTTCTATTAAGTCTTGCAAGTCTTTTGCTATTTGCTCATAAGAGCCTTTCTCAACACCTGCAAGAATGGTGATCTGCGATTTGACCATTAATACATTCACAATCAATATTAAGGTTATAACAAATTTTATGGATAAGGTGGTAATTTTTTTCATGGAATTAGTGTTTTAATAGGTTTTCTATTCATGTATTCAACTGTAATATTGGAGATTTTAATACAAATATTTAGCCGTTATTTGTTTCAACTTATTTTTTTTGGTATGATTATTCTATTAACCATATTTTATGCAACATTACTAATCCGTTCAAAGTGTTTATTATTATTGTACTACAACGCAAGGTAGAGTAATCTCCCTTACGTTGTAGTACTTTGGCTCAATATTGTACGAATTAGAATGATTGCTATCCTATATATTTCAAAATATGGTTTATCAAGTCGTTGTGATATACAGGTTTGTCTTGATTATTCAAATATGCACTTATTTCTTCAAACACATTGGATCGTTTTGTCCAATCGCCACTCGTTACTTTACTGGTTCCTTTTCGCTTGTAGAAGAGTGCGGTTGTTTGTTCTGCTTCGTTAAACGATAATTTATCATTATCAGGGTTAAAGGGCCACACAGGAATAATGTCTAATTCGTATCCTTTTGGAAATTCGCCAGAGGCATGTTCGAGATGATGGATTCGCTGAAGTGTGTAGTAATTAACATGATGCAATTCACCAATTGTCCGTTGTTCGGTTTCGGCAAAGTCAATGTAAGCACTACCAACTGCACTTTCCATTAGTTGTCCACGGGTGTAATATAAGCCTAAAGGATTGCTGCCAGCCATGTAATATTCAAATTTAGAACCGGCGCGTAACGTGCCAAATATAAAAATCCTAATATTGGGTATGGTTAGGTTGTTAATCATTTCAAAATAATTTACAGGTGTTTGTATGAATTTCATTAATATACTATTTCGGTATTGGGCAGTAGCGTTTTAATTTTTTCTTTCTCGCTATCCGAAACGGGGTTTCCTTCTATGTCCATATCCTTGAGTGATTTTTTAATCTTCTCAATTTCAGGTGGAAAAATCGCAATTAAATTTTGCACCAACAACAATTCTTCCAGATTTGATAAATTGCCAATCTCGGCAGGTAGTGTACTAAGCTGATTGTTGTTTAAATCAAGCTCTTCCAATTTTAATAATTTGCCAATTTCAGGGGGAATGGTAGTTAATTGATTTTTACTTAAATCGAGATATTCCAATTTTTGAAGTTTCCCTATCTCAGGTGGCAGGGCTATAATTTGATTGAACGACAGATTTATTTCGAGCAGTTCGCTCAGATTTCCAATTTCGGTTGGTATGGAAGTGAGCTTATTGTAAGCAACATTTATTACTTGCAGCTTTTTGAGCTGTCCTATTTCTTTGGGCAACACCATTAATTTATTGCGTTCAATAGCTATTTCTTCCAAGTTGATTAATAGACCGATTTCGGGAGGAAGAAAAGCTAAATCGTTTTTCCACAGTGCTAACTCTTGTAAATTTTTGAGCTTACCAATTTCTGGTGGCAATATAGTTAATTTATTGGCATCAAGATTTAAAATTTGCAGATTCACCAATTTTTCAATTTCTGATGGCAATACTTCGAGCTTTTGATGGCTCAAATCTAATTTGTATATTTCTGTTGGGTGTGCAAGAGCTTCTTCTAATGTTGTATATACCGGTTGCTTGTCGAGGTCAGATTTACTCAACGGCTTACCTTGTGCCAGCACCATTGAATAACTTAAAACCATTAATGTAATTAAAAATATTAGCTTTTTCATAAATCGTTGAATTTTAGTAAATATATCTGCATGTGATAAACTCTTTATCTGTCTTTGATAGATTAAACCGTGTGCAGTGTAACCAATATCAAATATAACTGTAACGTTGTTTGAAAAAAAAATATTTTACTACCTATGTGTGTTTTATATCAACTTTACAACCTAAGCACACAACCAACTTAGCAAGATGCAAGCAGGCAATTTTATGCATGTCTCTTAAATACTGCAAATCGGCTTGTTGCGATACTAAATTACGCTTAAACATTTCTATACTCTGTGGTATTATAAAAATGTAACACAAAGATATTCCATGTTATCCAGAATAATTTAAGTAAAATAGACAACAAATGTATTATTTGCGTTCAATTCGTAGAAGTGGCGTAACTTTATTCGATACATCTACTTTGTACGAGTTAAACTCTTCGTCATACCTAATTATTATTACGGCATCATTCTCGAAACCACCGAAGTTTGATAGTCGTCTAAAATTGAGTGGAGTCATCATACCTTTATTGCTCACCTCCATACTATTAGTAACTATGCAATTGTGAAACCCCTTTCCATACTTTCGTAAAAGGTTTGAAAAGTAAAATAATACATCGTAGCCCAAAAAGCTTAACGACGTTGGTTCTGTTTTATATAGATTCCTAAATTTATGCACAAATTGTATCACGTTGGGTTTGTTATAATCAACATAATACGGTTCGAAATAATGGGTATTGAGGTTGCATAAATATTCAACCTCGAGACTGGTCATATTTTTCCATAGAGAATTGCCAAACAATATAATACGGCGGTTACTGACTAAAGCATGTAGCTTGCCAACAACTTCGGTTACAAAAATGGGATCATTTGAGGGTACTATCACAAAATTGACTTTCGATGAGTCGGTTGTGATTTGTTTCTGTACGCCCGAGAAAAATTCCTGCTTATAATCAACTGTTTTAAAAACGTCTTCGATATCGGTGCCATACATTTGCGATATTTTAAGACTCAACTTCTGTTTGATTGCCGCTATTGTTTTGTCTTCGGCTTCGGTGCCTCGACTAACCGCAATTATACGATCTGCATAATAATTTGTGAGATACTCAACCAGTTTGTCAATCTCGCAATCATCTGAAGGTTTTACCTGAAATAGCAATGGCGAATCATTTAACAATTCGGGAGCTTGCAATAATGGCGACACTACGCAAATTTCGTGTTGTTTAGCAAAATTTGTAACTGGTTTGAGGCAATTTTTGTACACCGGCCCAATTATCAAATCCATATTAGCCATATCAGGATTTTCGAGAATCTTTTCAACAGTTTTGGGATCTCTATTTGTGTCGTAAGTATGTATGCGTAAGTTTAATCCATCTTTTCGCAAAGTATCGGCTGCCATTAAAATGCCTTCGTAAAAATCGAGTATTAAATGCGTATTCTTGTGAAACGTATTATTCTCGGGTTTGCTTTTACTGGCAAAGCCTAATTTTTCATTATCGTCTAAATAAAATGGTAGAAAAATAGCTACATTGAATGCTACTGGATTGGCGGCGTAATTGATAGTATCGCATGGGGCAACTGGATTGACAAAAAACAGTGGATCGTTAGAGCTAATTGTGGATTGAATTTGCGATTTATTGCGCAATTTTGTTTCATCGCCAAATACTATTTTGGGTACTTTGATTGTTTGCCCTACTTGAATATTGTCGTTCAACCCGCGATTTGCTTGTTTTATTCCATCTACTGCCACCGAATATTGCACGGCTATACCAGAGAGCGTTTCATCTTTAGTAACTTTATGGTATATAAAATGATCATCTTCGCCTACAAAATAATCGCTTTTATGCCCAGTGGTGATGTGCGGTATTTTCACAACCTGACCTACCGAAAGACTACCGCCTTTAATTTGGGGATTGTATTTTTGTATATCTTCAACACCCACATCATATTTTCTGGCTAAAAAATAGAGCGTTTGACCTTTCTCAACCGTATGGTTAAGAAATTGAACAGATTCGTTGGCTATAGTTGTTTCATTCGCTTGAGGAATTAACAAAACTTGTCCTAACCGAAGTCCCGAAAGTAG
>JFJP01005801.1_pt1 | contig 12936 bp, 13 predicted proteins | sample 431651 | NCBI WGS metagenome assembly JFJP01 (sample SAMN02602958, study PRJNA72255) | Microbial mat metagenome, whole genome shotgun sequencing project. | biome: fresh water; feature: sink hole; material: water; isolation source: purple microbial (photo- and chemosynthetic) mats found in... | reverse complement strand
GTGCACAGTTGTCGCTGTTGAAGTTGCCTTGGCAGTACCCCACCCGAATCCAATGGGCCACCAAATGCGACAAACGCACACCAAACTCACGGGCCATGGCGACGACCTTGTCCGCTAGCGTCACATCAGGGCCGTGCAGGACGGCGGCCAAATCCGGATATTCGCGTTCGAGTGCATGCAGAAAAATCAACTCCAGCTCGGCCAGCGCACGCGGGTGCGCGTTGTGCCTAGCGCGCCGACCGAACAATTCGAGTTGACCGACCCGTAAGAAGGAAGGGGCCGCACGAGTAGTGATGGCCGCCGGTTCGTCCACCATGCGGTCGGGCTCCTCGGTTTTGGCACCGGGTGAATACCAGGGACGTCTGACCGTTTCAGTTTCCGAGACAAAGAGGCACAGGGCCCGCGCGCTTGGCACTCCCAGGGCCACCATGACTTCCGAGGCCAAAAACTCACGGATGCTGGAGCGCAGCACGGCACGGCCGTCGCCACCGCGGCAATACGGGGTGGTGCCGCCGCCTTTGAGCTGGAACTCCCAATGTTGCCCGTCGGCGAGCAACGCCTCCAGCACCGATATGGCGCGTCCGTCACCGTAGCCATTGCCGGTTCTGAAAGGGCAGTTGTTCACCATTTCCTGCCCGTAAATGCTGAGTGCGTAGCCGGTCGCCCAGCCGCTGGAGCGCACGGTGGGGGACGCCCCTGCGGCGTTGGCTGCTTCCACGCCGGGGTCCAGATCACCCGTGAAGAACTGCATAAAGACCGGGTCACTGGCAAACTCGTCTGCCAACCCCAAGTCCTGAAAGAAGGCTCGGCTGTGAATGACGTAGCGGGGCGCTGGCAGTGGGGTTGGGCGCACCTCAACGTAATGACCGGAATTCACCTGGCGCGCGGTCTTATTGGGCGCATGGCGGGCCTGCTCCGGGTCCGGGGTGAGATTCCGCAGAAAGGCTGGGTGCGACCGTTGCAACAGGGCGGTTAAAGAGGGCGCAGGGATGCTATTCATACAACTGGGTGCGGAAATTGCGTATGTTGGGATTGTCTGCCAAGCAATCAGCGGCTCAAGTTGAAAGTACCAGCACCACCCACGAGGGCGCGCAGGATGCGTCGGCGCAAGGTGACTGGCGCTTTGGCCACTGCGGCTACAACCATGCACTGTGCAGTCGAAGACACTCCCAAATTGGTGAGCCAGGCTTTGAAGCGCGCGCAGACTTCGAGGGTAGATGGGTCGAATTTTGCGGTGACACAATCACCCTTTTTTGATCGACAGCCGGCGCGGCTTTTGGCATAAACAGGCTGTTGAGTCGCCTCGTAGAGATTCTTCGTTCCTTTAGGCCTGATGAACATGCTCAAAACTTTTGGAATTTTTGCGCTGACCTTAGCGGGAGTGTTCTCCGCCTCCACGGTTGCAGCATCTTCTGTGGATGATTCCGACGCGGCGCGCCTGGCGGCGATAGCGCGGCTGCGTGCTGTGCCTCACTCTACCGTCTGCGGCGACCCGGCGCTGAACAGTCGCAGCTACGGTACCTCGTGCGAGAGCCGCGAGTTCCGGGCGCCGGCCATTGTCGAAGCGCCGCGTATCCGCTGGGAGGTGGATTTCGGCTGGTGGGGTACCTGGTCGCCATGGATCGGGGAGGGCTTGATGCTCACCGGTAGCTGTAACAATGACACGAACAAGGGACTCAGCGCCATCGACATGCAGACTGGCAAGGTGCGCTGGCGCAATGCGGCGATTTGTGATGACGGCGCCCGTGCCGGCACCACGGGTAACGCCAATTTCCAGGAGTACGGCCCCGGCCAGGTGTTCTTTGGTCTCAGCCGCGTTGATGGCAAGCCGGTGGATCTGCACATCGTTGACCTCAAGACGGGCCGCATTATCGAAGTACTCGCCCCAGTCAAGCGCGGCCCCTCGAGCGAAGTGGGTGGCGTGTTCACGGTCATCACAGCTTCGAAGGAAGCGAAGCGCACTTACCTTAACGTGCTCTCGCCGAGAATGGATCGCATCGTGTGGCGTCAGGAGATGTTCAACATCGCCTGCGATCGGCTCGACGCATTCTGTCGTCCCATCTTTTCACGCAGTGCCTCGTCCAACGGCATGCTGTTCATCGGTGCATCAAACATCGACCAAACGGAGCCCCCCACGCGTGAGACGCATGCCTTTGACATGGTCACCGGCGCGCTGCGCTGGCGTCACACCGCCCAGCCTATCGAGGGCCTCGACAGCCGCGGGCGCAAGATGCGCAGCGACGACGGCAACCCGATGGTCGTGGACGGCAAGGTCATCATCCGGCTCAAAGATGAGAATGGCTTCATGTTGCGCGCGCTCGATCCGGCCTCTGGGCGCACCCTGTGGACCACCGACCCGCAACCCCGCAGGGTGATGGAAGCCCGTGGCCTCCTAGGTCGCCGCGAACTGCAGTCGTGGATCGGTGCCGGGCAGGTGATCGTGGCGTACTTCTGGAGCGGCGAGAAGAACGAACTGATGGCTTGGCGCGCGAGTGACGGACGCCTGCTGTGGACACGCGATGCGCCACACGGCCTTGATCTCACAGCATCTTCTGGGGGAGCGTTCTACACCGCTGTCCTTGGTAAAGGTTCCGAAGCGAAGGACGACATCATTGAAGGGTTCGAAGCAGCGACGGGCACGCGGCTGTGGCGCATTACCCTCCCGACGCACAACCGCCCCTTCACCGGCCAGTGGAGCATCACTGACCTTGGGGGCAACGGTCCGCAAGGGCCGTCGTGGCGCATCGGGCCCGACGGTGCGATCTACGGTGTCACTCTCAAGGGCGCGTACAAGCTGCAGTGATTCAGGGGTTTTTGAGGGTCATCCTCCTTGGGGAAAATTGATCTGACACTCGGATTGGCAGGTCAAGAGTGATGAGGATCGGCTGAGCCTGTATCAGATTTATTGTTTTCTACGAACCATCAGGAAGCGGTGGCTTATGAACTATGTCTAACAGCACTCTTGCAGAGCAGACGTGGACACTCATCATTGAACCGGTCGGCATCTGGATCACGCCATTACGTAAGGCAGGACGCTCGGTGGATTCCCAAGCGTTGATTTCGACTTGAGCAACTGCTTCGTCGACTTATACTTTGTGACCATGGTACGTGACTATAGGAACAACTTATGCATCCAACAAATCAAGCGACCATCGGCGCCGGAGCATTCAAGAGCCAGTGTCTCAAGCTCATCGATACCGTGGCAGAAACGCGTGAACCGCTGATCATCACCAAGCACGGTAAGGCGGTGGCCCAACTCGTGCCAATGCCTGAGGCAATCGATCTGCTCGGGGCACTTAAGGGAAGTGTCTTGCATGCCACCGACATCGTCACGCCGTTGGACAACGAATGGGATGCGGTACGTTGATGGCCGCATTACTCGATACCCACGCCTTGGTTTGGCTGCTCGAAGGCAATGAACACCTTGGAGAGACGTCGCGTGATTTGGTACGCGCTGCTGCCACTAACCGCACCTTGTACGTATCTGCCATTACCCCCTGGGAAACCTCCATGCTAGTGACCAAAGGCCGCCTGGCTTTCAATCGTGAGGTGGGGCAGTGGCTCAACGTTGCACTGGCGATGCCGGGAATGAGCTTGATTCCTCTATCGGTGGAGATCTCGGTGGCCAGCACGCGGTTGCCAGGGGACTTCCACGCCGATCCCGCCGACAGGATCATTGTTGCAACGGCCAGGCAGTTTGGCGCAACGCTCATCACCGAAGACAAATTGATACTGGACTACGCTCAGGCCGGCCATGTCCAAGTCCACCGCGCCGGACTCTAGTGGATTGCCGTCACGCAAGGAACTACCCATGAACGAAATCATCTGTCCACATTGCAGCAAGGCATTCAAGATTGACGAGGCGGGATACGCAGCCATCCTCAAACAGGTCCACGACAGCGAGTTCGAGCAACAACTCCACGACCGCCTGGAATTGGCAGAACAGGACAAACGCAATGCCGTGGAGCTTGCCAGGACAAAACTTACCAGCGAGTTGAGCCAAGCTGCTGCTGCCAAGGAAGCCGAAATCCAGGGGCTCAAGGCCAAACTGGACGCCGGTGAGACCGAGCGCAAGCTCGCAGTCTCCCAAGCCCTCAGTGCAGTGGAGAAAGAGCGTGACACCCTCGCTCATGCACTAGCGCAAGCCAGAACTGAGCAGCTCACCGCCTCCAAACTGGCCGAAGCGAAGTTGCTTGCCGAGTTGCAAAGTGCCGCCGCAGCCAAGGACCTGCAAATCCAGAGTCTCAACGCCAAACTCGAGGCCAGTGAGGTCGCGCAAAAGTTGGCCGTTGCGCAGGCTCTGGGGTCGGTCGAGAAAGAACGCGATGAAATGAAGAGTGGCCTTGAGCGCGCCCAGCTTGAAAAACAGCTCGCAGAAAAGTCGCTCAAGGACAAGTACGAAACCCAACTCAAAGATCGGGACGACGCGATCGAACGCCTCAAGGACATGAAAGTGCGACTGTCCACCAAGATGGTCGGGGAAACCCTGGAGCAGCACTGTGAGACCGAGTTCAACCGCGTGCGCTCGATGGCGTTTCCAAGAGCTTATTTTGAGAAAGACAACGACGCCAGGACCGGCAGCAAAGGCGACTACATCTTTCGAGACCTCGATGAGAGCGGCACCGAGATCGTCTCCATCATGTTTGAGATGAAAAATGAGAGCGACCACACGGCGACGAAGAAGCGAAACGAGGATTTCCTGAAGGAACTCGACAAGGATCGCACTGAGAAGGGATGCGAGTACGCGGTGCTGGTCACCCTGCTTGAGCCCGACAGCGAGCTCTACAACGCGGGCATCGTCGATGTGTTTCACCGCTATCCCAAGATGTATGTGGTGCGGCCACAGTTCTTTCTTCCGATCATCACGCTCCTGCGCAATGCGGCGACGAACTCGCTCCAGTACAAGTCCGAGCTTGCATTGGTGAAGGCGCAGAACATCGACATCACCAACTTCGAGTCCAACCTGGAGACGTTCAAGGCCGCATTTGCCCGCAATTACGACCTCGCGTCCAACAGCTTCAAGAAAGCGATCGATGAGATCGACAAGTCGATTGACCACCTCCAGAAGACCAAAGATGCGCTGCTGGGTACCGATCGAAACCTTCGGCTGGCCAATGACAAGGCCCAGGATGTGACGATCAAGAAGCTGACCAAGGGCAATCCGACCATGGCTACCAAGTTTGCGGAACTCAAGGATCCTGGGGTTTCTCCGGTTTGAGAGGTTGAATGACCCATGCCATTCACCACCTTGGGTTTAAGCGCTTGTGCCGCATGGGTTAACGAAGATGACTTTAGGGGGCGGGATGGTATTTTCCTTACCTGAATAAGCTTGACTCATAACTAAGGCAAATTGCCACAAAAGATTGCTCAAATTAGCATATACAATAATAAAATACTACGAGTCATAACTTAAATCAAAACATGCGCCCCAGGATCGAACATGCACGCGACGCGCTGCCTACGTTGCTTCGGCGGCATCCAGGTGTACGAGCAGCGCAACTGGCCACTCTGTCGCAGGTCAGTCCGGCGACCATGGTGCGCATGTTGAAGGAGGCTGGACCTGGCGTCATTCGTATTGGCAACACCTCAGCGACACGCTACTTTCTGCGCCGTCCGCTAGGTGGTATCCAATCAGCCGTTCCCGTCTATGCAATCGATTCAGGAGGCCAGGCATCCCAGGTGGGGGAACTCCAGTTGATCGAACCAGGAGGGACTCTGCTTGATGTCGCCGCCATGGGGTGGGTGCTGGACAAAGAGTTTGCACAGGGGGTCTGGAGCGATGGTCTGCCGTATCCCTTGCAGGATATGCGTCCCCAAGGATTCCTGGGCAGGCAGTTCGCTTCTTCCCAAGCATCGTATCTGGGCGTTTCCAGCAACCCCAGGGAATGGAACGACGACGAGGTGGTCCATGTGCTTCTGCAATGGGGAATCGACACCACCGGAAACCTGATTCTTGGCGACCTGGCTTTGCAGCGCTGGCTGCAATCCAAGGCTGCCACTCCGGTGATCTTCAACGACAAGACACTCGCACCCGGTTATGCCGAGTTGGCCTCGCAATCCAGCGCTCGGGGAGCTGCCGGGTCGAGCGCAGCAGGCGAGTTTCCGAAGTTCACCGCACTGCGTGAACTGGCAGGCGCCAAGACTGAACATGTCATCGTCAAGTACACCGCCGCCGACAGATCCGATACGGTGCAGCGGTGGTCTGACATGTTGGTATGCGAGCACCTGGCGCTCGAAGCACTTCGCAGCGTAGGCAACATTCCCAGTGCGCGCAGTCGCATCCTGCAATCGGGTGGGCGCACCTTGATTGAGGTAGAACGGTTCGACCGCAACGGTCTGTATGGTCGCAGTCCACTTTGCACGCTGGAGACGATAGAGGCATCTCTGCTGGCATCGACCAGTCGGGATTGGGGTGATGCGGCCATGATGATGCACGCTCAAGGGTGGATTGGAATGGAGGCAGTGCATTTAGTGCAAGTGATCTGGGCTTTTGGTCGCCTGATCGGAAACTCCGACATGCACCGTGGCAATCTGAGCTTTGTTCCCACTTTGCCCATGCAAGTGGCTCCGGTGTACGACATGCTGCCGATGATGTATGCCCCGTTGCAGGGGGGGGAGATTCCACTAGTGACCTTTGCACCCGAATTGCCGATGCCTTCCCAGAGGCAGGCCTGGAACCAAGCCAGCGTTGCGGCACAGGCCTTTTGGGAGGCCACCGCCCATGATCAGCGCATCAGCAAGCGGTTTCGAACTGTGTGCGCCGAGAACCTGGCGATGGTGCGTCGTTTGATTGCCCTGCAAGGGCCATTGACCTAACTGTTGCCAGAACGTTGGACGTCTATTTGCATGAAAACGTTCCTGCGTGAACCAAGGCATCGGCCCCGTCGTTGGAGAAACAATTTGGACAAACACAACGTCAGATCCTTTGCATTTTGTCAGATACTAAGTTATATTTCTGACAAACGCAAACTCCCATGAGCCAACTCGCGCAATCAATCCTCTGTGCTGCCCAAGACCTCCCTGAAGGCGGCTTGTTGTCGCCCAAGGAGTTCTTGCATCTAGGCACCCGTGCTGCGGTGGATCAGACACTGACGCGCCTGACGCGTGAAGGCATGCTGTTGCGAGTAGGGCGGGGTTTGTATGCTGCGCCCGTTCAGAGTCGCTTTGGTGCTCGCCCCCCCGCAACACAGGCAGTTGTGGAGGCTATTGAATCCACCCAAGGCGAAGTCATCGTGGCAAGCGGTGCGGCCGAGGCCAACGCGTTAGGTTTGACTACACAAGTTCCAATCCGCGAAGTATTCCTGACATCAGGTGCCTCGAGAACTTTGTACTTGGGTAATCGCACCGTGCAACTGCAACACGCCAACGGATGGTTGCTGTCCCTTGGAAAACGTCCTGCCGGCAAGGCCATTCGTGCCCTGTCATGGTTAGGGCCAGAGGAGGGGGCTTCTGCAGTCAAGGTTTTGCGCGAACAGTTACCGGCCAACGAGTGGGCTGCCATGCGTTCTGCCAGGGCAATGCTTCCGAGCTGGATGGCACGCGCAGTCAGCCAGATGAGCGAGGCTCGCGAGAGTGGCTGAGTCCTGGTTTGCGCTGAATCAGAAGGACCAGGTCGACGCACTTGAAGTTGCCGCTGGCCGAAGTGGACGTCCCGCCCATCTGCTGGAGAAAGATATCTGGGTTGTCTGGGCGCTCTCGGTGATCTACGGTTCCCCTTTGGGCCACACACTAACCTTCAAAGGTGGAACGTCCTTGTCCAAGGTGTACCGGATCATCGACAGGTTCTCGGAAGACATTGATCTCACCTACGACATTCGTGCCCTCGTACCCGATTTGCTCAACGAAGGAGATCCGATCCCGACATCGTCGAGTCAGGTCAAGAAAATCAGCAGTGAAGTGCGTGCTCGTCTGCCTGCGTGGATTGAAAGGGCCGTTCTGCCGAATTTTGAAGAGTCGGTATTGAAAACGGGACTCAAGGTAGTGTTGAGCATCGCCGGTGAAGACCGCGAAAAGCTGCTGGTTTCCTATGACGCAGTGCGCACAGGAACGGGCTATGCGGCGCCCACCATACAACTCGAATTCGGCGCCAGGGCCACGGGTGAGCCGCATCAGGTCATGCCAGTGCAATGCGACATGGCTGCGCACATTGAAGGAGTCGACTTTCCGGTAGCACAGCCATTGGTGATGGCCGCAGAGCGAACTTTTTGGGAAAAAGCAACCGCGGCCCATGTGTACTGCCTGCAAGGACGCTTGCGTGGTGAGAGGTATTCACGGCACTGGTATGACCTTGCGGCGCTGGCTCGCTCGCGATTCTTTGAAAGTGCCGTAAACGACCATGCACTTGCGATGCAGGTGGCCAAGCACAAATCCATGTTCTTTGCGGAGAAGGACCTCGCCGGTCAGTGGATCGATTACGAGCAGGCAGTGTCCGGGTCTCTGCGGCTCGTTCCTGAAGGGGCATCGCTGGCAGCCCTTGAAAGAGACTACACAGCCATGCTCGAGGATGGTTTGCTGAGTTTGCATCAACCGGGCTTTGCTGAGCTCCTCGAGAGTTGTCGCGCCATCGAAGACCGTGCGCGTCAAAGTAGCCTTCGGAAAACGTGACATGGCGGTGCCTGAAGTTGTAAGACAAATGGATCCCCTGTTCCACAGCGCCCCCCCGCGCAAAGCAGGCCGACCGAAAGGCTCCAAAGCCCAGGTCGTGCGCGATGCCCGCTCCCTTGGCATCCACCACTTTTCCTTTGTCCGCTCCAGCCTCTTGGGTCTGGATTTGCGGGAATCCTTTCAACGCTACCTAGCCTGGAGTGAGACCACCTCGGATCTGCGTTACATCCAGAACCGCCGGGACGCACTGCTCAAACACATCATCGAAGCCGGTCGCCACCTCGATGCGGGGTTGCCAGAACACTCAAAGATCACACGCCAGTTGGAGTTGTTGCGCAGTGATGTGGCTGCAAAACCCGCTGTGGAGCTGCCAACCCTGGAGGATTGGGTCGAGTCCGAACGCATGGACCCGGATGCCTGGAGTGAAGCCGACCTAATTGCCGAATACAAGGCAGCCTTTGGTCTGGACAATGAAGATGCCGCGGAAGCCGCAAATGGATTGCAGGATCCTGTGGCCGAGCGGGTGAGGGCGCTGAACTATTTGGAGACCATCCTCTCCGTCAAGCCGGCTGCAACCGACCGGCTGGAATCGTGGTTTGCGAAGTCAGTCGTCAAGTGTCTGCGCAATGCAGGACTTCTCACCCTGGGGGACCTGGTACGGTTCGTCAATGTCTATGGCTACCGCTGGCATGGACGCATCGAAGGATTTGGAGTGCAACGTGCAGAACAGGTGGTAGCGTGGCTGCGCATGCAGTACGAGCACCTCAACATGCTTGTCAGCGACAACGTGCGGGAGCCCAAATCCAAGCGGGAGTTGTTCAAGAGTTCGCAAAGCGCCTTGACCCTTCCCTTGGCAGATGCCAAGTTCAGTCAATTTGGTCAAGGCACGTTGGTACAGATTGGACTCAACCGAATCCAGAGTTCACCCGGTTTGGCAGGTACTGTTGGCGAGTTTCGCTCCCACATGGCCAATTCATTGGGGGCGACCAATGACCTGGAAGCGGTCAATTCTTGGCTGGCGTACTACCAAGAGAAACCTTCCACCCAGCGCTCCTACCGAAAAGAGGTCGAACGCTTCATGCTCTGGTGCGCGCAGGAACTCAAGAAACCGCTATCTTCAGTCACTTCACCGGATTGTCTGAAGTACCGCGAATTTCTGGCCAAGGTGCCAGGAACCTGGATCCATCCCGCTCCCGTCAAGCGAACCGATCCGATGTGGCGAGCATTTCGCGGTCAACCCAATCCGGCATCGCAAAAGCAGGCTCTGGTCATTATTCAGACCATGTTCGGTGCGTTGTGCGATGCCGGCTACCTGGTGGCCAATCCGATGCGAGCGCTGATGAAGGGGTTTGACCTGCCGACGTCCAAAGTCGATATCCGACGCTCGTTTACCGAAGCTGAGTGGAATCATGTCCTGCTATGTCTGGATGCACTGCCAGTGGGACCGGAGCGAATACGGCTCAAATGCATTCTGGAGTTGTTGGTCACATCGGGTATTCGACTGGATGAACTGGCCAGTGCCAGACATGCCGACTTGCGCCTGGAATCATTGCCGGGTCTGGCAGACACCTGGGTTTTGACCGTCACCGGAAAACGCAACAAGACCCGGGAGGTTCCGCTCAATGACGATGTGGTGCGTTTGCTGGCCACCCACGGCAAGGAGTTCATGGAAGAGGACAAGGAGAATCCTGATTCATCGAACTTGCCGCTGATCCGGACCTTGCACACGTCGGTAGCACAGTGGGGCAGGGCAGGGGACGGTGCTCTGGTTGCACAACCTTTGTCACAAACACCTGGTAGCGCGCTTTCGGCTTCAGGGATTTATGCCGTGCTCAAGCGCTTCTTTGCACAGGCTGCCAAGTCTGCCAACGATGCTGGATTGGACTCGGCTCGGTTTGAGAGGGCATCGACCCACTGGATGCGTCATACCTTTGTGCGCCAGGCGCTCGTTGATGGCGTGCCGATTGAGGTTGTCAGCGAATTGGCGGGGCATGCCAGTATTGATACCACCTCGATCTACTCAACGCAGGAACTGGCCAGGAAAATCTTGGCGGTGCAGAAGATGAAGCGTCGGGTCGTGGCGCAAGACTCGGTCTGATGCAAGCAACAAGCGAGGGGATACGGTGTGAACTTTTCTGAGGTGACAAAAGCGCTCAATGATGCGAGCGCATTTGATCTTTACCGCATACGTGCCGCGATAGATCGGGTGCTGGATGAGCCGCGTTGGATGCAGTCGGTGCAAGTTCGGCTGAAGGTGGGACAGGAAGTGGAGTACTTTGATCCGCAGGCCAATGCACTAAGGAATGGGATGGTGCTTGAAATGCGCAGAAAGCAGGCCGTGGTGCTGGATCGAAGTGATGCCCGGCGCTGGTTGATTTCTTACGCTGCGATCAACTTGGATGGCATCGATGTACATATCCGTGAGAACAAACCGCAAGGCTTGGGCCGCAACGAAGTGTCGCTGGGTGATGTCGTCGGGTTTGTCGACCGGGATCAGAATCAACGTACTGGCAAAATCATTCGTCTCAATGACAAGACGGTCACTTTGCTGTGCGGTGGCGCGCAGTGGCGTGTCGCTTATGCCTATCTCCATCGGGTGGTGGATGCCGACATGCACGATCAAGGCACGATAGAGGGAGGTGTTGTGCAACTGCGCCTGGATGGCTCATCGCAATGACGGGAGTCGCGGGCATTTGTGCATTTGTATTTGTAAAGCGAATCCTCCATGAGCGAAGAAGTGACCCTGCGCATTGAGATGCCCAGTCCGACCGGAGAGCAGCTAAAGGCCGCACGCCTGAAAACCGGTTTGAGTCAGGTGGACGCAGCGGCACTCATGGGCTATCCAGTCCAGACCGGTAGCCGCGGAGGGTTGCAGTCTCGTACCTGGCAAGCCCTGGAGAGTACAAGTGATTCGCGCAGTATGCCGGGACCGGTCTTTGCGATGTTCCAACTGCTGACCGCAACCCATCGAGACTATGCCTTGGTCGAGAAGGATGTACCACCCGGGTGAATGCAGCGCCCAAACCCGAAGATTTCTTTGCCCAATTTTTGAAGCTCCCCCAGTGACGAGCACCATCCCCATCCGCTATATCAGTCCGGTCTTTCGCCCACCCAGCGAAGCTGATTCGTTAATTCTCCCGGTGACCAACGGCTGCTCCTGGAACAGGTGCACGTACTGCGAGATGTACACCGCACCGCAAAAGAAGTTTGCCGTTCGCGATGAACAGGAGACTCTGGATTCCATCCGGCTGGTGGGTGAGCAGTTTGCCGAAAAGGTCCAGCGGGTGTTCATGGGCGATGGCGATGCGATGGCACTGTCCACCCGGAGGCTGATGACCCTGTTGCAAGCGATCAAAGACCATTTGCCAAGGGTTCGCCGGATTTCCAGCTATTGCCTGCCCCGCAACGTGCGCGACAAAACGGTAGCTGAGTTACAGGAGTTGCGACAAGCTGGTTTGTCCCTGGCCTATATCGGTGCCGAGTCAGGTGATGATGTTGTCTTGCAAAGAATAAACAAAGGCGAAACCTTTGAGAGCACCCGTGATGCACTGGACAAATTGGGTCAAGCGGGCATAAGTCGTTCGGTCATGCTCCTCAATGGACTCGGTGGACGCGTGCATTCAATGCGACACGCATTGAACTCCGCTAGACTTCGTCCAAAGTGGCAACGTGGACTGTGAAGGCGGCCGGCTCTGATGTCAACAAGGATTCAGTACACCTATTGGCTTGAGATCGTGACATGAACCATGCCGTAGCCCGACTTCGGTCGATACGAATGGCACTCAGCGCCAAGCCGTTCTTGTCCCGCGGATTGCGCTCACCCCGTTGCCCGCACTGCCGGGTATTCTTCAGCCATTGTCTGTGTCGCGACCAAGGCCGGTATGTGTCTGATCATGGGCGACATCGAAGCACTCAAGCCCACCAACACCGGCTGGTTGATTGCTGATGTCGTGCAGGACACCTTTGCATTTGGCTGGGCTAGAACCGAGGTGGATTCAGCCCTGCTAACCCTGCTGGCTGACCCACAGTGGGATCCGTACGTCGTATTTCCTGGCGAGTTTGTTGCAGCACCGCGCGTAGTGACTACCGTGCAGGTCCACGCCAGCAAGCGACCTTTGTTCATTCTGCTCGATGGAACCTGGGCCGAAGCTTGCAAGATGTGTCGCAAGAGCCCCTATCTGAACCACCTACCAGTGCTCAGCATGCATCCTGTACAACTATCACGCTACCGATTACGTCGCTCTAACTTTCATGAATCCAGAGCGACGCCCCGGATGATGAAAGAAACTTGAGGGTGGAGGTGGCGGGGTAGAAGCCGAGAAAATTCTTTGG
>JFJP01039672.1_pt1 | contig 12937 bp, 15 predicted proteins | sample 431651 | NCBI WGS metagenome assembly JFJP01 (sample SAMN02602958, study PRJNA72255) | Microbial mat metagenome, whole genome shotgun sequencing project. | biome: fresh water; feature: sink hole; material: water; isolation source: purple microbial (photo- and chemosynthetic) mats found in... | reverse complement strand
TAGCAAAATGCTATGGTGGTGATATTACTCGTAAACGTAAATTGCTAGATAAACAAAAAGCTGGTAAAAAAAGAATGAGAAATATAGGAAATGTTGAAATACCTCAGTCAGCTTTTATTGCAGCTTTAAAAATCGGTGATAATTAGTTTGATTAAGAATAGATCAACTACTTTTGCTATAGTGTTGTGCAATAAAAGATGCTTAATTCTTCTTGCAAATTTAATATTTGTTTAATACTCTTGATTGAGCAAGGTTGCAAATGAATATAATTAAATAGGTTTGAACAAATGGAAAAAGTTATAGAAAATTTTTTGTTTGCTAGTCGCTGGATTATGGCTCCTTTTTATATAGGTCTAGTTGTTGTGCTCGGGATCTTATTGTTTAGTTTTATGCAGGAATTGTGGCACTTTATTACTAGTATGCCAAATATTGAACAAAATGACGTGGTGCTTGGAGCTCTTGCATTAATAGATCTTGCCCTTGCTGGTAACTTGTTATTGATTGTAATTTTTTCTGGTTATGGAAATTTTGTCTCAAAAATGAATTTTGAAGAGCATGAAGATCACCAGGAGTGGCATGGATCAATTGATTTTTCGGGGTTAAAGCTAAAGCTTATTGCCTCTATAGTAGCGATTTCCGGTATTCATTTATTAAAAGTTTTTATGGATGTTGACAAGACTTCAGATAGGAGTATTAAATGGATGGTCGTTATACATCTAGTTTTTATAGCTTCAGGTGTTTTGATGGCAATTATGGATAAAATATCAACGAACACAAAAATTGTGAAAGCGAAATAGAATACACTTTTGTCATGATTGGTACTACTACACAGAAAAGTAAATGTTAATTTTCTTCTTGAAACAAGATGTCTTGAGAAAATATTTGACTTTTTGGTTTTGGTAGACCGAGATGCTCAAAGGCGTTTCCTGTTAACATTCTACCTCTAGATGTTCTTTGTAGCAGGCCTATTTGAATTAAGTATGGTTCTATTGCTTCTTCTATAGTGTCACGTTGCTCGGAAAGGGCGGCAGCTATAGTTTCAACTCCTACTGGTCCTCCATTATAGTTATCAATAATAAATTTTAAATAACGATAATCATTACTATCTAGACCAGCTTTGTCTACTTCTAGTTTATTTAAGGCTTTGTCGGCAATTTTACCAGTAATTTCAAGGTTATTATCAACTGATGCAAAATCGCGCACTCTTTTTAATAATCTTAGTGCAATTCTAGGAGTGCCACGAGATCGGTGAGCTATTTCTTTTGCGCCATCTTGCGTGATACTAGTGTCTAGCAACCTTGCTGCTCTAATCAGAACGCTTTCAAGTTCATCAGAATTATAAAAATTAAGACGAAGGGGAATGCCGAATCGGTCACGAAGTGGGTTGCTTAACAATCCAAGTCTAGTAGTTGCCCCAATCAAAGTAAATTTAGGCAAGTCGATACGTAGTGATCTTGCCGCTGGTCCTTCTCCTATTATTATGTCCAGAGAGAAATCTTCCATAGCGGGATACAATATTTCTTCAATATTGGTGTTTAGTCTATGAACTTCATCAATAAATAATACATCATTTTCTTGTAAATTAGTTAAAATGCCAGCAAGATCTGCAGCTTTTGATAAAGCAGGGCCACTTGTTGCTTTGAAATTAACACCCATTTCTTTTGATACTATTTGGGCAAGAGAGGTTTTGCCTAGTCCAGGAGGGCCATAAAAAAGCGTGTGATCTAGGGATTCGCTACGATTTTTAGCGGCTTGGATAAATATTCCAAGATTTGTTTTTAGTTGTTCTTGGCCAATAAAATCCTTAAGCAGACTTGGTCTTAGATTAAATTCATGGTCTGTTTCTAATTTTTCCCCTTGCAAGATTTCTTTATTCATAAATTATCCTAGTGTATCGTTTTTTAGAGCGGCTTTTATAAGTTCGTTTAAAGAACTATTTTTATCTTGTGCTAAGAGTGTGATTACTCTGTTTTGTGCATCGGTTCTGTTTACTCCTAAGGCAACTAGAGCTGAGATTGCATCGAGAGCATTGCCCCCTAGTGTAGCTTTGGTAATGGAAGTTTCAGTAATGTATTCGGATGAGTATTTATCTTTGAGCTCTGTAATTATCCTTTCTGCTAATTTTTTGCCAACTCCAGAAACTCGGTTGAAAGCAGTTGTATCTTTTGTTGCTAAAGCATAACTAATTTCTTCTGGGCTTAGAGTTGACAGAATTGCTAAAGACATCTTGGTGCCAACACCTTTAACTGACTGAAGTAGAGTGAACGTGCTTTTTTCTTCGCTACTATAGAAACCGTATAGATGGATATGATCTTCCCTAACATGTGTTTCGATTAGCAGCATAACAGCGCTATCAGGATTTAAATTTGCTAGGGTTTTACTCGAGCAAAATACCAAATAGCCAATGCCATTAACATCGATTATAGCATGATCATGATAGCACGAATCGACTATACCTTTAAGTTTGCCTATCATAGGAAGAGAAATTGATTTATTATTTTTTATTAGATAGCTATAATAACAGCTGGAAATTTTTTAGCAAATAAATCGTAGCAATAATTATTTTGCGTATCTCAGACAAAACTTCATACCTAATAGCATTCTGTGCAACTATTATTCGTTATTACGATTATGCTCTATTTGGGTTGTCAGCATCTGTTATTGCGAGTAATTTTATGCCAGGTGGAGGAAGTAGCGATAAATTACTCAATTTTTTTATAGTATTTAGCATTTCAGTAGCTGCAAGACCTATTGGTTCTATTATTTTTGGTCGTATTAGTGACAAGATAGGTAGGGTTGTATCGGTTAAGATTACCACAATAATTTCAGCGTTATCTGTTACTGTGATTGCTGTATTACCTAGCTATGAGGTGGTTGGTTTTTTTGCAACTATGATTCTTACCTTATGTAGAATGGTGTTTATTATGAGTTTAGCTGGAGAAGTTGATGCAATAAAAGTGTATATAGCTGAAAAAATTGGCAAGAAATCTAGACATTTAGCTAGTAGTTTAGTCTCGTTTTCAGCTCAGTTGGGAGTTTTGATAGCAGCTTGCATGTACCATTTTACACTTAGTATTGCAGAAATCTCTTGGCTTTGGAGGGTTAATTTTGTTATTGGTGGGGTGTTTGGTTTTTTAGTATTCTTCTTAAGAAAGTCCTTGCATGAGAGTAGTTATTATATAAAAAATAAATTAAAAAATGAAGATAAAGGTGGTTCTAGTTTAGTTAAAATACTATCTCAAAATAGATTAAAATTTTTATTAGCATTACTACTCAGCGGCGGTATCGGTGCAAGTTATAATTTTCTCATTATTTTTCTCGGTACTTTTGTTGCTGATGTTTTGGGTACAATTTCTCGTCAGGATGCTGCAAAAAGTAACATAATTTTAATTATTGTTTATGCAGTTTCTTGTTTGATATCTGGATTTTTGGCGGACAGAATGTCTGTGTATAAACAGATATTTGTATCATTGTTAATGATTATGTGTTTAGTTTTTACAATGCAATTATTTAGTTTGGATAATATGTATTCTTTTCCTCTGCATATAGTGTTAGTTTTTTTTGTGCCAATTTATATGATTCCAATACAAATTAAATTGCAATCAATGTTTTCGGCGGATATAAGAGTTAGGTGTGTCAGTTTAGCGCATTCACTTGGAAGCATGTTTTTGTCTTCAACGATACCTTTTATTTGTATGTTGTTATGGAAATATACTGAAAGTTTTTCTGTAGTGTGTCTATATTTTATGGGTATAGTATTGTTAATTATTGGTTCGGTTTTTATGACAATGCAGGCTGATTACAAGAATATGTTTGAAATATAATATTTGACTAAATACAAAATTAGATGACTAAATGTTTTTTTGCTGTTATGTTGAGTTTTTAGTAAAAATTATTTCATTTTAGGAACTTAAAATTTACGAATAAGATATGATTGATCAAAAACTTGTTAGAAATTATGCTTCATGTTTGTTTGATAATATTAAATCCGACTCAGAGCATCAAAAAATCTTAGAGCAAATATCTTTGTTTAATCAAGTGTTGTTAAGCTCTGAAACGCTTCGTTTTGCTTTATATTCGCCTGTTATTTCTAAATCTGATAAATTAAAGTTAGTTAAGAGTTTTGTAGAAAAATTTGGGTTTGAAAAGATAGTAAGCCAGTTTTTTATAGTGGTAGTTAAAAATTCTCGCTTTGAAATATTATCGTCTGTGGTTAGACTTTATAAAAGTTTGCTTGATGATAGTAGAGGAATAAAATTTGTTACATTGGAATCTATAACAAATGAGCCAAGCAAAAAAGTTATAAAGATTATAAAAGAATATTTAGAAAATAAATTAGAGAAAATTGTTGAATTTAATACCGTTCAAAATCAGTCATTAATTGGTGGAGTAATCATAAAACATGATAGTTTATTGTATGACTACTCCATTTCCGGGGCTTTGGACAGGACTGCCAAGCTTGCCAAATTGGCAAAAATATAAACATAATTTTGATTAGTGAATAAGTTTATTATAAATATTTATTTAAGGAGTTTTAAGAAATGAAGCTAAATCCATCTGAGATATCTGAGATTTTAAAAAGAGAGATAGGTGATATAGATCAAGTTTCTAAATTACAAGAAGTTGGATATGTCGTGGCTGTGGGTGATGGTATTGCTAAAATTTATGGTATGGATAATGTTCAAGCTGGCGAGATGGTTGAATTTGCTTCTGGTGTAAAAGGTATGGTTCTTAACCTTGAAACAGATACTGTAGGCATTGTGATTATGGGTGATGATAGAGCCGTTATGCAAGGAGATATAGTAAAAAGAACGGGTGATATTTTAAGCACTCCTGTTGGACCTGCTATGCTTGGAAGAGTTGTTGATGCGCTTGGAAATCCAATTGATGGAAAAGGGCCTATTGACACTAAGGAACGTCATCGTGTAGAAACAAAAGCTCCTGGTATTATTGCTAGAAAAAGTGTCCATGAACCAGTGCAAACAGGTATTAAAGCAATTGATACTTTGATACCTATTGGTAGAGGGCAGAGGGAATTGATAATTGGTGACCGCCAAACAGGAAAGACTGCAATAGCAATAGACACAATAATAAACCAAAAACATGCGCATTTAGATAATGAGACCGCAGATAAAATTTTCTGTGTTTATGTGGCAATCGGTCAGAAGAGATCAACAGTAGCTCAAATAGTAAAAAAATTAGAAGAAGCTGGCGCTATGTCTTATACTGTAGTGGTAGCAGCGACTGCTTCTGATCCTGCGCCATTACAATTTCTGGCTCCGTATACTGGTTGTACAATTGGTGAATATTTTAGAGATAATGGGATGCATTCTCTTGTTGTATATGATGATTTAACAAAACATGCGATTGCTTATCGCCAGATTTCGCTTCTTCTTAGAAGGCCTCCTGGGCGTGAAGCTTACCCTGGGGACGTGTTTTATTTGCATTCTAGATTATTGGAACGCGCCGCAAAGCTTTCTGATAAAAATGGTGGTGGTTCTTTGACTGCTTTACCAATTATTGAGACTCAAGCTGGTGACGTTTCAGCGTACATTCCAACTAATGTGATTTCAATAACTGATGGTCAAATATTTTTGGAAAGTGAATTGTTTCACAAAGGTATTAGACCAGCTGTAAATGTTGGTATTTCAGTGAGTAGGGTGGGTTCAGCTGCTCAAATTAAAGCAATGAAAAAGGTTGCTGGTTCATTGAAATTAGAGCTTGCGCAGTTCCGTGAAATGGAATCTTTTGCTCAGTTTGGCTCAGATCTTGATGCAGCAACTCAAAAATTAATACAGCATGGTTTGAAACTAACAGAAATTCTTAAGCAACCACAATATTCGCCTTTTGTTGTGGAAGAACAGGTAGTTACTCTTTATGCTGGTGTACGTGGATATCTTGAGAAGATAAAACCTTCTGATGTAAAGAAATTTGAACATGAGTTGCTATCCAATATTCGTTTAACTGGTGACGCAATACTGAAGGCTATTAGACAAGAAAAGGATTTAAGCAGCGCAACTGAAGAAAAGTTAAAGCTTTATCTTGAGGAATTTTTAAAAGAATTTTTAGATAATAATCAATATTAGTATGTCTGGTTTAAAACAGCTTAGAAATAGAGTTAAAAGTGTAAAATCTACACAGAAAATTACTAAAGCAATGCAAGTGGTATCTGCTGCAAAACTTCGTAGGATTAAGGATCATGCTGAAGCTTTAGATGATTATTCATCTGTTCTTGTAAAGATTATGAATGATATTAGATTAGATATTAATTTTGTTGATTTAAGTCCACTCGATAGAAAATTTTTTAAAGAGGATGTTGAGGATAAACCATTTTTATTTTTGGTGATGACTTCAGAAAGAGGGTTGTGCGGTAGTTTTAATTCTCAAATAATAAGAGCTGTAAAACGGGATATTGCTAAATTTACAGAACAAAATATTAAGGTAAAGTTGATTGTTGTTGGTAAAAAAGGTTATGATGCGTTAAAGGGTGGATACTCAGATCTCATCGTAGAATATTATCATGTAATAAAAGATAATTTTCTTCCAGTTACTTTGCAAATTAAGGATAAAATTATTAACTTAACGGAGCAAGATAAAATAGGAGCCTGTTATTTGTATTATAATGAGTTTAAGAATGCTTTAACACAAGTTATGACTAGAATCAGTGTTTTTCCAGTTGAACAGCTAGAGGAAACTCCGCAAACAAATAGTGAAGTATCGGTTAGTTCTAGATGTGAGTATGAAGGTTCTAATCTTGTAAATATTTTGATAAACTTATACATTACTGGTGTTATAAAGTACAGTTTTTTACAGAATAAAGCTAGTGAAGAGGCTGCAAGAATGACCGCGATGGACAGTGCTACTAGGAATGCAGGAGAATTAATAGAAAAACTGACTTTGAAGCTTAATAGGTCAAGGCAAGCGATGATTACAACAGAGCTTACAGAGATTATTTCTGGAGCAGAGGCTTTGTAAATAAGCCTCACTTTTTGAATTGATGGTTGCTTATTAGGTTTAAATATGTTTGTGGTGGTAAATTAACTTAAATATATAAATAATATGCCGATTGTACAAATTCATTTAATGCATGGAAGAGATAGTATTAAAAAGAAACAACTTGTAAATAAGGTGACTCAAGCTATATGCGAATCTTTAGATGTAGAGCCTAAAAATGTTCGTATTATCTTGTCAGAAATGATGCCTGAAAATTATGCAGTTGCAGGTGAATTAGTTCGGGATCAAAAAGATCCTTTTGGAAAGAGTGCTAAATAATAGTAAAGGTTTAAAATGACTAAAAAACAAGGAAAAATAACTCAAATTATTTCGGCAGTAGTTGATGTTAGATTTGAAGATGGTGAGAAGCTACCAAATATTTTAAATGCACTTGAATGTATTAACAATGGTGACAAGCTAGTGCTTGAGGTTGCTCAACATATTGGTGATAGTTCTGTTCGTTGTATTGCGATGGACTCAACAGATGGTTTAGTAAGGGGAACTCTTGTTAAGGATACTGGTAAGCCGATACAGGTTCCAGTAGGAAAGGGTACTTTAGGGCGAATTATGAATGTAATCGGTCAGCCCGTAGACGAAATGGGTGAAATTAAGACAACAGAGTTTTCCTCGATATATAAAGATGCTCCAAAATTTGAAGATCAGTCAACAGAAAGAAGTATTTTAGTAACTGGTATAAAGGTTGTTGATTTATTGGCTCCTTACTCTAAAGGTGGTAAAATTGGTCTGTTTGGTGGGGCGGGAGTTGGTAAAACAGTGATTATTATGGAATTAATTAATAATGTGGCTAAAGCTCATGGTGGTTACACTGCTTTTGCTGGTGTCGGTGAAAGGACTCGTGAAGGTAATGATCTCTATCATGAAATGATTGATTCTGGTGTAATTAATAAGGATGATTTAGAAAAATCTAAAGTTGCACTTGTGTATGGCCAAATGAATGAACCTCCAGGAGCTAGGGCTCGGGTAGCTTTAACAGGACTCACTATTGCTGAGTATTTTCGTGATCTTGACGGTGGCCAAGATGTTTTGTTTTTCGTTGATAATATATTTCGTTTTACTCAAGCTGGTTCAGAAGTATCAGCAACACTTGGGCGTATACCATCTGCTGTTGGATATCAACCAACATTGGCAACGGATATGGGTTCCTTGCAAGAAAGAATTACCTCAACTAAGCGTGGGTCTATTACTTCTGTACAAGCGATTTACGTTCCAGCCGATGATTTAACTGATCCAGCGCCAGCCACTTCCTTTACACATTTGGATGCAACAACAGTGCTTAGTCGTCAAATTGCTGAGCTTGGTATATATCCTGCTGTTGATCCTCTTGATAGTAACTCACAAATTTTAGATCCAGAGATCGTTGGTGAAGAACATTATACTATAGCAAGAGAAGTGCAAAGAATTTTACAAACTTATAAATCTTTGCAGGATATAATCGCTATTCTTGGTATGGATGAACTCTCAGAAGAAGATAAGTTAATTGTTGGTAGGGCTCGGAAAATTCAAAGATTTTTATCTCAGCCTTTCCACGTAGCTGAGGTTTTTACTGGGATCAAAGGCAAATTTGTTGAGCTTAGCGATACAATTGCAGGGTTCAAAGGGTTGATTGAGGGTAAATACGATTATTTACCAGAAGCGGCTTTTTACATGGTTGGTACTATTGAAGAAGCTGTAGAAAAAGCTAAAAAAATGGACAGCAAGTGAGTGTAATTCTATGAGTAACAATATTTTGGTGAAAATTATTATGCCTTTAGATGTTGTGTTTGAAGCAAATGCGACAATGGTTAACATTCCTGGAGGAGAAGGTGTTTTCGGTGTGTTACCTGGACATAGCAAATTTATTTCAACGGTAGCAACGGGTTGTATAAGTGTTTTTTTAGATAGTCAGGAAAAGAAATTTTTTGTTTATGGAGGAGTAGCTCGCATTACTCCTAGTGAGATAGATATAGTTTCTGAATTTGTTGTTTCTTTGGAAGATCAAAAGAAAAATGATGTTTTGAATAAAATTGCAAGTTTAAAGCTAGAACTAGATGGTTTAAAAGAAAATAGTTTTGATGCTAACATATTAAATGCTACACTTGTCAAGTATGATTCTTTACTTAGTTTTGTGAGTAACTAATTTGTGGTAGAGTGTACTAGAAGGATAGAATTTGATGCTGCTCATCGTGTTGTCGGGCATAAAAATAAATGTAAGTATTTGCATGGTCACAGATATATTCTAGAGATCACTGCTACTACTTCTAAATTGGATGAAATTGGTATGGTTGCTGATTTTGCCTTGCTGAAGACAATTATGAAAGAGTGGATTGATAATAATTTTGACCATAATGTGATTCTTAATATAAGTGATAAGAATTTGGGTGAGTATATTGCAAAATGTACAGGTCAATCAGTATATTATTTAGATTCAAATCCAACAGCTGAAAATATTGCTTTACATCTACTTGAAGATGTTATACCTCTATTATTTGCACAAAGTTTATTTCAGATATTAAGAATTAAGCTTTATGAGACACCAAATTGTTATGTAGAAGTGAGATGAATACAGAATGTTGTCTTATTATAACCTCTACAGATAATTTAAAAACTGCGAATGAGATTATATCTTATTTAGTTGAAAATAGGCTTGCTGCTTGTGTTCAACTAGATAAGGTTTCGAGTTCATTTTACTGGGAGGAGCAACTTTGTAAGTCAAAGGAATTTCGTTTGATGATAAAAACTTTGTCTAGTAAGTATGATGATGTTGAAAAAACTATACTTGAATACCACAACTATAGTTTACCAGAAATAATTAAGCTTGATATTACCTCTGGATTACCCCAATATTTGGATTGGGTGAAAGAGGGGCTTAAATAAATTTAATATATAATCAACTCTAGTATAAAGCAGCTATATGTCAATATGTTGTCTGTTTGGACTGTTGTTTAGTCGGTTGATTATAAAAATTGTAATTTTTAAACTAAGAATAATAGATGAGGTTTATTTATGAAACTTTGGCATAAAGTTACCCTTGGATTGATTTTGGGAGTGGCGTTTGGTGTATATTTACCTCAATATTCTGAGGATGTGAAACCGATAGGAACCATATTTTTACGATTAATTCAGATGATAATATTACCATTAATATTTTTTAGCCTAGTTTCTGGTATTACTAGTATGAATGACCCAAGTTCTCTTGGTAGAGTCGGAATGAAATCTGTTTTAGCATTTCTTGGGACTACATTTTTTGCAGTTGTCTTTGGCTTAGCTGTCGCATCTATCTTAAAACCTGGGGTAGGTGTTGTAATAGATTTCGGAGTTCCTCAAGAAAGGAATTTTAAAGAAGGTGGGTTTGATTTGATTGAATTCCTAATAAATATTGTACCTAATAATATTGTTGGATCATTTGCTGAAGGTAAAACATTGCAAGTAGTATTTTTTGCTATTTTTACTGGTATGGTTTTAAATTCGATGGGTTCGGTGGCTGATCCTTTAAAGTCTTTTATTCACTCCATGGCAAAAATGGTGCTAAAAATGATTTCTAAAGTTGTTCAATTATCGCCTTATGGCGCTTTTGCCTTAACAGCTTGGGTAGTTGGAACTCAAGGACTTGAAATTATGGTTAGTTTATCAAGATTGGTATTTGCAATAACTACTGCTATGGCATTGCAATATTTAATCTTTGGATTATTTATTATAGTTTTTTGTAGAATGTCGCCCATGCCTTTTTATAGAAAAAGTTTTGAATATCAATCAATAGCGTTATCTACCGGTAGCAGTAAAGCTAGTTTGGCTACCACTATGCAAGTTTGTCGTCAAAAATTGGGGATTTCTGAATCAAGTACTTCGTTCGTATTGCCTCTTGGGGCTTCTATTAATATGGATGGTATGGCAATTAATTTGTCTTTGACTACTTTATTCTTTGCTCAGATGATGGATATAACACTTTCTATTAGTGATTATATGGTAATAATACTTACAGCAACTCTTGGTTCGATGGGGGGTGCTGGGATTCCTGGAGGGTCAATAGTTATGTTGCCAATGATTTTATCTGCAGTAAATATGCCTATAGAAGGGGTCGCAATAATAGCTGGTATTGATAGGGTGCTTGATTTGTTACGTACTGCTATAAATATTACTGGTGATGCAACAATTACTTTGTTAATAGATAGCAGTGAAGGTACTCTAGATAGAGATTTATATAATTCGGATTGAGTGTAATTATTATGAAGAAGTTAAAGTTAAAGTCTGTTATTTGTTTTCTTTTTATAGTAAGTATTTCTTGTAACTCTGTTTTTGCTTCGGAGGATCTAGATAAAAAAGTTATCAAGATTGCTGCAGGTAGCATACTAGAGGGGTATTATTTTATTGGATTAAGGTTATGTAGATATATAACAGAATCTAACAATGGTATACGTTGTGAAGTTGTGCCAACAAGTGGTACTCTTGAGAATATTGGACTTTTACAAAATCAAGAAGTGGATTTTGCTTTTGCGCTGGGGAATCTAGCAGTAGATGCTCATAAAGGAAAGGGGTATTTTGTTGACTCTAAACCATTTGATGATATAGTGCAGCTTCTTAGGCTTCATGATGAGGCTTTTACTGTAATTGCTAAGGACAAAGATAAGATTTTTATGTTTGGAGATTTAGATGGTAAGAAAATATCTAATGGACCTAGAAATTCAGATAGTACAGTTGCTTATGTGGCTCTCTCTTCTTATTATGATTTTAAACAAGAACCAGAAGATATAGAAATGTCACACGAAGATTATGCTAACCAATTTTGCGGTGGTAAGATTGATGCTATAATTTTGATGACCGGTCATCCTAATGCTTTGGTGAATCATATTACTCATTCTTGTGAATCTGATTTTGTTAGTATTGAAAGAGATAAAATTGAGATGTTAATCAAGAATAATGCAGCTTTTAAAGCATATACTATTGATGAAAAAGGTTATCCTGGGATAGATAGAAGCGAACAAACGGTTGCTGCGTCTGCTGTCTTTATTACAAGAAAATCGGTACCAAGAGAAATAGTTTCTAATCTTATGTCTTATTTAAAAGGTAGAATTGATCAGTTTAAATTATCAGATCCTTTGTTGTATGATTTAGATAAAGATCACTTTACTTCTGGCTTTGTTTTACCAGCTATTAATGATAAATAATTTAAAAAATATTAAGTATTACTAAAGATGTATAAAAATATAATTGTTCCAATAGATTTATCAGATAAACAATCGATAAAAGCTATTTTTCCGCCTGCGCTTAATTTTGTTAATGCTTTTGGAGCAAGTTTACACCTTGTACATATTATTCCGGACTTTGGTACAAAGTTGGTGGAAGATTATTTACCTAAAAACTGGATGAGTGATCAAAAAGAAAAATATAATAACCAGTTGCAAGACTTGGTAACAAAGTATGTACCTGAAGAGATTCAAGCAAAATGTTATGTTGGTCGTGGTGCTATATATGATGAAATAATAAATTATTCAAATAAAGTAAATGCAGACTTAATAATTATATCTGCTGTTAGACCGCAACTGCGTGATTACATGCTTGGTCCTAATGCTTCAAAAATAGTTAGACATTCCTCCGTGTCTGTTTTAGTAGTACGCGAAGAATAGAACATAGTTGGTTTATTCGGATTCTGCTTATTTTATAAGTTTTTGTCTATTCCTCTCAGTCTTCTTTCATGGCAACAAGAAGCCATGTATGATTTGTAAGATAAGGCTTTCAGACCTTCATCACGAGCGAATGCAAAGTGATCCACACTTTCGTGACTTTAAAGCTAGATTGCCACGCTTCGCTCGCAATGACTGGTTTTTCATCTTCTAATAATAGATCTCCTCGTCGCTTAATCTCCTCGCCATGACTGAGTTTAAGACGCTCCATTTGTCGTCATCAATGACCTTTTTTAAGCCAACTCCAGAATTAGGGGGATATTATG
>JFJP01039671.1_pt1 | contig 12938 bp, 7 predicted proteins | sample 431651 | NCBI WGS metagenome assembly JFJP01 (sample SAMN02602958, study PRJNA72255) | Microbial mat metagenome, whole genome shotgun sequencing project. | biome: fresh water; feature: sink hole; material: water; isolation source: purple microbial (photo- and chemosynthetic) mats found in... | reverse complement strand
GCATATGCAGCTCGGCACATTGCCAAAAACCTAGTTGCAGCAGGCGTTTCGGATGAATTGTTGGTTCAGCTTTCATATGCTATCGGTGTTGCAGAACCTGTGGGAATTTATGTGAACTCTTACGGACGATCAAAAGTTAAGTTCAATGATGGGGAAATTGCTGAGAAGATCAAAAAAATCTTCGATCTGCGGCCTGCAGCTATCGAGCAAAGACTTAAGCTCAGGAATCCGATTTATCTTGAGACTGCTTCCTACGGGCATATGGGCCGCACTCCGGTAACAATTAAAAAAGTTTTTGAATCCCCTTACAGCGGCAGAGTTGAAAGGGAGGTTGAGCTTTTTACCTGGGAGAAACTTGATTTTGTGGACCAGATAAAGAAGGAGTTTGCAATTTAAGGAAGTAATTCAGACCTGTCAGGTCTTAGACCTGACAGGTTCCATACGTACGGGTTCTTATCCGTACTTTTCAGTTGTGAGTTCCGAAAGACTCAAAAAGCCTTAAAACCAATAATTTCCCGAACATCCCTGAGCGTTTTTGAGGCACTCGCCCTGGCTTTTTCTGCTCCGGTATGAACAGCCTTTGCAAGATAGGTTTCGTCTTTGGAAATTTCCTTAACTTTTTCTCTGATAGGAGTAGTAAAGAGGATGATATCCTCAGCGAGCTGTTTTTTAAGATCACCGTAGCGAATACTGCAATTATTGTACTTATTTAGGAAATGTTCAACGGTGTCGGGGGTCGACATGAGTTTTAAAAGCGAGAACAGGTTTTTTATGGGTTCTTCCATTTTCTGGTTGTCCTGAGTAGGGCCTGCATCAGTAACAGCCCGCATCACCTTCTTGCGGATTACGGATGGTTCGTCGATGAGGAAAATTCCGTTTCCTTCCGACTTGCCCATTTTGCCCGTGCCATCGAGACCCGGGACTTTCACCAGCTCTTTTCCAAAGTTGAAAGGTTCAGGCATGTTGAAATACTCCACATTATAAACTGTGTTAAACCTGCGGGCAAATTTCCGAGCCATTTCAAGATTTTGTTCCTGATCTTTTCCAACAGGGACTTTATTGGAGTTGTGAATAAGGATATCGGCTGCCATAAGCACAGGATAGGTAAGCAGTCCGGCATTCACATTATCGGGCTGTTTGCGGATTTTTTCCTTAAATGTTGTGGTTCTCTCCAACTCTCCAACGTATGCATTCATATTCAATAGCAGATAGAGCTGGGGGATTTCCGGAACATCGCTCTGTATGTAAAGAGTGGATATCTCAGGATCAAGTCCGGCGGCCAGATATTCGGCCATAACCTGCTTTACATTGTTGTGAAGGTTTTCAGGGGTGGGATGGGTGGTAAGGGAATGGAAATCAGCAATAAAAAAATAGCAATTATATTCGTGCTGCATTTTCACAAAATTCTTCACCGCTCCGAAATAATTGCCCAGATGCAGGTTTCCTGTTGATCGTATTCCGCTTAAAACTGTCTCCATGGTTGTATCGCTGTTTGCTTTTTAAAAGGAGTACAAAACTATAAAATAATTTGCAACAATTCAGGTTGCATTTTGACTTTTGACTTTTCACTTTTGGCGTGACGGGGTGATGATGATGTGATGATGTGATGACGTGACGGGGTGACGGCGTGATGATGTGAGGATGTGAAGAGGTAATTCAAAAATCTGTGGCAAGCATCTTCGATAGTGAGCATGAGGACGAGAACACCACCCATCCTTCACTTTCCATGGTCCTTACTCTTTTTCCCCAATCAAATTACTTATTTGATTTTTTTCTTCATACTTTTGTGAATGTACCAATAATCAAAGCATTATAAATAAGTTTTCTAGCCTCGGTTATTTTAATGAACATAATATGCGTATAAGTAAGGAAGAAAAAGAAATTCTCGTAAGTGAGGTAACCCGTATATTTGGTAAGGAGACAAAATTGTACCTGTTTGGATCGCGCACTCTTGACCAGAAAAAAGGCGGAGATATCGACATTTTGATCAGGGCGGAAGGGAATGAAAAAAACCGGGAAATACTTTTTTCAAAAAAAATGGACCTCCTCGTTGCGCTTGAACTCCGACTTGGAGAACAAAACATAGACGTTATCCTTGAGTTACCCGGCGATACAAGAAAGATAATTAAAACCGCCCTCAATACCGGAATTGAATTATGCTAAATGACGCTGATAAGGACAAATTAAACCAGACTATCAAATCAATAAATATTAATTTTGAAAGGCTGAATTTTGCTTTGAAAAAAACAGAGTCTCTATTGCCTCTTACAATTGATATATACAATAACATCCAGCCGGAAAACATAAGTTATATTGATCAGTATATCTTCAGGTTTTCAAAAATACAGGATCTGATGGCCGAAAAGCTGTTCCGATTGGTATTAATTGCCGTTGAAGAAGATATTGAATCAAAATCGTTTTTTAAATATCCTTGACAAGCTTGAGCAGCTTAATGTGCTGAACAACAAAAACGAATGGATTTATTTGCGCAAGCTGAGAAATGAAGTATCTCACGAATACCCCTTATTGGATGACGATGCTTTAACCGCTCTGAATAAGCTGTTCGAAACCCATTCCAGTCTGGCAAATGTTTATCAAAGATGCCTGGATTTTCTATTATCAAATAACATCCAGTCCTGATGATGGCGTGATGTCTTGATGAAGAGTGAGTTACCACGTTCTGCGAAGCTTTAGTCTGAGAGAACTTTCCACAAAAACTTAGCGTCCCGATTTATGGGGATTGTGTGAACCCTTTTTCACAATGTCCGATTACTCAGAATAATGGTTGATTATGCAAAAAATCCCCAAAAAACCCTAATTTTGTAATCTTTACGCTTTTATTAAAAGCCCGCCTTCGAGAAGTTTACCCGGGGCAATATAATATCATTATGGAAACCACAAGGCAAAAAAAAATATCTCGATTATTGCAGAAGGAGCTGGGACAGATCATTCAGAGGCGTTCAGCAGAACTTGGCGGGAAACTGATTACTGTTACCACGGTTAGGATCAGTCCGGATCTGAGCGTTGCGAAAATTTACCTGAGCATTTTTCCCCCAAAAGAAACCGATAAGACGCTTTTGGCGGTAAAAGAAATGATACCGCAAATCCGCCATGAACTGGGCAATCTGGTCAGACACCAACTCAGAATTGTTCCGGAACTCGCGTTTTTTATCGACGACAGTCTGGACTACATCGAAAAGATCGAAAACCTTTTAAAATAGCTGAAAACCGAACCTATGCCACGAAGGCTTACAGACGAAAACACTCATGAAGATTTCGATTTCCTTTCAATTATCGGCAACTTACCTTTTATGGGAAAGTCGGATGGGATTTTGTGAGACCATGAAACCTTTTGTCCCCTTGGCTCAAAAACCTGTAAAATGCAATACGACCCTATAAAAAGCAGTCTGGGCAAAGTATTCAACACCTCGCCCTATTTGAGAATCTTGTTTTACAAATTGCTCGATCTTCTCTTGCTCAGGGCCTGGCATGTGAAGAAAGAAATTCGCGGCATCCGCACTTCACTCCCCCGAAACCCGGAGATACTGGATGCCGGATCGGGCTTTGGGCAGTACAGCTATTATCTGGCAAAGAGGTTTCCCGAATGCCGGCTTACTGGCGTGGATGTTAAAGAAGAGCAGATTGCCGACTGCAACAACTTTTTTGGCAGGCTTGGCTTATCGGAACGGGTGAGCTTCCGGGTTGCCGACCTCACAAAGCTGCGAGAGGAAGACAAGTACAGCCTGGTACTCTCGATCGACGTGATGGAGCACATCCTCGAAGATGTGGAAGTGTTTAAAAACTTCCATTTCTCCATGAAAAACAACGGTGTTTTGCTGATCTCCACCCCCTCTGATCAGGGCGGGTCGGATGTTCACGGCGACAGCGATGAGTCTTTTATAGAAGAGCATGTGCGCGACGGTTACAACATCGACGAGATCACCGCTAAACTAAAGTCGGCAGGCTTCAGCCAGGTATATGCCCGTTACTCCTATGGTAAACCGGGCGGCATCTCTTGGCGCCTTTCGATGAAGTACCCGATTATTATGCTCAATGAAAGCAAATTGTTTTTTATTCTTATCCCCTTTTATTATTTGATAACTTTTCCCCTGAGCCTGGTATTGAATTTCCTTGATGTGCGAATTCAACATTCGAGCGGTACGGGCCTGATAGTTAAGGCAATAAAATAAGGATCCTTTGAACTTCCCCCTCTATATAGCAAAACGCTATTTGCTGGCAAAGAAAAAACAGAATGCCATCAACATCATTTCGGCTATAGCCGTGGGAGGGGTTATGGTCGGAACCATGGCCCTGGTGATTGTGTTGTCGGTGTTTAACGGTTTCGACAAAGTCATCAAGTCGCTCATAAACTCGTTCGACCCGGATTTGAAAATCACCCTTGTGGAAGGCAAGGTTTTTGATCCCGCGTTAGCGCAAAAAGAAAAGATTCTTGCTATTCCCGGCGTTCTGGATATTTCGGAAGTACTGGAAGAGAATGCCCTTTTGCGCTATGACCAAAGGCAGTATATCGCTACGATGAAAGGCGTCGACGATCGCTTTGTTCATACCTCGGGAGTCGACAGCATGATTGTTGACGGTGACTTTATTTTGGAGAAGGAGGGACGGCCTTTTACCGTTGTGGGTCAGGGTGTGGCTTATTCGCTGCGGGTAGGGCTGAATTTTGTTAATCCCCTTATAATATATGTTCCCGAGAGGATCGGGAAAATCAATATGGCCAATCCAACGGGCGCGTTTCGAAAGTTTGCGGTGTATCCCAGCGGGGTTTTTGGTATCGAGCAGGAATACGATGCTAAATACATCCTGCTGCCCATAAATAATGTAAGGGAAATCCTGAGCTACACCAATGAGGTCTCTGCCCTGGAGATAAAGCTGAACGATGGGGTGGATGAGGAGCAGGTGCAAGCGCAGGTTAAATCTGTGTTGCCGGAAATTTTCGATGTCAAAACCCGATATCAGCAGAACGAAATGTTCTACCGTATCATGCGATCTGAGAAATGGGCCATCTTCATGATCCTTACCTTGATTTTATTCGTTGCTTCTTTCAATATTGTCGGTTCCCTAAGCATGCTGATTATCGACAAGCAGGACGACATTATCAGTCTCCGGAATCTGGGCGCCGATTCCGCTACCATAAAAAGAATATTCCTTCTCGAGGGATGGCTCATCTCCCTCACCGGCTCCTTCCTGGGAATCATTGCAGGAACGGGAATCGCATGGATACAGGAGAAATTTGAGATTATCAGCCTTGCCGGGAGCGGATCCTTCGTACTCGACAGTTATCCTGTTGATATACAGGTTGGCGACATCCTGCTTATCTGGCTGGTGGTTGTTCTTATCGGCTTTCTTGCGGCCTTGTATCCCGTGAGAAAACTATCCCCAAAACAGTAACTGGATTGATTATTTTCAATATGTTGAATAATAATCGCTTTGGCTTGTTTTTTCTCAGGAATATTCATTATACATTTATAAGCACAAAAAGTATCTTGTTATTTTTTAATTGTAATTCTGTTGGCTGTAACTATTCTTGATGCGTGCACGTACAATGCTTCCGTTCCGGGGCGTTGGACAGGTGCTGAAAGGGATGTTTGCAGGATCGGCTTTTGGCCCTGAAATCAGCAGTGGAATTAGGGATTATTCTTGAGAATAGACAAGTATCATAGATGCTTGTTTGTTTCAGGAAGGTTTTTGGGCTTGATGGGAAACCTTAAATATATTTTGAAATGAAGCGTTTTTTTCTTTCGGTTTTTGCAGCGCTGCTGATGCTGGGTCATTTTTCGACCAGCTTTTCCATGGATGGAATTTCCTTCTTGAGTGAACATCCCTTCCAAATCCCTTACGCATTGCTGGGTGCGACTCCAAGCCATTCCCTGAATGCAAGTGCCGCAGACGACAGCTTTGATTTTGTGGCGGTATGGAAGAAAAATACCAGAAAGAACCTTATAAGCATTACAATTACAGGCAGCAGCCAAATGGTGAACTGCTATATCTACGACTCCTCTCCCTTTGAGGGAGGGCGTCTGATCAAGCAAATTGACAACATTAGCGAGAGAAGCTTTGAAATTGAAATGGAGGAGAAGTCGGATGTATATCTGTGGATTTTCGCAGACGAGTTCACAATGGCGGCTAAATGGCTGAAATATAGTAAGTAATGCAAAAACCATGAGAATTTTTAAACATATAGCTTTAGTTACTGCCCTTGTCGGTTTCAGCATTTCTATGGTCAATGCAGCGGGTACAGCTACCGCTGTGAATGTGCTTTGCAACGGAGGTTCAACCGGAAGCATCTCGGTGACGGGTGTGAGCGGGGGAGCGGGACCGGATTACAATTATTACCTTTACAACTCCAATGCATTTCCCGCTTTGGTGGTTGTTGACAATTTCGGACCCACAAGCAACACCTCCCATAATTTTGCGGGTTTACCTGCGGGCAAATATATGATTTTTGTCACTGACAATATTGGTGATGCTTTTCTTACCTTAAACGTCACCATTAGCGAGCCGGATATTTTGGTTCTTCCTGATCCTGTTGCAACCCCTGCCAGCTGCAACGGCATCGACGATGGGAAAATTTCTGTATTGGCAACCGGAGGCACAGCCCCCTATACCTATGTGCTGAAAAAGGGCGCCGCTGTTGTTTCGAGTTCCGGGGCTCAGGCCGGAGCTTTTACCTTCACCAATCTCGAGGTGGGGAACGATTATACTGTAACAGTTAATGATTTCCCTTCATGCGGGGAGGTTGTTTCAGGACTGCTTACTATTAGCGAGCCTGTGCATCTGAGTGTTGTTGTAACGCCCAACCCGGGTGTGGTCTGTGTGGCTCAGGATCTTCCGCTTACCGCAACCCCTTCGGGAGGGAACGGAGGAGTAAGCTATCTTTGGTCCGCGAGCTCAGGATCCTTCAGCAGCACAATTTCCCAAACGCCCAACTATTCGAATACCTCTTCCGGAGGTCCTTTTACAGCCACAGTAAACATTACCGACATTAATGGTTGCACGGCCACCGGAAACACCAGCATAACGGTTAACCCTTTACCGGCAAAGCCAACAATTACTGCTGGGGGGCCAACTTCTTTTTGTACCGGCGGCAGTGTGGTTTTAACCTCATCCCCGGGAATATCCTATTTATGGTCAACCGGTGCCACCACTCCGAGCATCACGGCCACGGCCACAGGCAATTATACGGTTCAGGTAACCAACGCCAACGGCTGTCTAAGCGAAGCCTCCAATGCAACCGTAGTTACAGTAAATCCATTTCCTGCAAAGCCGACGATCACGGCCGGCGGTCCTACAACTTTCTGTGCTGGCGGCAACGTGGTTCTAACCGCTTCAACGGGTACCACATACTTATGGTCCAACGGGGCAACCACCCCCAGCATCACCGTTAGCACAGCCGGCAGTTATACGGTTCGGGTTACCAATGCAGCAGGATGCCTGAGTGTGGCTTCGGATGCCACAACCGTTACCGTAAACGCTTTGCCCGCCAAACCCACTATCTCGGCAGGTGGTCCCACTACTTTCTGTTTCGGGGGAAGCGTTACATTGACCTCCTCAGCCGGTTCAAGCTATTTGTGGTCCACAGGTGCAACCACCCCCAGTATTACCGTAAGCACAGCCGGCAGTTACACCGTCAGGGTTACCAATGCTGCCGGATGCCAGAGCATTTCTTCTGATGCCACAGTGGTGACAGTTAACGCCTTGCCTGCCAAGCCCTCTGTTACAGCCGCCGGGCCCACCACTTTCTGTGCCGGGGGAAGCGTAATCCTTACTTCCTCTGCCGGTTCAAGCTATTTGTGGTCCACAGGGGCCACCACCCCGAGTATTACCGTCAGCAGCTCGGGCAGTTATACGGTACGGGTTACCAACGCAGCCGGCTGTCAGAGCGTAGCCTCGGATCCCACGGCTGTTACAGTGAACGCTCTGCCTACCAAGCCAACGATTTCAGCAAGCGGTCCCACAACTTTCTGTTTCGGGGGAAATGTAACATTAACCTCATCGGCAGGAACGAGCTACCTTTGGTCAAATGGGGCCACAAGCCCAAGCATCACTGTTAGCGCAGCCGGAAGTTACACGGTTCAGGTAAGCAATGCAGCGGGATGTCTGAGCATACTATCGGATCCCACTACAGTTACGGTGAACGCCCTGCCTGCCAAGCCAACGATTACAGCCGGCGGACCCACTACCTTTTGTGCAGGTGGAAGTGTAAGCCTGACATCTTCAGTAGGGACAAGCTATCTGTGGTCGAATGGGGCCACCACCCCCAGCATTTCTGTAACCACAGCCGGCAGTTATACGGTTCAGGTTACCAATGCGGCAGGATGTCTTAGCGTGGCATCTGATTCCAGGGAGATAACTGTAAACCCATTACCTGCCAAACCCACCATCACTGCCGGTGGGCCAACCACTTTCTGTTTCGGGGGAAATGTAGTATTGACCTCTTCAGCAGGAACAAGCTATTTATGGTCCAACGGGGCCACAACACCCAGCATAACAGTGTCGGCAGCCGGAAGCTACACAGTGCGCGTAACAAACAGCAATGGATGCCAGAGTGTGGCTTCGGATGCTACAACCGTAACGGTAAATGCCCTGCCTGCCAAGCCAACCATCACAGCCGGGGGACCCACTACCTTCTGCATGGGCGGCAACGTGGTTTTGACATCCTCAGCCGGTTCAGGCTATTTGTGGTCGAATGGGGCAACAACAGCCAGCATTACCGTAAGCACTGCCGGCAGTTACACCGTTCAGGTTACCAATGCCGGGGGATGTCAGAGCGTTGCCTCAGATGCCACAGTGGTAACAGTTAATGCCTTGCCTGCCAAACCCTCTGTTACAGCCGCCGGGCCCACCACTTTCTGTGCCGGGGGAAACGTAGTATTGACCTCTTCAGCCGGAACAAGCTATTTATGGTCGAACGGAGCAACAACCCCCAGCATTACGGTTAGTGCCAGTGGCAGTTATACCGTTCGCGTAGGTAATGTAGCCGGATGTTTGAGTATTGCTTCAGACCCAACGGTTGTTACTGTGAATGCTTTGCCCGCCAAGCCTGGCATTACGGCAGGTGGTCCGACTACTTTCTGTTTCGGGGGAAGTGTGGTCTTGACCTCCTCAGCCGGAACAACTTACTTATGGTCTAACGGGGCCACTAGCCCCAGCATCACTGTGAGCACCGCTGGCGCATACACGGTGCAGGTTACTAATGCGGAGGGATGCCTGAGCCTGGCCTCGGATGCCACTACCATCACGGTGAACACCCTGCCGGCTAAACCTACAATCACGGCCGGAGGTCCAACAACCTTCTGCGCTGGGGGGAGCGTTGTTTTAACTTCTTCTGCGGGTACTTCCTACCTGTGGTCGAACGGTGCCACAACCCCCAGCATCACCGTAAGTGCCTCGGGAAGCTTCACTGTGCAGGTTAGCAATGCAGCGGGATGCCAGAGCGTAGCTTCAGACCCTGCAGCAGTTGTGGTAAACGACTTACCGGCCAAGCCTACTGTTACTGCCGGAGGCCCGACAACATTTTGTACCGGCGCTAATGTAGTATTAAGCTCTTCCCCCGGGACCTCCTACCTTTGGTCAAATGGAGCCACTACTCCCAGTATTACTGTTAATGTCTCAGGGAGTTTTTCAGTGCGGGTTACCAATATCGCCGGTTGTCAGAGCGTATCATCCGATGCTACGGTTGTTACGGTTAATGCAATCCCTGCCAAGCCAACTATTACGGCTGGTGGGCCTACCACCTTCTGTGCCGGAGGGAACGTGGTTTTAACCTCTTCTCCTGGCGCAAGTTATTTATGGTCGAATGGGGCCACCACATCCAGCATCACAGCAGTTGCTGCAGGAAACTATACTGTGCAGGTAGGAAATGCAGCCGGTTGTCTTAGTCTCGCATCAGATGCCACTGCTGTAACCGTGAATGCCCTGCCTGCCAAACCCTCCATCACAGCAGGAGGTCCAACAACATTCTGTGCCGGAGGAAGCGTTATTCTGACATCCTCAGCAGGAGCAGGTTATTTGTGGTCAAATGGGGCCACAACGGCCAGCATTACTGTACTTGCAACAGGCAATCATACCGTTAAGGTTTCCAATGCCGCCGGATGCTTCAGCATTGCCTCAGATACTGCCGTTGTTGTTGTGAATGCCCTTCCAGTGAAACCCACCATAACTGCCGATGGCCCTACAACACTATGTGATGGTGGGAGCGTGACTCTAACTTCCTCAGTGGGTACAAGTTATTTATGGTCAAACGGGGCTGTCACACAAAGCCTCACAACCGCTGCAGCTGGCAGCTACACCGTGCAGGTTACGAATGCAGCAGGTTGTCAGAGTGTTGTTTCCGATGCCATTGTAGTTACCGTGAACGCTCTGCCTCTTAAACCGGTGGTTACAGCCGGTGGGCCCACTACATTCTGTTTCGGGGGAAGTGTAAATTTAAGCTCCTCGCCTGGCACGAGTTATTTGTGGTCTAACGGGGCTACATCGCAAAGCATTACTGTTACAGCAGACGGGAGTTACACGGTTCAGGTAACCAACGCCTCAGGCTGCCCTAGTATTGCTTCGGATGCTACTGTTGTAACGGTAGTTCCCCTGCCTGCTAAACCCACAATTTCTGCTGGCGGACCAGTTAGTTTCTGTTTAGGGGGAAATGTGGTATTAACCTCCTCAGCCGGAACAAGTTATTTGTGGTCAAACGGTGCCACCACCCCAAGCATCACGGTCAATATTTCCGGAACGTACACGGTACGGGTGACGAATGCAAGCGGATGTCAGAGTGTTGTTTCGGATCCAACGGTAGTAACCGTGAGCGGGTTACCCGCAAAACCCTCCATCACTGCAGGCGGACCAACAACTTTCTGTTTCGGGGGCAATGTGGTTTTAACCTCCTCCCCCGGTACAAGCTATTTGTGGTCGAATGGAGCTACAACTTCAAGCATCACAGTTAGTGTGGCAGGCAGCTATACAGTACAGGTAGCCAACGCAGCCGGGTGTTTGAGCATACCCTCAAATGCAACGGTGGTCACGGTTAATTCCTTGCCGGCAAAGCCAAGCATCACTGCCTCCGGCGTAACAAGTTTCTGCGAGGGGGGAAGTGTTGTGTTGACTTCATCGGCCGGAACCAGTTATTTATGGTCTACAGGAGCTGTTACACCTTCCATCACCGCAAGTACATCCGGTACTTACACTGTTCGGGTTTCCAATGCATTGGGTTGTCAGAGCGTCGATTCAGACCCGGTTGCTGTTGATGTTAGCCCTCTTCCTCTGATCTCATTTTCACTTACTAATCCAACGGTCTGTTACTTTGAAGACGCCATCGTTAGTATGTCATCTTCTGAATCAGGAGTAAGTTATATACTCCGTGATAATACCAATGCAACTGTTGCCGGGCCTGTAAACGGAACCGGAGCATCAATCGAGTTTACGGCAGGCGCAGGCTTTTTGGCGACAGGGACATTTAATTATAATGTTTTGGCGAATTCCAATGCAGGATGTAGTATTGAATTAACTGACGAATCCACAATCACCAGGAGAGCTGAAGTAACTTTTACCGTTTCGAAAACCGACGTGAAATGCAATGGGGGATCAAACGGAGTGATAAGTGTTTCTGCCGCAAACGGAACAGCTCCCTATACCGTTTCCATCGACAACGGTTTAACCTATCCTTACCTCACGGGAGTGAACATTAATGTTGCTTCAGGAAGCTACCCGGTTTTTGTGAAAGACGCCAACAATTGTTTGTCGTCGGTTCAGTTAGTTGATATTGCTGAGCCAGCGGTTCTCACCAGCAGTGCAGTAAAAACAGATATGAGCTGCGCCGGGATTGCTAATGGAACGGTTACTATAACCGCTGCGGGAGGCACCTCCCCCTACACCTATCAAAGAGCGCCTTTTGGCTATCAGGCATCGAACCTATTTGCCAGCCTTTCCAAAGGAACTTATACCTTTAACACCCAGGATGCAAATGGATGCACCAGCAGTAATACGATGACCATTAATGAGCCATTGGCCTTAACGATTCCAAGTGAAATAAAAATAGACAACAATGTTTGCTTTGGCGATAGTCTGGGTGAAGTCTGGATCCTCAAGGTTGAAGGCGGAACTATACCTTATGAGTATTCCATCGATAATGGATTGAACTACCAATCATCAGGAATTTTCCAGAATCTGCCTGCCGGAAGCTATCAGACAAAAGTCAAGGATGCCAATGGCTGCGAGAAACCCGGGAGTACAAATATTATAAGTCAGCCCGCAAAAATTTTAATAAGCAATTACAGTCAAACCGAAGTGAGCCATTGTTTTGGAAACAATAACGGTGAGATTGCCATCGAGGCCATTGGCGGAACCGGGGATATTGCATATGATCTGGATGGTTTGGTAAATAACGCCACGGGCTATTTCACAGCCGTGGGAGGTGGGAGCCATCTGTTAACGATGACGGATTCCAAACTATGCAGTATTGATACCACAGTGATTCTTTCCCAGCCCAGCGAAATTGTATTTTCAGTCCTTAACCTGATTCCAGTCACAGGCTGCAGCGGTGGGTCGAACGGCGAGCTTGCAGTAGGAGCCGGAGGAGGCGCGGGATCATATCTGTATTCTTTCAACAACGGGGGTTTTGAGGCCGTTAATAGCTTCACAGGACTTAGCGCCGGCGCGTATTCACTAAAGGCGCAGGATGCCAATTTGTGCGAGAAAGACACAACAATAATTATTACTGAGCCGGCACCTGTGAGCATACTTTCAGAGTCGTTCACCAACGTATCCTGCAACCTGGCAGGCGATGGCAGCATCAGCGTTGTGGCTGAAGGCGGCACAGGGCCATACAGCTATGTCCTGAATCCGGGGGCATTGGAGACCAACAACACAGGAACCTTCCTTTCCCTTTCGCCCGGTGTTTACAGTGTTGAAGCCAACGATAACCTGGG
>JFJP01002888.1_pt1 | contig 12939 bp, 9 predicted proteins | sample 431651 | NCBI WGS metagenome assembly JFJP01 (sample SAMN02602958, study PRJNA72255) | Microbial mat metagenome, whole genome shotgun sequencing project. | biome: fresh water; feature: sink hole; material: water; isolation source: purple microbial (photo- and chemosynthetic) mats found in... | reverse complement strand
CACCAAAAATCAATAACACATTGAATAATATCGATTTACTGGATGTATGATTTTTATCTGCCAAATTACTGCCAAATATGGCTGACAAGTTTTCGTAAATGTGTCAGTAATGGCGTTTTGTTGGAGAGTTCCAGAATCGGCTGGCCTGGGGATTATTTCTGCGCCTGGATCGGGTATGTGGTGACACACTGACGCTGGAAAATATTTATTCACATGAGAACGATTCTCATATAAACTGAGAACTATTCTCAAATAATTGGAGATTTGCCGTGAAATTAACGTGCTTTGATTCGAAAAAAACGCTGAGCAAATTTGCGCTGGCTGTTTCGACCGGTGTGCTGATGATGTCTTCCGTCCATGCCGAAGGACCGATGAACACCGATGATGCGGGTACGCTCGATAAAGGCGGCATGAAGGTGGAAGCCGTCTTCAGCCGTGACGATCAAGCGCGTGGCGGCGAACTCCTGTTCGGTTTCGGCGTGATCGAAAACGTCGAGATGGAGGTGGGCGTGGCCCGCACGACCGATCGCGATCCCTCGCCGGATACCAAAGAGCGTGGCACCGGCTTCGGCATCAAATGGGTACCCTTCCAGAACGACACTGGCTGGTCGGTTGGCGCACGCTTCGATTACAGTCGCACTGACGTCGATGAGCGTTCGACACCAGACAAATTCACTGTCAAGGAATATGCGCTGACCGGATTGGCTTCCTACCGTCTCGAAAACGGGCAGGTGTTGCACATGAACCTCGGCGCGGCGCGTACCAGGGCGCAGGGTGACAGCGACACTATCGGCACCTGGAGCATCGGTTACGAATTCCCGCTGCTGGAAGGTTTGCAACTCACCGTGGAAACCTTCGGCGAGGAGCATGCCGGTCCGGACAAGGCGGTCGGCCTGCGCTATGAAATCTTCGACGGCTTCAAGATCTCGGGCGCCGTCGGTCATGGCAACGACCGCAGCTTCGGCCAGGTCGGCGTAGCCTGGGAATTCTGAAAAAGTCGGTGTTGGCGAGACGGCGAAACCACGATGCCCCCGGCCTCTTTCCCTCTCATGATGGCTGACGAAGGCGCGCGGGTGCGCGTCGTCGCCCTGCAAGGCGGCGCCGGCCTCGATAAGCGCATGACCGAAATGGGGCTGAACGTCGGTGCCGAACTGGTGGTGCGTCAGCGTCAGGGGGGTGGCGTGGTGGTGATGCGCGGCGAGACGAGATTCGCTCTCGGCGGCGGCATGGCGCACCGCATCATGGTTGCGCCGGCGTAAACAAATCGAAACGGAAACAGATACATGACAACACTCAGCGCACTGAAGGTGGGTGACCGCGCCAAAGTGGCAGGCTATACCGAAACGGGCAAAGCCTATCGCCGCAAGTTGCTCTCCATGGGCCTGACGACCGGTGCCGAGATCAGCATCGTCCGTGTTGCGCCGATGGGCGACCCGGTGGAAATCCATGTGCGCGGCTCCAACCTTTCGCTGCGCAAGGAAGAGGCGGCGGCATTGAATGTGGAGAAACTGTGATGCAGAAAAAAGCGAACTACACCATCGGCCTGGTCGGCAATCCCAACTGCGGCAAGACTACATTGTTCAATGCGCTGACCGGTTCGAAGCAGCGTGTCGGCAATTGGCCAGGTGTCACCGTCGAACAGAAAAGCGGCGAATACCGGCTGGCAGATAACGATGGGGTGCGCTTTGAGGTCATCGATCTGCCGGGCACCTATTCTCTCGATGTGGTGGATCGCGAAGTTTCGCTCGACGAACGGGTGGCGCGCGATTATGTGCAGGATGCCAATCACGATGGGGCCGACCTGATCGTCAACATCGTCGATGCGTCGAACCTTGAACGCAATCTCTACCTCACCACCCAACTCATCGAAATGGGTGTGCCGCTGCTGGTCGTGCTCAACATGGGCGATGTGGCGGAAACCAAGGGCATGCAGGTGGATGCGGCGGCGCTGGCCGCTGAGCTGGGCTGCCCCGTCGTCGCGGTGATCGCCTCGGCCGGCACGGGCATCCCCGCCTTGAAGACCGCCATTCAGAAAGCCGCCGAGGAACAACCGCACGCCACGGCGCGTGTTGCTTACGATGCCGTGCTTGACAGCGCCATCGATGAATTGGCGCGGGGTATCACCCTGGCTGCGCCCGCAGCGAGGGCTGCGCCGCGCTGGCTGGCCGTGCGGCTGCTCGAAGGCGATGAAGCGGCGCGCCAACTCGCAGGTGAGGATCTCGCCGCCACGGCCGCGCGGCGTGCCGCCGAGATCGGTGACGATTTCGACATCCTGGTTGCCGACGCGCGCTATGGCCTCGCCAATCGTGTCGCCAATGCGGCTGTAACAATGAGTGGCGAGGCCACCCTCGATCTGACCGACCGCATCGACCGCGTGGTACTCAACCGCATGTTGGGCATCCCGATCTTCCTGCTGATGATGTACCTGATGTTCATGTTCACCATCAAGATCGGCGGCGCCTTCATCGACTTCTTTGACCAGGCCGCCGGTGCGCTGTTCGTTGATGGTTTCGGAGAAGTGCTGGCGGCGGCCGGTGCCCCGGAGTGGCTTAATGTGCTGCTGGCCAAGGGCATCGGCGGTGGTTTGCAGACAGTGGCCACATTCATTCCGGTGATCGGCTTCCTTTACCTGTTCCTCTCGGTGCTGGAGGATTCCGGCTACATGGCGCGCGCCGCCTTCGTCATGGACCGCTTCATGCGCTGGGTTGGCCTGCCGGGCAAATCCTTCGTGCCGCTGATCGTCGGATTCGGCTGCAACGTGCCGGCCATCATGGCGACGCGCACGCTGGAAAACCGCCGCGACCGCCTGATGACCATCGCCATGGCGCCCTTCATGTCCTGCGGCGCGCGACTGCCGGTGTATGTATTGTTCGCCGCCGCCTTCTTCCCCAGCAATGCGCAGAACGTGGTGTTCAGCCTCTACCTGATCGGTATTGCCGCTGCGGTCGGCACCGGCCTGATCCTCAAGCATTCCCTGCTCAAGGGCGAGGCGACACCCTTCATCATGGAACTGCCGCCCTACCATCTGCCGACCTTGAAGGGAGTGCTGTTCCACACCTGGGAGCGCCTGAAGAGCTTCACCTTCAACGCCGGCCGCATCATCGTGCCGATGGTGCTGGTGCTCAACTTCCTCAATGCCGTCGGTACCGATGGCAGCTTCAGAAATGAAGACAGCGACAAGTCCGTGCTGGCGGCCGTCGGGCGCAGCATTGCACCGGCCTTCAGCCCCTTCGGCATGACCGAGGAAAACTGGCCTGCCGCCGTCGGCATCTTTACCGGCGTGCTGGCCAAGGAAGCCGTAGTCGGTACGCTCAACGCCGCCTACACTGCATTGGCGGAAAGCGATGCGGCCGCGGCCGGCGCGGAGAAGCAGGCTGAGGAAGCCTTCGTCCTGTCGGACAAGCTCGCGGCAGCCTTCGCCACGATCCCGTCCAAGCTGGAAGAAGCACTGGGCAACTGGGCCGATCCGCTCGGTCTGGATATCGGCGACGTGAGCGATCAGGAGGCCGTGGCCGAAAAGCAGGAAGTTTCCACCGGCACCTTTGGCGCCATGGCGGCACGTTTCGACGGCGCAGCGGGCGCCTTCGCCTACCTGCTATTCATCTTGCTTTACTTCCCCTGTACGGCGGCAATCGCGGCGGTCTATCAGGAAAGCGGCATGCGCTGGTCGATCTTCGTCGCGGCCTGGACAAGCGGTCTGGCCTACGGGTTGGCGACGGTTTACTACCAGATCGCCACGTTTGCCAGCCATCCAGTGACCTCGGTCGTCTGGATCAGCAGCGTCGGGGTGTTTTTCGTTAGCGCTTTCCTCGCCATGCAGCGTTACAGCCAGCGCGAGGAACGCTGGATAATCGTGGCGACCCCTGCCATGGCGCCGGCCGGGGTCTGCGGCGGCAGCGGTTGCGGTGGATGCGGCAAGGCCGGACGCTGCGGATAGATCAGTCATGACAATGACGCAACACGACCCGCGCCTCTGGCAGCATAGCCACGATTTCGCTACGGGTGGCGAACAGGAAGCCGAACGTCGCACCCGCTGGGTCGTCGGCCTGACGTTTGTCGCCATGCTGATCGAGCTGGCCGCCGGCTGGCTTACCGGCTCCATGGCACTGCTGGCCGACGGCTGGCACATGGCCAGCCATGTCGGCGCGCTCGGCATTGCCGCCTACGCATATCGTTTCGCGCGGCAACATGCGGGCGATGCGCGCTATACCTTCGGTACCGGCAAGGTCACGGCGCTGGCTGGATATTCGAGCGCGCTCTTTCTCGGCGCCATAGCGGCGTGGATGGCCTGGGAGTCAATCGGCCGCCTGTTCATCCCGGTGACAATTTACTACGCCGAGGCGATGGGCGTTGCGGTGCTGGGGCTGGCAGTGAACCTGATGAGCGCCTGGCTGCTCGATCATGAGCATCACCACGACGATCATCACGAACATGAAAATGATCAGCACCATCACCCGCATGAGCATAAGCATGAACATGTCGATCACAACCTCCGGGCGGCCTACCTGCATGTGCTGGCCGATGCGCTAACTTCCGTATTGGCGATTGTCGCCCTGGGCGGCGGGATGTTATTCGGCTGGTCTTTCCTCGACCCGCTCATGGGCATCATCGGCGCGCTGGTGGTAGGACGTTGGGCATGGGGGTTGGCAAAGGACAGCGCCGGCGTTTTGATGGATGCCGAGGATCATGGCCAGGTGGCCGGGCAGATCAGGGGCATCATCGAAGGGGTGGCAGACCATGAAGTCGCCGATTTGCATATCTGGCGCGTCGGCCCGGCCAGCCGGGCCTGCATCGTCTCGCTGGTGAGCCATGCGCCGCTGGCGCTGGAGGAATATCGCACACGGCTGGCGGTTATCCCCGGCCTCGATCACGTCACCATCGAAATCAATCATTGCCACGTGTGCCGGCCGTCGGCCTGACGCCGTACCAGCTTCGGGGCGTTTCATCCCGCCAAGGCTATCGACCCGATAGCGAGGATTCAATGGCTTTCATAGTTTCTCGCGGTTAGTCTGCCGGACATGGATAGTTTGATTCGATCCATGTTGAAACCATAACTTGAAAGGAGATGCAAACCATGAGCAATGAAGGCAAATGTCCGGTCATGCACGGAGGTGCGACAGCGGCGTCCATGTCGAACATGGAGTGGTGGCCCAAGGCTCTGAACCTCGAGAACTCAAGAAGCTCGACATCGAGGCGCTCAAGAAAGACGTCAAGGCGTTGCTGACCGACAGCCAGGACTGGTGGCCGGCCGATTGGGGTCATTACGGCGGCCTGATGATCCGCATGGCCTGGCATTCGGCGGGCACCTACCGCATCGCCGACGGCCGTGGCGGCGGTGGCACCGGCAACCAGCGTTTCGCGCCGATCAATAGCTGGCCGGACAACGCCAACCTCGACAAGGCGCGCCGCCTGCTCTGGCCGATCAAGAAGAAATACGGCAACCGGATCAGCTGGGCCGACCTGATCATCCTCGCCGGCACCCTGGCGTACGAGTCGATGGGTCTGAAAACTTTCGGCTTTGCCTTTGGCCGCGAAGACATCTGGCATCCCGAGAAGGACACCTACTGGGGCGCGGAAAAGGAATGGCTTGCCCCCAGCGGCAGCCAGGGCAGCCGCTACTCCGGAGAACGCGATCTGGAAAACCCGCTTGCCGCCGTGATGATGGGCCTCATTTACGTCAACCCCGAAGGTGTCGATGGCAAGCCCGATCCGCTCAAGACTGCCCGCGACGTGCGCGTGACTTTCGCCCGCATGGCAATGAATGACGAGGAAACCGTGGCCCTGACAGCTGGTGGCCACACCGTCGGCAAAGCACACGGCAATGGTAGCGCTGCAAATCTTGGCCCCGTGCCCGAAGGTGCGGATGTGGAAGAGCAAGGCCTGGGCTGGAACAACCACAACACCCGTGGCGTCGGCCGCGATACCGTGACCAGCGGCATCGAAGGCGCCTGGACCACTCATCCTACCCAGTGGGACAACGGTTATTTCACCCTGCTGCTGGGCTACGACTGGGAACTCAAGAAGAGCCCGGCCGGCGCCTGGCAGTGGGAGCCGATCAACATCAAGGAAGAAGACAAACCTGTTGATGTGGAAGACCCGTCGATCCGTTACAACCCGATCATGACCGACGCCGACATGGCGATGAAGATGGATCCGGAGTATCGGAAGATTTCGGAACGGTTCTACAAAGACCCGGCCTATTTTTCAGAGGTCTTCGCCCGCGCCTGGTTCAAGCTGACCCATCGCGACATGGGTCCGAAAGCGCGCTACATCGGCCCGGACGTGCCCAAGGAAGACCTGATCTGGCAAGACCCGGTGCCGGCCGGCCGCAGCGACTACGATGTCACTGCCGTCAAAGCGCAGATTGCCGCCAGCGGTTTGAGCATCAGCGAGATGGTTTCCACCGCTTGGGACTCCGCGCGTACTTTCCGCGGTTCGGACAAGCGTGGCGGCGCCAATGGCGCGCGCATCCGCCTCGCCCCGCAGAAGGACTGGGAAGGCAACGAGCCGGCGCGTCTCGCCAAGGCGTTGGCCGTCTATGAAAAGATCGCCTCCGCAACCGGCGCCAGCGTGGCCGATGTGATCGTGCTGGCCGGCAACGTCGGCGTCGAGCAGGCTGCCAAGGCCGCTGGTGTCAGCGTGACCGTACCCTTCGCGCCGGGTCGCGGCGATGCCACGGCGGACATGACGGATGCCGAGTCGTTCGATGTGCTGGAACCGCTGGCGGATGGCTTCCGCAACTGGCTGAAGAAGGACTACGTCGTGCAACCCGAGGAATTGCTGCTCGACCGCGCCCAGTTGATGCGCCTCACCGCCTGCGAAATGACGGCACTGGTCGGCGGCATGCGCGTCATTGGGACGAACTACGGGGGTACCAGCCACGGCGTGTTGACCGACCGCATCGGCGCGCTGACGAACGACTTCTTCGTCAACCTGACCGACATGGCCTATACATGGAAGCCGGCCGGCAGGAACCTGTACGAGATCCGCGACCGCAAGACCGGTGCCGTGAAATGGACGGCGACGCGCGTCGATCTGGTGTTCGGCTCAAACTCGATCCTGCGGGCCTACGCCGAGGTTTATGCACAGGACGACGCCAAGGAGAAGTTCGTCAATGACTTCGTCGCCGCATGGACGAAGGTGATGAACGCTGATCGTTTCGATGTGAAGTAATGTTGTCAGGCGGGCGGCGTGGCATGCGACGCCGTCCCCATGTTGGCGGCGGTACGGCTTTGCCGTCCCGCCAGAGCCGACTTTTTTCAGGCGCTCTGGTAAGGAACACCGACGGCGATTTGCAGTTCGCGTAGGGCTTCGACCGTGGCGTCGCGCGCGGCGAGCAGTTCGGGAATCAGGGCGCGGGCTTCTGCGCTGCGCCCGCTGCGCCAATGCGTGTCTATCCGGGTGGCAATTTCATGCACGCGGGCGTGCGGCATCGCGATGCGGGCATAGGCCGGCTTCGTGGCGTAGCGCTGTTTGCCATGGCTGTTGTACCAGATCCCGAAACGGCAATGCTGCACGTCGGCGAGACGATGGTGCGGTACCGGTTGGCCATCATTGATTGCCTGGACGAGTTGCGCGACCCAGTTGCGATGCTCGATTTCTGCGATGAGAATCGGGTAGTCGGTATCGTCCCAGTTGAGATGGCTGATGGCTTGCCAGGTCGTTTCGGGGCGCCAGTGCTTAACCCAGTCGGCAATGCGTTCGGCCGGCATCGGCTTGGCGATGCCATAACCCTGTGCCTGGTCGCAATTCAGCTGCATCAGCAGCCGCCCGTGTTCGGCGGTTTCGACGCCCTCGGCGATGATCTCGCGCTGGAACGCCCGGGCCAGTCCGATGACGCCTTGCACGATGACCAGGTTGTTGAAATCGCTGAGTATTTCGCGCACAAAGCTCTGGTCGATCTTGATCGTTTCGGCGGGCAGGCGCTTCAGGTAGGTGAGGGAAGAGTATCCGGTGCCGAAGTCGTCCAGCGAGAATTGCACGCCCATCGCGCGGCATTCGTCGATGACGCGCGCGGTCTTGACGACATCTTCGAGTGCAGCGGTTTCCAGTACCTCCAATTCAAGCTGGCCGGCCACGACCGGATGGAGGAAGAGTGCAACCTTGAGTTTCTCGACGAACTCGGGCGCCTGCAACTGCTTGCCGGCGACGTTGACGCTCACCGGCAGGACGAGGCCGCCGGCGTGCCAGACTTCCATCTGCGACAGTGCCGTTTCGATGACCCAGTCGCCGACCAGCTTGATCAGGTCGTCGTCTTCGATCAGAGGCAGGAATTCGGCGGGCGGCACGATGCCGCGCTCGGGATGGTTCCAGCGGATCAGTGCTTCTGCGCCGACCACCCGGCCTTGCCGCATGTTCACCTTGGGCTGGTAATAGAGCAGGAATTCGCGGTCTTCCAGCGCCTGGCGGATGCGTGCCACGCGATCGTGCCGGCTGCGCGCGTGACGATCCAGTTCCGCATCGAAAATGTGGTGGCGGTTCTTGCCGGCCTGCTTCGCCTGGTACATGGCCTGGTCGGCATGGCGCATCAGCGTATCCGGGTCGCCAACGTCGTCGGGGAACAGGGTGACGCCGATACTCGCCGAAAGCACGACCGGCTCGGGCAGGAAGGTGAGCGGCTGGGCGATCTGGTTGAGCAGGCGTTGCAAGGCATCCTCGCATTCCTCCATATTGGTCAGCCCCAGCAGCAACAGCACGAATTCGTCGCCGCCCAGCCGCGCGACCGTATCACCGCCGCGCAGCGCATCCTTGAGCCGGTTGGCGATCTCGATGAGCACCTTGTCGCCGGCTTCATGGCCCCAGGTGTCATTCACCGGCTTGAAGCCATCCAGATCGAGATAGCAGATGGCCATCAGCGTCTGCGAGCGACGCGTCTGGGCGATGGCCTGCACCACGCGGTCGGCCAGCAGCGTCCGGTTGGGCAACTCGGTGAGCGCATCGTAATAGGCCATCTGCGTCAGCTGCTTTTCCTGATCCTTGATGCGCCGGATGTCGGCGAATACCGCGACATAGTTGGTCAACTGGCCGCTGGCGTCATGTACCGCCGAGATCGACAGCAGTTCGGGATACACCTCGCCATACTTGTTGCGGTTCCAGATCTCGCCGCGCCAGTTGCCGGTTTCCTTGATGCTGCGCCACATTGCGGCGTAGAACTCGGGATCATGGCGGCCGGACTTGAGCACACGCGGGTTGTGGCCGATCGCTTCGCTGCGCTCGAAGCCGGTAATGCGGGTGAAGGCCGGGTTGACGTCGAGGATGATGCCCTTTGCGTCAGTCAGGGTGATGCCATCGTGTGCGCTATTGAAGGCGGTGGCATGCAGCTTGAGCTGCTTTTCCGCCGCCAGCTGGGCCGTATAGCGGTCACTGATTTCGCGGTTGGCGACTTCGAGCGAATACCGGGCGCGGTTGAGGCCGAAATATGTCCAGGCCAGGTAAGCGACCAGCAGCAAGGCCAGCGCATACAGCGCCATGCGGTAGCGGGATGCTTCGGCCAGGGCACGCGCATGCCCCGCCGCATAATCGCGGTTGAGCGTTTCAAGAAGGCTGTTGCTGTGCAGGTTGAAAATGTCCTGTATCAGTTGATCGAGGGCATACAGGCGCTCGGTGATGACATCGCCGTGCAGCAGCAGGTTGTCGATTTTCTCGCGCTGTGCGGCATCCAGCTGCAGGGTGGCAAGTTTCTCGCGCGCTGAAACGATCTCGGCGCGGCCGTCATCGCCGGGCGCACGCGCGAAGGCCAGAACGGCACGAGAATAGCGGCCGACGAAATTGCGACTGGTGAGGGCGTAGTTTGCGCTGGTATCGAGAAATGCCGCGGCGGCCACCGGAAAATAGGCCAGCGAATTGCGCAGCACGGCGTTGTTGCGCTTGAAGTTGTCGATCAGTTCGGCTTTGCGGTTCAGGGTCGTCTGCAAGGCCTGCGCGGCATGCAGCACTGTGGCCCGGTCGGCGGCGGCCAGGAAGGCCGGGGTGGTCAGGCTGGTGGTACTGGTGGCGAGCGCGCGCTTTGTGTAGTCGGTCAGGGCGTCATAGTTGCGGGTGAGTTCCAGCCGGTTGGCAAGCAACTCGCCATCAATGGTGGCATCGAGTTCGCGCAGGTCGCGCAGGTGCTGGGTGTAGGTGAAATGCTGCTCGGGGGCGACGCTTTCGGCGCGCAGGTAAAACCAGGTCAGGGTGGCGAGCAGCAGGGCCAATACCAGACCGTTGCCGAGCTGCCAGCGCCGGGGTAAATGCGGGATGGCGGCCGGTGTCTGGCTCATTGCAGGGACTTTTCTTCCCACTCGCCAGTCAGTGCGCGCAGGAAGGCGGTGAGCGCCACGACATCAGGACCCGACAAATCGCGGCCGAGCTGGTAGCGGCCCATGATGATGACCGCCTCTTCGAGCGAAGCGGCTGAACCGTCATGGAAATAGGGGGCGGTCACGGCGACATTGCGCAGGCTGGGCACCTTGAAGACATGGCGATCTTCCTCGCGGCCGGTGACATTGAAGCGGCCCAGATCCGCCGGAATGTTTTTGGCTGCCGGGCGTTCCTTGAAAAAATTACCCATCACGCCGAAGCGCTGGTACATGTTGCCGCCGACCAGTGCGCCCTGATGGCAGCTGGCGCAGCCATAGTCGAGGAAACGCCGGTAACCGGTTTGCGCTACTGCGCTGAGAGCGGATTTGTCGCCGCGCAGAAAGCGGTCGAAGGGGCTGTTCGGCGTGAGCAGCGTACGTTCGTAAGTGGCAATGGCATCGACGATGGTCGCGCCCGTCATGCCCTGCGGGTAGAGTTGCCCGAAGGCTTCCCGGTAGCCTTCATCCTGCTGCAGCTTGGGGATGGCCTCCTCCCAGCTGGAGGCCATTTCGAGCGGATTGTGCACCGGTCCGGCGGCTTGTTCTTCCAGGCTGGCCGCGCGTCCGTCCCAGAATTGCACGAAATTCAGGGCGGCGTTGAAGACTGTCGGGGCATTCACGCTGCCCAGCTTGCCGCCCACGCCGATGGAAGATGGCTGGCGGTCGCCACCGCCCCGCGCAAAATCGTGACAACCTGCGCAGGCCAGGGAATTGTCGTGCGACAGCCGCTTGTCGAAAAACAGCCGCTTGCCCAGCGCAACTTTTTCAGCAGAAAGCGTCGGGACGGAGGGCAGGGGTAATAAGGCATCACGTCCGTGCTCCGGGGTGGCGTAGGTATTTTCGTGCCTGACAGGGGGAGCGGCCTCCGGTCTGCCTTCAAAAAACCACCAACCCATCGCCAGCATGGTAAAAAGTATCGAGAAAATAAGCGCGATACGCATTTTCATGTATCCGATTATAGGACTCATCGCCGTCCTGCCAGCACCGACTTTCTGTTCGATAGCCGTCTACTATCGAAGTTATGGAAATATACAATTAGAGTTATTCGCGTGACGCACTTAATATCCCCTCCAGCAAAGATTGATTCACATACACAACCCACCTAAGGAGAAGTTCCCATGTCCCTGATCAACACCACCGTCAAGCCCTTCAAGGCACAAGCCTACCAGAACGGCAAGTTCTTCGAAGTCACCGAAGCCGCCATCAAAGGCAAGTGGGCCGTCTTCTTCTTCTACCCGGCTGACTTCACCTTCGTCTGCCCGACCGAACTGGGCGACCTGGCGGATGTTTATCCCGAGTTCAAGAAGATCGGCGTCGAGTGCTATGGCGTGTCGACCGACACCCACTTTGTGCACAAGGCCTGGGCCGATGCGTCCGAGACCATCAGGAAGATCCAGTACCCGATGCTCGGCGACCCGACCGGCGCAATCACCCGCAACTTCGATGTGATGATCGAAGAAGAAGGCCTGGCGCTGCGCGGCACCTTCCTGGTCGATCCGGATGGCGTCATCAAGGTCTGCGAAATCCACGATCTCGGCATTGGCCGTGACGCCCTCGAGTTGCTGCGCAAGGTCAAGGCCGCCCAGTATGTCGCCAGCCATCCGGGCGAAGTTTGCCCCGCCAAGTGGAAAGAAGGCGATGCGACCCTCAAGCCTTCACTCGACCTGGTCGGCAAGATCTGATAGCCATACCCCAGCCCTAAGGGACAGGGCGCCCGGCATCATCGGCGGGCGCCCTTTCTTGAGTTGTATCGATAGTCATATTTGATTGATAAGGAATTAGCGATGCTTGACGACAATACAAAAGCCCAGGTACGTGCCTATCTTGAGAAACTCGTGCGCCCGATCGAACTGGTGGCCACGCTGGACGATGGCAAGAGCGCGCAGGAAATGCGCGGCCTGCTCGAAGATCTCGGCGGCTTGTCGGACAAGATCGCCGTACGTTACGACGGCAGCGATGCCCGTCATCCCTCCTTCAGCGTCGGTGCGGCGGGGGAAGCGCCACGCATCCGTTTCGCCGGCATCCCGATGGGCCACGAATTCACCTCGCTGATCCTCGCGCTGCTGCAAAGCGGCGGCTACCCGCCCAAGGTGGAGCCGGAAATCATTGCGCGCATCAAGGGACTTTCCGGAAAATTTGCCTTCGAAACTTATGTTTCGCTGGATTGCCACAACTGCCCGGACGTGATCCAGGCGCTCAACCTGATGGCAGTCGTCAACCCGAACATCAGCAATACGATGATCGACGGCTCGCTGTTCCGCGCCGAAGTCGAGGCGAAGAACGTGCTGGCCGTACCGATGGTCTTCCTCAACGGCGAACATTTCGGCCAGGGCCGTACCAGCCTCGAGGAAATCCTCGCCAAGGTCGATAGCGGCGCCAGTGCGAACATGGCGGCCAAGCTCGACGCCAGGGAAGCCTTCGACGTACTCGTCGTCGGCGGCGGACCGGCCGGATCGGCGGCAGCCATTTATGCGGCACGCAAGGGCATCCGTACCGGCGTGGTGGCCGAGCGTTTTGGCGGCCAGGTACTCGACACGTTGGCGATCGAAAACTTCATTTCGGTGCAACGCACCGAAGGTCCGCAACTCGCGCATGCGCTGGA
>JFJP01039670.1_pt1 | contig 12940 bp, 1 predicted proteins | sample 431651 | NCBI WGS metagenome assembly JFJP01 (sample SAMN02602958, study PRJNA72255) | Microbial mat metagenome, whole genome shotgun sequencing project. | biome: fresh water; feature: sink hole; material: water; isolation source: purple microbial (photo- and chemosynthetic) mats found in... | reverse complement strand
GTGCTCCTACGGGCTATGGCAGAGGTCAAACGGATGTGCCGAGTTACTGCCCGTGCCACCACCGCTTTTGTGGGGTCTTTGCTGCAATCTCAAATCTAAAATCTGCAATTCTTCAGCGTATTCCTTATACCTTTTCTCTTTTTATCTTACCCCTTTTTCCTTCTGGCACATATTTTGCTATGTAAGTGAAAAATTAAAGTTTTATTTGAAAATGACGATGGAGAGTTATTAGATAGACACGGAGTAAGTCTTGCTATGACAATGTTAAAATGGGGTTCGGACAAGAAACCGTCAGGTTTCGACCGTAGGGCTTGTGCCCGCACGGGTATTTTCATTCCACTTCAGCGCGTGCGTGTGGCGCCTGCGTTCATGCTGCTTCTGGCTCTAGGCTGGTCGAGCACACCTTCGCTGCGTGCTAACCCGACTGGAGAACAGGTGGTGGTCGGCGGCGTTTCATTCGAGCGCAACGGCTTGAGCCTCAACATCAACCAAGGCACTGACCGCGCCATCATCAACTGGCAGGATTTTTCGATTCAACAGGGCGAGTTGACCCGTTTTTTTCAGCCGGGCGCAAATTCTGCCGTGCTCAACCGCGTCATTAGCGGCAATCCGTCCAACCTCTTGGGCACGCTGCAAGCCAACGGCCAAGTCTTCCTCATCAACCCGAACGGCGTTTTGGTTGGCCCATCGGGTGTTGTTAATGCTGCTGGGTTCACGGCTTCAACGCTGGATGTTGCCGATGCTGCTTTCATGGGCGGCGGCGATTTCATTTTTTCGGGTAATTCAACCGCTGGCGTTCAGAACATGGGTAGCATTACAGCCACGGGCGGCAATGTTTTCCTCATAGCCAACCAAGTTGAAAACTCTGGGACGATCAAAGCCGCCCAAGGAACAGTCGGCATGGCGGCAGGTAGCGAAGTTTTGCTCAAACAATCTGGCGGTGGACAGAATCTTTTTGTGAAAGGTGCTACGGGCAACGCATCGGGAACAGGTGTCAGCAACAAAGGGCTTATCGAAGCAGCATCGGCAGAACTCAACGCCGCGCAAGGCAATGTTTATGCACTCGCCATCAAAAACGAGGGAACGGTTCGTGCCACGGGGCTGGTCAGCCAAGGCGGGCGTATCCTGCTCACAGCCGATAGCGGCAAGGTGGAAAACAGTGGCACACTTTCAGCCATTGGAACGGGAGGCCGAGGCGGCGAGATTATTGTTTCAGCGCAAGCACAGCCAGATGTGGCGTTGCCGAGGCTGGGTCTTCGTAGCGCGGCTCAGGTGAAAAATACGGGAACGATACAGGCTGATGGCACAACGGCGGTCGGCGGTCTTATTTCTATTCAAGCTGGTGGCATAGACCACAGCGGTTCTGCGAGTGCCAACGGCGCGGCGGGCGGCGAAATCTATTTGCATAGCGGGGCGGGCGGCACGACGCTAGTCTCTGGCGGTGTCTCCGCCACGGGCACGCAGACGGGTGGCGGACATATCCAAGTCACAGGCGAGAGGGTCGGTCTTCTCGATGGAGCCAACCTCAATGCCGATGGGGCGACAGGGGGCGGCACGGTGCTGGTGGGCGGCGATTACCAAGGGAAAAATCCCGAAGTTTATAACGCCAAACGGACTTTTGTGGCATCCAACGCCCGCATCTCGGTCAACGCCTTGAAAGAAGGCAACGGCGGCAAAGCGGTGGTATGGTCTGACGAGACAACGGTTTTCAAGGGTAAAATCGAGGGCAAAGGGGCTGGGGCGGCTGGCAACGGCGGTTTTGCAGAAGTTTCTGGCAAACAAAACCTCGCCTATATCGGTATCGCCGATCTGCGACACGCTGGGACGGGGAAGACGGGAACCCTTTTGCTCGATCCAGATGTGATCAATATTGATGCGGGTGGTGGCGGGGCGGACAACGCGGCATTGAACGATAACGAAGTGCTGTATGGCGATGGCGGTGGGGCGACTTATGCCATCACTCCACTCAAAATAGTCACCCAGCTTGATACGGCTGCGGTCACCCTCCAAGCGGGGACGACGATCAATGTTTTATCTCCCATAGACGCCAGTGGCAACGCGGGGAATTTTGGTCTGACCATGGAAGCCACGACAGTCAACTTCGCTGCGCTCGCCGACATCACCTTGCGGGGCGGCTTGACGATTAACGGCAATGTGGTCATAGCCGAGAACGCTGACATCACGCTTGCAACCACGGCTGGTGGACAAAACGGGGCGATCAGTATTTCCGCAGGCAGTATTTTGGGCACGGCGGGTGGCGGGGATGAAACGCTAACGCTCAATGCTGGCTCGGGCATCATCACGCTTGGCACGGTCGGCAATGGTGTTGCTACGGGGCTGAGTGCTCTCACGATTACCAACTCGGGTGCCTTGTCGGTCGGTGCTGTTAATTTGACTGGTGCATTGACTCAAACCAACGCCGCCACGGGAGCCACTTCATTCAATGGAACGGTGGCTTTGGGGAGTGCCAGTCTCAAGGGCACCACTTACGCTTTTTCTGATACCACCAATGTGACTGGTAACTTGTCCATCCAGCATTCTGGCACGGCGACGATGCTGGCGAGTAAAACGCTGACGGTGGGCGGGACGCTCGCCTTAACTGGCGTGGGTAGCTTTGGAGAATCGGGCAACGCGATCAATACTTCCACGGCGACCATGACATTCAATGATGCCGCCAAGAATGTTTATGTGAGCAATACGGGAGCGTTGGATATTTCTGGGACGGCGAATGCGGTGAATGCAACCACCACTGGAGCCATCACCCAAACGGGGGGTGCTTTGGCGACAGGAGCGACCACGCTCAACGCGGGGGCGAACGCTATCACGCTGGCAGATGCCGCGAATGTGATGGGAGCGTTGACGATCACTGGAGGAATCGTCCAGATCACGGAAGCAGATGCGATCACGCAGGCGGCGGCATGGGCGACGGGAGCCACCACGCTCGATGCTGCTGCAAACGCGATTACTCTGTCGAGTGCCGGGAATGTGATGGGGGCACTGACGGTGACGGGTGGCGTGGTGCAGATTACCGAAAATGATGCGATCACGCAAGCGGCGGCATGGGCGACGGGAGCCACTACGCTGAATGCGGGCGCGAACGCGATCACTTTGACTGCGGCCAATGTGATGGGGGCACTGACGGTGACTGGCGGAACGGTTCAGATCACTGAAAACGACCATATCACTCAAGGATCGGCATGGAGCACAGGAGCCACCACGCTGAGTGTAGGTGCTAATAACATCACGCTGGCCGATGCCAGCAATAGCTTTGGTGATTTGACTGTCACGGGTGCTGTGGTTTCGATTCGTGAGAACGGAGCGATCACGCAGGGCGGAGACTGGACGACTGGGGCGACGACGATCAATGCGGGAGCCAATGCCGTCACTTTGACGAATGCGGGTAATGTGATGGGTGATTTAGTGGTGACTGGTTCTACAGTCTCCATCACTGAAAATGGAGCCATTACCGACGGGGGAGCCTGGAGTGTGACGGGCATAACGACACTCAATGCGGGAGCTAATGCCATCACGCTGGATGTAGCTGGTAGCACCACTGGAGAACTGAGGATGACTGGCAGTAATGCTACGATCACTCGAACTGCCGCAGTATTGCTGGACACCTCTAGTCTGACAGGCAACCTCAACATCACGACCAGCGGCGGTGATTTAACGCAGGCGGGGGGTAGTAGCGTAGTGGCGGCTGGCACGACGACTTTGGATATAGGCGGGGGCAACAACATAGTGCTGGGGGAGTCTGGCAATAATTTCGGCACGGTAACAATCACGAGCGGCAATGATGTGACTTTGAGAGATACGAACGCGCTCGTTCTAGGGGGTGCTTCGACTGTCAGCGGTTTCTTGAATGTCACGACTAGTGGAGGCATTACCGACTCTGGAGCATTGACCGTGACGGGTGTGACGACCTTGGCGGCTGGTGCTGTCAACAATATCGTTTTGGATGACCTTCATGATTTTAGCACGGTAGTCATTACGAGCGGTAATGATGTCACTCTCAACGATACGAATGCCATCATCCTCGGAGCCAGCACAGTGAGTGGTGCCTTGAGCGTGACGGCGGTTGGCGATATCACTCAGAGCAACGCACAGAGCAACGCAGTTACCGCGACTTCAGCCACTTTGAGCGGTGCCAAAGTCAATTTGGGCACGAGCACGAATAACATCGGCACACTTACTTCGCTGACCCGCACGGGGGCATTCGCTCTGGACAATGGCAGTAACAGCCTGATTATAGGGGGAGCCATTTCCAACGATTCGACCACGAATATCACGGCGGGAGCCTTGACGCAGGGTGGGAATGTTATCAATGGCACCACGGTAACGCTCAATGTTGCTTCGCTGGCGATGGACGCGAATATCGGCAACACGGGCACGACGACCGCAGTGACCATCACCAATAGCGGCGCGTTGACTCGCACGGCGGGAACGATCAATACAACGGGTGCAGGCACGATCAACCTGCTCGGGGCGGGCAATGTGGGCACGGGTGTCGCGCGGGTGCAGACTTCTACGGGCACGCTCGATTTTGATAAAACGGGAGGCACGGCTTACCTAAATGAAGCGGACGGTATTGTTTTGAAAGGGACTTCGACGGCCACGCTCAACTTGACTTCGGGAGCCGTGACGCAGGGCGTGGCGGCTGGTGAGCAATTGGAGGTGAGTTCGTTGACCCTTGATGCGGGAGTCAATGTGGTGGTGCTCAATAACACGAGCAACAACATCACCGCAATCCAGTCCATCAATGCTGGGCCTGTTTTGCAAATTGTGACTGCGGGAAATGCGTTGACTATTGCTAACAGCTTGACGGCGACGGGCTCGGTGACGATCAATACGACGGGGGAGACGCTCAACCAATCTGGCGGCACCATCTCTGGCACGAATATCACGGTCACTTCAGGGGCTTTTACTGCGAATAACTTGACCGCTACCAACACGCTTACTCTCAATTCCGATGGGGTGACGCAGAACGGAGGATCCACGATCAGTGCCACCAGCTTGAAATTGACGGGGACAGGCACTTACACCATCACCAACACCACAAACGATGTCAATACGATCGCGGCGAATGTGACGGGGGCACTTTCCTTCTATGACACGGATGATTTGATCGTGGGCACGGTGGGCGGCACCAATGGGATTCAGACGGGCGGCAACGCTCTGCTGATGAGCACGGACGATGGTCTGGACATCATTCAGGCGATCAATACGGGAGCGGGCACTATCGCCCTGAATGTGAACGCCGACGGGGCGGGGGCAGGTCATTTTTCACAGGGAGCGACGGGCACGATCACGACGACTAACGCCACAGGATCAGCTCTGGCGATCAATGTCAACACGGCGAGCGGCAGTGGCACGGGCAATCTCGCAATCAGCGCCAACATCGGCACGGGTGCTGGTGGCACGATGGCACTCAAATCTTGGGACGGCAATATCACTCAGTTGGCGGGGACGGCTTTGACCACAACTACGGGCACGGTCACGCTGACTACTACGGGAAGCGGTGCGGTCGGTTCTCTGGCTAATAACATCTTGACCACTTCGGACACCGTGACGACCAGCACGGGCACAGGGGCGGCTTATGTTACGGAAAGCAACGGGGCGAACTTCAACGCAACCTCGACGAGCGGCGCGGTAAATTTTGTCAGCACCACAGGCAATATCACCTTGGGCACCACGGGCATTTCTACGACCGGAGATGTTTCATTGGCGACGGGCAGTGGCGATATCGTCGGCGACGGCACGGTGGCTGGAAATAACATCACCCTGAGTGCCACAGGCGGCGGCATCGGTATAGGCACGGCGGTGAAAGTGACTCCCGCAGGCACACTTTCCTTGACCACGACTGGCGTGGCGGCGGCAGGCAATATTACGGTCATCTCGACGGGGGCACTCAATACGACTTTCCCCAGTATCAGCACGGCGGGCACAGCTCAGACCATCAGCCTGACAGCCGCCACGGGCGATTTGACCATAGGCGGTAACTTGGGTGATGGAACCGATAGTTATGTGTTGGCATCCACGGCTGGCAGCCTATCGAGGAGCGGCGCATATACGGTGACTGCACCGAATTTGACTTTGAGTGCCAACGGCAACATTGGCAGTTCGGGAACACGGATTCTCACGGATGTGGCCAACCTCACCGTCACGACGACCAACAGCGGCAATGCTTATGTGACCGAGGCGAATGCCTTGAATCTTGCCACGGCGACCACGGCTGGAAGTTTGGACATATCTAACACGGGGGCTCTTGTTTTGGGTTCATCGAATACCGTGACGGTTGGCGTTAATCTGACGGTGAACAGCACCGGCGGGGCGATTTCACAGTCGAACGCACTGCTCGTCACTGGGATAACTGATGTGACGGCGGGGGCGAATACGATTGATTTGACCACGAATGGCGCGGCTAACAATTTCCAAGCTGCTGTTAAACTCTCCAATATTGGCGGAGGTAATGTGACGGTTCGCGACACCAATGCGATTGATCTTGGCACTTGCTCGATCGGGAACGATCTTGCCGTGACGGCGGGGGGAGTGATTGGGAATAGTGCTGGGGTGATCACGGTTGCGGGCGCGAGTGCTTTCGACAACAGCGCGGGCACCAACGATTCGATAATCCTCGACCAAGACAATAAATTCACTGGCAATGTCACATTCACGACCGATGCGGGTAGCACGGTGACGGTGAAAGACACGACGGGTGCCTTTCAGATTCAGGCGAACTTGAGCGTGGCGCAGTTGAATGTGACCACGACGGCTGGAGCCATCACGCAAGCGGGCGGCGGCGCATTGGTTGTTTCTACCACGAGCAGCTTTAATGCTGGTGCTAACGCCATCACGCTGACGGATGCAAATAACGATTTTGGGGTCGTGAATCTGACGACGACGGGAGCGAGTGATGCACAGGTGCGTGATGCTGGGGCGATTGACCTTGGCACATGCTCCATCGGTCAGAACCTCAGCGTTGTTGCCGCTGACGCGATTTCTGATAGCGGTCCCATAACTGTGTCGGGAACGAGCGGATTCAACAACAGCGCGGGCAACAACGATTCGATAATCCTCGACCAGAACAACCAGTTTACTGGAGATGTCACTTTCACGACGGATGCAGGTAGCACCGTGACGGTGAAAGACACGACGGGCGGTTTCCAAATTCAGGCGAACTTGAGCGTGGCGCAGTTGGGTGTGACCACGACGGCTGGAGCCATCACGCAAGCGGGCGGCGGCGCATTGGTTGTTTCTACCACGAGCAGCTTTAATGCTGGCGCTAACGCCATCACGCTGACGGATGCCAACAACGATTTCCAAAATGCAGTGACGCTGGCGAACACGGGGGCGAATGTGGTTCAAGTGACGGACGCGAACGCTCTGACGATCGCCACGGCGAGTGTTGGCAATAATTTGATTTTGATCAACACGGGTGCGCTGGTGCTGGGTAGCGCAGGGACGGTGACGGTGGGTAACGATTTGAGTGCGACGAGCAACGGGGGAGATATTTCGCAAAATAATGTTTTAAGCGTCACGGGGGCGGCGACTTTCAATGCTGGGGCTGGCAACGATATTACCCTCGACACTTCGGTCAACCTTTTTTCTACCGTCAGCATCACAAACGGTAAGGATGTTAAAATTAAGGATGGAAACGGTCTGAGCATCGGGACAGCCACCGTGGCAAACGATCTCACGGTGACAAGCGGGGTGACGACTGCAGGGGTGCTCGTTTTTGGGAGCACGGGTGCCGTGACGGTGGGTCACGACTTGAGTGTGAGCAGCAACGGCGGGGCGATCTCGCAGACAAACCAACTGCTAATTACTGGGGCGAGCGGCTTCAACGCTGGAGCCAACACGATCACGCTGGAGCATGCCAACAACAACTTTACTGGCGCGGTCTCCCTGAGCAATACCGGGGCGAACGATGTTTCTGTCCGCGACACAAATGCGATTGAGTTAGGAACTGCGAATGTAGGTAGAAACCTTGCGGTGCAAGCGGGTGGTGAAGTGACGCAATCGGGTGACCTGACGGTTCCAGGGACGCTCACCGTGACGACAACTCACGCTGCGGGCGATGTGGTGATCAACAACACGGGTGCCGCCGAGACGAAGCTGGGTGACTCCATTGTTCAAGGAGATTACACGCTGACGGCTACGGGCGACACCGTGACGCAGTTCGCAGGTGCACTCAAGGTCAAGGGGGCTTTTGGGGCGACTGCTGGGAGCGTTGACACCAGCAATAACAACAATGTGTGGGAGGGGGGGTGGTCCACAACTGGCGGCGATGAGCTGATCCAACAGGTCGGAGTTGTCAACTTGGGCAACAGGGTTGTCGCCGGGAATCTGACCGTCAAGAGCGTGGCGAGCGGCGATACATTTGCTGGGGCTGAAGTCAATGGCAACGCCATCACGCTCAACCGGGCAGGCAACAACATTGCGGGAGCCATTTCGGTCAATACGGCTAATCCTGGCGGCATTACTCCCGCTGGTGCGGCTGTGGCGACGGGCATCACGCAGACGGGGGGCACTACGATCACGGTGGGCGGCACGGCGACGATGACTGTGAATGCTTCGTCCGCTGGGCAGGGCGACATCACTCTCGTGGGCGCAGGGAATAACAATTTTGCAACGATCAAGTTGAATAACAGCAATGCGACTAACGCGACGGTGACGGACACCAACGGGATTATTTTTGGAACCAGCTCGCTCGGTAGCGGGACGCTGACTATCACCGCTGGGGCGGGCGGCGGGGCGGGCGGAATCACGCAGAGCGGCGGGACGACGATCACGCAAGAGGCGAATGCGGGCGTGGCGTCGTTCAATGCTGGGGCGGGTCTCATCACGCTGACCGAAGCCAACGACTTTACTGGGGCGGTGAGATTGAGCAACACGGGTAACAACCATGTTCAGGTCACGGACACCAATGCGATTGATTTTGGTGCATCAAGCATCGGTGCTGGTGGCACTGGTAATCTTGTTGTTATAGCGGGTGCTTCTATCACGCAAAGTGGTGGCGCGTTGACGGTGACGGGGACTTCATCTTTCACAAACACGGCAGGCAACAATGATGCGATCACGCTTTCACAAAACAACTCGTTCACAGGGGATGTTTCGTTCAGCACTGATTCGGGAAGCTCGGTTTCCGTGAAAGATACAGCGGGCGGATTTGTGATTCAGAACCCGCTGACAGTGGCGCAGTTGACCGTGACGACCACGGCGGGAAATATTACGCAAGCGGCGGGTGGCATCATCGTGACGGGAGCTAGCAGTTTCAACGCTGGTGGCAATGCGATCACGCTGGAAGACGCGGCTAATAATTTCCAAGGTGCCGTCACGGTGGACAATACTGGGGGTAACGGTGTGGTCAGTTTCATGGATGCAGGGGATCTGCCATTTGCGGCTGTGACCGTGCCAGGCGAACTCCAGTTGAAGAACACGACGGGGACGGTGGCTTTCCAAGGAAATGCCAACATCGGAACACTCACGACATACAACCAGCCCTACGATGTGAGCTTCACGGGCGCGACGACGGCGGTCACCGCAGGCACCAACTTCTCGAACACGGGGACGGTGACGCTGGGTAATGGCGGGGATGTGTTGACCTTTACGGGTGGGCTAGATACGACAGGTGGCCCGAGCGGGACGACCATCAACGGGACGGTGCGGACAAATAATGCCCAGATTGATCTAGGTGCGGTGACGCTGGCAGGGGCTTCGACGGTGGACAGTGCCAACAACACGGCATTGAACGCTGGGGCGGCGATCAACATCGCATCTGTTGCTGGTGCAGGATTTGATCTGACGCTGATTTCACACAACGCGGTGACAACGGTGTCTGGGAATGCGACGGGGCTCGGGAATTTGACCCTGCAAGACAATGTGGCAGATTCGACGGGAGCGATGATATTCAATGGGAACTTGGGTGCGGCGACGCTGACCACGGTGGGTCGCGGCTACAATGTGGCGTTGAACGGCGCGGCGACGACGATCACCAACGACACGAATTTCCTGAACACAGGGACAGTGACTTTGGGCGATGGCGGTGACACGCTGACATTCACAGGCGGGCTGGCAACGACCGGGAACGCAAGCAATCCTAGCGGGACGACAGTGAACGGGACGGTGAGGACGGGCGGGCAGCAGGTTGATTTTGCCGCCGTGACTTTGGCGGGGAACTCTACGCTGGACACCACGAACAACGGCGGGTCTGTTGCTGGGGCGGCGATGAATGTCGGAGCTATCACTGGCGCGGGCTTCACCTTGGGAGTGCATAGCGGCACAGGCGGGGCGATAGCGATTGCTTCGGGGGACAACATTGCCACGCTGACAGTGACCAACTCGAACGGATTGAATGTGGCAGGGAACTACGGTCAGGGAACGGCGGGAGCCGTGGTGCTTACGGACACGGAAAACGGGCAGACGGTGGCTTTCCAAGGCAGCACGGCGATCACAACACTCACTACGGCCAACCAAGGCTACAATGTGAGTTTCACGGGCGCAAGCAACACGATAACTGGTGCTGCCACATTCAGCAACACAGGGACAGTGACCTTGGGGGATGGGGCGGGGGACAGCACGACATTTACCAACGGCGTGACGGCGACTGCGCCTAGCGGGATTAGTGTTGCAGGGACAGTTGCAGCGACTGCCGGAGCGAGCGTGATCACCTTGGGCGACGCGAACACGGGCGTGACTGTTACGGCGACTTCTACGGTAGGCGGGGCGGCGACTGGGCAGATCACGCTTGGTGCGGCGATAATCAATAACGGAGCGACTTTGACTGTGGGCACAGGGATATCTAATGTGGTGAGCCTCTCGTCCGTGAGTGGAGAGGCGGGTGGAGCGGTCTCTAACCTGACCATTAACACCACTGGCGCGGCGACTGTGAGCGGAGCGGTTGGGACGGATATAGGAACTGTGACAGTGACAAACTCGGGCGGGACAACATTTCAGAGTTCATTCGCTGCTACCACGACCACGCTGACCAATACGACTGGGACAATAGCGTTCCAAGGCAATACGACGACCATCACCACGCTCAATACTGCGGGCAATGGCTACAATGTGAGCTTTACGGGTGGCACAACGGCAGTGACCAACGACACCAATTTCCTGAATACGGGGACAGTGACCTTGGGCAATGGCGGGGACACGCTGACCTTTGCGGGCGGGCTTGATACGACAGGTGGCCCGAGCGGGACGACCATCAACGGCACGGTGCGTAGCAACAACGCGCAGATAGATTTGGGAGCTGTGACGCTGGCTGGTGCTTCGACGGTGGACAGTGCAAACAACACTGCGTTGAACGCAGGGGCGGCCATTAACATAGCATCGGTGGTCGGTGCTGGGAACGACTTGGCACTGATCTCGCATAATGCGGCAACAACGGTGACTGGTAATGCAACAGGGCTCGGGACGCTGACTTTGCAAGATGATGTGGCGGCCTCGACTGGGGCGATGACTTTCAATGGGGATTTGGGCGCGGCAACGCTGACGACTGTTGGGCAAGCCTACAATGTGGCGTTGAACGGCGCGACAACGACTATCACCAACGACACCAATTTCCTGAATACTGGCACAGTGGCACTGGGCGATGGCGGGGATGCGTTGACCTTTACTGGTGGGCTGGCGACGGCTGGGAATGTCAGCAACCCGAGCGGCACGACAGTCAACGGCACGGTGCGGACAGCGGGTCAGCAGATAGACCTCGGGACAGTGACATTCGGTGGAGCCTATGCGATTGATTCCACCAATAACGGTGGTTCGGCGGCTGGAGCGGCCATCAATCTCGGACAGGTGACGAGCAATGCGAACACGGTAACTTTTGTCGCTGGTTCTGGGGATGTTACGGCGATCAATGCCGCCAATGATTTCGGCACAGTAGTGGTAACAAGTGCTAAGAACGCTGCTTTGGCCGATGCTAACGCTATTGATCTGGGTGCTTCAACCATGAGCGGCAATCTCGGTGTCATATCTGGTGGAGCAGTTACACAAAGCGGAGCGATTGCCGCAGCCCGCCTTAATATGACGGCTGGAGGAAATGTGACACTGACGGACGCGGGCAACCGGATCGCGGCACTGGGCGATGTCTCCCGTAGCGGTTCGTTCAGCCTCTACAGCGGCAACGGTCTTCAGGTGGAGGGCAAGCTGGATACAGGCGCGGGGGCGGCGACGAGTGATGTGTTGCTGATAGGTAACGGAGGCAACATAGTGTTCCAGTCTGGTTCGCATGTGACCGGGCAGACTATTACGGTGGCCTCTGACACGGCATTTATCAACGAAGCAGGGCCAGATGTTTTCGCTGCTGGCAAACGCTGGCTGGTCTATTCGCAGAATTCGTCTCTGGATGTGCTTGCGGAACTGGTGGGATCAAGCCAGTATGGCGCACCCTACGCCACACCTCCGACATTCACGGGCAACGGTTTCCTATATGGCACTGGCGGGTTCCAAGTTGAGAGTCTGATGCAGGTGTTCGATCTCGTGGAACTGAGCGATTTCAGGCAGTCGGAGTGGGAAAATAATATGATAGGAAATTACGAAACACTCGCGTTGCCATCTGAAATTTTCGCCCAGCCTGCTGCACAATATACTATGGCCAGCAATGAGTTGGCTATAAATGCATCGTTTCCATCCAACAGCTATGCGCTGGCAACCGAACAGGCGATTTTGAAAAATGCGATATTTGGGGAGCAGGGTGAAGTGCTCACGCTCCAAGGCGGCGAGCTGCGCGTAAACAGTCGCGACCTTTACGATGAAGAGAGGTTGAAGAGGAGAAGGTAGGGTTTTGGAAGAAGAGAAAAGGGGCAAGTGGCAAGGGACAAGCAGACGCGAGGCGGAAGAATTGCGGAAGGCAGAATGAAGAAGAGAAAAGAGAAAAAGGGGTAAGAGAAAAGGAAGAGGAAAAGATTTTTAGCCACAGATGAACACGGATGGACAC
>JFJP01039667.1_pt1 | contig 12943 bp, 20 predicted proteins | sample 431651 | NCBI WGS metagenome assembly JFJP01 (sample SAMN02602958, study PRJNA72255) | Microbial mat metagenome, whole genome shotgun sequencing project. | biome: fresh water; feature: sink hole; material: water; isolation source: purple microbial (photo- and chemosynthetic) mats found in... | reverse complement strand
TAATAATGAAACTATCTAACCAAATAAATAATAATAATTCCTTTCTACAAGTTTCACAAAATATCAGTGATCTATTCTTTGATCAAATTATTAGTCCCTTTAATGATCCTGTTTCATATCAAATTTCAAACCTTGTCTACAAAATCATTTATCTAAACATATATAAAAATAAAAATAAAAATAAAAATATCTCTAACCAAATCAAAAATCATGTCTGGCAACTCACTGGAACTCTTGTACGGGATCAATTCCATATTCTTACCAAATAATGGAAACTCTTATTTCCACCACTAATTCCATTATGGTAACATAAATATTTTAGAATATCTATAATCCTATCCCATAATCCATATCTTTTAAAAAAAGATTTACAATCAAAAAAATTTTCCCATATTATAACCACCAAAAAGGATGTTATCACTTTTCTCAGATTTTTCTAAAAAATTCAATCTCCCCAAAACTAACAAAATTTAAAGCAATATTAAAGTTATCCATTGTATCTGTAATCAAAGTATCTGAAATCAATGTAAATCAAAGTATCTGAAAGTAAAATGAATCAAAGTATCTGAAATCAATGTAAATCAAAGTATCTGAAATCAATGTAAATCAAAGTATCTGAAAGTAAAATGAATCTGGATTTTCATGGGCGGGATTTGACATATTGACAAATGTTAGTTTTCTATGGAATCCAGTGACCTGGAAAGCGCACATGGAACCTCAAATAACCCCTTAATGGTAAATGGCATATTGTTTACATAGGATACTGATTTAACTGTTATGGTATATGGTAAATGGCATATATTGATAAATGTCATATATTGATAAATGTCATATATATGGTTAAAATTGTGGTATATTGACAAATGTGAGGATACTGTATATTTGAGGGTTTTGTGTGGTTGGTGGAAATGGTTGGATTGGTGTGAATCTGATAAATGGCACAAAATAAATCTTTCATTAGATGAAGAAAGTCTTAGGATTCATGAAGTGCTTGTTGTATATTAATAGCATGGTGATTGTGTGAGTTTGGGAACCTTTGGAACAGGAGAATGGAAATGAGTGTATGTCTTTCTGAAACGGGAGTAAGACGATATAAGACGCAGACCATTGATGGTCATAAGGTACGAAGCGTTCAGAAGACCTATCAGTGTTCGTTTGATGGTTGGGTTGTGTTTGTAGATGGTGTTAAGTATTTCTCGAATTGGTTAACGAGAGATGAGGCAATAGCGGCTGTGCTTGAACGGTTGAAATAAATCTTTAAGGATCCTAAGACTTTCTTCGGATCCATGAAGTGCTTGTTGTATATTAATAGCATGGTATGTTAGTAAAAGAAAGATTTAGGATCTTGGTTTGGCGTGAAGTATATTATTAGGACATTAAACATTGGGATATATCAGATATGAAAGAATTACCGATAGAGAGAGTTAAGAATGGTTTTAAGTTGGAACAGTTGGTACGGAGTTCTGGATTTGCTGTATATAAGAAGACTAATGTAGATAAGAATCAGATAGAAGATGGCGATGATTCTGTAAGTTACGAGGTGTTTAAGATAAAGAGAACGAAGGCATATACATTGACAGCGAAGCCGAATAAGAATCAGGAAGGTGCTTTGAAGGTTTATAGTTATCCTGATGCTGAGGCGTTTCCGTTGGATGGAGATTTTGGGTTACTTGCTTGGGAGTATAATAAAGAGGAATCTGCTATAAAGAGATTTAATGAATTAAATCTTTTAAAGAAATAGTTAGGATATTGGTTTGGATACTTGTATATTAATATCATAGAAACAATGATTTTTGGAACCTTTAGGACTGGAGATAAAAATGGATGTCACGACGAAGACAAAGACAAAGATTGAAGTTCGCTGTACTGTGAATGAGATTACTGTTGCGAAGTTTGAAAACAGACCTGAACGTTATAATGAACGCGAAGCACTTATCTGTAGATTTGCAACGGCAGATGAGGTGGTTGATAATCATCATGCCGGAAAAAATTTCGATCCATATATTGACAGGATGGGATTTCGCTACAGTTATAATTTTAATACTATTGAAGAAGCTGTTGCGAAAGTTCGTGAAATACAGGCGAGTGGATTGGAAGTCTGGAGTGATATTAAGCTTAATATTCCAGCAAACTGTTTGGATATCGAGATTCATTTTGAAGAAGTTGAAACTATTACAAAAAGAAAAGTTACAATGTATTAGGATATTGGTTTGGATACTTGTATATTAATATCATAGAAACAATGATTTTTGGAACCTTTAGGATTGTAGATATCATGAGCGACGCGACATGTTGGACTGCGAAAAACAAAAAATAAAACGAGTCACGAAATAATGGTATCATCCATTCGTTCACCTATGGGAATGGTTTCACAACTGATTCGGACAAGTGGGTTTATGGACAATGCACTTCCACTTGTCCTTGAAGTGTGCTCGGATCAACAAAAAGATCAAGGAGATGAAATGATTATTCGAAAGTCCGATTTAACTGATTACGCTCAGGATATTGGTATATGGGATGCGTTGGTTCTTCTTGCTGGAATTGATGAACAGGATAACGACTTCATTGATATTGAAATCACTGGAGCAAAATCCGCGCCAACAAACGATTTCGTTTGGAAAAATAAATTTAAAATATGAAAGAAAGTATTAGGATCTTGGTTGGATTTAATGTATATTAATAGTATAAGAAAAATGAGAAGTTAAACAAATAAAATGGGAGCTTTAAAAATGGTTAGTTCAGTTTGTTTCGATTACGAAGATGAAGACGTTTCCGACATTGATTTCAACGTTGATTCTGATTCCGAAATTGCTGATATGTCTGAAGACGAAATGGAAGAACTCGCTAACGGTTCAGCGCTGAAGAAATCTGTCTCAACGAAAAAAGCGAATACTCCAAAGAAAGCTCCTGTTGTTGTTGAAGCAGTAAAGGTTCCTGTTGTAAAGGCAGTAAAGTCAGTCAAGGTGCCTGAAGTCAAAGCACCGAAGTCTGCCAAGGCGATTGTCGCCCAGGCGATTGTCGCCCAGGCGATTGTCGCCCAGGCTGCCAATCCTGTTAAGGTCAAACGGACTCGCATCGAGCCTGATGGATTCCGTGGACGTAAAGAAATCACTTTAAATGGTATGATCTTCAAGTCCAGATCCGACGCGGCGAAGTTCCTTGTAGGCGAAGGAAAACCTATGGCAGATGTTGCCGAGCTTTGTGGTATGACGTACTCGACAGTATACGCTGTCACAGTAGGTAAAGAAAAGATCAAAGCAAGACTTCTTAGAAAAAAAGAAGATGCCCTGATCCAGAAAAATCTGGCAACAATGAAAAGCTTTCTCAACGATTCCAAAGCAAAGACAGAAGCCAGATCTGAAGTCGAATCTGAGAAAAATGTTTCATCTGTTGAACTTACCATTGAACAGATCAAGGAAATTTTTCCTGCTGCCGAGAAGTCCAAGAAGGGAATTGTGACTGCTACTCTTCAGTAATCCTACTACTTTGAAAAAGGATCTTCAACCGGATCCTACCTCACTTCCGGTTGATTCCTTAATTTCCTACCATCCTACCAGATTTCACCATAGTTTATATCTTAAACCCAACTACCAGATATAAACTATGGCATTTCTATTTTTCTTATTGGATCTAAAGAAAGTCTTAGGATCCGTCTTTCCCTTAATGTATTTTATTATTAGTACATAGGGGTTAGGCCGAGGGAACGGGGCGCTCAGACTTTTTTACTTAATCTTGTTAAATGTATCGAAATTCAATTCAAATTTCGATACACTTATATTGTAATCTCATTGTAATAGTTTAACCAGATGAACATGGACGGACTCACCCAAGCTCACCCCAGGCAATCTAATCAATCAGACCTACTACTATGTATACTGTTTGATAGGATGCCACAGAACTCATCCTATGCGTTATCTAAATTTTTAAATAAATCTTTCATTAGATGAAGATTTAATTAGGATTTGATCAGGAATACTTGTATATTAATAGTATAAGAAAAATGAGTCATTCACCTTAGGACTGGAGCTTTTAAAATGACAACATACGTGAAAATCTTCCGGAAAAACTTTGTCGGTGGTGGCGATTACTTCTTCGGATCCGTCGAAGGTTCCGTATCAATTGGCGATGAAGTCAAGGCAATGATCAAGCGAGCAAAGTTCAAGTTCTTTCCGGACGGATCTGAGAAACATTACTACGCAACAGGAATCGTTACCGAAATAAAGGGAACCATCTAATGAAAACTTTTAAAGAACTGGATTTCATCGCCAATATGGATTTCGATAATGGCTTTTCAATACTTGTCGTTCAAGGCTAAATGACCTTTGGTGGATCTGAAGGTCTTTATGAAATGAATTGTAAAGATCCATCTGGAGATTTTTATTATGACTTTCCTTTCAATGGAGACGTTGAAGGGTTTTTAACTGAAGACCTTGTTTCTGATCTTATGATAAAAATTCAAACTCTTGAATGGGAGAATAAATTATGAAAAAGTATTTTGGTTTTCAATACATTGGTTTTAATCGTCAGTGTACTACTGGTCATCCTCATCCATCAACAGGAAGAATGTCCATTGCTGGAACCCCTGTTGAGTTCAGTACGAAGAAACTCCGCGATAACTGGGTTGATGCTAACATAGATCACAGAATCTCAATCACAATGAAAGATCTAAGACGTTTACATCTCGGTATGACGCTCAACAATTTCAACGAATATTTTGGATTTAAAGATCCGGATCTCAATTATTAAAAGAAAGTAAGAAAGTATTAGGATCTGGTCTGGTCTGGAATACTTGTATATTAATAGCATACCAAAACAAGGGAGTTTGAAAAATGGACTGGACTTTTTATGATCTGAAAAAAGGTCGCATTGTTGATGCGAACGGCGACGAAGTGGATTGGAACTGGCCAACATTCCAAAACGCTCTTTCCGCTGATGAATATCTCGAACAAAATAAAATCCAAGCAACAATCCGATAAAGGATTATATGAATACCAATCTTAAAAAGTATTATCAGATATCATTGGAGGAACTGAAGAACTGTCTCCAATCCGATAAAGGTTGGAATATAATTCTATCTCAGGGCACCCAAGAATATATATTCGAGTTTTCCTTCAAATCAATGAAAGGAATCGTAATAAGAGTCGCTTCCTCGATTACTAAGTCGGATTGCGCCAGAGCTTGTGGACAAGACGCAATCAGAGTCTACTCGTTCAATACCATTTCCAAAAAAGGGTTCGTTAAAGGGAAATCTGTTTACCGTATAGCTTCATGGGAAAAGAATCTAAAAAAAGCAGTCATGAACTGTTATAATGATTCTTTAGAACGCGGTAAAAAAGAAAATAGAATCAAGTGAAATATCTTTCCAGATCTAAAGAAAGTCTTTGGATCCGTCTTTCCCTTAATGTATTTTATTATTAGTTCTTAGGGGTTAGGCCGAGGGAACGGCGAGCACGTCCTTTTTTATTTAATCCGTGTTAAATGTATCGAAATGGGAATCTAATTTCGATACACTTATATTGTAATTCAGAATGAATAGTCATGTTATCTGGTCATGGACGGACTCACCCAAGCTCACCCAAGCTCACCCAAGCTCACCCAAGCTCACCCCAGGCAATCTAATCAATCAGACCTACTACTATATATCCTATCTGACAGGATAGCACCAAAGCAATCCTATGCGTTATCTAAATTTTTAAATAAATCTTTAATCAGATGAAGATTTAATTAGGATTTGATCTGGAATACTTGTATATTAATAGTATAAGAAAAATGAGTCAACCACCAACTGGGAGTTTAAAATGTCAAAATGGGCTCACGAAAAAGTTTTTGTTAATAAGTCGATTCCTCAGGAACAGCATTTGTATTGCGTTTGCTACGAAATTGGCTGTTATGGATACAAAGCAAAAAACGAAGTAGGATCTGAGTATATGTCAATGGCAGAAGCAAAGAAATTGGCTTCGACTATCAGAGGGGCTGAGATTCATCGCGCAGGATCATAGTAGTACTGTAATCAACAACCACCTGGGAGTTTAAAAAATGGCAAACAAACTTTTATTATCAGAAGCAGTCGAGGTCATTTTCGACTCGAACGATAAATTCCATCCGTTACATGGAAAAAAGATGTTCCAGATTCCGTTCACTGGTTATTACAACCAAATCGATATGCTAAACGCAATAGCAACCAGAGAAGACTGGTTGAACAAGAACGGGGCGAAGCTTGACGGCCAAATATTCCTTCACCTTGAAGGTGATGACTCTATAGAACTGATAGCCAACAAGCTTTAAAAAATATTAAACAAGGACTAAAGAAAGTCCTTGTTTATATTCTGCGCCAGTTGTATATTAATTGTATAAGAAAACGGCAGTTAACCTTGGACTGGAGATATAATGTTTAAATCATTCGTTAAAATTCGCTGTTCAGCTGAATTCACTGTCATGAACGAAGCCGGACAGGAAGTCAGTCTGTTCGGTGAAGATTTCATTGGCGAGATGACTTCTGATTCGGATCCTATCATAGGTCAGAATGTCGGTGTCTTTGTTTCCCATGAGGGACTAAAGGGTCGTATGCGTTGTGAATTTGGCGCAATCATGACAGGTGAAGTCATTGACGTTCTCTTCTCCGGAATCAAAACTTCCGTCGGTACTTCTCATAAAAATTAAATCTTTCCAGATCTAAAGAAAGTCTTAGGATCCGGACTCACCGTAATGTATTTTATTATTAGTACATAGGGGTTAGGCCGAGGGAACGGCGAGCACGCTCATTTTTACTTAATCATGTTAAATGTATCGAAACTCAATTCCAATACACTTTATTTCTTTCACCATTGTTCTTCTAAATAAGAGTCATGTTATCTGATCATAGACGGACTCACCCAAGCTCATCCATGGCACTCTATTCGATCTAACCTACTATAATGTATCCTATATGACAGGATGCCCCAGAACGCACCCTATGCGTTATTCATTTTTTAAAATAAATCTTTCATCTGATACAGATTTAATTAGGAATCTGTCTGGAATACTTGTATATTAATAGCATAGAAACAATGAGTCATTCACCTTAGGACTGGATCTTTTAAAATGAATAACGAAGAATTCGAACTCCTCGCCCTCGAAATCTAATGGATTAACGAATCAGAAACTTCTGAAATTTCTTTCATTATATAAAGAAAGTCTTAGGATTCCATCCGGCAAGTAGTATATTAATAGTATAAGAAAACTGCAGTTCAAACACCACTATTGGAGCAAAAAATGAAATACTCTTCTTATCAGTCTGACCTCTTCAAAGCAGTAAAGTCAACAAGCTCCAATCTGGTAGTATCTGCTGTTGCCGGTTCTGGTAAGACTTTCTCACTCCTTGAGTCAATGAAGTTGGTCGAAGGCGATTCGATATTCTTGGCGTTCTCAAAGACCATAGCAAATGAATTGGGCATTAAATGCCCGAAGCATGTTGTGGCTTCTACGCTACACTCTGTCGGATGTAAAGCCATCATCCGCAAATTTGGCAGGATCAAGATTGACAATAGAAAATTATCGTTCATCATGTCTAAATTTCCAGCAACTTCTTTCCTTGAAGGAATGACTGGCAAAGAAAAAGCCGGAGTTTTCAAACTCCGTGACCAGATAACATCTTTGATATCAAATTGGAAGAATACGCTAATCGACTTCGAAAACGACGAAGCTGTCGTGAAGTCTGCCGATTACTACGGCATCCAATTCGACAAGGCCAATCTCGGCATTGCCAGATCAATCATGAAGAAATCCATAGCGGATAAATTCTTTATTGACTTTGACGACATGATTTATCTCCCAGTCGCTCTCAATCTATCGATGATTCAGTATTCCAATGTTTTCGTTGACGAGTGTCAGGATCTGAACCGTACCCAGATCGAAATGATTCTCAAAATCAAAAAAACCACCGGCAGAATTATTGCTGTCGGGGATCCTAAACAGTCAATATACGGTTTCCGTGGTGCCGATATCTGTGCCATGGATCGTATCCAAGAATCTCTCAAGGCTGAGTTGATTCCATTGTCAGTCTGTTATCGCTGCCCTAAGTCCCATCTGGAACTTGCCAGAGAAATTGTTCCACATATCGAAGCCGCTCCTGATGCCATCGAAGGCAACATTGAAACAATCAATGATGAGTCATTCATCGAGAAAACCGACTCAATAAAAAATGGACTTGTTCTCTGTCGTACAAACGCCCCTTTGGTTGGTTATGCTCTCCAACTTATTAAGTCTGGTCGGAAAGCCCATGTTAAAGGTGCTGACATCGGAAAATATCTCCGTGGTATTGTTATCGGTTCCCAAACAAAGTCAATAGTTGACTTTAACAAATATGTTGACTCATGGGAAAATTCACAACTCGAAGCCCTCGAGAAGCGTCACGCATCTGAGTCTGTAAAGGAAACTATATGCGACTATGCTGATGTTCTCCGTTGCTTCTCCTCTCAGTCGAAGGACACTTTCGATATCAGTGCCAAGATCGATATGCTGTTCTCTGATTCAGCAACTGAAGGAACTATCTTCTCTTCTTGCCATCGCGCTAAAGGCCTTCAGAACGAATCTGTTTTCATTCTTCGCACCGATCTCCTCCCTATGATCCGTAAAGATCAAAAGGAATGGGAACTTGAACAGGAAATGAATATCAAATACGTCGCCTTAACCAGATCAACCCTTAACCTGTTCTTCGTAACTGAGGATGAATAATCCCTTTTTAAAGAAATAAACATTTAATTAGGATTCCTTCCGCGCCCCTATTGTTTATAACGGATCTGACTCAAAAAAAGGAAAATAATCAAATCAATCTCCCTAAAAGAATTAAAGTAAAAATCGATTCACTCTTCCACAACTCAACTAAAATCACTTCCATTAAACCAGAATGGAAAGAAGTCAACGCCCATTACTCATATGTCAACAGAATAAGTGACTCAATGAAACGTCTTACCAAAAAATATTGTTGCTCTTCTGGTTGTCAATGTAACTATAACATATCAATCCTTATCAATGATATCCGGACTACTATTGATCCTGAAACTGTTATTTTTAACAATGATAAAAACGAATTCTCAATAAGAAACTAAAGGAATCCTTATGATCAATCTATTCCAAAAAAAATCCAATCTCCCTATCAGAATCAAAGCCACACACTCAGATTCTACCGTGTCTGGTACTATCCAAGTTAAATGGGAATTATCTAAATCTCCTACATCTAATACACTATACGCTAACATTAACAAACAAACACAACAAACAATCAATAGATTCCTTAAAAAAAATCCTACACCTTTCTATGGAATAGAACTGTTCTTTAATAACCAATGGAATAAAATCGAAAAATTCAATATCCTAACTACTAACGAATATCTCCAATTCAACCAAATGAAAATAAACAAATACTAAAGGAACCATTATGAACCTCATAACTGTTACTTTCTCTCTCTCTCTCTGAAGTAAACTATGACTTCAATAATTTCTCCCTCAATATCAATGAGGAAAAATATCCCATATCCAGACTGTCTATATGGGATTCTGAAGGTTACAATCCCAAAATCAATTGTGACGTATGTTTTAAAGAACAAGAATCTTACCAATATCTCGCAAATTTCATTGATATATCAGTTCTCAATGTCGTCAAACCAGATTTCCATTTCAATGGAAAGGGCTCTCTCCTCCTTGTTAAAAATAATAAAATATTCAATATCTCATAATTCATCTGGATCTTTCGATCTCGGTTTCAATGACTGTCAATCTCAATGAAATTATACCATTCTCTTTTATTCACATACAGTCCTTGTTATTCGGCCAGCCTAACCTCTAGACATCCTAATGGTAGCCTACATCAAAGAAAGTGCCTAAAAACATTATCTCCCTACGAAACTTTTTCCAAATTCAAAGGAAATTTATATGAAATCAACTAATATCGAATCACAAATTGCTAAACTAATCGGTTATAAACAATCCGAAATCTCAATCCTTATGATCAGATCTAACCCACTTCATTCCATCTACGAAATCGAAACTCCTGCCGAAACCCTTTTCACCCTCATCGACTCTAAAGGAAACCTATCTGATCTCATCTTCGATAACTTCAACGAAGCTTTATCTCACTGGAATATTCTAAAATTATCAAATTATTAAATCTATTGTGATAACTTTCACAATAACTACTGTTTTTCCCTGGGATATCTTAAAATAATCAAATCTATTGTGAAATCTGTCACAATAACTATTATAATATAATATCAGATGTAAATTAACTATAATAATAAAGGAATCCCATTAAGAATTAAATGGATCTGTTTAAAAGATTCCAAAGGTAACAGATCCAAAAGAATTAAATGGATCTAATAAGTTATATTGGGATAAAGTCAAAGAGAGTTATCAGAACAGATCAGAACAGAACAGAACAGAACAGATCGGAATGGATTATCTTTACTCTATATGGTTAAATGGTTGGAAATCACATATGGGAATGTCAAAAGGTAAAGGAATAGCATGGTGTGTGATGGGTTGGTGGTTGGAAATCACATATGAAGTGGATAATGGGAGATGTACCTAATGTAAATCATAATAATTATGTAAATGGTGATTATATTAGAATAGAGGGAACTGTATAGGATAATCAATAACTTATTACCGTTATAAGATAATAAGTTATAATGATTAATTTTTTTATAGGGGAAGAAAGGATTAGAAGTGATTATTGGATAGTTCTACATAGTCTGATAGAGAAACCACAAATAATATTAGAAGTTTGTGATTTTAGATCGGGAGCGTTAAAAAGTAAGTAGTTAGAGAATGCGTTATTAGGATCTGATTGAGTGTTATTCCAGAAGTAAGTTCTGTCGTTAAAGTTATAGAAAGTGCCGTCTAAAGCGCGCCAGCCAGAAGGGTAAGCAGACCAACAGCTTTTATTATTAGAAGATATATCGTTACCAGGGTTACCAGAAGTAATAGAAGTAGTCCACAGGGAGGATTTGGAGGATAATGATTTTGCTATTTTGTTTCCTGCTGAAGTTCCGTCATGATTATAACCATTATCAATAAGATATTGTGTGAGTGTATTGAAATCTGCTGAAGAAGGAATGCTCCAGAGAGGAATAAGTTCTTTTGAAGCAGAAGCAGTATGTCCGTTATAAAGTTTACCGTGAGTATCATTATAAGATGGATCATTATTTAAATAACAATATGTGGGTGTTGTTGTAGCAGACCAATCAGCATTAGCAGTTAATAGAGGAATAGGGGTTCCGTCGAAGAATTTAGTACCTTTAAAGTTATTGGTAGTCCATTCTTGTGTTCCTATTTTAATAGTATTATACACGTTGCCGTCAATATCATTAATAATAGCCATGATTAAATTTTCCTTTATTTTTAGTTATTATGGAATGTAACCTTGGATTAATCTAACAGAACATCCGTCATTTGTATTTCTGTTGTTAGCTACGAGGTTATTTAAATCATCCGTGATATCGAAAGATTTAAAAGCTCCATCAATCCAATATTTAGTTATATTATATCCTGTGAAAATTCCTGTTGAATCACGAAAACCTGCTGGAAGTCCGTTAAAACAATAACTATTAAGACCATTATTAGTTGACCAATGAGAAGTACCAGATTCTTTTAATTTTAACATTCCAGTAGATTGAGTAACTTGAGTAACAATATAATTGAAATCGTCTTCTGTTGGTACTCGCCAGTTTTGTGGGCAGAAACCATTAGTTGAAATTGCTTTTTGGTTATAAATTAATCCGTACTTGTTTTTATAATCATATTTATTTGTATAATTAGAGAAATAAGCAGGTTCGCTATTATTATTATCCGTCCATATGAGTGCGTCTCTCATTTTATTCATAAAAACAGGTACATAATATGGTACGTCTGTTCTAAAAGTAGTACATCTATAATTTTCAGCAATTATTTTAAAATTTCCAATTTGAATAATATTATATATATTACCGTCATTATCTTTTAATTTTTCCATAATATTAAATCTCCGTTTAAAGTTTTATAGTAATATTTATAGTTTTATATAAATGATGTTGGAATAATTGAATCATTCCAGAGTTGGTTACCAATTTGTGAGTTGATTAATTTTTCTAATTTATTTAATAGGATGTTATAGGATTTGGGAGAGAATTGATATTTGATGGAGAAGAAGAGTTTTTTATCTAAGTTAATCCAGAAGAGTTCTCCTATATTAAATTGGACATGGAGATCGAAATGATTGGAATCGATTACATTAGATAGTTTCATTATTAGATTATTTCCTTTAAAGGATTCCTGACTTGATTCCAGACTTGAATCAAGACTTCATTATAGACTTGATTCAAGACTTCATTATATACTTGTTGATCCACAAATCGATTATAGACTTTATCCCAGATTTGATTCAAGACTTGAGTTCTATTATTGATATTAGATAGTTTCATTTATCAATTCCTTTGTTTGATTCTATATTATAACTAATTTTGATTAATAAGTCAATTGAAATATATGATTTGATTTTAAGGCTATAGGAGACCTCATATTTGTTAGGATAATAATTTAGGCTATATCAACTATGTCTAATCGGATAAGATGGCTAAAAATGGGAACTGTATGGTAATGGTTGAAGATTGGATTGATTGAAGGTGAAAATTTCTATATTCTCTAAAAGATCATAGATGACAATAAAGAATAGTTCGTTTTCGATAAAGTTCCAGAGGTCATCAATAACATCGAAAGCGAGTTGTTTATTGATGGATTGATAGATTTTTTGTTCTATATTATAACGAACAGCATTTCCAATTTGATGATGGACATTAAGTTCGTTAGGATTTACATCAGATAGTTTCATTTATAGATGCCTTTAACGGGAAATATAATTGGTTTTTTATTAGATTTGTAGTGACTTGATTCCAAACTTCATTATAGATTTCAAACTCTAATTGCATCCTGA
>JFJP01044604.1_pt1 | contig 12944 bp, 17 predicted proteins | sample 431651 | NCBI WGS metagenome assembly JFJP01 (sample SAMN02602958, study PRJNA72255) | Microbial mat metagenome, whole genome shotgun sequencing project. | biome: fresh water; feature: sink hole; material: water; isolation source: purple microbial (photo- and chemosynthetic) mats found in... | reverse complement strand
ATGAGAGAATCAAAGCTGAACAAAGACTTAAAGAGTATGAAGCTGTCATCAACAATCCCGATATCACTCCTGATCAGCGTCGTGATGCTGATAGGGATTTTCTTAAGTAGCTGTGGTAAGTCCACGATCCACTCACTGGATTTAAAAAATAAAATTTACAACCGATACGAAGTCACAGCAGTTAATAAGCAGACGTGTGAGCTGGAGTTAAAAGACCTACCTCCCGTGGCGTACGACGATCCAAGCCTCGACGGTATGGTATGCTTAACCCGCAAGGACTACTCACGTGAGCAAGCAAAACTAAAAGCGGAGTGTAAGAATGCACAGACTCAAGTATATAATCCTTAATTTATTAAAACCATTTCAGATAATGCTTCAGCGTATGGGTTACGTTGAGAATAGTTTCACCCAAGAAGACATCGACGGAATGTACGACACACTTAAACCAGGGGATATCTTGGGGTCGTATGAGTCAGGACGACTTACTTCTATTTTTATTAAAGGCGAGTACGACCACAGCGCGATGGTCACGGATAAAAAAGAAGTCATCGAAGCTGTTGGCGACAAGTTTGTAAATGGTAAGAACATAGGGGGTGTACGCATAGTCCCTCTTAAAGAGTGGCTGTGGAAAAAGAATCACGTCTATGCAATGAGACACAAAAATATTTTGATTGCGGAGCGTGCGTCGAGATCATACTACACTTTAGTTGGCATGAATTATGACTACTGGTTTGATCGTGGCAATGAGAAGATGTACTGCTCAGAGATTCCATACGTGTGCTTCCACCAACACGATCCGAACTTCCTCAGTAATGTGCCGAAGAACAAAGACATCCTACCCATTGACTACTTGGGGTGCACGGACCTTGAATTAATTTTTGATACACGAAGGGAACCCAAATGAAACTGGTTTCGGTACTACGTGCTGAACCAGAAAACTTTGTACTCGCGAAGGGCTACTGTGCAGAGACCGACTGACGACCAGATACGTATGATGAAGCGTAAACTGAAGGATGTAATATATAATATTTTAATATGTGACCTTGGGTTAAAAAATGTGGGTGACCTTGACGAACGATCTTCTGAAGTTCTAATGTTGCACCTACTCAGAGAAGCAACAAAACTTTCACAGAAGGATTCAAATGAATGACGATAAAGCAACGCTATACACTGCACGGTGGACAGCAACTAAAATTAAATCTGTTTCAACCGACGCCAAGGTAGATGCCTTAGCAGATGATTTGATAGGAATGATATCTGGGTTACTCCAAGAACCAGTTCCAAACGAGCTTAAGCCTATCGAACCAGACCGTCCAAACGTAGAGTTCACAGAGCCAAAGTTTGCAGTGGTAAAGGGTAAGCGGTTTGCGAGTCGTGGTAAATATAAAACTCCAACTGGTATGTTCGCAGGACTTACTGTGCACTATACAGTCAGTGGTAATGCACCCACTGGTGTGGTTGGGTGGCTTGCGGAGCAGGGCTATGGCTGCATGGTAATGGACCATGAGGGCACGATCCACATTCCAGAGGACTTCGATGTGCTTCAGCACTATGGATACCACAGTGGGGTTTCTAAGTGGAAGGGTCGCTCTAGTGTGAGTGACATCTTTGCGGGCATGGAGATTTGTTGTTGGGGTTTGAACTCTAAGGTTGGTCCGTTTAGATCGGTGACCACGGCCCAAGGATATGTAGTCGCTGGTAGATATCAGCAGTATACAGAAGCGCAGGAAGCTGCATTGATTAATTTTTGTATGTGGGCCAAGAAGCACAACCCAGAATTTGATTTGGGTAATGTGGTAGGCCATGATGAACTGCGAAAAGAAGCTGGTAAGCTTGGAGATAAACAAGACCCAGGTGGGTCGCTGTCTATGACTATGCCAAAGCTTCGGGAATTACTTAAGACTAAGTACGAATCCAGTAAGTAACTGGAGTTGTTCGTCGAAGTTGTCGGGGGTGACCACACAGGCCAGCCCCCCTGCTTTTGTGATTAAGTCCAGTTGGTGCTTCTGTAGTGGGGTAGCTTTATTTTTATTAACTTTAAGTTCCCATGCCACGAACCGCCCAGCTACGCACATGATAATATCTGGGTCACCACGCTTTACAACCTGCTGGATTTTTATAATGTGGCATAGGGGTAAGTCTTTAAGCTTACCCATTACCTTATTCTTAAAGCGTGTTTCAGGTTGCACTGAGTAACCTCACGTTGTACCCCATCAATCCATGGACCTCTATCCCTGGAACAATAACAGAATCATTGGCAAGGTACACCAGTCCCAACTTTGGGTGCGCACCAGTGAGACTTGGATAGTCGTGGGTCCATCTGGTAACCTCAACTCCTTTATCTTTAAAGAGCTTAGCCACAAGGTCTCTATGCGTCTTGTACATAAAGTTGTACTTATACACGGAGTCCTCTGTAATTAAAATTGTTACGACTGAGTGAGTTCCTTTAAGCTTCTTGAATACATCGTATGCTTGCGTGTCAACCTTCATTGGGTGCTCCTTTAATCATGTCTCGTTCAGCTAATGAAGTAGCTGACCACGATACATCTACTGTTAATTTCATACCGTTCATTTCCCACACTGATTCCATGATCTCTTTGATGCGTGGGATGAAGTGAAACTCCGCTGGCTTCATATCAAATACCAACTGATCGTGCACTTGCAAGATCATTTTAAGCTGGGGAATTTCCTCTGCTATCCTAACCATTGCAGTTTTTACTACGTCCGCACCACCACCCTGAATGAGATGGTTCGGGGCTGCATAGGCAAACTCTGGTAGGGTGTGAAGCTTACGGCCAATCCAGTTCTTTACATACCCTCGACTCTTGGCTGTACGTATCACCTGCTCTACAAAGTCTTGGACCTTGGGTAAAGCCATAAAGTATTTAAGCTTCAAGCGTCGGGCCTCAGCTAGTACAATGCCAAGGGCAGCACCCAACTTGGCGTCGCCTCCTCCGTACAAGATCATAAAGTTTAGGGTCTTCGCAGTTTTACGGTTGACACTAAACATATCTGCTGTTGCCTGATGGAAGTCTACTCCGTTCATAACCTTCTCAATGATATCCGTTTGATTAGCATAGGCTGCCATCATGCGGTACTCCATCTGTGCGTAGTCAAATGATACGAACACATGGCCTATGCGTGGGACAAAGCAGCCACGGATAACGAACTGTGCAGTACTATCCTCTTCCTTCGGTACGTTCTGAAGGTTGGGGTTGCTACTACTCATGCGCCCTGTGCGAGTACCAGACTGATTCATATTACAGTGGATCGTGTGGTTGGTGTGCATCTTATTAAGAAAGGATTCATAGTAGGTACTGATACGTTTGTCGTAGTGTCTGATCTCCTGCACCAAGCGGAGTATCTCTTTGTCCTTCTCGCTTGCATCACTAACAAGTACATCCTCAATCACATCATCAGTGAGGGAGGGGTTACCCTTATCAGTGGTTGGTAGTGGATAAGTAACAGACCTCTGTATTGACTTGGCACTGTTAACGTACGCTACACCAGTGGTTGATTCAAACCTATCAACTAAGTCTTGGAGTATGTTCTTCTCATAGAAGTAACCCCTCTGGGTTACCGACAGAGACAAACGTACACCAGTGGTTTCCATCTGGTACAGCACTGGAGTTAGCCTACGCTCTACCTCCATTACCTTTTGGTCTTCGCTGTCCATCAAGTTGTTGTAGTGATGATACAACTTCAGAGTAAGCATGGCATCTTGCTCTGCGTAGGGTTGCATGATCTCTAGTGGAACCTTATCAAACTGTGGTTGCTTGTACTCTTCTCCGAAATAATTCTTGCGAAGTTCATATAGTTTATTCTTGGTGATGTATTCTTTAACCGTATCTTTCTTAAAGTCTTTGATACGTTTACCTTGTGACTCCAGGTTGTAGAGCATGTGGTCGTTACGTTGGATGCGTGCCTGCACAGCTATGTCATGGTGCTCACCCATTGGTGTGATGTCTTTACGATATAACATCATCATATCAAACTTAGCGTTCTGGTATACCCAGCGTCGTGGTGTCTGCATGATAGTCGTGAATCGTGGGTCACTCCAGAATGTAGGGAACACCCGATCATCAAAGTAAAAAACCTCCGAGTCATTTGCAAGGATGCAAGCGAAAGGGAGGTCATGTTGATCGAGCCCTGTTGTCTCAGTATCCAAGGATACAACAGTGCTACTACTTAATGAAGCAACCACATCACTTATATTGTGTGTGGTTACCATCATACTATACTGCTCTCGGTGTTAGCGCAGCTAAGATTGCGTTGTTAACTATAACACTTTGAGGAACCTTAGTCTTCTTAGATGCAGCAACCAATGCTTGCTTAGCCTTGACACTGATAGTCCCATTCAATCGAACACCTTGTGGAACGAATGAAGTAATCAATGTAGTTTGCGTAACCTTCTTTGCTTTCTTTTTCTTAGTCATATAGACCTCCTTATATTAATCGCACGTTTAGATTTGGATTGATGAGTAACTCATCAAAATCCTTTTGTTTAATTCTTTTAACCCATCGCTTATCGAATACTCTATTGGTGTCGTCACCCTTGGCCTGCTGCCATGAAAAGCCAGCGGCCTTAGCATGAGTGGTTGATACTCCATTGTCTTCCCATGGTGCCTTAGTAATCGCAGCTACGTACACCCATGGCGACTGTTGGTAGGCGTACATCTCTTGGGCCGTGGTTCCACTAGCCTGAAGCATCTTACGCATAAGCTCCACGTCATTGATAGCACGGTGTAGTTCCTTTGGGTTGACAGTCACGCCATGCTCAAGGGCTATGTGCATCAGTCTCCATGACTTGAACTTGTGGTTGGCTTCAAGGTCTACCATCGCACAAATCCAAGGGGTACTAAGTAACCAGTTTATCTTGGGTAGCATCGTTGCTGTCATTCGCGCAGCCTCATACCTAAGTAGGTTCTCATCGTACACTCGGTTGTACGCAATCACATACTGAAGGTCGTCCGATACTAACTCACCAAGTTTATTGAACGCATCAGCAGGTGCGATGCTATCCTGCAACAACATATCTTGTGTTATGCCAGTTACCTTGGTTACTTCGTCCGTGATAGCTGGATAGCCCACGTCCCACACCAGTTGGGTTAGCAACTGGGTTGGTTCGTTGAACTTATCATCTACAACCATCGCACCGATCTCCGTGATCCGTGCGGTCTTTGTGTCCAGTCCTGTTGACTCAAAGTCTATAAGTAAGATGCTCATCTTAGAAGTTACCTTCAGATCCCATTGTTGCAGCTTCACTCATTACTTCCACTGCACTCAGTGCCTCTTCCTCTGCTGCATCTACCTTGACTGCACCCTTCTTGATAAGCTTGTACCACTCAAGGCACTCACTAACATACGCTGGGTCAGTTGCTTTACCCATAGCTACAGATGGTACAATGAATGCACCCTTCTCATTCTTCTGGCGTACACCAGATAGGTCGAACGAGTATGCCGCTGGCGTTAACCCAGCTCTACGGTTACGCAAGTACATCTGTGTAAATACTTTCTTACCTTCGCGGTAACCAGTTGAACGAAACGCAAGTACGTATGGTACAGCGTTGCCTTCTTTAAGCTGGCTCTCGATCATCACGTAGAAATTCATGCGACGTACACGCTTGATGTTAATACCATTCTCAACGTCAGTCCATGGTAGGTTGTCGTTATACCCTGGCTTGATTGGGTCTTCGATCAATGGCTCAGACCGACGCCACTTGTACTGCTCATCATCTTGCTGCTCAAGGATATCCCATACCTTCTCAACATGGAATGGTATAAAGTTAATCGGGTCAGCGATAGAGCCAAGCTTTACCTTTGATACACTGTCACGGAACTCACCCATCACAGCAACACCTTCGGTTACCATGTCTGATGTAGGCTGCATGATTAGAAGCTTAGGTATAATAATATCCTGCACTCCAAGGAATACATCGCCACCCCAGTCGGGTACGTCCGCAATTGCTACGGCCTTTGTTGTTTGTTCGACTACTGCTACTTCTTTACTTGAGGACTTTGAATGCGCCATAGTGTCCACCTTTCTGCTCGATTGCTGTTATTGATTCTACTACTGTAATGTTGAGGGGTCCGTTTAACATAAGCAGCGTACCCTTATCAGTGCTGCGCAGTGCAACCAAGTTAGTCATGTTGACATACACTGGTGTAAGCGCTCCCTTTACTGTCTCTTCTGTTAACTGAATAACAAAGTTCTCTCTAGCCATATTACTTTTTCCTTACGTTTAATGTTTCGATCATGGTCGGTGCTTCTAATCCAGGGATAGACATGATGCCCTTCTCTGACTCCGCATTTGCCCATGATGTTAGTGTTGCTGAATGGATACCAATCATAGATAAGAGTGTGTCCTCACCGTATGTGTTGCTGATGTAATCGAATAACTTCGTCTTATCCTCAAGTGTTTGAGGTACACGGTATGCTTCCTTACTGTTGACGTACACCATAGCGCAACCATCAACTGAATAGTTCTGTCGGTTGTTTGCCTTGAGTGCATCAAGTACAATCTTACGTTGCGCATTGTATGCAGCCTTCACTTCGTCGGCTTCATCCTGCTTCACATCTGATTGGTCTTTAAGTTCCTTGAGCTTACGAACCATGTCATCCATCATCTCTAGTGTGGTTGCTGGTGTCGGTGCTTCATCGTCCCACGCTTCAAGCGTCGTGGCTTCTGTCATGCGATCCTACTTTCTATAGTCATGAGACTATTTAATGTTATGTTTGTGATGTCAATATTATTTAATTGATGCTGTGCAGTTCATCTGTTCTTGCCAACCCAGTATCTTATCGCCGATGGCTTGCTTACTATATAGTGCTTCGTTGACTAACTCATCAATAGAACCTGGAGTGACTAGGTCAATGCGTGTTACCTTGGTGTGCTGTAGTAGATAGCGTAGCTTGCTTCGATGAGGTTGACTCCAACTCCACCTGCTCCTTGGTTGGCTATCATAACTCCAACGTCTGGGTTCTTTCGGAAGTCTTCCATGTTACGCTCACGATCCGATTGCTTAATCTCACCATGAATCTCAGTGTAGGTAATAGCAAGAGAGCTGCATACCTCTGCAATTTGTTTATAGTTTTCTTTGAACACCGCCCATACTATAACCTTGTGCTTACCTTCAACAACCAGTGACTCCAGTAAATCTTTGAGGGCTTCGAGTCGTGGCACATTGTTAAAGCGTATGATGTTTCCTTCTTCATCGGTTCACCAGACTTACTGTTGATAAAGGTGATGTAATCATTATACATTTCTTTATAGGCTCGTGCTTGCTCTTTAGTTAATGATACGCTTACCTGCTGTCGTACGAATGGGGGAAGGTCCAAGCAATCTTTCTTCAGTATCCGAATAGCTTTGGCTTTGATCTTATCTTGGAGTTGGTCGTATGCCGTGGCTCGAGCCTCCCACTTGGGGTAGTATGATTGCTTCCCTTTGAATGCAGAGTTTACATCCTCAAAGTATGTGTGTCTGAATCCAAAGAAGTTACGGCCAAACGTACTGCCTCGGTCAAGTATTCTAAACTGCATGAACAAATCCATGGCTGACTGAAGGACTGGTGTGCCTGTGAGTATGTAGTTGTGCTGACTGGTATCAGCGATAGCCATCGCAGCCTTAGCTCGCACCGACGTTGGGCTCTTGAGTCGTTGGCTTTCATCACATAGAAATATCTCAGGCTGCCACGCACACAGTAACTTATAGAAGTCTTCCATCTGCATTGATTCATAGTTTGTTATGATGATCTTGTTACCCGCAAGGTCGTCACCAACAGCAGCTATAAACTGTGCGATGCGTTTCTTACCTGTTCCTGTGAGTACGAGTATATCTTTCTGTGCAATCTTAGAGAATACTTTAAACTCTTTCTTCCAATTCTCACATACAATAATAGGTGCGAGTATCAAAGTTTTCCGCAAGCGATTTACTTTGGCATAGCGTCTGCGAAGCACCTCTATTGCTGTGCGTGTCTTGCCTGTACCCTGCTCGAAGAACAACCCCAAGTCTGGTGTTGCCTCAGCTACTTTGATTGCGTGTACTTGATGGTTCCATAGTGCTTGATTCATGCTTGTGCTATCACTTTCTTTAGGCCATGCCCAATCTCTGCGCGGTCACGCCAGCCGTTGAAGTATGTGTCTACGTTCTTATATATAGATGGATGATTGTTGCGTAAGAATTTAATCCAACGCTTACCAAATACTGCATTTACCACGATGCTTTGGTTCTTCTCACTGTGTGGTTTGATATAGCAATCCCATAACAGTCCCAACCCTTGGTGTATGTACGCAAAGAATGTGAGGGATATACTTGGCTTAACTCCAGCTAGTTTATACAGGTAGTACTTATGTGCTGGCCCCAGTATGTCGCGATTCACGCGCCATCCTTGTGCGTACTTGAGGCATGCCTCAGTCACAAAGGTATGTGTTGTTGTATCAATGAAGCATCCTGCAAAGAATGCTATAACTTGGTCACGGCTCACGGATCGTGGGTCGTTGTGCGGGTGAGTTCCAGTGTTTAACCTTTGGAATGGGTGACGCATGATACGTCGGTCGTGAGTAATAAAGAAAGGCATTATAGCCATGTCTATTTTGCTACCGCTAAATGCCATCAGCCCTGTACTGAACGCACTGTCACCACCATCTTCATAGTCTGTATTGTTCTCATCTGTTTGAATTATAATACCATACCTATCTCTTCTCATTAGTCATCCCCTCTTTCTAAGTGTCCGCAGTACTTACGAACATCAGCATTAAACTGTCGTCGATATGAATCCCGAACATTAGCTTCTATTGATATATCTCTGATGTGCCCACTAATAAACGCTTTGTACACTGGCATCGCACCCATATCTACAAGAACTTTTCTCATTGCATAGTACGTAACAAGGAACGTACCTAAGTTTGTTAATATTAAAATAAATACTGTTAGTTCCATTTTAAAATCCCTTCTGTAATTTAATTCCCATGTATACCCTAGATACTACGCCATCTTTTTTATGTAATTGGCTGCGCAGTCCTTTATGCTTGGCGACTAGCTTACCAAAGTGTACAATGCTTATCTTCTTCAGCTCGTATGACTCACACATCATGCGGAATGTTTCGTATGCTTCAGATACTTTGACTATATCTGCATCAGTTCCGTCAGTTATAAATTCATTGAGGAACATAACAGTTGGGTCACTCTCCTCCATGTATTCTTTCGTTGCTTCCTTAATCTTTTCTAATCCAGAGAACATACCACCTCTATCCTTTAGTTTGTTGTACGCTGTTAAAAATGTATTACATATTCCAGGGAGTTCTGCTTGCAGCTTACCCTTTAAGTGTGGGTCGTGGCGCTCAGTGCCTGCCTCAAAGATTACATTAAGATTTACTATTAGTAATCTGCGCAGATGTCCGTAAGATTTATCTGTGGAGTACGGCATGTTGTTAGCAGAGATTATAAGCTTAGCTCTATTCTCTGTGATGTAAGGCTGTACATACAGTTGGCGTACTGTCATTACACCACCAGTAACAAGAAGCTTAAAGGTACTGGAGTCTGACAACGCTTTCATTGATGTCTCTTCACTATAATTAAATAGTTTGTTCACCAAGTAATGGCGCATGGTATCCTTCTCTAACTCCTGCATTGGTATGGCTGCGTGTGATAGCTTACCTACTACATCACCCAGTATTTCCATGAAGATAGACTTACCATTCGATCCATCACCCACTAACACCAAGCATTTTTGTAACCAACATGGGTCACCACTGATGCAGTACCCTCCATACTCCTTGAGTATCTCTGCCTTCTCCTCATCACCATCCATAATCTCTAGTAAGAACTTATTAAACAGCGGGCTCTCGGCTCGTGGGTCGTACGCAAAGTCACGTGCATCAAAGAACCCATAGCTTGGTGAGTGCGGAAAGGTCTCAAGAGTTCTGGTGTTGAGTACGCAATTACTAAAGTTTAGGTACCCTTCCTTACCCTTGTTTAATTCATCAAGGCTTGATACATGGTAGCACTTAAGCTGCCCTAAAAACTCTGAAGTCTCAAAGACCTGTGGCTCGGGGCGTATGTGCTCGGTTGCCCACACCCTTATCTGTCGGTCAGACATGTACTCCCAGTACTTACCGTTGAACACCACGATTTGATCGTTATCTTTAAGTACCTTATATATGTGCAGGCTGTTAAAGTATTTGATTAAGTCTTGGTTCATCACCCTACCTGGGGTTACCTTATCCTTTTTAATCTTGCGCTCGCGAAATCCAAAGTCTTTGCTAGCTATATAGTTCTCACCCTTGAGCATGATTGGTGAGGTGATACGATTGTAATGCGGGCATAGCTTACATCCATCCCATAGTTGGTCGATAGATTTGCAGGTGCGTGGTCCGCTAGATGCCAGTGCTTGGTCGATCTTATTCTCTGTCTCATAGTGTGAGTATGAATGATACCCACTGGCGTACAGATGCGTTAGCTCACGACCATTATCAAGTCGGGCCGTGATGGATGCCATCGCATAGTACATGGGTTCATTCACTTCGTTCGGTGCTTCCTTACAGTGAGCAAGGAACTTACATCCATAGGTTACTGCCTCGGTGTCAGGCTTGGGATAGTTCTTTAAGAGTACGTCACTGATCTCATCCTTCGCTACGGTTGTAACACCAGAGCGTTCAACTAAATCAAATTCGTGGGCCACCATAGTACTATTAAGTATCTGCGCAGTTCTCTCTGGTTTGTTAGGCTTTCTATTAAGTGTATTCGGTAAGCGCATGAGCCTACCCCTACTCCATACTGACGTGTCTACTTCGCTTCGTATGTTTCGTTCGAGTAATTTATTTTCTATCCGCTTACACAATACACCATACTGTACCCTCATGTTATCAAAGTATTGCTCATCAATGATAGGCTCATTCAAGAGTACGAAGAACTGCACACCATTACCGCTGAAGCATACACCCATGTCCTCGTATGGTACACCAATGGCATCCGCGCCTGCGCGTGCAGCTTCCTCTGCTGTAGCTAGGCACTGCTCGTTGGTATAGTCTTCGGGTAGGTGTAGCTTATCTATATCAAAGGGTATGGCCCATTGTTCCTTTAGTTTTCTACCTGTATCCTCGTAACAATCTGCGACTGTGAAGTACATGTTGTGTCGCTCACCCACTGGTATCTCATTGATGAGCAAGGACAGTGCGTCGGGGTTGAAGATGTCTTGAATCTTTTCTGCGCGCCATCCTTTATTAAAGAATACCTCGCGCTTAGTTGGGCGTCCGTCGCGCAACCAATCACGTAAACCTAGTAGTTGTATCATTATGTTCCCCTCTAATTGAAAGATAATACTCAGATGAATGGCATGATCGTGTCAACCATATAGACTGGGTCGAATACTTTAAAGGTATCCGTGCCTTCATGCATAGCTATTGGCTGCGCACTTATAGTGTAGGTAGGTATAACCTTCTTATAGTATAGAAGCAGCACATCATCCACTGTCCGTAGTGGTGTTGCCTCATAGTCAACCAATCCAGATGGTATTTGCATGTACCGTATGGGTGTGGGTGTTATAGAATTAAACAGTTCCCTCATAGGATACCTCTAGGCTTGGAAACATAAGCATTGGATTGTTGCTGTGTGCGATAGCCCATTGCGTATTACGTGGATATCTTTGGTTTAACATTATATTCTTGACAGTCTTAGTGCATAGTCCAGCTGCAAGGGTTGCCGTGTATACTGTACTCTTAGCTGTGCATCTTTCTTGTACTGAATCCGCATCACTATATAGTGTCTTATTATATGTGGCTTGGTCATCTTCATCGAATGGTTTCATTGTGTACTGTGAGTATGACTCAGCACCCATGCGTGGGTCGATGATATAGTTGACGTTGAATCCAGTGTCAAGTATGGCATCAAAGATCATGCGTCGTGCGTCCATGCTATCAACGGCAGAGATAACTATACCATTGCACGTGGCTGCATCCTCAGGCATGAAGGCTCGGGGGTATGCAGTTAGCTGTGTCTTGGTGAAGTCAAACACTAGACTATATAATGCTTCAGCTTTGTTGGTTCCGATGTCTGCGAACCTAAAGAATTGATTGCTCATATTCTCTACGCTTACGCTGTCATAGTCATAGACTGTGATGTTGCGCAGCCCCATCTTAGCGAGGGCCAAGGCTGTGAAGCTACCGATAGCACCGCATCCGATGATGGTCACTGGTGTTGACAATGACTCAATAGGTATGAGGTCAAGCTGTCGTGTTAAATGTTGGTGTGTTGTTACGTCCATTATGATCTCCAATTGTACTGTCCGTGGGCTAGTAGTTTAGTTGTTAGTACATCTATTTGTTTGTCATCATCCTCAAGAAGAATCTTTTTATACTTGTTATACTTAATACCGAGGGCTCTGGCCTCCTCCATAGCACTGTCACTGACTAACCCAACGGTATCGCCATGTTCCAGTAGACTTGGTTGGTGTACTACACCAGCGCGTGGGTTGTATCTCCACTCATCAGCATGTGTGCGTGTTATTGTAGGTACCTCACGTACTACATTGGCATTGAACTCTGCATCCCATGCTGTCGTGTCGTGTGTCTCGTCAGGTTCAACCGTAAAATCTACCTGGTCTACTAGCTCATGGTTGTACCCGAATTCTGATTCAGTACGGTAGCATAGGGCCGAGCGTGATTCATTACGCTTATTAAATACCGTCGCAAGAATCCAACCGTTAACACCCATGCTTTCAATCGTACCGGTGTCAGTCGAACTCCAGAACACAGGCATATTAACGTGGCTGTGCCACCACCACTTGAGTTCACCCTCTTCATCACGTGAGGTATACATAAGTTTTGCTAGTGCCTCCTCATCTATGTCCGTGTGCGCAGCACCCCCTGATTGCTTGAGTAGGTGCGCACTGATAACCTTGAACGTATCAGTACCGTCATCATTACGTATGCGCAGCACTCGACCGAA
>JFJP01045993.1_pt1 | contig 12945 bp, 1 predicted proteins | sample 431651 | NCBI WGS metagenome assembly JFJP01 (sample SAMN02602958, study PRJNA72255) | Microbial mat metagenome, whole genome shotgun sequencing project. | biome: fresh water; feature: sink hole; material: water; isolation source: purple microbial (photo- and chemosynthetic) mats found in... | reverse complement strand
CCGACAGCGCCGATTTCTTCAAAAAAGCCGACGGGACCAACACTTTTGCGGTCCGCTTTCCTCTCAAGAGCAGCGCGACGGCCGCCGCTGCGCTCACCGACGGGGCCAGCTACCTCTACCAGGTGACCGCCACCGACAGCGCCGGGAATTCCAACGCAACCTACTTCCATGCGCAGGATGTGTACACCGTCCTGCCCGCCAACACCGCCTTTCCGACGGTGAGCGAACTCGGCGTGCTCGCCAGCCGGGGTGTAGCCAACTCCGTTTCCGAGCCCTCGGGCATCGCCTGGGACGCGTTGAGCGCCCGCCGTGCCGGTGGTTCGGCTGATAACGCCATCTGGGGCGACTTCCGCTACGTTCAGACCGCACTGCCGACCATTTCGTTTTCCAACCTCGACAAGACGGCCGCCCAAAACCAGAATCTGCTCGGCGTCGGCTCGGTGGTGACGGGCAACATCATCCCGCCGCCCAACTCCGGGGCCATCGACCTGTCGTCGGTGTTGGTGCAGATTTTCAAGAAAACCACGGTGCCCGGCCCGGCAGACACTCCGGTACTGAGCCTGAACGCGGCAGCTTTTTCGGCACAACAGGGAAAAAACGCCATTATCCCCCTGGGCGACAGCTACGGGTTCACCGCGGACCTGAAGGCCCTGCCCGCCGGAACCAACCTTCCGCCCGACCCCTACTACGTGGTGGTCACGGCCAAGGCGCAGAGCTCGGACTCGATCACCGAGCGGGCCGCCTTCTATATCGATAGTTCGGCGCCTAACCTGTACGAGGACACCATCGGGCTGGGTTCGGTGTTCAAGACCGCGACGTTCAGCTTGGGGGGAAACGCGAGTTCCACCACAGGTTTGGCAACGGTGACCATCAAAGAAAATGACGTGGCGCAGGCGGGAAAGACGTTCACGTTCAGCGGCGCCCCCACCAGCGGACCCTGGAACATCACCGGACTTCCCACAAGCGGGGTGGACGGCAGCTACAGCTACGAAATCGTGCTGACCACCACCTCGGGCAAGACCTCGCCGCCGGTGTACCGTAACGTGACCTTTGACACCACCGCGCCGGTGATCAGCGTGAACACGCTCAGTCCGGTGTTTGGATCCAATGTCGCCAGCGGCACCATGACCGCGAGTTTCATCGCCTCCGATTCCAATGGCATTGGTGCCATCCGGTGGTGGGTATTCCCCGGGGCCCCAGCCCAACCGTTGTGGGATGCGGCCGATAGAATCAGCGAGCTGACAGGCACACCCTACCAGAGTACCCTCGACACCACCGGCAAAACTCAGGGCAATTACACCCTTTGGCTGGGTGCCCGCGACAAGGCCGGCAACGAGCAATGGGCTTCGTACCCGTTCGTGATCGACCAGGCCGCGCCCGTGCTTGCCGTTTCAACGCCGGCCACCACGACCGTGAGCACCGACCAGGTGATGAATGCCGCGCAGGCCATTACCTTCAACGGCACCGGTTTCACCGGCACGGTTACCGACACGGCAGAGGGCGACGGGCAAGCTTTGCAGCACCTCAAAGTGAGCTACACCAAAGACGGTGGTCCGGCCGGGGTCGAAACCATCCCGGTGACCGGCGGCAACTGGAGTTGGAAACCCAACAACTTCGATGACGGCATTTACGCGTTCACGTTCACCGCGACGGACTTTGCGGGGCGGACCACAGTCGTCACCCGCAGCTTCTCGGTCGATACCAAGACCCCGGTGGTGACGGTCAACGTCCCGACGGTGGACAGTTGGACCAACACTGCTAGCTACACCGCCATCGGTTTTGCCAACGACGGGTCGGGATCGGGCACTGATAAGGTCCATTTGCTGGTGGCCGACGCGGCTGCGGACCATTCTGCCGATACCGACCTCACCGGCTGGACCGAAGCCACGGGTTCGGTCAGCTGGAACGCGACCCTTGCTCTCGGAGCCGAAGGAAGCAAAAAACTCTGGATCAAGGCCACCGACGCCGCGGGCAACGTGACGACCGCGACCGAAGCTTCCGCGACAGCCGTTGCCTTTGGCCGTGACTCCACCGCACCCGTGGTGGGAAGCGAGTTCGACGAGTCGAACATTGGTGCCGCCACGGTCAACAGAAACCTACCTTTCTCGTTCGGGGGTGCCGGAGCGCTGAGTTCGGCCGCGGACGCGCTTTCCGGTGTCAAAACACTGACCGTCACCGACAACGGTGCCAACCTTGCCGTCGTCACGGTCACGGGTGGCAAATGGACCCACGCCGTTTCCCCCCTCCCCGCCGACGGGTACCACGCCTACGTGTTCACCCTCACCGACAACGCCAACAACCAAAGCACGCTCACCCGCACCGTTGTGGTCGATACCACCCCGGCACCGGCCTCCGTGAGCGTCCCTGCCGTGGGCCTGATGACCAACCAGACCACCCTCGGTCTGGTCGGGTCGGCCAACGACGGCGCCGGATCGGGCATCGCCGAAGTGTGGTACCTGATCGACGCGGCGGCCTCTGACCACAGCGACGACGACTATTCCACTTGGACTAAGGCCACGGGAACAACCAGTTGGTCGGCCACCGTCACGGGCCTGACCGAAGGGGCGAAAAAGCTCTGGGTGAAAACTCTCGACAATGCGGGAAATGTGACCAGCGCCGCCACCGCCGCCGCGACGGCGGTCGCCTTCACCGTCGACACCACGGCGCCCGTCCTCGACGAAACCACCATCGGCGCCGGAACGGTCAGCAAGAATGTCGCCTTCACGTTTGGCGGGGCGGGAGCCCTGAGCGCCGCGGTCGACCCTCTGAGTGGCGTCGACACCCTGGCGGTGACCGACAACGGTGGCCCGGCCGTGGCCATCACGGTCACAGCAGGAAAATGGACGTACGCCCCGGCGCTTCCGGCCGATGGAAATCACACGTATGTCTTTACCTTAAAAGATCTTGCCGGCAACCAGACTACCATGACCCGCACTGTCGTGGTAGACCAAACTCCAGCCGTGGCCACGGTGGCCGCTCCTGTCGCCTCGCTGAAAACCAACGCCACGGCGCTGACCCTGTCGGGTTCGGCCAACGACGGAGCCGGTTCGGGTGTCGCGGCGATCTGGTACAAGATCAACGCCGGGACCGATGTTTCGGCCGAGGCCCCGACGGTCCCCAACGGGTGGACTCTGGCCGCGGGAACGACCACCTGGTCGGCCTCGGTGACGGATTTGACTCAGGGCGCCAAAAAACTTTGGGTCAAAACCTTCGATGTGGCGGGAAACGTGACGACGGCCCTCACGGCGGCCGCCAACGCCGTCAACTTCACCGTCGACCTGACGCCCCCCACCCTCGCCGAAACCACGGTCGGCGTGGGAACCGTGTACCGCCCGGCGGCGTTCAGCTTCGGCGGCGCGGGTTCGGCCAGCGACGCCACCGATACCCTTTCGGGACTCGGGGTGCTGACGGTCACCGACAACGGGGCGGGTACCACGACGGTAACGGTTGATGGTTCTGGAGACTGGACCCACACCGTCTCGGGCCTGGCCGATGGCATCCACACCTTCCTGTTCACCCTCACCGACCTCGCGGGCAATCAGACCATCATGACGCGTCAGGTGGTCGTCGACACCGTCGCGGCGGCTTATGACATCACCGTCCCCTCGCCCCTGGCTCTTCAGAAGCTCGATGCGATCACGGTGGCAGGTTCGGCCAACGACGGCTCGGGCTCGGGTGTCGCCGAAGTGTGGTTCACGATCAACGGCGGAGCGGACGTCTCGGCTCAGGCGCCCACAGTACCGAACGGGTGGACCAAAGCCACCGGCACGACAACCTGGAATGCAGCGGTGACTGGCCTCAGTGAAGGTGTCAAAAAACTCTGGGTGAAAACCCTCGACGTGGCCGGCAACGTGACCTCGGCAGCCACCGCGCTGAGTTCGGCGGTCACCTTCACCGTCGACCTGACCGCCCCTGTACTCACGGAAACCACCATCGGAGCCGGGACGTTCTCGAAGAATGCCGCGTACACCTTCGGCGGCGCGGGAGCCCTGAGCTCGGCAACTGACGCCCTGAGCGGTATCGGAACGCTCACGGTGAGCGCTAACGGCGGTGCCGCCACGGTGATTCCGGTCGATGGCCTGGCCGACTGGACCTTCTCACCGACGCTCCCTGCGGATGGAACCCACACCTATCTATTTACTCTGAACGACCTAGCCGGAAATCAAACCACGATGACACGTACCATCGTTGTCGACACCTCGCCCGCCGTTGCGGTGATCAATACCCCGGCCTCGGGGTTGCTGACGAACGCCACCCCGGTGACCGTCGCGGGTTCGGCAAATGACGGCTCGGGATCGGGCGTCGCAGCCGTTTGGTTCAAGATCAACGGCGGCACCGACGTGTCGGCCGAAGCGCCGACAGCTCTCAACGGGTGGACGCAGGCCGGTGGCACCACCACTTGGTCGGCTTCGGCAACGGGGTTGAGCGAAGGCGCCAAAAAGCTGTTCGTCAAGGTCTTGGACGGCGCTGGAAATGAAACCTCGGCTGCCACGGCGCTGAGTTCCGCGGTGAACTTCACCATCGATACCATCGCACCAAGCCTAGCGGAGACCACGGTGGGCGCCTCGACAGCGTACAAGAGCGCGCTCTGGAGCTTCGGCGGCGCCGGGGCTCTCAGCACAGCCACCGATTCCGGCAGCGGGGTTTCCACCCTGACGGTCACCGACAACGGCACCAACCCGCAATCCGTGGCGGTCACCACGGGCAACTGGACCTACACCCCCGCAGTCCTGCCCACCGAAGGGTCGCACAGCTTTGTGTTCACCTTGACCGACCTGGCGGGCAATCAGACGTCGATGGCCCGCACGGTGGTGGTCGACACCGCAGCTCCAACACCCTTGGTGAGCTACCCCGCTACTTCTTCGTGGATCAGCAACAATGCTCCTACCATTTCCGGATCGGCCAACGACGGGTCAGGATCCGGGGTTTCCGAAGTCTGGTACAAGATCGATGTGGCGGCCAACAGTCACGCCGCCGAGGCCTACAACAGCGCCGATTGGACCCAGACCAGCGGAGCGGGCTCTTGGTCAGCCCTCACCGCGGGCCTGCCCGATGGCCAGCTCAAACTATGGGTCAAAACCCTCGACGCCATCGGAAACTCCACGGCCGTCGCCACTGCGGTTCCGTTCGGTGTCGATACAGTGGCACCTTCGCTGGCGATCACACCGCTGACCGCCTACAACGGTGGCTTCACGCTGGCCGGAACGGTGTCCGACGCCGGCTCCGGTTTGACCACGCTGCAATACAAGATCGACACCGGTTCGTACACGACCATTGCAGTGGAGGCCAACTGGTCGGCCAGCGTTTCGGGAGCCGTGGTCGCGGCCTTGGGCGAAGGGCCCCACAGCGTGACGGTTGTCGCCACCGATGCGGCCAACAATATGACCACGCAGTTCACGACGTTCAACAAAGACAGCCTGGCTCCAACGGTGTCGTACAGTAACATCAGCGGCCTGGGCGGGACCATCGTGCAGGATTCGGTTCCCGTCATCCGTGGCAGTCTGCAAGACGCCAGCGGCCTGGCTTCGGGCGCCACCCTTACGGTGGAGGCCTACAGCTATGCCACCTCCGCTTGGACGGCGATTCCCGGATATGTCGCTGCCTCTTTGGGAATCACGGGTTCACCGGGCTCCTTCAGCTGGTCTCTGGACGCCTCGGGGTTCCCAGACGGGCGCTATCGTCTCAGTTTTGTGGCCCCGGATATCGTCCCCGGCACCCCCAACACGCTTGCCACGACGCCAGTGACCTTTGTGCTAAGCAAGACCGCTCCGGTGGCCGAGGTGGCCTTGCCGGCCATGGGAACCTTCCAGAGCGGCGCTTTCGCCTTGCAGGGCACCACCTCGGACTTCAACAGCGTGACCAGCCTTGTCGCCAAGGTAGGAAGCGGAAGCGTCGATTTCACCTCGGGCAGTCAGGCCGGTTATGCGGCTGCCGACGTGGAGTCCTTGGATCTGGGAACCGACACCTTCACCACGTACCAGAATCACGGTCTTTCGATGGGAGATTTCGTTCACTTCGCAGGCACGCTTCTTCCGTCCACCGCCGGTGGGAGCGTCCTGACCGCAACCAAGTATTACGTGATCTCGGCCACGGCAACAACGTTCACCGTTTCGACCACATCGGGCGGAGTCAGAACGGACTTCACCGGTGCAGGGTCACAGATGCTGGTGGCCGGCCCCACGCTGCCCTTCGCCCCGAGCCAGGCGGCAGCACCCTCGGGTGCCGATCTCGTTGCCTCCAACCATGGTCTGGTGGCCGGGAACACGGTCTATTTCCAGACCTCGTTCCGCGTTTCCACCGCCCCCGGCGGTGCGGCCGCGACCATCACGGGTGCGGGCGTCACCTTCGCTTCGCCGGACAAAACCATCAAGTGGTTGGTGCCCTCGCTGCCCATCACCGGGTTTGGAGATGGCCCTGTGACGGCCTACGTCAAGGTCAGTTCGGTCAACACCGGAAAATCCACGCAGACCGGCCGCGACTTCACCCTCGATACCACGCCGCCGACCATGGTCCTCACCTCGCCGGCCTCGGGAACCCGCAGCGTCGGCAACCTTATTCTCATCGGGACCAGCACCGATCCCAACGCCGTTCCTAGTGGCGTCACCGGCAGTATCCAGTACCAGGTCGGCAAGAACTACAACCTCAGTAACGCCACCTCGTGGCTGAGCACCAGCGTTTCGGGGGGCTCCTACAGCTGGAGCATCAGCCTCGGCGACATGTCGGGCTACGCCAACGATGGCTACGCGGTGGAATCCGACTCGTCGGGGAATCCGCAGGTTGGAACCAACCTGTGGCGTCTTCCCATCGTCTTCCAAAGCCTCGACAAAGCCGGCAACGTCGGCCAGCTGACGACCTATTTCCTGATCCTCGATCCGAACGGGAACGTTCCCGTTGTCACGATCACGCAGCCCGCCTCGGGAATCACCGTTGGTGGACAGGTCAGAATCTCCGGCACCGCGACCCAGCCTATCTGGGTGCACGATGTCGAGGTGTCGGAAGACCCCACCAACACCGGCACCTTCACGACGTGGAATCCGGCCACGCTGATCACCACGGGAAACAGCGTGATGTGGTATTACGATATCAACAAGACCAGCGCCTATCCCCTGTCGGGAACCAGCCAGACCGTCCAGGTCCAGGTCCGCGGCTGGAACTCGGCGACGGCCAACGGGACCCGGGGCACGATATCGGGGATCCTTACCAACCCGTTATCGCTGAACTTCAACTCAACTTTTCCCAAGATCCAGAACGTACAGATCAACGGCGCAAGCTACTATTCCCAGCTCACGACCCACGGTGAGATCAACGTGACTGCCCTGGTGAGTTCGACCAAGGGAATCGCGAAAATCGAAGCCGTCGAAAGTTCGCCGCTGGGCGGTGCCAAGGCCCTCTACGATTCGACGTCAAATACGTTCAACGCCACGACGAACTCCAACAACGGATCGTACTGGTCCAGCACGGTGACGGGGTCCACGCCGGTGACCGCAGGGTCCTTCTTGTTTGGAGGAGACTACCGCCTCCTCGTCACCAGCGTGGGAAACACCAACTGGGCGGCCATCGGTGGACCAGCCAGCCCCACCGTGGGCACGACTTTTGCTCCCACAGGGGCAGGCTCAGGCACAGGGCAGGCGATCGTCTCCGACTCGACCGGTAACTTCGTGTACGCGGTCAACATGACCATTCATTCGACGGCCCTTTACAACAACACCTCGGGGATTTACGCCTTCGACTTCCGTGCGACCGATTGGGGTTCTCCTGCTCAGGTTTCGACAAGCAACGTGGTTCTTAATGAAGACAACTACTCGCCGACGACGACGTTGAGCACCCCTGCCGTGAAAACAGCCGGGAGTCTGACCATCGGCAAACGGTACCTGATCACCTCGGTGGGTACCACCAACTTCGCCTTGATTGGGGCGAGGGCCAACGCGGTTGGCCAAACCTTCATCGCCACGGGAACGGGGAGTGGCACCGGGATCGTGACGGAGGCCCTGACGGGTAGTAGCCTCAAGATCCAAGGTACGGCAGCGGACGTCGGCTCAGGTTCCGGACAGATCGGTGGCCTCTCGAAAATCGTCGTCTACCTGACCCGGGGCTCGTCCATCCTCGACTTGAAGACTGGTGGCGCCCCAAGCGCCGGAACGACTCAGGACGTCACCGACTTCTCCAACGGAGGCGTGGCCGGAACGGTGGTCTATCCCCTCACCTCAGCTTACAGCAATTTCTTCGCCAGCATCGATAACGCTACGGAAATCGGGTTCACCGACGTCAATGGCGATGGGTTCCTTTCCAGCCTTCTGACCAACGGAAACGCCAAGGACTGGTGGACGCAACTCGACACCACGCTGTTGAGTGATGGTCCTGTCACGGTTCACGAAGTGGTCTGGGATAACGCCGGCAACGCGTCCCATTACGCCCAAGACGCCTTCGTATCCAACAACGCGCCATTCATGACGAGCATCGACCTGGGGACAGACCTTAATGGGGACGGCTCCGTGGCGGTCAACGAAATCACCAACTATCCCGTAGGGTCGGACTTCGCGGCCACGGGCTTCAAGGTGCGCAATTCCCGTTTCTACGTGAAGCCCAACTATTCGCAAGGGACAAACGCACCGGTCTATTTCTCGCTGAAGTACGATTTGGCCGAACGGAACGCCACCCTGACCTCGAGTTCCGTCACCATCACCGATTTCTCGACAATTCCCGACTCGTCGCTTCCCAACGACAGCGAGTTCACAGTCTATGTTTACGACAGCACCACCGACACCACTCCCGGTACCAATAGTCAGGGCTTCGAGCTTCTTGTTGCCGTTACCGTCAAAAACAGCGATACGCTCGCGCCAAACGTCCAGCTAGCGCCCTTTGGCAAACGGTGGTCAGCGCCGCTCGATAGCGCCAACGGCAATGTGAACACCGACACCGGAAAGGTTCTCACCGCAGTCGGCGCCTACACCGATAACGTGTCCGGTACCATCGGTACCCTGCAAGGTCACGTGGAATACGCCACGGACAGCCGGTTCAACCCCTTGGGCGTCACCCTCGTGACACCGGGGACGGGCAGTTTCACGAATACGGGTACCAACGGCCTCGAGGCGAACTCGGTGGTCCATTTCGACTGGACTACGGCGCCGTCGAGCACACCCGCCGGAAAAGGACCTTATTACGTTATCGGGACGCCGACAGCATCCAGTTTCCAGGTCTCTGCCAGCCTCGGCGGCACGGCGGCCGTTTTCGGGAGCGCCGGCGTCGGCCTCACCCTTGCCACCGCCGACCTTTCCGGCAAAGTCGTCTTCCGAGGCAAGCTCGTGGACGACCAGAAGATCGCGGACCTTTCCGTTCGTATACCGGGCTACAATGGCGGGGCAGCCTTCTCGTTGGCTTCGTGGCTGTCATCGGCCAACTCCGGCGCCGGTGGACTGCTACCGGCAACGGGCACCGACTGGACCTTCGCGGTGGATTCGGGTACGGAATCCGTTAGTCAAGCCGATGGCCACGTGACCAATTGGTCGTTTACCTTCGACACCAGCAAGATCGCCACCGTCGCCGCTGCCAACGTCCCGGTAACCTTCACGGCAACCGACGGGGGCGGGAACACCTCGGTGACGTCTATGAACGTCGATGTGGTTCCGTACATCACCGACTTCAGCCGGCAGACGCCGTTCACCAACCGATTGTCGGAAAACAACATGAACCCAGGAGCCGGTGGCTACTATCCCGTTTACCAGGGCCTTTCTGGCTACACGATCTCGGGCTTCAACCTGTACTTCTCGACTGCCAGTGTCACGGTGGGTGCGACCAGCCTGCCGATCACTTCACCGACGACAACCAGCCTGACCGCAGCGATTCCTGCGACATTGCTGCCCTCGGTAGGAACGGCCAGCGCGCTCCTCACCGTCACCACCAGCGGCATCGATTCGATCAATAACAACACGGCGTACACCAGTCCGGCCGCCACCAACGCCAACGGGGTGCTGTTCAGCAGTTTCCTGACGGAAGAAGGTTCCTTCACCAACGCCCGCAAGATCTACGTCGACGATCAGGTACCAACCATCGCGGTGGCCGACTTTGGCCAAAAGTACCCGGCGCAAAGCTCCGACGATTCCACCAACGGGACGAAACTCCCCGGCGCGGCGGTTTACGCCGACAACATTCCCTACTCCGGGATCACCTCGACACGTTTCGACGGAGCCACCACGGCCAACTGGCTTGGGCACCTGGCCTACAAAGGGGATGGAACCGTCACCGCAGACCGCGCGGCCGTATCGGGTGTGGTGACCTTCAAGGGCAAAGCCATGGACAACGAGCGGATTGCCCGCATCACCGCGACCATCCCCGGTTTTGATGGCGGAACTGGCGTCGGAAACGAGTTTGACCTCTACACGCTGGCCAACGGCTTCCAGTACTACAATGGCGCCGCCTTTGCCAGTACCGGAAGTGCCTACACGGCATCCGGCGCGACGAGTACCCTGTTGGGAACCAACGGCTGGACCGCGTGGGCCGACGGCACGGACTATAAGCTCGTCGACAGCTCGCGTGTTGCCTTGGGGCACGTGCTCAACTGGAACTTCAGTTGGGACACATCCCGTATCGCCAACGTGGCGCAAACCGGCGTGGTCCTCACGTTCCGAGTTTACGATTCCAACACGGCAGCCAACTCGATCGCTACGACGCTGACAGTTGACGTCGCGCCGTATGTCACGGGCGTCAAATCGATTTTGAGCAACCTCAACTTGACCAACCCCTCGGTCTTCAACCGGACGGCGTTGGGCAAATACCCCGTCAATACCACCGAGACCATCCAACTGAGCGGCTTCAATCTCACGGGTACGGCTATCGCCGGCCTCACGGGCGTCACCGCCGCTTCGGGAGTTGTCTCGGCTCCCATGGCTTTGGCCACAGTGTGCCGTTGGTGAACAACCTGGACAACAACGCCCATGACTTCAACAAATTGCCCAACAACATCAACAACAACCTGTTGACCAACGATGTTGTCCTCGACGTTTGGCAGTTTAACAACCGGGCCGCCGTGCCGGTGTCCGGTCAAGTCGCCGACCCGGTGATGAAGATCAACCCTGTTTCGGGAAAAGTCGGGTTTGCGTTTACCAACGGCCCCCTGTACTTCAGCATGGGAGGGAACGTCGGGGGCACCGAGTATTCCTACTACTACTGGCAGGCCAGCTATGACTTCCTGACCTCCGTTGCCTTTGCTTACGATAGCGCTGGCCGTACGTATGGGACGGCTGCTGGTGGAGATATCAATGCCACATCAGCCGACAAATTCGGCCTCATGACGGACCGTTGGGGCGTGAGCGGTTTGGCACAGACAGGTTCCTATAATGGCATCAATTCCCTTCGACTCGAGTCCATTGGCCTGAACATTGGCGGGGTGAATGAGTTCGACAAATACCGCATCAAATCGCCACAGATTGCGACCTCGCGACTGGCGACGGGAGCAACCTCGACCAATGTCTACCTCGCCTATTTCGACAACATGAGGTCGGAGATCGCCTTCCGGTATGGGAACCTCCTGGACTCCACTACCACAAAGAATAATTTCACTGGTGGACCCGTCATCAGAACCGCAGGGTCATTTGTCAACGGATCCCGGTACACCATCCGTTCAATAGGAACGACCAATTTCACGGCAATCGGGGCAGCATCAGACACCGTAGGTCTGAGCTTCACAGCCACAGGAGCGGGAACAGGAACGGGAACAGCCCTGCCGACGTTCACTTCGGGGTCTTTCGTTGTTGGCTCGAGCTACACGATTTCCACGTTTGGGACCACCAATTTCACGCTCATTGGCTCGGCAAGCAACACGGTGGGGACGACTTTCACCGCAACGGGCGTGGGAACGGGCACCGGAACGGCGACGCTCAACTCTGGGACAATGGCAATTGTTAATGCAGGGTCTTTTGGTGTTGGCAACAGTTATACGATTGTCAGTGTCGGAACCACGAGCTTTACCGGCATTGGGGCGCCTTCCAACCTGGTGGGGCAGAGTTTCGTTGCCACGGGGGCCGGTACGGGAACTGGAACCGCTGTGCTCACCAGCAACTTCTCCGATTCGGACACGGTTGGAACACCGCAGGTCTACAACAATACCTACAAGAGTATCGTAGCCGGGAGCACGACGGGACGCAACGCCGGTGAGTACGTCTCAATTGCCGTCATTCCCGGGGCGACGGTGGCTTCCGATGTCGTGGTAATGACATGGTTCGATGCGACCAACCAAAGCCTGTGGTACAGCTACAACACGACGCCAACCACCAGCCGGGCAGGAACCGCGACTGCGGCCGGCTGGTCGACGCCAATGCAGATCTTCACGAGCGCGGGAGAGCATTGCCAGATTGCCGTCGACGCTGGTGGTGGCGTTCATATCGCCGCGTACGATATTACCAACGCCAGTCTGTTGTATGCCCACTTGGCGGCCTACAACTCCGCAAGCGCTTCCACCTCGGTCGTCGATTCCTACGGCATTGTGGGGACCAACATCACTCTCGACGTGGCCAGCAACGGCACCAAATACATTCCCTACATTGGCTACTACGCCCCCTCGGCGATCCGACCCAAGTACGCCTACCTGGTCGATACTGCGACGGTTGCGCCCAACGGCGCCGTGGACGATTCGGTCACCGGTGCGTGGGAAATCTCGTTGTTGCCGACGGCCAGCAGTGTCCCCCAGGACCGAATCAATGTCGGCGTCTGGAAGACCACTGCCGGTGTTCTGAAGAACTCAGTGACGGGAACTTCGGTAACCACCAAAACGGGAACAGGTTACGCAGCCGTCAACAATGGTCAGAACTTTGGAAACGGCACGTCGAACGGGATTTTGGCCTACCAAATCAAGGTGAGTACCAGTGGCTACATTGAGACCGCGCAGAAAAAGTAGGGGAGAGCGATGAGACTCCGACTGGCTGGTTTGTTCCTTTTGGCCTTGTTTTTTGC
>JFJP01005768.1_pt1 | contig 12945 bp, 12 predicted proteins | sample 431651 | NCBI WGS metagenome assembly JFJP01 (sample SAMN02602958, study PRJNA72255) | Microbial mat metagenome, whole genome shotgun sequencing project. | biome: fresh water; feature: sink hole; material: water; isolation source: purple microbial (photo- and chemosynthetic) mats found in... | reverse complement strand
TTCACCTTGCAGGCCTTTGAGGTCGGCAACAAAGCCGTGCTCTTCGCGCGTGATGATCACATTGGGGTCGAAGAAAATGGGGTCGGTAAAAATCAACCAGGCATCGCGATCGGGCGTTTGATTCAAAAAGCTCATGATCTGGCAGCGTTTGGCCTTGGAAGCGGCCAGGCTCCCCTCCCAGTCTTTGGTGGGCAGCAGTTCGATGCGAAGCCCCACGCGCTGGGCGACCAGTTGAACCAGATCAGCGGCAATGCCCTCATGCTGGCCTTGTGAGTTGATGCGCTCAAACGGTGCCCAGTCGGGGTCAACGCACATCCTGACGCTGCCAACCTGCGCGATATAGGCCTTTTCCGTGGCGGTAAATTCAATGGGCGACCCAGATGCCGCGGCCGCGACCATCGAATGGACTGCAAGCAAAAAGATGGCGAAAACCGTCTTTGGCGCAAACACAATGGCAGTCCGGCAGAGCATGTTCATAGGGGTCCAATGTATTCGGGCGCTGAGGATAACAAATGTCGGCCAACGTGCTCCATTTCCATGAACCGTACACCGAATGCCTGACCTCCACTTCTTCCAGTAGGGTGTAGCCGCGCCTCACGGGCGCACGCCTGCGCTAACTCCGTGGTCTGGTCGCCCGACCGCCAGTCTCAGCCTGCCACGGGGTAATCCGTATAGCCCTTCTCTCCCGGGGTAAAGAAGGTGTTGAAGTCCGGCGCGGCCAGGGGCAGGCCTTTTTGCATGCGCTCCACCAAATCCGGGTTGGACAGGAAGTTGCGCCCCATGCCCACCAGATCGGTGAGTCCATCTGCCACCGCCTGTTGCCCAGAGGCTTGATCAAAGCTGCCACCAATGATGAAGGTGCGCGGCCAGGCCTTGCGCAGCGCCTGCTTGAATGCAAGCGGAACCGCCGGCGCTCCAAGCCCAACATGGTCGACCAGATGCACGTAAACCAGACCTGCGTCTGCGAGCTGAGTTACAAGCTTGAGGTAGGTCTCATCCACCTCAGGATACGTGCCCATACCGGAATTGGTGCCGTACGGCGAAATGCGGATACCCACTTTATCGCCCCCAATTGCGGCGACTGCTTCCCGCGCAACGTCCACCACGAAACGGATGCGTTGGTCGATGCTCCCACCCCAGGCGTCTGTGCGCCGGTTGGTGTCGGGGCTGAGGAACTGTTCGAGCAAATAGCCATTGGCTGCATGCAGTTCAATGCCATCAAACCCAGCGGCAATGGCATTCTTCGCAGCCTGGACAAACTCCGACTTGGCCTGCGCGATGTCCGCATCGGTCATTGCCTCTGGCACAGGGTAGTCCTGCATGCCCTGGGCATCGGTATACATTTGCCCCGCTAGGGCTACCGCACTAGGCGCTACCACTTTGGCAGCAGAAGGCATATTGGCCACATGGCTCACGCGCCCGGTGTGCATCAGTTGTGCAAAGATTTTTCCATTCCTGGCGTGCACTGCAGCGGTGACCGGCTTCCAGGCTTGCACCTGGGCGTCGTTCCAGAGACCCGGAATGCGGGCGTAACCCTTACCGTTGGCGCTGGGTGCGATGCCTTCTGTCACGATCAGCCCCGCACTCGCGCGCTGACCATAATAGGTTGCCATGATGGGAGTAGGGACGGCATCGGCATCGGCACGGCTGCGTGTCATCGGGTTCATGACCAACCGATTGCTGAGCGTCATTGAGCCCATTGCTACAGACTCGAAAAGCGATTTGTCGGACATGGAAGTTTCCTTGTGAAGTGTCAATGAGGTTTTTCGCTTGTGGCAAAGCGCGGAATAATAGCCCAAGGCAACGTTTTACGCACAGCATGAAAGCATGAAAAAGACCATCGACTTGGCCCAATGGAATCGCCGCGAGCATTTCGAATTCTTCCGGGGATACGACGAACCATACCACGGGGTCATGGTGCAGATGGATTGCACCGCCGCATACCGCAGGTGCAAACACACTGGCAACTCTTTCTTCCTGACCTATCTGCACGACATCCTCCGTGCCGTGAATGAAACCACCGCCATGCGATACCGCATGGAATCCAACTCCGTTGTGGTCTACACCACCATCCATTCCGGCCCCACCATTGCCCGCGCGGACCACACATTTGGTTTTTGCCTGATTGAATACACGCCCCACTTTGACACATACGCAGCCAGCGCCACTGCGGCCATGGAGCGGGTGCGCAGCGCCAATGGCCTGTGCCTGCAGGAGACATCCGGGCGCAATGACTTGATCTATTTCTCGACGCTTCCAGGAGTGGCATTCACCGGTCTTACCAATGCGCGGCGTTATGGTGACTCTGCTGGCGTACCATTAATTAGTGTTGGAAAGTGCACACTCCAGGGAGAGCGGATGCGGATGCCGCTGGCCGTGTATGTGCACCACGCCCTGGTGGACGGCTACGACGTGCAACTTTTTCTGCAACGTCTGGAACAACTTCTCGCCGAATCCCCAGACCATTCGACACCGGCCTGAGAAACACTACCTTTTACTGAGATACTGTGCCGCAATGGGCTCCAGCTGCGCCGGTGCAATACCGAGTGCTTCCAAACCAGGCACCGTGCCGCTGGCCACATTGTCTACCTTCATGGAGTCGAGGTTGTCGCGACTCATCAGGGGCTCACCCGGTGCCAGTTCCATCAAACTCGCCTGCACACGGGCCATCCATTGCGGCAAGGCAATCACAGGTCGTCCCGCGCCGCCGCGCACGCCACTGAGACGCGCCGACAGGCGCACCAGATCGGCCAGTGTGTACACAGTAGGCCCACAGGCTTCGATGACACGCGGTAGCGCTGCCCGCGCCGCAGCGCCGGGAGCACGCTCCAACGATCGCACTACGGCCAGGGCCACATCGTCCACCCACACCGGCTGAAACTTTGCTTGGGCTCCTGCCAAAGGCATCACCGGGAACGCGGCCTGCAATTTGGCAAACATGTTGAGAAATTTGTCACCCGCGCCAAAAATGACGCTTGGGCGCAGGACAGTGACATCCAGTCCCGCTGCCTGTGGTGAATGCAGCAGCACTGCCTCACCGCGCCCTTTGCTGCGCAGGTATTCCGATGGACCACTTTGCGGCTGCACATCGTCTACACCCAGCGCGCTGACGTGTACAACCCTGGTGACACGCTGCTGCACACAGGCCATGACCAGAGACTGTGGCAATGTGACATGCACAGATTCAAACAACGCTGAATCGCCATGCAGGATGGCTACCAGGTTGATCACCGCATCGAGCCCCGCGACCAACTGGCACAAGGCACCCCCATCGTGCACATCGACTTCGCGCAGCGCAACGCCACCAATGGGTGACACTAGCGAACGCTGGCGTGTCGGAACGGTGACCGTCCAGCCGTGCGCCACCAACAGCCTGCAAACCTGTTGACCGACGAAACCCGTACCACCCAGAACAGCAACACTTTTCATACCACCACCGGTTCAATCTCTAGGCGGATGCCAAATCGCTCGTACACGCTGGTCTGTATGGCACGCGCCAGGGTCATGACTTCACCGCCCGTGGCCCCGGCGCCGTCCACACCAGCGCCTTTGTTCACCAGCACCAGCGCCTGTTTTTCATACACGCCCGCCTGCCCCACTGTCTTGCCCTTCCAGCCACAGGAATCGATCAGCCACCCGGCCGCAAGCTTCACTGTGCCATCGTCCATGCGGTAGTGCACCACCTTGGGGTCGCGGGCAATGATGTCGGCGCATTGTTCCAGCGAAACCGTAGGGTTCTTGAAAAAGCTGCCCACGTTTCCAATGATGGCAGGATCGGGCAATTTAGCCCGGCGAATGGCGCAGACCCAATCGAAAATCTGTAGCGCTGTGGGTGTAGTGCAGGCCTGTTCGGACATCTTCTTCTCGATATCGGCATACCCCAAAACCGGCTTCCAGATCTTGGGCAGGGCAAACCGTACGCGCAGGATCATCGCCCTGCCCTTGAGCCCGAGGCTCTGGTGCGCACCATCACTTTGTGTGCCTCCATGCTTGAAAACAGAATCGCGGTAACCAAAGGCGCATTGGGCGGCGTTGAGGGTGAAGACCTGGCCGGTGTTCAAATCCATGGCGTCCAACGTATCAAACCGGTCTTGCAGTTCCACACCATAGGCGCCAATATTCTGCACGGGAGCTGCGCCAACGGTTCCAGGAATGAGCGCCATGTTTTCCAGCCCCGGATATCCCTGCTTCAAGGTCCAGACGACGAATTCATGCCAGTTTTCCCCGCCACCTGCCTCGACAATGAACGCTTTGGACGACTCGCCGACCAGACGCATTCCCTTGATTTCGACCTTGAGTACCAGTGGTTTGACATCACCGGTCAACACCATGTTGCTACCGCCACCCAGCACCAGTTTTGCTTCAGTGCGCCAAAGCGGGTCTGCAATCACTGCACGCAGGTCATCTTCCTGACGAATGCGCACCAAGGCGTGCGCCTTGGCAACAATATGAAAGGTATTGAGGGGCTGGAGCGGGACGTTTTTCTCGACTAACATGGCGGGATTGTCTCATTGCCCCATGGAGTACTGCTGTGCCGTCTTTTGATACCGTATGTGAAGCTAACCTGGTCGAGGTCAAGAACGGGGTGGATAACACCGCCAAGGAGATTGCCACCCGTTTTGATTTCAAGGGAACCAGTGCCAGTATTGAAATCAAGGACAAGGAAATCACGCTGATCGGAGATGCCGATTTCCAGCTCACCCAGATTGAAGACGTTTTGCGCAACAAGCTCACCAAACGCAGCGTTGATGTGCGTTTTCTGGACATGGGCGATGTGCAGAAAATGGGCGGAGACAAGGTCAAGCAGGTCATCAAGGTGCGCAATGGCATTGAGTCCGACATGTCCAAGAAGATCCAGCGTCTGATCAAGGACAGCAAGCTCAAGGTTCAAGCAGCTATTCAGGGTGATGCCGTTAGGGTCACTGGCGCAAAGCGTGACGACCTGCAAGCCGCGATGGCCCTGATCAAGAAGGACATTACCGAAGTTCCCTTGAGTTTCAATAACTTTCGGGATTAAGAGCTTTTCGAATCGGCTGGTGCGTCGTGTCGGAAGTCATCCAGAGCGAAAACGAATACGAGGACCTCTTGGGGCAGTGGTCCGACCTCGAGTCGGGTCTGGGAGTCATTTTGTCCAATCCAGCCAGCACGCAGGAATTCGTGCATCGGGTGGTGCAATACGACCGCTGGATGCAGGGCCTGCTGATTCGCGACCCCGACATCGGGCTGTACCTGCTGTTTCAGCTGGCGAGCAATTCCCCCGTGGGCTACAGTGCTTCACACGCTCTGGTATGCGCAACGCTTTGCCACCTTATCGCCTCCGAACTTGGTACAGCACCCAAGGAACGCGACAGCCTGGTACATGCAGCTCTGACAATGAATATTGCGATGACCACGTTGCAGGACGAATTGGCAAGCCAAGTGGAAAAGCCTTCCCAAGTTCAAAAAGATGCCATTCGCGTGCACTCCGCCAAAGGCTCGCTGATGCTCGCAAATCTGGGTGTCGCAGACGAGCTTTGGCTGGACATCGTTTCTTCGCACCATGACGATGCCATCGACAAAGCCGATTTCCGACTGGTGCCCGTCGCCACCAGATTGACCCGGATACTGAAGGTGGTCGATCGGTACGCCGCCATGATCAGCCCGCGCATGTCGCGTGCTGGCCGCAGTGCAACTGAATCAGCCAGATCGATCATGGCCAACGCATCGGCAAAAACAGATGCCGTTGGACATGCTCTGGTAACAGCGGTTGGCTTGTGCCCTCCAGGAACCTATGTTCGAATGGACGACGATGAACTTGCCGTGGTTTTACGGCGCAGCAGCAAAGCCAACCAGCCGTATGTCGCTCTGGTCGGCGGCGCCAATGGTGAATTGCTTGCCACACCGCGGCTGCATGCTACAGCCTATGGTCCACCAGGCATCCGCTCGGCCCTTGCCGCGTCGGCTGTGCGCGCACACCTGAACCACTTTCACATTCTCCAACTGGGCGCTCAAGCGCAGGCGCGCTAACTGCCTGCGAAACTCATGTCAGGCCTTCTTTGCACCCAGTTTGGACTCCGTGCCCTTGACCAATCGATTGATGTTTTCTGCGTGACGCCAAAACAGCAATGCGGCCATGATGGCAACGGACACAAGAATCCACTTGTTCATGTACCAGGCCTCACCGTCGCCGAACAGGTAATAGACCGGCGCGAATCCGGCCGCTGCAAGCGAGGCCAGGGATGAGAAACGAAAGAAATAGGCCACGAGTAACCATGTTGCCCCCACCGCCAGACCCAGTATCCAACTGATCCCCACCAGTACGCCCAAGGCTGTTGCCACCCCCTTTCCACCTGCAAAGCGGAAGAACACTGGGAAAAGATGTCCTGCAAAGGCCGCGAGTCCCACTAAAGCGACCGAGCCATCCTCAAGTCCGTAGGGTTTGCCATACCACCGTACCAGCACTACAGGCAGCCAACCCTTCGCTGCGTCCAGGAGCAGGGTCACGATGGCTGCCGCCTTGGAGCCGGACCGCAACACATTGGTCGCTCCCGGGTTTTTGCTTCCATAGGTGCGAGGATCATTCAGGCCAAATGTATGGCTGACGATGACCGCAAATGACAGCGACCCCAGCAGATAGGCTGCCAGCGTTGCAAAGAGGGGGTACATGGTCGTAATGGACATTGTGTGTTTTTCTCCTGGCGCAAATTCTGATGCGGCGCTTCAATCCTTGAGCGCACACTGTACCGCCTTTGCTCCCAGCAATTCGGTGCACACCGCGGGATCGATCCCAACCAGATAACCACGGCGCCCTCCATTGATGAGGATCCTCGGCAGACTCAGGATGCTGTCCTCTATATATACAGGCATGGCCCGCCGGGTGCCAAAGGGCGATGTTCCACCAACAAGGTAGCCGCTATGGCGGTTAGCGACTTCGGGTGAACAAGGCTCCACTGACTTGGCTCCAATCTGGCGCGCGAGGTTTTTGGTGGAGACTTTGCGATCGCCATGCATCAGTACCACCAGCGGCTTTGCATCCTGGTCCTGCATGATGAGCGTCTTGACCACGCTAAACGGGTCATGGCCCAGAACCTGGGCGCTGTGGAGTGCACCGCCATGCTCCAGGTAGTCGTACGGATGTTCGGTGAAAGACACTTTGTGTGCCTTAAGAAACTGCGTTGCCGGTGTCTCAGATACATGCTTTGCCATGGTGCAATTGTCGCAAAGTAGCGCGCTGGTTGCGGCGAACTTTGCCAACCCGAGGGCGCCGTCGTCAACAGGGTCCAGCGCCATACAGGCCAGCCATTTGGGTGTTACTATTCCTCAACATCCAATGCCTCCACCCCACTGCCTAGGGTTAACCAAAGTCCATGTTTTATGTTGTCCGTAATTCCGATGGGACGATTCTCTCGGTATCACGTGTTCCGGTGCCAGGCATTGAGCCACAGGCAGTGCTGGAGCCAGAAGTCGTGGCGTTTTTCGGTCAGTCGACCACCAACCCCGGGTTTGAGGCTGTGGATGCCGGATTTGTTCGTGTGCTCGAGGATTTGATTGATACGTTGATTGGAAAAGGAGTCATCCGTCACACCGATTTACCAGATGCGGCACAAAGGAAACTATTGCTGCGCAAGGGTCTGCGTAGTCGGATATCTGGCGCGTTGGACCTTCTGGGGTCCGATGAGCGCATTTTGTAACACACCCATGATCTGCACGAAATAATGCCTGGAGTTTTCGATGGCAGTTGGTGAAGAATCGGCCCAGTCCAATTCATGGAGAATCGGCGAGCACAGCGCGCGCTTTGATCCGTTGCTCGACAGCGTCGTGGCTGTGGCCCGGATTTTTGGCATCGCTACCACTCCAGAAGCGCTTTCTTCCGGATTGCCGCTGGAAGGTAGTTGCCTGACGCCCGCCCTTTTGCCCCGCGCCGCCGCGCGGGCAGGTCTGACGGCCAAACTCGCCCGCCGGTCGCTGCCCGACATCCGTCCGGCACTGTTACCTGTAATCTTGCTGTTGAAAGGCAACCAGGCTTGCATCCTTCTGGAGTGGCTGCACACGGGAGATGCCCGGGTTCGATTTCCGGAGAATGGAGAGTCTTCCAACGTGTTGTCCCGCTCCGAACTGGAAGCGCAGTTTGCGGGAATTGTGTTCTTTGTTCGTCCCATCTTCAACTTTGACGCGCGTTCACCCAGTGAAGGAACGATCAGGGCGCGTCACTGGTTTTGGGGAGTCGTATTCCAAAACTGGCGCCTTTACCGTGATGGACTCATCGCTGCCTTGCTGATTAATTTGTTTGCGCTGGCTCTGCCGATGTACTCCATGACGGTGTACGACCGCGTTGTGCCCAATCGTGCCGAGGAAACGCTGTGGGTTTTGTCCATTGGCGTACTTCTCATGATGGTTTTCGACACCGTATTGAGGACACTGCGCGCCTATATTCTGGACACAGCAGGCAAGCGCATTGACGTTACCTTGTCGGCAAAAATCATGGAACGCGTGCTCGGCTTGCGTATGGCGGACAGACCCGCATCGGTGGGTTCGTTTGCTGCCAATTTGCGCGCGTTTGAATCGGTGCGCGATTTTGTCGCTTCTGCGACGGTAACGACGCTGGTTGATCTGCCCTTTGTTTTTGTATTTTTTGCCGCCATTGCCTGGATATCGCCATGGCTGGTGGTGCCACCTTTGGTTTGCATTACTTTCCTGCTTCTGACTTCTTTTGTTGTACAACAAAAGATGGAAGAACTGGTGGACATTACCCAGCGTGCCACGTCTCAGCGAAATGCAACGTTGGTGGAAAGTCTGGTGGGCATCGAAACGGTAAAGTTCATGGTGGCTGAAAGTATCTTTCAACGCAAGTGGGAACAGTCGACGGTGTTTCTGGCGCAGAATGGCACCAAACTCAAGCTGCTGTCCACGACGACAATGAATATTGCGCAAGTGTTGCAGCAACTCGTCTCCGTGACCGTTGTGATAGTGGGCGTTTACCTGCTGATCGACAACCGGGTCACCATGGGCGGCATCATCGCAGCCTCCATGCTTTCGGGTCGCGCCATGGCGCCGTTCGGTCAGGTTGCAGGTTTGCTGATGCAGTTCCACGGCGCGAAAAGTGGACTGGCATCCATAGAAAAACACATGCAGACTGAGCCAGAGCGTCCACAGGACTATGCATTCCTGCACCGGTCGAGTTTTCAAGGCGCGATCGAGTTTCGTAACGTCACTTTCTCCTATCCGGGAACGCAACAAACAGCCCTGAACAAAGTGTCATTCAAGATTCAACCCGGCGAGAAAGTTGCCTTCATCGGACGCGTTGGCTCGGGAAAGTCGACGTTGCAGCGGTTGATTCTTGGTTTGCACCAACCCACCGAGGGAGCAATATTGATCGACGGTATTGACATGCGGCAGATCGACCCGGCGGAGCTGCGCAGGGCCGCGAGTTTTGTTTCCCAGGATGTCAATCTGTTCTATGGAACTCTCAAGGAGAACATCGCTCTGGGCTCGCCGTTTGCTAGTGACCAGGACGTTCTGGTGGCGGCCGAGGTTGCTGGGGTCACGGAGTTTGCCAACCGCCATCCACGTGGCTTTGACATGTTGATTGGGGAGCGCGGCGAATCATTGTCAGGAGGACAGCGTCAAGCGGTTGGTATTGCCCGCGCCGTACTCAACGACTCACCCATGCTATTGCTCGACGAACCAAGCAGCAATATGGACCACCAAAGTGAGGACTTGCTCAAAACACGCTTGGCCCGTTTCACGAAGGGCAAGACGGTCATTCTGGTGACACACCGAACATCCCTTTTGGACTTGGCTGACCGATTGATCGTGATTGACAACGGCCAGGTAATGGCCGATGGTCCCAAGCAGCAAGTGATTGAAGCCCTGCAAAAAGGCCGAGTGGGCAGGGCTGCGTGATGACTCCCGCTGACGACAAGAAGCATTGGATTGCCGACATCTGGTCGCGTTTTTACCAAAAGTGTTCGCGCCGCTTTGATCAGATTTCCAATGCACTGAGTGGGTCGCAAAGGGAAATCGATGACGACTTCGACCGGAACGCAGACTGGGCTATTGCCGAGGAAACACCTCGTGGTGCAAGGGTTTTGGTGTGGGCCATAGGGATCACCGTTGTAGTTATGACTCTCTGGGCACATTTCGCCGTGCTCGACGAAGTGACCCGTGGTGAAGGCAAGGTCATCCCCTCTAGGCAAGTTCAAGTCTTGCAGAGTCTGGATGGTGGCATGGTGACCGAAATTCTGGTGAGGGAGGGGCAAGCGGTCAAAGTGGGGGATTTGCTATTGAAGGTTGATGCCACGCGCATGGTGTCGTCTCTGCGCGAGAACCGTTCACAGTATCTTTCATTACTCGCCAAGGGTGCTCGCCTGCGCGCACTGGCGGAGGGAACCCGCTTTTTGCCACCACCCGAGGTGGTCACAGAAGCCCCTGAAATTGTCGCGCAGGAGAAGGCGCTGTTTGAATCGCGACGCGAAGAACTCGACGCCACCATGGGTGTTGCCAGGCAGCAAGCATCCCAGCGCACGCAGGAACTTGTCTCGGTTCGTGCGCGGCGGGAACAGGCGTCACAAAGCTACAACCTGACAGCGCGTGAGCTGGAAATGACCCGTCCACTGGCCAAGTCTGGCGCCATTTCGGACGTGGAACTGCTCCGTCTGGAGCGCGATGTGGCGCGCTACCGGGGAGAGCGCGATAGCGCCAACTCCGATATACCCAGGCTCGAGTCGGCTATCGCCGAGGCCAACCGAAAGCTGCAGGAAATCGAGCTGACATTCCGAAACATTGCGCGTTCTGAACTGAGCGAGACCAATGCCAAAATCAATGCACTCACCGAAGGCAGTACTGCCTTACAGGATCGTGTCAAACAAACCGAAATACGGTCGTCGGTGAACGGCACGATCAAACAACTGAAAGTCAACACGGTCGGCGGAGTGGTACAGCCAGGCAAGGACCTGATTGAAGTGGTGCCATCAGACGACGCGTTGCTGCTAGAGGCACGTGTGCTTCCCCGTGACATTGCCTTCCTGAGTCCCGGGCAGAAGGCATTGGTCAAATTTACGGCGTACGACTTTGCAACTTATGGAGGTTTGGAGGCCACTCTGGAGCACATCTCGGCAGATACGGTCCTGGACGAAAAAGGCAATGCTTTCTTTCTGGTTCGCGTACGCACCTTATCCACCAGCATTGGACCGCGTCAATTGCCAATCATTCCCGGCATGGTGGCAGAGGTGGACATTCTGACCGGGAAAAAGTCGGTACTATCCTATCTGATGAAGCCGATCCTACGAGCCAAGTCCAACGCGATGACGGAGCGATGAAAGCAGATAGTCATGTTATTTTGGTTACCCATGACGAAGGGCTTGGGGCGCACTGGAGGAAGGCCTTCGGTGCAAGGGGTTCCACATTAGTAGACAGTCTTGCAAAAGCAATACAACTACCTGCACTGGCAAGCTCTGTCATCTGGATGGACCTGGCACATGCGCAAATTTACCCAGCCCCCAACGGTGATTGGTCCGAATGGATTCGTCGCAATCAGTGTTCAGCCGTGGCGTGCAGTTCTAGCCCATCAGACGACGAAGCGATGGAACTGCTGGATTACGGCTTTATGGGGTATTGCCACGCCTATTCTGACGTTGCAACATTGCGAAGGGTTCAGGAGGTCGTACATTCAGGCAATTTCTGGATTGGAAAGAGCCTCATGCAGCGTTTGCTCTACAAGGTTAACCGTGCAGCCCAAACGCCACCCAATACAACTGTGGATTGGGCAACCGACCTGACCCCCAGGGAGCGCCAAGTTGCCATCCTGGCAGCAAACGGGGCCGCCAATTTGGCGATTGCCAAGCAGTGCACGATCACAGAGCGGACCGTCAAAGCGCACCTTGGAACGGTGTTTCAAAAACTCAACATCACGGATAGGCTTCAACTAGCACTGCGCGTGCATGGTATCCACTGATCCGCCTGAGCACTGCACCTGTACTTAAGGACAATACACCGCCGAGACATATCCCACTATATTCATCTCTATTCTTACCGTCCGTGTAACTAAGAGGTGTTTATGGCTACAAGTGAAGTTTCCGCTCAAGCGCGTGGGGTCGTTAGTGTTCTGCAAGGAAATGCATGGGTTGTCAAAGCCGATGGCACACGGGTAGCACTTCGCTTGGGTGACGAAGTTCAAGAAGGTCAGAAAGTGGTTACCGAAGACGGTACCCGACTCGAGCTGGCACTTCCCAATGGACAGAGCATTGCCATTACGTCCGGGCGAGAACTACTGATCGATGCCACGTTGCTTGGAACAGCGCCAGTGGACAAGGCCGAGGCAGCGCTCAAGGAGCTCAACAGCGGCACTGCGGCGGTAGCGAAGATCATTGCTGAAGGTGGTGATTTATCAACGCAACTGGAAGCAACAGCAGCCGGACTCGCTGGTGGCGATGGCGGAGATTCACACGGTTTTGTTCGATTGCTGCGCATTCAAGAAGGCGTCACACCCCTTGGGATCGAACGTATTGCCAACACCGTCAGCGATGAAGTTCAGACATCACAAGTTATTGCGACGTCGGACAATGTGACTGCTCAGATTACTGTTGATCCGGTTACACCGGACAACATCCTGAATGCGGCGGAAAGCGGAACCACCGTACCAGCGACTGGCTCGGTCACAGGAGACATTCGCCCGGGCGATACGGTGACCCTCACTATTAACGGATCTACCTTTACGGGGACAGTGAGTACAAGCAACACTTTCAGCATTGATGTTCCAGGACGCGTCCTTGCCATCGACCCGGACAAAGCCATCGACGCCAGCGTTACCGGCGTCGATAGCCATGGTAACACCATCATTGCCACCACTACACATCCCTATCAGGCAGAACTGCTGATCACCTCCATCAGCAGTCCCACGGTGCTTGAGGGCACCGATCTGGTCTATGCCGTCACCCTCTCGGGCTCCTCCAGCACACCCAGCACCTT
>JFJP01042989.1_pt1 | contig 12946 bp, 14 predicted proteins | sample 431651 | NCBI WGS metagenome assembly JFJP01 (sample SAMN02602958, study PRJNA72255) | Microbial mat metagenome, whole genome shotgun sequencing project. | biome: fresh water; feature: sink hole; material: water; isolation source: purple microbial (photo- and chemosynthetic) mats found in... | reverse complement strand
GAAATATCGACAAAAGCAAATGAACGAACCTGTTCATCGTTAAAGGTCATGGTTTTTGAAAGTGCCTGAATTTGTATAACCGCTCCGTTTTTGGTTATAATTTCGGTTTCAAAAACAAATTCGTTGTTATGGAACACATGTTTCGAAAATTCCGGAATTCTATTTCTTTCAATAATATAGGAAAGCGAAACATCGAAAATTTCTTCTTTTAAATAACCTAACATATTGCATGCCTGTTTATTGGCTTCAATAACCTGAAAATCTTTATGAATTATTATTCCTTCCAAAGTAGCATCGGCAAGTTGTTGGAGCGTATTGGCAGCTTCGGCCAATTTTTGCGATTGCAACTTTAATTTTTTCATCGATTGCGAAAGTGCCAATGCTGAATTTATGCGCGAAATCATCTCAATTTTATCAATCGGTTTTCGAATAAAATCAACGGCACCGGCTTCAAGTGCGGTGCTTAAATTTTCCGACGACAACATAACGCCTGATGCCATAACAATAGGTATATCGGCTAATTCGGGCATACTCTTAATAATTTTAACCGCTTGAACTCCGTTTATACGCGGCATTTCCCAATCCATCAGAATTAAATCGGGCTTGGCTATTTGGGCTATTTTTATAGCGGCCTCAGCGTTGGTAGCTTCAAGGAATGTGTACGGATAATCGGTATCTTCAAAAAAGGATACGATACTTTCAATTATTACCGGAAAATCATCGACTAACAATATGGTATAACTTTCGGCTGCCATGGTATTTTTTTTTGCTAAATTAAAAAAAAATATACATTCGAAAAATTAAAGACTAATTTTTATAAGAATTTTGCATTAATAAAAACCTAACAAACTAATAGCTTGCTTTAATTTGCAGGTGCAAAGTAAAAAATTCAGCCAAAATCATAGCCGTAGCGCCCCAAACCGTTTTTCCGCCAACTAAATAAACGGGCACCGTGCAAACGCCAAACTTACCGGCAAAAACCTCGGCTGTACCGGCCGAATTTATTATTTCATCGAGTTCTTCAACCAAAACAAGTTCAACTTCCTTGGCATTTAATTCAAAAACAGGCATTTGCTTCAAAAAACCAACAACCGGAATAACTGTAAAATTACTTACCGGAATAAACAACGACGAAAGTTTACCCAACACCTCCACCGCTTCGGGCTTAACCCCTATTTCTTCCCATGTTTCGCGCAAGGCTGTATGTTCGGGCATTAAATCATCGTCTTCGGCCTTTCCGCCGGGCAAACTAATTTGTTTGCTGTGAACCGATGTGTCGGCAGTTCGCTCCATAAGTACCGTACCCAAACCGGATTTGTAAGGAAAAATCAGCACCAATACTGCACTTTGCACCGCATTTTCGGGGTTTGGTTCATATTCCGGATTTATACGGTGCGTGGGTGCCATCCGTTTTTGCGCCTCTATACCCGGCAGCTGTTTTTCAAGTTTGCTTTTTAAGGCTTTTATATAAAATTCAATATCCATGGTTTTGAAAAATTAATGATTTGTATTTTTATGAACAATTCAACATTTGCCATTTTACCTCACTGGAAGGCAATTTCAGCTATAAAAATAATTAAAAATCCGACCTTACTATCTTCAACAAAATTAAAATTGCAAAATGGTAAAACTAAATAAAATGTATCGAACTTATAAAATTAGTGTTGCTTAACCAATAATATTTATTAATTTTGCTGTTTTGCACAAATTGATGTGAAAAATTATAGATTTAAATCTGAATGGTATCAATGGGCAAAAAGCATAAAAATGAATGCTTTCAAAAAAAAACGTTGAATACGAAAGCACGTAATAAGGTTACTAACATACCGTTGAATTGTAATTTTTACATTAAGTAACGTCAGAAAAAGTGTTTTAGTTATTTTATTTTCATTGAAATTAGTAAGCTATCAATTTATTTTATAATTTAGTTCAAATTATTTAAAAATAACCGGAAAGTTTCTTTTAAATTGATTTTTTTCACTAAATTCGTTATTGAATTAAAATAAATAAATAAACAAAAAAAACAGTGAATATTATTTGGAGTTTATTCGAAAAAAAAGAATAATTTAACCGACTGTTTTGAAAAAAATACGTACAACACAACAATTGCATAAAAACCGTTGCAGATGTTATAAAAATAAATTTTGTATAATGAGCGTCGCAGAATCAAATTCCTTACAAAAACACTTACAACATTATTTTGGATTTAGCCGATTTAAAGGTCAGCAAGAAGAAATAATCCAAAATTTGCTTAACCAACGCGATACCTTTGTGTTAATGCCCACGGGCGGAGGTAAATCGTTGTGCTACCAGTTGCCTGCTTTGTTGCAAGAAGGAACTGCTATAGTAATTTCGCCACTTATTGCCCTAATGAAAAATCAGGTAGATGCCATGCGCGGCTATAGCAGCGTAGAAGGCGTGGCACACTTTTTAAATTCATCCTTGTCTAAAACGCAAATTGCAGCAGTTAAAGACGACATTTTGAGCGGCAAAACCAAAATTTTGTACGTTGCTCCCGAATCGCTTACCAAAGAAGAGAATATGCTCTTTTTGCGAGGGGTTAAAATTTCGTTTTACGCAGTAGACGAGGCACATTGTATTTCGGAATGGGGGCACGATTTCAGGCCCGAATACCGAAGAATACGACCAATTATTGAGCAAATTGGCAGGGCACCCATTATTGCACTAACGGCAACCGCCACTCCCAAAGTGCAAAACGATATTCAAAAAAACTTAGACATGTTGAATGCCGAAGTTTTCAAATCATCGTTTAACAGACCAAATTTGTACTATGAAGTACGCCCTAAAATTGAAATTGAAAAAGAAATAATAAAATTTGTAAAAGGCAATCCGGGAAAATCGGGTATTATTTATTGCTTAAGCCGCAAAAAAGTTGAAGAGCTTACCGAAACCTTGGTTATAAACGGTATAAAAGCACTGGCTTACCATGCAGGTATGGATTCTTCGACCCGTTCGGGAAACCAAGACAAATTTTTGATGGAAGATGTTGAAGTAATAGTTGCAACCATTGCCTTTGGAATGGGAATAGATAAGCCCGATGTGCGCTATGTAATGCATTACGACGTACCTAAAAGTTTAGAAGGTTACTACCAAGAAACCGGACGAGCCGGCAGGGATGGCGGCGAAGGTGTTTGCATTGCATTTTACAGCTACAAAGACATTCAGAAGCTCGAAAAATTTATGCAAAACAAGCCGGTTGCCGAACAAGAAATTGGTCGTCAATTGTTGCTTGAAACCGTATCGTTTGCTGAATCGAGCGTTTGCCGACGTCGAAACTTATTGCATTATTTTGGCGAGGTATACGAAGAAGAAAACTGCGAAAGTTGCGACAATTGCTTGCACCCTAAAACACAGATAGACGGCGAAGAGTATATGTACAACGCACTTACGGTTATTCAAGGTGTAAACGAAAAATTTAAAGCCGAGCATATTGCCAATATTCTTACCGGCAAGTTAAATGCTTCGATAAAAACGTACAAACATCATAAAACCGATTTTTTTGGCATTGGCGCCGAAAAAGATACGCGTTTTTGGAATGCCGTACTGCGTCATGCACTTATATATGAACTGGTAATTAAAGATATAGACAATTACGGATTGTTGAAATTAAGTAATAAAGGTAAAAAATTTTTAAAAGAACCATTTTCTGTTATGATATCACAAGACCATAATTATGAAGAAATGGAGGACGAAAAATCAAAGGGACCGGGAAGTGTAGGCGGAGCCGCCGACCCGGAACTGTTTGCGATGCTTAAGGATTTGCGTAAAAAGATTTCCAAACAAAAAGACCTTCCGCCCTTCGTAATTTTTCAAGACCCTTCGTTGGAAGATATGGCTATACAGTACCCTATAACCAAAGAAGAACTCCAAAACATTGCCGGAGTGGGTCCGGGAAAAGCTACCAAATACGGTGCACCATTCCTTGAACTAATAAAAGCATATGTTGAAGAAAAAGAAATTGAACGTCCTCAGGACATGGTAGTTAAATCGGTTGTGAATAAATCGGGAAACAAAGTTTTCATTATTCAGAATATCGACCGCAAAGTACCTTTACCCGATATAGCCGAAGCTAAAGGTTTCGACTTTGACGAGCTATTAACCGAAATTGAAGCCATAGTAAACTCCGGAACCAAAATTAATATTACCTATTATATAGATGAAATTTTGGATGAAGACCACCAAGAAGAAGTATATCAATACTTTTCGGAAGCAAAAACCGAATCGATTGCCGATGCTTTAACTGCACTGGGTGAGGATGAATACTCGGAAGAAGATATTCGATTAATGCGTATTAAGTTTATTTCGGAAATGGGACACTAATTTTGAAATAAACATTCCTAATACAAACGACCGATAAATCTATATTTATCGGCCGTTTTTTTATTTAAGACCTTGAATACCATAGTTTACAGCAAAACTTTTGAGGTACTTTGTCTTAAATTCGGAAAAAACTTACTGAAACTGAAAATTTATAGGCACCGAATACCAAACACTCACTGCTTTGCCATGTTGCTTGCCCGGTTTCCAAGCGGGCAACTCTTGAATTACCCGAACAGCTTCCTTATTCAACAGCGAATCGTTGCCATGAACCACCGATACATTTTCGACCAGACCGTTATATTTTACAACAAAACTTACATGTACCACGCCGCCTCGGTTATTTTTATAGGCTTCATACGGATAACGAATATTTCTGGCAATAGCAGCCCTCAAGCCCGGCTCGCCTCCCGGAAATTCAGGCATTTCATCGACAATATAAAAAGCTGAACCGGTGCTGTATTCATTATTTGAATTATTATCGGAAGGTGCAGAATTGTTCAATTCATCGACTACGGTATCGGTAATTAGAATGGTCGGAATTTCATTTTCCTCAACAATTTCAGTTACCGAATCGACAATTTCATAATTAGTGGCTATTTCTTTAATAATTTCATCGGGTTTTACTAAAGGTGGCTTCTTTTCGGGCATTTTAGGCGGCGGAGGCATTAACTTATCCATCGATTGAGCATTCATGGGTGAAAATATTACCAAATTTTGCTCATCAAAAATTGCCTCCTCAGTCGGATTTACGCTTTCATATAGTATGAATGCAAAAAAAAGAATAGCTATAACAAATGAAAGTAAGGTCGAAATTATCATTACGCGCGGATACCTTTTTCGCAAAAGGTATGCTCCGTATTCTTTATTTCTCCCGGCAAATACAATTTCATCCAAATTATTCCTAAAATTTATCATCCTTCTTCTTTCAATGTTGGCTTAAAAAAAACGTCAATTTTGTGCATTTATTTTCTTTACGGTTTGGAATAACCTTTTGAAGTATACGAAAACAAAACAAAAAACGACCGCAAAAGTAATAAAGAATTGAGAAATTGAAGAATTGACAGAATTAACCTGTTTAATTCATATGTTTTTTAACTAACAACGGCAGGGTTAGTGAGCTTGTCGAACTATATGCCGTTGTGTAAAGAATGTCTTACGTGTCTTTAGCCAAAAGTAAAAAATCATTTTAGGCTAAAGCCTTATATACTATTCATTTATACCGTAGCCTAAAGGCTACGGATATTCATAAAAAAGTTTAATTCAAAAAATAGTTAACATAATAAACAGTAATAAAACTACATTCTTATTCGAAATAAAAATTTCTTAAAACTTTGTTTATTACGAATTTAAGTGTTTTTATGAATTATTCAGGTTAAAGAATTGACGAAACTGAAGAATTAAAGAACGGCGTAGCCTTCATCAAAGGTAATTGAAAAATTATTTTCGTCAGAAAAAGTTCATCAGAAAATTGGTGTATTCAAAATTTCAAATTTCAAAATTTCTCAAATCCGGTGGTTATTGTTACTTTTGCGGCTTGCGAAAATATAATTACGAGAAAATGGCAAGAATAAACAAAATTGGTGTTTTAACTTCGGGTGGCGATGCGCCCGGCATGAATGCAGCCGTACGTGCCGTTGTACGTGCTACCATATTCTACGGTTGGGAGGCCTACGGAATATACCGCGGCTACAAAGGAATGATTGAAGGCGATATCAGAAAATTAGAATCGAAGGATGTTGGAAATATCATTCAGCGCGGCGGTACGATACTAAAATCGGCACGCTGCCCCGAGTTCCGAACCAAAGAAGGAAGAGCAAAAGCATACGAAAACTTGCTTCTGCACGGTATTGATGCTTTGGTGGTTATTGGCGGCGACGGTACATTTACCGGTGCAGGCTTGTTTTCGGAAGAATTCGACATTCCGGTGGTTGGCATACCGGGTACTATTGATAACGATATGTTCGGAACCGATTTTACCATTGGTTACGACACTGCGCTAAATACCGTGGTACAAACGGTAGACAGAATTAAGGATACGGCAAGCTCGCACGACCGATTGTTTTTTGTTGAAGTTATGGGCCGCGGAGCCGGATTTTTGGCGCTAACAGGCGGCATTGCAACCGGAGCCGAAGCAATTCTTATTCCGGAAGCCGAAGGCCAAGAAGAAAAACTGAATAAGTATTTAAACGACGAACGCGCCGAACCTAAAGATTCGCATATAATTTTGGTAGCTGAAGGCAACACGGTTGGCGGAGCGGAAGAAATTGCAAAACGCGTAGCAAAAGAGTTTCCTAAGTACGATGTACGGGTGAATATTTTGGGGCATATGCAACGAGGCGGAGCACCATCGGCTTTCGACCGTTTTTTGGCAAGTCGCATGGGCGTGGCTGCTGTTGAAGCACTTAAAGACAATCAGCGCTCTATTATGGTGGGTTTCAAAAACCATCAAATTGTGCATGTGCCTTTCAACAAAACCATTGCGCATAGCCCCGAACTAAATAAAACATTATTGGATATAAACGACATTTTGAACTTATAAACCTTGTTTTATTTCTACCTCTAATCTGCAAGTGTACTTTTAACTTGCTAATAGTCATCGGCTCAACGAAGAAAATGGCGTGCTGCAAATTGGCAAACAAACTGCTCAATATTAGTAAATTGAGACGATGACTTGCGGATTTGAGCTTCTATACATTTATAAACCCGACCAATACACACTATGGGTTGGGTTTTATTTTTTCCGACAGGCTTTAGCTTCTGCTGCATCTATACAATCTTCAAACCGGGAGTTCTTCACAAAACCAAATTCAATACAAATAAAAGATTTTTAGCTATTTTACGCACCGAAAATTTGTTTTATTAAATGCTTTTTTTAATTTTATACAGAAATATTTAAGTAGAAACAACGCCAAGGATAAGTTCAATTAGGTTAAATTGAAATTTTATTTTTTGCACAATATGTTTGTTTTTATGCCAACAAAAATTAGCATTTCATGGCTGTTTTTTGCCTTATACTTTTCGGTGTCGGTTTATTCGCAAACCGGCAGCACCACCGCAAAAAACGGATTTTACATACTACCGCCCGATGCCCAACAAAAAAACGTATATTGGCTGGAAGGAGAATGGGCTTTTTATAAAAGCAGCTATTTAATTGAAAAACCCGAAAAAGCACCCGATGCTTACTTAATTGCACCGGGTTGGTGGAACGATATTATGGTAAGCCCCGAAAATCCGCGTGCTTTTGGCTACGGAACTTTTTTTGTTACTATTAAAGGCTTGCAAGCCAACAAAAGCTATGCGCTAAAATTCAATACAGCAGGCTGCTCGATGCGTGCCTACGTAAACGGTCAGTTTTTAGGCTCGCAAGGCAGCCCCGGCACAAGCGCCCAAACCACCGTACCTTTTTATAAACCCTTTGTGGCAAGTTTTACAAGCCAAGCCGACAGTGCCGTGGTGGCAGTGCAAGTAGCAAACTATACACACCGCGAAGGCGGCATGTGGTATGTAACACTTTTTGGCGAAGCCGAAGCAGTATATAAAGTCGAAAACCGATTGATTTTTGCAGAAAGCCTTCTGTTTGGTGCATTTTTAATAATGGCATTTTACCACTTATACCTTTGGTGGTTGCGCCGTAGATTTTAATTAATACCATTATTGAAGTTCCGTGGATTTGGCAAGTTAAAGCCGATTACATTTCGTACTTTTTAACCATCAGCTTTTTTTGCGGGTTCATAAATTCGCTTTACAAGCAAGAATATCACCGAACGGTTTTCCCAATCAGCGTTGCAATTCCAATATTGGTTTCAATTTTAGTGCTGTTTTTACCCGAATGGCAAACCACTAAAGTTATTACCTACATGCAAATTTACACAGGTTTTTGGTTTTGTCATCTTTTTTCTTACCATTATAAACGATGTGTTGTACCATCAGGACATTCTTAAACATTCGCTTAATTTATTTGGTGCCGGGTTGTTTACCTTTGTAATGATGCAAGCTATGGCGCTTTCCATCCGTTTCAACAACTCTTTTGCACAAACCGAAAACTTAACGGTTGAGCTTAACTACATAAACCGAAACCTCGAAAAAATAGTTGCCGACAGAACGAATGCGCTTACAGAAGCCAACAGCATTTTACAAGAACAAAACGAGGAAATATCGCAGCAAAAAGAAGAATTAATGGTTCAGCGCGACGAAATTGAAATGCAACGCGATGCCGCACAGTTTGCCCACATGCAAATTGTTAAGCAAAACCAAAAAATAACCGACAGTATTTCGTACGCAAGCCGAATTCAGGCTGCTGTTGTTCCACCAAACCAACTTATGCACCAGTTATTTACCAACTTAGTTATTTATAATAAGCCTAAGGATATAATTAGCGGCGACTTTTATTGGAGCAAAGTAATTGACGGTAAAATTGTATTGGCAGTTGCCGATAGCACCGGACATGGCGTTCCGGGGGCGTTTATGAGTCTGCTCGGTATAACTATGCTTGCCGAATCGGTTAACCAGATGAAAGAACTTAAAGCCGGCGAATTATTGGGCGTACTTAGGAACAAAATAATTGAAGCTTTGCAGCAAAACAATAAAACCAACATGCGCGACGGTATGGACGTAGCGCTCCTGGTTATAGACCATAACGAAAAAATTATTCAGTTTTCGGGTGCACATAATTCGCTGATAATAATTAGAAACAACGAAATACTCGAATTTAAAGGCGATGCAATGCCTATAGGTTTAATGCGAAACCAAATGAAACGTTTTACCAATCATTTTATTCATTATAAAGAAAACGACAAAATTTATATGTTTACCGATGGTTATTACGACCAAATTGGAGGCGAACAAAACCGAAAATTTATGAAGAAAAACTTCAAAAGCTTATTGCTTTCAATGCATCAGCTACCTGCCATACAGCAAGTTAAAACGCTCGAAAGAACCCATTTGGAATGGAAGGAAAAAAATGAACAAGTTGACGACGTGTTGGTGGTAGGATTTAGCCTTTGAACAAATGACTGAATTAACCGAATTAAAGAATTAACCAAATTAACCTAATTGACCAAATTAACTGAATTTTCTAATTTTCAAATTTTCAAATTATTTACTCATTTACTCATTCAAAATTCGTCATTCAAAATCCAAAATTTATTAATGTCCATGAAAATAGAAGCCGAAACACCTGAACAATATATAGCACAACTACCTGCCGATCGACAACCGACAATGGAAAAACTACGCGAAACAATGCTGAAAAATTTACCTCAGGGGTTTGCCGAAACCATGAATTACAATATGATAACCTATGTGGTTCCACATTCGCTCTATCCGCCGGGCTACCATTGTGCGCCTGCTATGGCATTGCCATTTATAAGTATTGCTGCGCAAAAAAACTTTTTTGCCATTTACCACATGGGAATTTATATGGATTCGGAACTGCTCAATTGGTTTACAACCCAATTTTCAACCTATGGAAAAACTAAACTCGATATGGGCAAAAGCTGCATCCGATTCAAAAAAGTTGAACATATTCCGTTTGAATTAATTGCCGAATTGGCAGCCAAAACTTCTGTAGAACAATGGATTACGCTTTACACCAAAACATTGAAAAGCTAATAATATCAAGCTAACAAAAACTGTAATGCAAAACTTTCAAAAAATAATATTACTCGCTTTTGCTGTTCCATTTTTCACCTTTTCGGCACAAGCACAAACCCCCAACCCCAATTACAACAAAGCATTGGCCGACTCGTTGGGTGCCGATAATTACGGTATGAAAAGTTATACCTTTGTACTGCTTAAAACCGGTCCGGCAGTAATTGACGATAAAGAAAAACGTGCCGAACTTTTTAAAGGGCACATGGATAATATAAATAAAATGGCAAACGACGGCAAATTAATTGTCGCCGGTCCGTTTGGAAAAAATGACCAAGGGTATCGCGGAATTTTCATTTTTCACAACGTAACTTCGGAAGAAATAACTGAAATGTTGAAAAACGATCCTACAATTGTCGAAAAGATTTTTGTAATAGATATTGTGCCCTGGTATGGTTCGGCTGCTCTGCCTACGTATTTGCCCTTAGCAAAAAAAATTGAACAATTTTCACATTAATCTATTTGTATGAATACTGAAAAACAACAGCCGCCGTTTGTTTTTATTTTGGCTTGTGTTGCGCCTGCGGTAAGCCAAAATAAAAACAAATGGTCGGTCTGTTGCATATTATACACTTGTATTTCAATCATTTATGTACCATATTAGATTGATTATTCCAAGTGTAATTTACGAAAATAGTTTTTAATAGAATCCGATCGCCGGGTATTTTTTAGTGATTACAAACGTGTTCGTGTTCGTGTCCCTCTCCATGATGTTGTTCATGTGTTTTGCAACTTTCGCCACTGTCAACTACCAATCCTGCAATGAATTGTTTTACAAGTTCATTGGCATTTCCTGAGCAACCACGAACAACTTCTATACCTGAATTATTCAGAACATTTATTGCTCCGCTGCCAATTCCGCCGGCAAGCATAATTGTTACTCCATTTTGGGATAATGTGCTTGCAATGTTTGATTTACAGCCACAACCCTGTTCTGATTTTAACGTTTGAACGTCCACTATTTCATTATTGTCTGAAATAGTAAAAACAGCGTAAAACTCACAATGACCAAAATGGTCGTCTATTTGGTTATTTTTTGTAACCGGAACTGCAATTTTCATATTATTCTCCTTTTTTATTAATTGTTTGAAAATAGTTTATACGTTTTCCTTTGCCTTGTCCACAAAGTTTTTTTGAATGATGTCGTTTTCCTTGACCTTTTCCAAGTTCTCCAATTTGGTTCAATTCGTTTTCGGATTTCTTGCATTGTCCTAGTTTTCTACCCGTTTTTGGTCCTTGACCTTCGGGTCCGGAATGATTTAAGTTTGACATAATTAAAGTGTTTTATTTATGTTTATATACCTACAATTCATTTTCAATCTTTTTTAATTAAATTTAGATTTATCAATTCATCAGTACCATATATGTTACATACCGAACATTTTATATGGTTTTCAATACCTTCAATTAATCTGAAACATTTTTTGCATTTATACCAATCTTTCGCAAATTCAAAATTTCCATCTTGTTTGATTATAGATTTGCCTTCTACAAATACTTAGGCTATTTTGAATAAAGCACTATTATAAATTCTCGTCAGTGTTGGGCGTAAAATTTCCATTCTTTCGGCTGCGTCGTCTTGCGAAAGATTGTCATAGTTTACTAATTTAATCGTCTCGTATTCATCATATTGCATAATATTCTTTTCTGTATCGCAAATCGCAATACCAAAAAGTTTAAAACCTTGCATTTTAGGCAAATTACAAACTTTTCTGCTTTTCTGTGGACGTCGCATTTTTTAATATTTTAAATAATTGAACTATTTCAGGATACATTAAATATCCGAAAAATAATGCAGATATACCTAAAATTATTTCACCAAAAATGCAATAAGGTCCACAATAAAAATCATTACCGAACCCAAACAAACAAGTTCCACAACCTATGATGACCATTAAAATATAGTCAGCAAAAAGTATTATTGGCAATACCAAGAATACTTTAATAACGATTGAATTTTTCATAATTGAAATTATTAGTGTTGAATATTATTACACAAAGATAATGAACCTACGTTCATAATCCAAATATTTTGGTATCTATTTGCAAATTATTTTGAACGTAGGTTCATTATCAATCAATTAAAATTTTGATATTCAAATGGAAATAAAAGAACGTTTAGAAAAATCAGAAACAAGACAGTTTAACGTGATATTTCCAATCACTTTAAATGCACATGAAACTTTATTTGGTGGAACTGCGATGCAATGAATGGACGCAGTGGCATATTTGGAAGCTTTACAAGAAGGTGCAACCATAACCATGTCGTTGGAAAAAACGTTTTGGAATGCGCTTTTTGGAATGCTTATTGATAAATTTGGAATTGCATGGATGGTTAATTACGATTTTTCGCAAGAATAACCGCGGGTTAGCCATAAAAAGTGCAACATTTTTATTCATTACATCGTAACTTAAAGAACATAAGCCAAATTAATTTTATGCAAATGCGCTTTATTTACTAATAATTCAATATTTTATCTACTTTTATCAGTTATCGAAAAAAAAACAAATGCGCAACGAATAAATTTTGTTTTATTTTTTTCAGTAACTATATTTACCAAAAATTACGACTATGGAAAACTTTATTATACCGCTTACAAAAAAAACACCGAAAGTTGAATTTCTTACTTCAACCTGCGTTTTTACAATAGAAGGACGCTGCATACCTTCAGACACAGCAGCATTTTTTGAACCTATTATAGAATTTATTAAAACAATTAATAATTCGCAAGGAAAAACCATAATGCTCGAATTTAATTTGGAGTATATAAATTCTACTGCCACCAAATGGCTTGTTGCGAGCATTAAAGAGCTAAACGAGAAATACAAAAAAGGCGTACCTATGGAAATGAATTGGTACTACGAAGACGACGATACGTTTGATTTTGGCGAATTACTGAGCGATGTTGCCGATTTCAAAATAAACCGAATTAAAACTAAATTTTAGCCTCTTAAA
>JFJP01014453.1_pt1 | contig 12946 bp, 12 predicted proteins | sample 431651 | NCBI WGS metagenome assembly JFJP01 (sample SAMN02602958, study PRJNA72255) | Microbial mat metagenome, whole genome shotgun sequencing project. | biome: fresh water; feature: sink hole; material: water; isolation source: purple microbial (photo- and chemosynthetic) mats found in... | reverse complement strand
CAGGATGGTTATTTTCAGCAGGGACACGGCACTGCCGTGTCCGTACCGGCGGATGCGAAGCCGACGGATTTGGCGAGGGCGGTAAGTGCAGGTCAAATGAAGGATGCGGAGATTCTGATTCCGGCGATGCAGGATATTAAGAAGTTGCAAAAGGCGATTTATGACAATTTGCAGGCGGCAATGTTGGATCAGAAATCGGTTGACGCGGCTGTGGCTGATGCGGCTAATGCCTGGAATCAACGGTAGGTAATGGTTGGGGGGGTGAGTGAAGATTTTTGCTTTACCCCCTTGCTTTTTTGATTGTTTGGAGGGTATTATTTATTTGTGGGAATATGTGGGTACATATATAGGGGATCATATTTATAAAGGTTACACCTTAAGATAGACTTTAAAACTATCCTAATAATAAGGTAGGGGTTATTAAGAGTCAAGAATTTTAGGGGTTATTAAGAGTCAAGAATTTTAGGAAATTTGGTTTAATTTGAGATATTTTTGATGGTAGAAGGCTTGGCTAAGGATATAGTTAGGTTTAGGTTTTTTGTGTAGGAGTTATACTAAAGGTGGTTATATGAGTATTTTTTTGATGAACCACAGAGGCGCAGAGGACGCAGAGGGAAGAGGAAGAGAATATCAAGGGGTGATGGTAGCGGATTTAGTCTCAGATGCAGGACTTACGCACGCTCGGTCAAAAACCCGTTTTTTGCGTAAGTCCTGAGATAGTTATCCCTATTGTCCCGATTATCAGAAATTCTCAAACGGAGCGAGCGGCTCTTGACAGATAGCTATCAAAATGATATGATTAAGTGAGGTAAGTCCCTAAACAAAAATAAACCGTTCTATGTAACAAAATTTTAAATAGCTGAAACCCTTGAGATTAATTTGCTTTATTACGTTCCGATGCACCGGATGTAGTGCAGTTTAATTATGTCCGACTACTTAGCTTAATTAGGTTAACCTAAATAATTAATATATCCAAAAACATTATGAAAAAAATCTCAAAAACAAATGCACTTAATTTCGATGACCTACCTCCGTAACGATGCTAGCCAGTATCCCGATGTCAAAAAACAAATTGATGACTGGTCTGCAACTGTCAACAAAGCCAAATGGCAAAACTTGGAAGATGTTCGCCAGATTTACCGAAATGCTGAAGCGGTAGGAAACTTCACCGTTTTTAATATCAAAGGCAATGATTATCGCCTGATTGTTGGTATTGACTACGAAGACCAAACGATTTACTACAAATATTTCCTTACCCACGCTGAATACGACAAGAATAAATGGAAAAATGACGATTACTTTTGACAGAGCTACTTATAGCAAACTACTGTTAGATATATCTCCCCAGGCGATCGAGACTGAAGAGGAATACGATCGCCTCCTGAAAGTAGCAGAAAGGCTAACTTTTGCGAAAAACCGCTCTCCAGAGGAGAGGGCTTTACATAAATTGTTAGTAACGCTGATTGAAGCCTATGAGACAGAACACTATCCGATGGACAAAAGTTTGCCTCACGAGATTTTGCAACATATTATGGAATCTAGCGGCCTTCGTCAAGCAGATTTAGTAGTAATTATGAAGTCTTCGAGTGGTGTTGTATCTGAGGTTGTGAATGGCAAACGGGCAATTAGCAAAGCACAGGCTAAAGCGCTTGGTGATTACTTTAAGGTTTCGCCTAGTTTGTTTATCCTTGGTGATTACTTTAAGGTTTCGCCTAGTTTGTTTATCTAGGGATAATTTTGGACACAATGTAATCGGCGGTTAGCTTGTAAATTTAGGCGGCCGCCATTTCTATTTTATGTAAAGGGTTCGTAATATCAAATCCGTTAGCATCAGAATTATTCATCTCTCTTATCTCCCTCTGTGTTCTCTGCGTTCTCTGTGGTTAAATCATGCCGATGCCACCGGAAACGATATAAGTCCTAGATTTTTGCTTTACCCCCTTGCTTTTTTGATTGTTTGGGGGTACTATCTATTCGTTGGAGTGTGTGGGTACATATTATGGGTGATTATATTCATATAGGTTACACCTTAAGATCGACTTTAAAACTATCCTAATAATAAGGTAGGGGTTATTAAGAGTCAAGAATTTTAGGAAAGTTGGTTTAATTTGGGATATTTTTGATGGTAGAAGGCTTGGCTAAGGATATAGTTAGGCTTAGGTTTTTTGTGTAGGAGTTATGGCAATCTGGTTCTTTGATTTGTTTTTGTTGAACCACAGAGGCGCAGAGGACGCAGAGATGATCAGTTTTTAGTTGCGATCGTTGTTATAGGGCTGTGATTTAAAGATAAATGTTAATTTCTTCTCAATCTCAGGTTTTGGCGCGTCCATTTCTCAAATGGGCGGGGGGTAAAGGTTTTTGGCGCGTCCATTTCTCAAATGGGCGGGGGGTAAAGGTAGGTTAATTCCGCAATATTTACCTAATTTTCCTCAGCAGTTTACAAATTATTATGAGCCTTTTTTGGGTGGTGGGGCTGTGTTTTTTTATTTGGCACAGCAGCCTTTATCTTTTAATTCAGTTTTGAGTGATGTTAATCCTGAGTTGATTAATGTTTATTGTTGTGTTCGGGATCGGGTTGAGAAGTTAATTGAGCTTTTAGAGGGGCATGATTTAGAACATAATCAATGTCAGAAAGAGTATTATTATTGGGTGCGATCGCACTCTTACAAAAAAGATGTAGAAAGGGCGGCGCGGTTGATTTATCTGAATAAGACTTGCTTTAATGGATTATATCGGGAGAACTCGAAAGGTGAGTTTAATGTGCCGATGGGTAGATATAAAAATCCGAAGATTTGTCATGGGGATTTACTGCGGTCAGTCTCAGCTTTATTAAAACCAGTGACTATTGAGGAAAGAGATTTTGAGGATGTATTGAATTATGCGAATAGTGCGACGGATTTTGTTTATTTCGATCCGCCCTATTTCCCGATTAATGATACCAGTTATTTTACGTCTTATAGTCGTGATGCTTTTACTAAGGACGATCAAATTAGGTTGAGAGATATTTTTGTAAGTCTGGCTAATCGTGGGGTGAAAGTGCTGTTGTCTAATTCTGATTGTGAGTTTATTCGAGAGTTGTATAGGGGATTTAAGATTAAGTCTATATGGGGATTTAAGATTAAGTCTATATTGGCAGCAAGGGCAATTAATTCTAAGGGTAATAATCGGGGCAAGGTTCGCGAAGTTTTAATTAGTTCTGAGTAATTATAATTAATTTGGGTATTTTGGTATTAAAGATTGTTATTAGCCCAAATAATAAAACTAGACATGGTATGTACGCCTAGTAGATTTGGATTAAATTTAATTTGTTTAGTCAGCCAATCAATAGCACCTGTTTTCATTCCTCCACCGTCAATTAACACAATAGCAGGAGCAGGATAACAATTTTGAATAGTCAAGTTGACATAGGGCAGTTTTTCATCAACAGAACCCCCGACTTGTTGCCATTTACATTCAATTATTATCGCGGGAATTGACGGACAACCAATAATATAAAATTCTACATATATATCTGTTCCATAAATTCCTTTACCGAGATGAACCTCTCTTGCATATCGCTTTGGTATAGTGGAATCTACAACAAGATATGCTAATCGATCCTTTTTCTTTAAATGAGAACCTACTTCAACATATTCATGTGTTTTTAAAGCTCCTTCTACAATACTTTCTAAAACTTTTCCAGAACGATTTGCTCTGCCACCTTGAGTCATTTTATTTGCCCCTTAAATTATTTAGTTTACAGTAATTAAGTAAGGATTAAAGTTCGTCAATAACCCACAAGATAGAGATACTTACTCAAGTTTATGAGTATTTTATAGCCTTGAGTAAGTTGATGATTTTATGATAAATTAAACTGATTTCAACATAATTACACCCCGGTCAAAAACCTGATGATTTCAACATAATTACACCCCGGTCAAAAACCTGATTATCTGTCCCAATCCCACTGACAAATATCCGATCCTCATAGACATCAAAGGCGGCAAAACTCAAGCGTGCAGCCGAATATTCTGTCCATTTAGAACGCCCTACCGGACGAGTACCCGCCCCACCACCACAAATTAAATAAGTTGTGCCATTAATCGACCGCGTGCGCTCATAATCATGTTCATGGCCATTAATATAAAGCTGTACGCCATACCGTTTAAAAAGGGGAGTGAAAGTTTCAATAAAAGGTTTATTTAACCCATAAATTCCTGATGAATAAATCTGGTGATGACCAAACACAACTTTCCAAGGTGCATCACTCTGACTTAATTGTTGTTCTAGCCAAATTAACTGATTTTTCCAATCGGCATTATGATTGGTGTCTAAGGCAAAAAACTGCACTTTCCCCTGTCGAAACGTATAGTAACGTCCTTGCATATTAAAGCGAGGATATTTAACTTGTAAATCACCGTTAGCTGTCCGAATGTCATGGTTGCCTAGACAAGCATAAAATTTCACACCATCTGTTAATAACTTTTGATAGGGTTGCTCAAAAACTTGACCAATTTTCTCAAATTCGCCATTGGTATAAATATTATCACCGGCAAGAATGCTAATATTAAAAGGATTTTCTTGATGATAGCGTGTCATGGCCCCAGCGACAGCATACTGACCTTCTGCACCGGTACCGGTGTCAGCGACGGAGATAAAGCGTAAAATAGGCGGGGTTGTTGGTAATTGTGTGATCTGGTCTTGTTGTTCCAAGTTAGGGGTAGGAAGATTAGCACTCTCAACTTTTTGACCTTGTATTTGCCACAGCCCATAAAAACCGAAGGTAGTCAGACTACTTAAAATCAAAAATTGGCGGCGTTTCATGTTCATTTTAATTCAAGAAGAACTAATTAAATGATAAATTAAGATCGAGATGTCTCATCTAATAATCTATCGTGTTTAAGTATATTTGTACCATCAGCAGGTAAATAAAATGTCAGAAGACCAATCACCACAGCCTCAGTCTGAACGGCCTCAAGCACAGGTAAAACAGACTGCTGCCGATCAAAAAGCGGCTAAAACTCCTAACTCACCGGTAACTAAAATTGAACCCCAAAAGGTACTGCTAAGCTTTGCAGAAAAAGTGGTTTCAGTATGGCAAAGTTTAGTGGATTTTCTGCGATCGCGTCTACCCACATCTACGAATGAAAAACTGTCAGATACGTTTTTGACTGCGGTAATCGCAGCAATTGTAATAGTAGCGATCGGTACAATACTCACTATTTTGCCTGGAAATTCTCCTAAAATAGCTACTGTTTCATCTCCAGAACCCTCGGAAATAATTGTTACTCCATCTCCAGAACCCTCGGAAATAATTATTACTCCATCTCCAGAACCCTCGGCAATAATTGTTAGTCCATCTCCAGAATCGACAAATACAAATCTACCAGAAACGGTGGCAACTGAAGAAATAAAACCTATAGAAATTATCCCGCCACCGCCACTAAAACTCACGCCGGAACAGGAGTTGATTGCCACAATTCAAAAGCAAGTTAGTGAATTTACAACTCAAGTTGGTGGGGGTTTAATTCAGTCTATTCAAGTTGATTTTCCTAGTAGTATTTTAACGGTAAAAATCGCTGATGACTGGTATGATGTTGCTACAGATGAACAAGATAAGTTAGTTAATGAAATGTTGCAGCAAACCCACGACCTAGAATTTAAGAAACTAGAAATCACTAACTCTCAAGGGAAAATTATAGCCCGTAGCCCTGTAATTGGATCGCAAATGATAATTTTAGAAAGGCATAAATCTGAAATTATCGGTAATAGTTAGTTGTGATTTGTTAGTTGTTAGTTTTAGCGACTTGATTAATTATATTTGATTTGGTGATTGACAGGTCAATTATTCCTCAAAATTAACAACTAACAATTAACAACGATCAATTTTTAGGTTTAAAACCTTTCTTCTGAAAGTAAGTTTTAAATACCTCATGGGCAATAGGGGCGGCGGAAACAGCGCCATATCCTCCTCCTTCTACAACAACGGCAATGGCAACTTCCGGCTGATTAGCAGGGGCAAAACCTACATACATCGAATTATCTGGATGACCTGGCATTTCCACAGTACCAGTTTTACCACCACTTAAAGGAATCGAACCATCATTCATCCCGCGCCCCGTACCTTTGAGTACAACATCAATCAAACCTTGGCGAATTACATTTAAAGTTTCTGGCGCAATCTTAGTTTTAATTGGTTTAGCTTCCTTAGCTTGAGAGGTTAATAAATGTGGTTGTACTCGCCAACCTCCATTTGCAACTGTTGACACCATCACTGCTAATTCTAAAGGTGTTACTAATACCAAACCCTGACCAATTGCCATTGTAACTGTATCGCCAATATACCAATCTTCTCCATAGAGTTTCTGTTTCTCTGCTGGTGTGGGAATTTGACCATGATTTGCCCCATCTAAACCCAATAATTTTAAATTAATTGTGCCACCAATCCCCAATTCGTGACCCCATTTAGACATTTGTTCTGGCCCCGCAGCCATACCTAGTTGATAAAAAAACGTATTACTACTGTAGGCTAAAGCATCACGAAAACCAATAGTACCATAACCAGCACCATGTTCATTAAAAGATATGCCACCAATCGTAATAGAAGCCGAACTAAACAAGGTTGAATCAGGGGTAAATTTACCTGATTGTATCCCCGCTGTCGCCGTAACAATTTTAAAAGTGCTACCAGCCGGATAGCCTTGTAAGGCACGATTTAAGAAAGGTTTATCTTCTCCTTGAAGACGATCCCATTCTTTTTTACTTACCTTACGAGTAAAAATATTTGGGTCAAAATTTGGCCAACTAGCCATTGCTAAAACTGCCCCTGTTTTGATATCCAAAGCCACAACAGCCCCTAGACGTTCACCTAGATATTTTTCAGCAGTTTTCTGCATCTCTAAATCTAAAGTTAATTTCACTGATTTACCAGGAATAGGAGGGATTACTCCTAATTCTTCTAATTCTTCGCCTTTAGAATTAACCTCAATTAAGCGATTTCCCCATACCCCTTCTAGTTGAGAATTAGCGATTCGTTCGATGCCCATTTGACCGACTATCATCCCCATTGGGTACTTAGGATTAGCTTTAAGCTGTTCTAAACTAGCTTCACCAACGTATCCTAAAATATGTCCAGCTAATCCACTATTAGGATAATTCCGGTTTGATTCTGACCGAATTTCCATGCCCTGTAAGTTATCTGCTTGTTCCGATAGAGAGAGGAAAGTTGCAACGTTAATATCCTGACTAATTTTAACTGGAATCGCAGATTGATAGCCAACTTTAGCTAATTTTTTGAGAATTTCAGCTTGAGGTATTTTCAATATGGAACTAAGCATGGCTGCTGTAGTTTGCCATTCTTTTGCTGATTTTTCTTTTGGCCACAAATATACAGAGCGGGAAATGCGGCTGGCTGCTAATATTTTGCCATTATGATCTAAAATTTGACCACGATTAGAGGCAACTGGAAATAATCGGATACGATTGTTTTCTGCTCTTTGCCGATTATATTCACCTTGAACAAGTTGCAGTTGAGCTAGACGAAAAACTGGCATCCCCAGTAAACCAGTAACGATTAGCATTAATAATATTGCGCGATAAAATCTATTGCGGCGAAGAACTGCATTTTCGATAGCCGCTTTGTCAAAAATTCCTGCGCCACTTTTAAAAGTATAATTACTAGCCATTTTTACATCCAAATCGCTATTTTGCTTCTCTTTGCTAGTGAAAGGTGTGACGATCCGGAAAAATGGTTAAAAAAGGAAGAAGGAAGAAGGAAGAAGGAAGAAGGAAGAAGGAAGAGGAAAGAAGGAAGAAGGAAGAGGGAAGAAGTAAATTATCAGTTGACAGTTAACAGTTAACAGTTAACAGTTAACAGTTAACAGTTAACAGTTAACAAATAACAGTTAACAAATTACTGAATTATAAGCTGTTACCTTCAAGTCAATACCCGTAATATCAGCGCCGACAACAACGGCTAAAGCTCCCAAATCTAAGGCTTTTTTTGCCATCATTGGCCCAGCAATACCACCTTCACAAATCACTGGTATATTTAATTTTTCTACCATCTCAGCTAATAATTCAAAACCGGGGGGAGATAGATGTTTGGTTTCGGCAGTATAGCCATAAAGAGTAGTTCCTACCGCATCTGCTCCCGCTTCGGCTGCGTTAATTGCTGTTTCTATGGTGTCGACATCTGCCATAACTGGTTTGCCTAATTCGTGATGAATTTTGGTAATTAAATCCTTAAGTTTTTCTCCATTGGGACGGTTTCTGAGAGTAGCATCAATGGCGATAATATCTGCTCCGGCGGCTGCGATTGCTGCGGCATCTTCAAATCTGGGGGTAATATAAACTTCAAATCCTGGTAACACTTGTTTCCAAATGCCAATAATGGGTGCAGAAATTCGCGATCGCACCGCTGCAATATGCTCTGGAGTATCAATTCTCACACCTGCGGCTCCTCGATTAACGGCTGCTTGAGCCATTGCTGCTATAACTGTCGGTTCGGACAAAGGTGAATCACTTGGTGCTTGACAAGATACTATTAATTTGCTGGGAAATTGGTAATTAATCATGGCTAATGGCTAATGGCTAATGGCTAATGGCTAATGGCTAATGGCTAATGGCTAATGGCTAATAGCTAATGGCTAATGGCTATGCTAATAGTAACATTTTCTGCATTCACTATTGCATAAACCTTAATAACCAATAACCAATAACCAATAACCAATAACCAATAACCAATAACCAATAACCACCAATAACCAATAACCAATAACCAATAACCAATAACCAATAACCAATAACCAATAACCAATAACCAATAACCAATAACCAATAACTAATAATTAGCAAGTACCAAATTAGTGATTTTATATAACAATTCTTCCGGCTGTACTGGTTTACTTAAATAATCATCAGGATCGCAATTAATGGCAGATTTTGTATTAGATATCATAGCATTACTTGTTAAAGCTATAATTTTGATACTTTGAGCATGGTTAGCATTAAAATTTCTTAATTGGTGGATGATTTCATAACCGTCTATTCCTGTTAATTGCAAATCAACAATTACAGCTATAGGCTGAAATAATTTAATTTGTTCTACTGCCGTAGAACCTTCAACCATCCACACTACCTGAAGCCCTGCGGCTGTCAGAATGTCGCAAATAATCGCGGCTATTTCCTCGTTTTCTTCGATAACTACAAGACAACCTTGTAAAGAAGAAGATTGAGAAATAAACAATGAATTTGTTTTGTCATTTTTCCTGGCTATCGCGTCATTTTTTTTGATTTCCTGAATAGGAATAAACGCTGTAAAAATCGTTCCAATACCAATAGTAGATTTGAATGTAATGACTCCACCAAGCATTTCTACTAGCTGTTTAGTTAAAGCTAAACCTAAACCAATGCCACTATATTCACGGCGGTAAGGTGAATCTAACTGTTTAAATTTTTGAAAAATGAAAGGTTGCTGATCTTCAGCAATACCGATGCCAGTATCTTCTACCTGAAAAACAGCTATATTGCCAACTAAGTTAATGTTATATTGAGGACATACAGACAGTTCATTTTCAGTTTCTACCCAACATCGGAGAGAAACTTTCCCACCTTTTGGCGTGAATTTGACAGCATTTGTCAATAGATTAAACAAGATTTGTTTGATCCGACGATGATCCGCTGCCACACGATCCCAACCTGGCTCAATACGATCTTCAATTGATAGTGATATTTCTTTAGCTAAGGCTTGTTCTTTAATGCCACGTACAGTCATATAAATTAATTGAGCTAGGGAAAATTCACTAATTTTTAATACTGTATTTCCCGATTCTATTTGAGATAAATCCAAAATATCTTCAATTAATTCTAAGAGATGTTTACCGCTATCATAAATAGTCTGCAAGTAACTTTTTTGTTTGGCAATTGAGAGAGCTTTCCCACTTTCTTGATTGCAAAACCAGCGGAGTAACGTAGCAGAAATCCCGATCACACAGGTGAGAGGAGTCCGCAATTCATGGCTCATTGTTGCCAAAAATTCACTTTTAGCAATACTCGCGGATTGGGCTGCAATTAGAGCATCTTGGAGTTCCTGGGTGCGTTCAATAACTCGCTGTTCTAGGCTGTTTTTTTGCTGCTGCAATTCTGCATAAATTTCGGCTTGGTAAATAGCAATTGCTAAGTGTTCTGCTATTTGTTTCATAAAGATTTTTTGGCTTTCTTCCCATTCCCTTACTTCAAAACATTGATGAGCAATTAGTAATCCCCAAAGTTTTTCTTGAACGATGATTGGTACTACTAACTTAGCTCGGACTTGACACAAGCGCAAAAACTCTAAAAAACAGGAATGAGAACTATAGGCGATTTCAATGTCATTAACGCATTTAGTAATACCTTTACGATATTTATCTTGATAGTTTGGAACGTCTGAAAAACAAATTGCTCCTTCTGTTAAGTTTAACACAGAAGTAATTTCTTGATTTTTTAATGCCTCGTAATTGACGCGACCTAATATTTTTTGAGATCCCTGTTTATCATCGTTTATTAAATTACTTTGATGTTCAATACTTCCGGTTTGCTTTTGTATTTTTTCAACTTGATAAATCAAAAATCTATCGACTTGTAAAAATTGTTGTAACTCCTTAACTGCCGTCGATAAAATTACTGGCAACTCTAAACTTTGGCGAATTTGAGTCGTTACCTGATGCAAAAGTCTTTCCTGTTCTAATTGTGGATTACAGAAGTCTTCCACAATTTTGTTTGGTAAAGATATCTGGGAATTTACAGAGGTTTCCCGCCCTAGAATTTCGAGCAATTGTAGGGTAAATTCGCTCTGAATATTAGCATCATTAGACTTAATAATTTCCGTTTCCCTTTTGAGGGTATGAATGTCTATTGGCAGGGGAATTTGTAGCTCTGCTGCTGTATAGATATTGTACAATTGAAACCCAAAAGATGCGATTGCCTCTGGCGCAAAAGTTAAGCCAACATTCAATAGAATAGGAAGTGTTGGTAATTCCTCTGTTGCTCTCTGTTCCTCTTGCGCCCACAATAAGGCGCTAAACTGCTTTGAGACAAAAACCACAAAACGTGGTGGTAAGTGCGCCGCAATTTCCGCTGTGGCGATCGCTTCTTCGCCCAGTATTAATGCCCCTGGAAGTTCAGCCATTTGCCACAGTAGCTGGCGCACAGCATCAAAAGTTCCTAAAGGTAAAGTTCGAGTTAATGTTGCAGGTATGAAAATAGACATTTATCTGGTTTATTTGTCAAAAATGACCAGAACAGTTATATAGCCAATTGTCCCACATATTGTTAATAAGGTTGATCTTAAAGATCGTATCTAAACCTTAAGACTTAATATATCACTAAAGGGGTAAAACCCTGTCAGTGCGAACGAGGGCATTAGTTATTTTCTGGGTGAAAACGAAATTAGAGCAGCTACTAAAATCAACTTATGTAACTTTAAACAGTATAATGCCAAGATATAAGGTTTGTTGACTTTTGCCCTGAACTGCATCCCTCTTGGGAATGAGTTTTCATTTTTGAGGTTTTTATGAGCAACCTAACTGAGCTAAAGCTGGATTCCACGCTCGGCCACTTACCCGCCCATGACTTCCAAGTAAGTTCCACAACTTTCGGACAAGTTATTTCCGAAAAATTCGCGCACCAACCCGATCTCCCTGGAGTAATCATTACTCACGAATCCCAAATGTTAGGTATGATTTCTCGCGTTAAATTTCGTGAGCAAATGAACCTACCGGATCGCGTTGAGCTTTATTGGGAACGCCCAATTCGTTTACTTTTAGATTTTATTAGAATTCCCCCCTTGGTGCTTTCTGAAAATTGGAAAATTGATGAAGCTGCCCAAACAGCCCTCAATCGACCAAAAGACCTGGTTTATGAACCAATAATTATCGTGTTGGAAGATCGCAGTCTCCGCCTGCTTGATATCCATACTTTACTCTTAGCTCAAGCTAACATTTTAGCTCAAGCTAACAAAGTTATTCAGCAACAAAAGTTAGAAACAGAAAACTATGCTGCACAAATTCTACAAGCACAGGCACAGATTAAAGAGTATAGTAAGCTGATCGAAGCTAATCTGAAGAAAAAAACACAACCCAGTCAAAACAAAAATTCTGTACAAATAGAACTGTTAAAACAAGCCCAAGACATTGCCTATCTCAATCAGCGATTTGTCCGCATTGCCAAATTAATTTGTGTAGAAGGCAAGCAAGCTTTTCAGTCAGCTTTTCATGGTTCTAATTTTGTTTGCAACAATACAGATAAAATTTTAAACCTGAACAAAGCAATAATTAAAGACTTAGAAGCAATTAACAGCGCTGCCAAATTAATTGCGGAGATTATCCAACAAGTTCGCTACTTAGCAGTGCAAGCTGCTGTTGTTTCTAATCAACAAGGCAATCAATCCAGTGGCTTGAGCCAAGTCAATGTAGAAATTAGCAGACTGGTTAATCAAGCCTTTGAAGTAGGTAATCAAATGGATCACATCGGCAGCCGATTTAAACTTCGCAGTCAGGAACTCACAGAGACTACAAAAAGTAGTGCTGTTATTTCTAAAGGCGTGATTCAAAAGATAGAAAGGGCAGAGATGGCATTGTTAGAATTAGAGGAATTTATTAGGAATCAAAATCCTAATTTAATTCCCATTCTACAAGAAAATCTGAGAAGTATTGATCCGACAACTGGCGATTCTTTAGTTCGGCAAATTGAAAGATCGGAAGCGACGGTATTGCAGTTAGAAAAGTTGATCAAACCCCCTGAATCTCAAGCGCTGATTCACAAGATTGAACACGCCCTTCAGCATAGAAGAAGGGAATCATAGAAGAAGAGAATAATACTATAGCAACCGCCAGGGCAATTAGGACAGTAGGGGCGAAGCATTCGGGTCTTAGAACTTTGGTAAAACCGATAAATTATTCGCCCGAATGCTTCGCCCCTACCCCAGATT
>JFJP01002235.1_pt1 | contig 12947 bp, 10 predicted proteins | sample 431651 | NCBI WGS metagenome assembly JFJP01 (sample SAMN02602958, study PRJNA72255) | Microbial mat metagenome, whole genome shotgun sequencing project. | biome: fresh water; feature: sink hole; material: water; isolation source: purple microbial (photo- and chemosynthetic) mats found in... | reverse complement strand
TGAGATTCTCTAAAGTTCCGAATCTCTCTATGGAAATGGCTTGAGCGACAACACGCACCACCGGATGCAATGTCCATTGATTTGGTCGTGGGCACCAGAAATCCATACTGTTCAAAGTGTTTATGCAGTCAGTCGGATTCACTCTTCTGGAACCAGATTCACACGAGGACAGATGCCGATTTTTCGCCTCGACCAGTTTCAATGACGCTCGGCTCCAGAAATCGCAGGAGCCGATTTCTTCATCAATTTTCCAACATGCGGCGAAGCTGCCGTCTTGAGTAACAGCCAGGCAGCGGGTAGTGCCTGCCTCGTGGATTGTTGGCAGCATCGGGCCAATCATGGCCCGGGCTATCCCTGGACATGATTGCTCAAGCAGAGCAACCACACCGCTTGTTTCGGTCTGCGCACTGTTCATCGTCAAGCCACCTGCCTTTGCAACGCGGCGCTCAGAGCCTTAAGTTGCTCGACACGGAGCGCAAGCTGTGTGACCTGGGCGTTTTTTTGTCCTAGAAGTTCACTAAGACAGGCCAACTCCAGCTCACCCAAAAGCAATTTCCTGTTGACATTTGCAAGTTCGGCGCGGAAATTCCGCTGCTCCCGGATTCGTTGATCGTGCTGATCCGCGCCATATAAGACACCACCAAAACCGAACAAAACTGCAATGATTGGAATAAAAACTGGCATGAGGAACTCCTTGGAAAAATTAGGAATGGACAAGTTGAAGGTGACTGTTTGCAATGGGGAAAGATGAAGCGTTCATGGCGTGCCTGAAGACTTCATCAGTTGCGGCGCAGTTCGCGCGGATTTCAGACGTTGTTTTCGAAAAACTGGCCATTCGCATGTCAAGGTGCTGAAGACACGCCATGTCTTCCTCAATAGCCGCCTTGATGCGGGCATCCATCTCACGCGACTTGCTGATGAGCCAGCGACCACCGATTTGGGTACCGATAAGGACAGGCAAGCCAACCAAACCTAGAGGAGCCATAACTAGCGGTAACAAATCCAAGGCTGCTTTTGTTGCCACGCCAGACACTGCCCCGGTCGTGGTGATTTCGCCGCGTTTTGCTGCGCCGATTTCCGCCAATAAGTCAGTGCCTACAGCCACAACACAGAAACCGACGGCCACACCTTGCTGGGCAAACGCTTTTGCAGCTTCGGGTGCCATTTCCAGCATTTGAGTTGCGGTGTGATACAGGGCTGCGTCGGCAGCGGCCTGAGCTGCGCCGAACACTGCGCCCTGAGTAGCCGCTTCGCCGACGGCTTTGAGTTCCACTTCGCCGGAAGATACAAGTTGCACCAGCAGAGACATCGCTGCTGCGGAGGCCGCCCCGACACCAAGTCCTGTGACGACACGTCCTGCAACTCCGCGCGCACTATATGCCCTCGAAATGTCCTCGCGAAGTGTGTCCAGTTGCTTGCGCGCAACAGGGTCCAGTGCATCAACTTTCGATGCTTTCAGATCATCAAGCAGAGACTGCGCCCGCTGTTCCAAGTCTTGAATACCCCGTAGCTTCACGCCCGCAGCCTGGAGTCTCTCTGCTTGTGCTTCAGTAAATGCACCAGGGCTAACTTTTGGAGTACCGTCCACATTCACGTATTTGGCGTCGACATACCCTATTTTTCCGTAGCCAGGTGTCTTGGCCATCTTGCAAAGACTGTCGGATACATACTGCGGTCCGCCCACTTTTACCTGGCCATTTGGCTTGAAAATTAAATTTCCGTTTTCCGTTTTGAAAGCGAAAAATAAATCCTTTCGGGAGGCTGGATCTGGGGAAATCCGGATATCCACCACATTTGTGGCAACGCGACTGGGCGGGTTGACCATCCCAGTATCAATGCCCTCGTGGAGTAGGAGATAGTCGTTAGCGACGACCGCTTCTGCAGTTTTTCCGATTTGGTTCGCGCCGGACAAAAACAGGTCTTCGACGGAACGGGAGGACGTTATATACTTTTCGGCTACATCCAAACTGATGCCAGTTCCGCGAGCAGTGCCGATCTTGACGGTCTGAGCAATTCGTGTGACATTGCTGCTGCCTGGATCGATGATCGGCTGCGTTTGGCGGAGTGCCTCGGAAAAGACTTGGCCACGGTCAAGTACCGCCGCATCGGTTACCAGCTTAGACAAGATGGTTGGCACCCCCACGCCAGTCGCAGCAACCGTGGATGCTACGGCTGCATCACTGCTTACAGTCCCTATTTTGTAGTTCATGGTGAGTTGCCTAGTTCCGAGATTTTTGTTCTGGGTCGCTATGATCATCCTTCGGTGCGACGATGTCGTCGAAAATTTCAGAGGCCGCTTTAGCGGCAGTAGTGCCTGCTGCAACGGTCAAGATGGTTGACAGTAGCAGGGGGATTGCGAGAAAAATCACGAGAAACTCCTAAAAATCAGCGGTAAACCCGCCGCTGAATCGGGATTGATAGCAGCATTGACATGCGCAACCGAATTTGGTCCATGCAAGACGCGGGATGCTCCGTACTGGCCAGCCTGGCATGGCGTTGGATAAAAGACCGGTTCTGTCCTTAGCGGCCTAAAGTCGACGCTGGACGTAGAGACTCGCCAGTGAATGCCGGCTTCCTTATTGAAGACCTGGGCACTTTCTTCGGAGCCAACCAACTGCGCGCTGCGGTACTTGCCATCGGCGCACTGTTTGACCAGCTTGTCGATGCCCGCTTGGCTGGTGACGTCCTTGACCTGAAGTCGTTCGATCACCTTGCCGCCCTTGGTGGTCACCAGATCGACGGTTCCGGCCGTGGTGCTCTTGGTCAGTTCGGTGCTGGCGCCGTTCAGGGTGAGCAAGTTGCGGGCATTGCGCGTATCCTTCACCAGAACCTCGTGGATGTGCCCCTTGAGATGGGGATTGTGGCCGGCCCGCTCCATCGCGCGGGCAATGACCGTGCCTTCGTAGGTCGTCTTGGTGATGACCGCGCCATGCCCGGTGTTGGACTTGCCGACGATGAGGCCGTTGGATCGGGTGGTTGCCATGTTTTTCTCCAGAAATGTGTCATCTATGCAGGGACAACGTCGCGACGAGCCACAATTTCAAAAGCACTGATCCGCCCATTGGTTAACATTGCGCGCGAAACCGCTTCCATGCTCTCCAGATGAGCGCCGGTCAAGCCCAGGCGGAAGCCGTCAGGGCCAACGAACAAGGCAGCACGATCGCCGCGATCGAGGTCGTAGCAGCGACGTCCGTGAACGCTGTGCGTGCCGTTGATGTGCACCCAGGTCTGAGCGTTCTCGCGCTGGTAACCCATCTGCGCCCACGGCAGGTCATGGAGTTTGGGAGCCCGACAGGATGCGCCGAGCAGCGCAATCACCTTGCAGTTGACTCCCAGGCTGCGAGCCTCGGCAATGAACGCGCAGGTTTCATCAGGCGTCACCAGTGGATGGTTCAGGAGCGTCCGCACGCTGGGGGAGCGCTGGGCCAGGGCGACGCTCTTGCGCACCTGCGCGATGCTGATGCCCATGCTCAGGCGCTGGCGTTCCGCATCAAACGAATCGACGTGAATCTTCACTTCGTCAAGCCATGGCAGAGCGCGCGCAAGGCGGCCCGGATGACCACCGTGCGTATTCATCGATACCAGCGCTGCGCTGGCCTTGCAACGGCGTGCAATGGCCGGGAGATGCGGATGCAGCGTCGGCTCGCCGCCCGACAGCACGATCTCCCCCACCCGGACGCCGGCCGCATCCAGCGTATCCAGCACATGGGTAACCAGCGCCGGATTCAGCAAGCGCCGTTGCGCGGCTTGGCCCTCGTTGTGACAGTACGCGCAATGTGCTGAGCAATGGCTGGCGAGGAGGAAACGAAGCTGTTCGAGCATAGTCGGGTCGGCTGGGCAGGGGGGTACTTGCATGTCCAGGCAACGAGTGGCGAGGCTGGAATTTTCAAAGCATCGACGACGCACCCTCCCTCGGCGTGGTTTTCAAACCTGGAGCAGCCCGCGTGTTGCTTACGGCATGATCAGCGATACCGCTGCTGCGCTCGCGAACCACCGACGCGACACTTCCTCGTTAGCATGCATAAAATTACACTCGGTTTAGAAATTACACAGCATCGCCAACATAGGCGACAGAAATCGACCTGAAACCTTGGTGCAGCCGAAGTGTCTTATTGCAATTCAGGCGACTTCTGGTGGATGGCCTTGGCGCTTTTTTCCCAGATGAATGGATCGGATCGGGTCTGGTCTGGTACTGGGTAATGATCGATATACTCATAGAAGAGTCATTACGGTTTTGTCGAGCCAATGATTTCTCAACCTCTGAAAGGCCACGCTTGTTGTCGAAGAATCTGCAGAAAGGTCTTTCAATTGCAATTCAGATACGAAGGGGACGGTTAGTATGTTCATTGTCAGAAATTCAACTGGGGGGCCTAGGGAGCCCACAGCGTCCGCTTTCGCCGATCTCGGCTGGGCGCATGGTTTCGTGTATCCCTGCGATCAGTCTGCACTGATGTTCGGTAATAACCGCATGATTCCTGTCGCGTTCCGCCCGGTCGTGAGTATGAGAAAAGACGGCGCGCGCGCCGTTGTCCTACCCTGCACGACTAAGGATCACTCCACCAATCCGGAATTCTTCGAACTGGTCAATGAAGTCGATGTGCACTGGACGAAGCCCTGGGACGGTCGCCGCAGCTTCGCTAGTCGCCGCTATGAGGTTCTTGATCCAAGCCACCTGCGGAAGGGGATCGGCGTCATGCCTCAATCTGCGCGCATCAGGCTGGCCGAATGGTTCAAGGAGCGCTGGTAATGGCGATCAGCCCTATGAAGCAAGCACTGGATGCTGAACTATGCGACCTTTGGTCGCGACGTGCGGATCTGGATGCAACTGGCATGACACGCCTGTGTGAAATCGTGATGGATGTTCTGATGTCCCTCCGACCAAAAGAACTCGCCAGCCTATCGGAGGACAATGAGGTATACGTCATTGGTTTCATTGAAAACAAGGTACTGCGCCCCGATCTGCTTTCGCAGTGCTATCACACCGGCGCGCTATGCGGTTTCTATAAACACTATCTGATTGACGAAATCAGGCGAGAAAAGAGACGTACCGGCAAAGAAATCGCTGACCGTCAGGACAATAGTGAAGGCGAGGAAACTTCACACATCGAACAGACAGCGGAAGATGCAACGCATGGAATCGATCCGTTACAGATACTCGAAGACGCGGGTTTTTCCTGCCCGAAAATTGCCACAGCCGCCCGTAAGTGGCTGGAATCGACCGAAGACTGGGCACGTATGTTCGTCGCCTATTCGAACTGCCCTGATGCCGAGCAATCCGAGCCGCTTTTTAGGCTGGCGGAGCGCCTAGGCATCAAATCGCAAGCCTACAAGGCGGAAAAGCTCGGGTTCAACTGGGGCAAGAAGACGCACGCAGGCTTCGAGAAGACCCTTCTCGGCCTCTGGATCGTTTCGCTGGGCATCGATATTCGCCCAGAAAATGCCGATCTCGTTCTGGGTGCTTTGAAAATCCTCTGTTTCGAAGCGTTGTCTTGGGCAGAACTACAGGGGCCAGCCACATGAAGAAGCCAATTGATCTCTCTCCATCCATCGAGCACATCGAGCGTCGTCGGCTTGGCATTAACGAAGGGCTTATCCAGGCCGTGATGCGAGGCGAAACAAGCGCCGCTGTAGCTACTGCAGTGCGTGCCGCGCCAGAATGGGCACGGTTCCAAAACAATATGGCCGAAATGGGCGAAGGTCCAGAGATTATTACCGGTCGCCCTTCCTCACTTCTGCCCGACCATCTGCAAGACCTGATCAGGCGACGCGCTGCGGTCCAAGCCCTGCAAACTTGCAAATCTCCCGAATCCGGCCAAATCGTCCGGGTCGACAAACTCGTCACCCCGCGTCCGCAGCAGTTTGATGCGGTACTGATGGCGCCGCTCTATGTTTTGCTCGATGCGCCAGCCGAGTCACCAGTACTCTGGCATGGCTGGCTCGCTGCCGGGGAAACAGACTATGCCGGCTGGTGGGATTTTGTCCTGCAGGAACAGGACGCTCCGTTCGAGCCAGAAGCGGCGATGGTGCAGCTCTGGAATCCGGTGCGACTCTATCTCCCGCAGGCGGCGAAGGTGGTCGGCTGCCTCTCGCTGGCGCGCCTGCAGGCGGTCCGTTCTTTGGCCGGCGATTTTGTTACCAGCGCCCCTCCTACCGACCTTGCGTCATGGCCCGGTCGCATCGCCAACCGTATTACGAACAGCGGTCTCCCAGTAGTGACTGGCAGCCCGTTGGGCAGTACCCACGATTTGCGTCATCAGTATCAACAGATCTACTTCGAGGCGGCTGAAGCGGTACGCGAGCCCGCACGGTTAGCGCTTCGCGAGTTGGCACAAGTTCGGGCACCAGCATACGTTCAGCAACCTGACACTACATCGCCACTAGACGACCTTTGGTCGACGATCACGAGGGGGATCGGCTCGATTCTGGATTGGATTGCGCCAGAGCCCGTACCGCAGATCACCTACGCAGCCTTGAGTGGCAACCGCAGCTTCAGATTCCGATTCGATGGTCCCCTCGAAGGAACGCTCGATGTCAAAATTTGTGCGGAAGATTGCACCGTCGAATTGGTTCCAGATATTTATGGAGATACATCTGGTTGGTTTTTAATCATTGCGTATGTACGGGATGGAACGGCTTTGCCGACTGTCGAAGGCAATTCGGCCATCGCCTTGGCTAAGTACTACCCAGACCTCATCTCGGTTCCAGTCATGAAGAATATCGACGATATCGATGCTCGTATGGTCAAGATCTCTGATCCTGAGTAGTGTTCAAATGATTGGATTCCCAACTGTTGTTCAGCTAAATGGGGTAGCTCAGCCTATTTGCGTCGCCTTCTATTTGGAAGAATGTGATTTTGAAAACGGTTTTTCCATCGCGATCTACCATGATGGAGAAAAAAAACGTTTAAGCAAGTTCAAGGAACTGCTATATGATCAAAAGTTTTATTATATTGATGAGTGTCTATATGCACAACAAAGGACGATAAAACTCACCGTTCGCGCACATGCTCAAGATGTGGCAGACGATGCCATAAAAGACATTCTTGCCGGCACTGCCAAGCTGGTAGGTGATTCGGCCTCGCTGGCTCTTCATATTGCAAGCCGATATCGAATAGGTGAGAGCAAGTCGCCGACTCTATTTTCTGGCGACATTATGAGACAAACGGGTTCTACACATGGGGCTCCGCCGTTTAAAATTGTTCCTCTGTCAAAAACCGTCGCAGGTATGGACGGACTTGTTAAAAAATTAGAATTTGTTGAGAATTGGCAAGATCACCCAAATCAAAATTTGTACGTATTCGATCCGGATTATCAAAAGCTGGCTTCGATTTCCAAAAGCAATCGTGTTGTTTCCTTAAGTCCCGATAATTGGCCGAAGCTCTCCGAAGCATTTTGCCAACGCGCCTGCTTGGAGCTGTCAAGTCCCAGCGAGCCAACTGTCGACGAACAGAACGTCTATGAACGAGAGCCAGCGCCGACATTCAAGGATCTGCTTCTAAGCGCGCTTACGGCGGGCGATGATGAGACAGAATGGGCTGAGAAAGCACGTGGCCTCATAGAAAATGGCACAAGTCAAATTGATCAAGAGATTCTTAGCAGAGAGATTTCCGAAACATTTGAGCTTCAGTACAAGGCATGGAATAACGAACCACCGATATTCGGCACCAACGAAGACAAGTTAAACCTGTTGATAAGTGGACCAACAGGCTCTGGCAAGACTGCGCTGATCGATATTCTGATTTTGCGCACGATCCTCGTACATCAACGCATGTGTATTTATCTCGCTCCGACAAGGGCGCTAACTTATGAGTTTTTCAGAAAGTTTAAAACAAGATATGGGCTCTTCATAGCCAAAGTTCAAGGAGCGCAATTCAAGCTCGAAGATGAAGTTGTTTATTCAACCGGGGAACAAGGCGAATTCGATGGAAGTATCCGCGCGTGCAACGTTTCTCTGGCATGCATGGTCAATGAAAAGGCCAATGTGTTGTTAGCGGCGGAAGGAAGTAAACTAATTGGCAAGAATAGTCGATTGGGCTTGGTCGTAATTGACGAATTGCACATGATGGAGGATGCGCAGCGCGGAGGAATTCTCGATTTACTTCTAAGCAAGCTTTTTTACTTTCAATCTAATCAACGGAAAATAAATCGATCACTGCGTATAGCTGGAATAACAACGGAAGCGACTGTCAGTCGCTTGATTCGATTCGATGCGTTCAGCATCAGCTTCGATGATTTACTTCAGCCTCCCATCGAACTTTGGACAACAAGAAGGCCAGTCCCCGTGGCACATAAAGTTGTATTGAAAGTTCCAAAAAGTTGTTGGCCAAAGAAAATTCCCGAAGTCGATCTTTGCAACTTTAGCGATACAAAAAACCGTCATTTGGATAAAGAGACCGTTCGTCTGTGCTCGCGCCAATTGGCCTCGTTTGCTGGAAAAATTGTGCCTCTTCTTAAGAGTGATAGAGTCGATTTTAGATCTGCCATTACGGATGTCGTTGTCGAAAAATTGGTGCATCACCGATTGGTTTTGGTTGCGATGGCAACAGCGGATCTCATTGAGCCAGCTCAAAGGGTAAAGAACGCTATAGGCCAAAATACACCTGATCCAGTGATATTAAATGAGTTTGAAGCCTATATCGCTGATGCCGACTTGGATTTGAAAGCGCGTGAGGCAATGATCGAGCTTGCGCGGCATGGTGTCTTTATTCATTCCTCAGAACAGCCGCTCAAATTAAGGCATTTCGTAGAGGAAACATTTTCGAGGGAAGTCACCGGAAATTGGAAAGCGGTGATCTTTACAACAGAGACGCTGAGTTTTGGCGTCAACCTTGCGGCTGATTGCATCGTGCTCGGGCGGATTGATTTTCCGAGAGACGTCGATGGCCTAGAAGGTTTACAGTCCTTGAATCTTAGGCCAAATGCATTCCACAATTTGCTCGGACGCGCCGGGCGATATGGTTTTAGTGAGAACAAAGAGGCGTCTGCTGAAGCGATACTAATGCTAGACGCGGTCGATCTCGACGGCAAAAGATGGCGCGCCAAGCTTGAAAATGAATTCCTCGATCAGATCAAGCTGTACTATACAACTGCACCGGACGACGAACAATTTTCAGCGCTATTTCGGCCAGACATTGTCAATGGCGATGCCATCGCAAAGAGTGACTTGAACATTGCGAGTAAGCGACAAAAAGAGAGAAAAAAATGGCCCAATGGCAAACAAGAAGACGCTGATGAGGCTTACAGCTACGCAGCACTACGTTCTTGCTGCGATATCTTGCGGTTTCTTGCGTCGGAGGGGACCGAAGCTTCATCCAATATGGTTGTGCGCTTCATCGTTGAGCACAGCGTTTTTGGCGCCATCGAGCTGGCTGGTAAGACTGGCCCAGAATCGGAGGACTGGAAGAATACGGAGAGGAAGAGAGAAGACCTTAGCTATGCAGTAAAGGAACTTCTTAAAGCCTTGGCGCGAGATGATCTCAAACTCCTAATAAAGTCGACGGCAGACAACACGTTTCATGTCACAGATCGCGCAAGGGCCTTAATTGATACAGGCGTTAGACCCTCAGCAATCAAGCCAATTCGGACGGTGCTGGAGGTGCTTGCTAGCGAGGATTGTGACCCAAAGGCATGCGTTAATTTGTTGCTAATAGCGTTTTGCGCGACGCCTGAATTCTGGAATGTGGCAGCACGGGAATTTTGCCAGGATGCGTGCAGTGCTTACGATGAAGATTCGGCTGGCCAGTATGTTGATTATGCGGAGAAGCTGTTTTTGTCGGAAATCGACAATCTACAGCCTAAACTTGATTCCGATATTGCATTTCGAGTTGCTAGCAAGGTCTTTACTTCGGCCATCAATCTAAAGCATTTACACTTGGAGCAATACGGTGCCGGAACAAATGTCCGGCGAGCCATATTTTTCAAGCTTTGCTCCGTTACACTGCGCTGGTTACGCGGCGCACCTTATGATGAGATTACGAGCCTCTTTCCAAAAGCAGCGCGGGCTGTTGATGAGGGCCAAATATCTGGCCAGAGATTACAGGGATCGCCTTCCGGCTTTGCCAGTAAGTACGCGGAGAAACTCGGGTGGCTAGCCGATGCCACGCACAAATATTTTGGTGACGAAGTTGCCCTTATGTCGGCTCAACTCAAGGTGGAGACAAAGCTTCTCGGCGAACGTTGCCGCAGGGGATTTCCTGGTCACCTTATTCCGTTCGCTGAAGAATATAAGGATTCCGACGGTGTTCATCACCCAGCAAGGACGAGAACTCAAACCATTGCACTTGGAGTCATTAAAAAATCAGTATTGTGCGACTATTCCGAAAACAATGAAAACAGCGCGCGTGCGCGAAATTACTTTGCACGCTCATTCAGGGACAATCTTGCGGCGGCTCTGGAACTTAAAGCCGACTGTCCGGAATTTTTCGCTAGTATTCAACAGCAGATCAGGGACAACGAATACGTCCCTGCAAATTTCATGTCAGGCTTGCAAAAGAGCTTTAACTTGCAAAAGAGCAATAACCCAAATGAGAACCCATTGTTCACATTAGATTATTACGCTGACAGTGGTGTCATCTGGGTAATCGGAGGTTTACGTATTGATCTTTTGCTACCGGTAGCCATACCACAGGCAACAAACAATAAGAGAGTCGTTTTCCGACTGGTTGGTTTTTGGGGGGAATTGGAATCGACCGACGGATTGCGGATATCTGTGTTTGGTGCAATTGTTTTGGCTGCGATGATTAAGCGTAACTTATTGTCATACCAAAGATTGGTGCAACGAGGCCCATCTGGGCTTCTTACCGTTGCTGAAATCGTTTCTGAATTGGTTGATCCGGATGAAATTAAGCGGCTCGGTTCCTTTGAGGAACAACTTCTGGCTTTCCGTGAGCCAGTGCCGCTGTAATAGAAACACATCCGTTTAGAGTTTCCTCCATATAATTTAACTCTTGGAGTGCTGAATCTAGGGATGCTTCTCGAAGTAAACAGCGCCAGTGCTCATAAGCTCGGGAGGCTGGTCAGCACATGGTCATGCAGCAGGAAGCGACGTACAAACTCAACGCAATCCAGGCGCAGCAGACGTTTGCCGCCCTTGTCATCAGCGCGCACGTTGAACGCCACTTCTGTTTCACTGACATGACATGACGAACACGCTCATTGCTGATGGCCGACCAGTGTCGTCAATTTAGCGGTGTTCGTGGCAATACGCACGCATTCAGCCATTCTTCGTTCTCACTCGCCCAGACCTACCAGAACACTTTGCAAACCACCCCCGCGTAAGTGGTTGATTTCATTGAAGGTGGTCTCTTGAATAGTCAAGAGACAAACAGAGAACAGAGAGAGAAAACGCGGGGTTTTACGCCAAAAATGCGCAAAACGGTGCAATTTCAGGAGCAGAACACTCAAGAGGCAGTTGCCGTAAGTGTTTGAAAACGTTGGGGATTTGGAAAAAGAAAAGCCAAACTGAAATGAGTTTGGCTAAAAATGAATGGTGGTGATAGGTGAATTTGAATTCTCCAATGGATAGTTGTAAAAACGTCAAAAGTTATCACCAAAGTTATCACCAAAAAAACGACGTTGCATTTATGGCTGGGCTTCGATCATGGCCGGGCTGGTGGTCAACGAGCCGGGGTGTCGGGGTGTCCCTGCCAGCGTCAACGCTTCGATCATGGCCGGGCTGTACCTGCCAGCGTCAACGCTTCGATCATGGCCGGGCGCTGGTGGTCAACGAGCCGGGGTGTCGGGGTGTCCCTGCCAGCGTCAACGCTTCGATCATGGCCGGGCGCTGGTGGTCAACGAGCCGGGGTGTCGGGGTTCCCTGCCATCGTCAAGACTTCGATCATGGCCGGGTGTACCTGCCAGCGTCAAGGCTTCGATCATGGCCGGGCGCTGGTGGTCAACGAGCCGGGGTGTCGGGGTTCCCTGCCAGCGTCAAGGCTTCGATCATGGCCGGGCGCTGGTGGTCAACGAGCCGGGGTGTCGGGGTGTACCTGGTACAGATCGATCATGGCCGGGCGCTGGTGCTCAACGAGCCGGGGTGTCGGGGTGTCCCTGCCAGCGTCAACGCTTCGATCATGGCCGGGCGCTGGTGGTCAACGAGCCGGGGTGTCGGGCTGTACCTGCCAGCGTCAATGTTTCGCCGGGCGTAATTGTGTTTCCAGACATGAAATATCAGGCGGTCAGTAGCGCACCGTCGGTGTCTATGCGGCCCTGATGTTTATCACGTTACTGATGCCAGTGCGCAACTTATCAAGGTAATCCGCCCATGACTGCATTAGCGTTATGCGCTCGCTTACTCGCTGCTACCGTGGGATAACTGGCGTTCGATAACCTCGCGGTCTATGTGAAGTTGTTCCCGTGCCATGGTTCTAACGCTTGCCCTGAATCCGTGGGGTGTGTGGTCGCTGTACCCCAAACCTCGCAAAGCCATCCGGGCGGTGTTTTCGCTGATACATCGGCCCTGCCCTCGTTCGCTTGGAAAAACCAGTTTGCCGGATCCGGTAAGCGGCTGTAAGTCAATCAGTACGGCAATAGCTTGTCTTGACAATGGCACACGGTGCGGTTGTCCGGTGGCTTTGCGCTGCTTTGTTGACTTCATACGGGTTGCGGGTATCACCCACATTGCGCTAGGTAGATCAATCTCAGTCCAAGCCATACTGCTAACTTCGTTCGGCCTTTGGAATGTCAGCGCATGGATTTGCAGCGCCGCGCGGGTGATAGGGTTCCCGGCATAGGTTTCTATATCGCGAAGCATTGCACCAAATCTAACGGGGTCAACAATTGCCGGGTGATGGCCTCCGATAGTCTTTGGTAACGCTGCGCTTAAAGATTTGGCCGGGTTGTTGGTACTGCGCCCTGTGGATATTGCAAAGTCGAAAATTTGGCTAACGTAGCCACGGCATCGCCTCGCTGTCTCGGTCGTTCCTCGCTTGTTGATGCGGTCAAGTGTTG
>JFJP01002198.1_pt1 | contig 12947 bp, 13 predicted proteins | sample 431651 | NCBI WGS metagenome assembly JFJP01 (sample SAMN02602958, study PRJNA72255) | Microbial mat metagenome, whole genome shotgun sequencing project. | biome: fresh water; feature: sink hole; material: water; isolation source: purple microbial (photo- and chemosynthetic) mats found in... | reverse complement strand
GGAGTTCGAACGGCTCGCCAGCAGTGATTTTGTAAAGCAGATCGACTGCCCGGAAAACTTTGTCGTGCTGCGAGTGCGGAATGCGCGTCTGGCGTCCCTGTTGCAGTCCGAGTGCGAGCAAGACGGCGTCGTTGCTGGCGCGCAGTTCATCCAGTGTGATGTCCTGGCCAATCCGTACATTGCAGCGGATATCGACACCGACCGAGCGGATCACCTCGACATCCTGATCGATGACATCGTAGGGCAGGCGATATTCGGGTATACCCCAGCGGGTCATGCCGCCCGGTTTGTCGAGCGCTTCGTAGACGGTGACGCTGTGGCCCAGTTTGGCCAGATCGAACGCGGCGGTGAGGCCAGCCGGCCCGGCGCCGACGATGGCGACTTTCTTGCCGGTGGCGGGGCCGGGGCCGCCGACGATTGCTTTGCATTGTTCGAGGCTGACCTGATCCATGATGTGCCGCTTCAGCCAGCGGATGGAGATCGGGTCGCCCTCGTGGCGCGCGGCGCAGGCGGTTTCACATTTGTGCGTGCAGACGCGGCCGCAGATACCGGAGAACGGATTGCTCTGGTAGAGCAGTTCCAGTCCGCGGGCGTAATCGCCATCGCGCACGGCGGCGATGTATTGCGGGATCGCCATGTGGGTCGGGCAGGTGGCGACGCAGAGGCCGCAGGCAACGCAGCGGTCGGCTTCGAGACGGGCTTCTTCGACCGAATAACCTTGCACGATCTCGACGAAGGAATCGAGCCGTGTTTCGGGTTCGAGTTCATGCATGGGGACGCGGACTTCTCCGGTCAACCGGTGATCTTCAGGCCGGCGATAGCCAAGTTCGGCGTTGTCCCAGTGTTTCTTGTCGACGCCAGGGGTGAAGCGGAAGGCGTCAGGATCGCTTTCCACCCAAGTGTAGGCGTTGGACATGGTCAGCGATTTGGTCATGCAGACGTCGACGCACAGCGCGCACCAGCAGCAGCGGCCGTAATCGATGCGCGGGCGCAGACCGGAATCGCCTTCTTTGGTCGGAATGCCTTCCACCGGCACCATGTCGATGGCGCCGTTTTGACAGATGGTTTCGCAGGTGCCGCAGCCGATGCATTTTTCGACATCGTTCTGGTGGAAGCCACGATAACGCGGCGCGGCTGGCCGGTTCAACGGGTCGCGGATGCTGACCGGATCGCGGAACAGATTCTTCCACGCGGTGAAGGGGGAGAGGACGTCACGTACGCTCATGGCTATTTCTCGTTATCGTTCAATCGTTATCGCTCGATCTCGGGCGGATAGGTATGCAGCGAAACCATCAGCGCGGCGACGTCAGAGATGTTGATGTTCACGATCATCCGCTCCAGCAGCGTCATGGCGTGGGTATACGAAGGGCCGCGCACGTTGACGCGGCGCGGGTAGCCGCTGCCGTCGGTGACCAGGTAATAACCATATTCGCCGCGAGAACATTCGCCGCGAACATAGGTTTCGCCGCGTGGAATCTTCCAGTGCAGCATGCTCGGCATTTCCGCCATCAGCGGGCCGCTGCGCGGCATTTTGGCGAGTATCTGGCGGATCAAGTCGACCGACATCAGCAAATCGCGCCGACGCACATCGGAGCGGGTGTAGATATCGGAATCGTGGCCGATCACCGGTTCGAAATCGAGTTGGTCATAGACCAGATAGGGATGGTCGCGGCGCACATCTTTAGGCACCCCGGCGGCGCGCGCGTTGGGGCCGGTGATACCGTATTGATCAAGCCAGGCCGGATCGATGACGCCCTGGCCGACGGTGCGCTTTTTGAATACGGCATTGCGGAACATGACGTCATGGACGTCCTTCATCGTACTTTCGATTTCGCGCAGGGTTTCTTCCATCCGCTTGTCGAAGCCTTCCGGCAGGCCGTCACGCACGCCACCGGGCAAGATGAACATGTGATAAATACGCGCGCCGGTCATTTCCTCGAAGCGATCGAGCATCAGATCGCGCACGTAAGTCGTCCATTGGCCGACTACGCCGAGACCCAGCGCGCCAGCCTGACCGCCTAGATACATCAGATAACTGTTGATGCGACCCATTTCCAGGATCAGCGCGCGCATCCAGTCGGCTCGCTCCGGCGACTTGACTCCGGCGAGATCCTCGACGGCGGCGGCGTAACAGTATTCGTTGAAGTCCGGTTCGGGCACGCAAATACGGCAGACGATGGGGAAACACTGGATAAAAGTGCGCCGTTCCATCAACTTCTCGAAGCCGCGGTGCAGGTAACCGACGTGGGTTTTGCCTTCGACCACTTCGTCGCCGCAGACGGTGAGTTCCACCGACATATTGCCGGTGATGCCGGGGTGGTTCGGGCCTTGCCAGAGTTTCAGGTATTTGCCTGATGTGAGGTCGATGTCGAGCGTGCCATCGGCTTTTTTCGATGGATATTGGCTACGATCCGGGGTGTAGTTCATGTCACGCCCCGCCCGGATAAAGTTTCTGTTTCATGTGCGTCGCCGGATCGTGGGTTTCGCGGCCGGGACGTTCGTTGTAGCTTTCACGGGCATATTTCAAGGTGTCGAAATCGCGCCGGTAGGGCGGAATGTCGTTCCAGCCTTCGAGGATGAATTCTTCATGCAGACGCGGGCTGCCGGGAAAGTCGATGCCGAACATCTCGCGCAGTTCACGCTGATAGGTTGCCGCGGTCGGCCAGACTTCGTGAATGCTTTCCATGCGGGCGTCTTCGCGCGGCAGCATGACGCGCAGTCCGAGGGTTGTCGCGGCGTGCCGGTTGGTGAGCAGGTAAGTCAGTTGGAACTGACCTTCTTCGAGCCAGTCGACCGCCGTCAGCAACACCAGATGGGTGAAGCCTTCGCGGTCGCGCAGATGCAGCAGGGTCGGCCGCAGAAAGGCCGCCGGCACGGTGACGAAAGCGAGATCGGGCCGCTGTTCGGTGAGTTCGCCCAGCGGAAACAACTGCTTGAGTCGGGTATGGAGTTCGCGCATCTTCGAGGATTACCAGTTGTTTACCAGTTGTAATCGGGCATGTCCCAGTCGTGGATGACCCGCTTCTGGTTGGTCTTGTACCAGTCGAAGTTCTCCGCGTACTGGTTTGCGCCTTCCGCCTTGCCGGCGCGGATAAGTTTCTTCAAATCTTCAAAGCCGGCCAGCAGCGCTTCCGGGCGCGGCATACAACCGGTGATGTAGAGATCGACCGGCAAATAGTCGTCGAGGCGTTTGATGGTGTTGTAGGAATCCCAGTACATGCCGCCGTTGATGGTGCAGGAGCCGAGGCCGACAACGTATTTAGGGTTCTGCATCTGCTCGTAGGCGCGGATGGCGCGCTTCAGCGTCTTTACCGACAGATAGCCGGAGATCACCAGCAAGTTGGCCTGGCGCGGTGTCGGCCGCCACTGAATGCCGTAGCGATAGGCGTCAAAACGGGGCGTCATCAGCGGACGCATCTCGATCGCGCCGCAGCCGGTGCCAAAACCGAGAATCCAGATCGATTGCGAGCGGGCCCAATTGAACAAGTCTTCAACGATCTTGGCATAGACCGGCGGATGCACGGCGGGCGGCGCCTCGCAGTAATAGTCGCGCAACGGCTCGACTTCGAATTCGACGCCGTCCGGGCCCTTGACTACACGTTTCAGTAATTCTTCTTTCATGTCATACCCAAAGAATCGACAGCACACCCAGCGGTACGGCCCAGATCAGGAACCAACGGATCGACTGCTCGACCCGGAAACGCGGAAAACAGACCCCGACAAAGGCGGAGAACAGATAGATCAGGAACACTTTGACCGCAAACTCCGGCCAGCTGGTTGCGCCGCCAAAGAACAGGTTCATGTAGATCACGATCTTGGCGATAGGAAAAATCGCTCGATTGGTCTGCATCAAAGCCAGATAGGCGGAGTGATATTCGGTGGGCGGGCCGATTGGAATTTCCTGCGGCGCGAGTACCACGTCGAACGGCGGACGCATCATCGAGCCAAGGAAGGCGAGCATCGCCGCCGCTACCGCCAATGGGTTGGTGAACATCGTCCAGTTCATCATGCCGCCTTGTTGCGCGGCGACGATCTCGGTGACCGACAGGGTCTGGTATTGCAGCGCCACCGCAAACACCGCGAGGGCTAACGGCAATTCTGCCGCAGTGACTTGTGCCAGACCCCGGGTGATGCCGATGGCGGCATGTGGATGGCCACTTTCGCCCGCTCCCAGCGCCATGCCGAGGGTGCCGAAGAAGACAAAATAAAGAGCCAGGATCAGATCGCCGGCGAACGAAAGATTGGAAAACATTTCGCTGCCGTAGATCGTCGGCACAAACAGCAGCAAGCCAACGCCGCCGGTCAGGCGGAACACCGGGCCCAGGTAGAACATGACGCCGTGGGTGATCGAACTGCGCTGACCGTAGTTCTTGATCAGATCAATATAGTTCTGCCAAATCGGGATGCCGTGGCGACGTCCGGCGCGGGCGCCGATCTTGGCGATGAAGGCGGTGAGCAGCAGGCCGAAATTGAAAACGATGAACAGCGTGAGCAGCGCGTAGGGGATCTTCATCCAGTCGAAGGTCATGGCTGTATCCCCATTCCAAACAGGTAAACGATGATGACAAAACCAAGCAGATGGTAGGCGTAGGTTTGGCCGTTACCGGTGTAAAAGCGCCGTGTCAGGTCGCCAGCGGTATGCAGAAAATCGGTCATCGTCGACCAGAACAGCGTCACCAACGGCAGGGTGAGGAAACCCAGCGCCTTGCGGTAAGGGGCGAAGAAATTCCACGCGAAGTGGGTGGTTTCCGGCCGGAAGGGACGTTCAGCGGAGAACACGATATTGAATTGCTTGACCTTCTGCGCGCGGCGATTGACGAACAACAGCCAGGAAAACAGGGTCATGAAAATGACGCCGACGATGATCATGATGGCAATCGGGTTCCAGTAGCCAAAATCGCTGGTGATGATCATGCCATCCCAACTGAGGCCGCCGTTGGGGAAAAACTGGTCGAGATAGGCATCGACGTGACGCAACACCAGGCCTGGTACCACCGCGACCACGAGCAGGATGGCAACGTAAATCATTTGCGGCAGGATGATCCAGAACGGCGCTTCTTTTACGCGTCTGAACTCGTCTTTCAACTGGCCGAGGAAGATGGTGTAGATCAAGCGGAACAGATACAGGAAAGCGATCGGGCCGGCTAAAAACAGAATGATCATCGGCAGGCGTGCTTCAGATGTCAGGATGGCGTTGTAGAAGATCCAACGGCCGCCGAAGCCGGACAGCGGCGGTACGCCGGAGACGGCGATGATGCCGATCAGGGTGGCGATGAACGACAGCGGCATCAGGGTGATCAAACCGCCCATGCGATACATCTCGCGGGTGCCGGTGCGTTTTGCGACGCCACCGACGGCGAGGAACAGCATCGACTTGTAGACGTAGTGGTTGATCACGAACATCAATGCCATCAGCCAGCCCAAGTGGTTCATCAATGCCAGGCCGAACATCGCGTAACCCATCTGGCCGATGGAGGAATAGGCCAGCAGGCGTTTGGCATCTTCCTGAAAAATCGCCAGCAAGTTGCCGATCAGCGCGGTGATCGCGCCGATCCAGAGCATCGCGTTGACCAGGTCGACGCCGTAGAAGTTTTGCCGGCCCATCGTCAGCAGCAGCATGATGAGGCCGTAAAGTCCGGCTTTGAGCAAGATGCCGGAGACCATCGGCGAGACGTCAGTCTCCGCCTCGGCGTGGGCGCCAGGCAGCCAGATATGCAGGCCGATGGCGGCGGTCTTGGTCATGAAACCGATGGCCAGCAGCAGAAATACCCAGGGCGCCAACGGTTGTGCGAGTTCTTGCAGCGAGGCGAGAGAGAAATGCGGCGCACCCTGTGCCGCCAAGGCGAAGCCGGCGAGGATCATGAAAGCGCCGCCGAGCGAGAACAGGATGTAAGACAACGCATGCGGTTCAGAATGCTTGCCGCGCAAGATGAGGAAATAAGAACCAACCGTCAGGAGTTCCCAGGCGACGAAAAAGTCGAACGTGCTGGTTGCCCGGATCAGCATCGCCAGCCCGGCGTACATCAGCATGGCGGACGGGTAGAAGCCGATTCGTTTGCCGTGCGCGTGATAGCTGGCGAGCAGGGTCAGCGCGCCGCCGATCAGGAAGATCGCGGCGAAGATCATCCGCAACGGATCGTATTCGGTATAGGTCAGGTAAAACCAGGCCACCATGCCGGCGATGGCAAGGGTGTTTTTCAACCATGCCGGCAGCGGGTCCAGCAGCAGGAAACTCAGCGCAAACAGCAATGGCAGGGCCAGCAGGATATTGCCTCGCCCGAACAGTGCGCCAGCAAGTTCGCCCCAGAGGAAACTCAATCCCCAGGCGGCGATGACGGCGACGAGCACAGCTGCCGTCTTGTGCGGCGCGGTGTCGACCGGCTCGGCGGGAGATTCGCGCTTCATGACATAGCCGAACCAGCGGAACAGGTAGCCGGCTTCGATCAGGGCGGAGAACAGAATCAACCCCAACAGCGCAATGCGACCTTCTCCGGCAAGGAGATGGATCAGCTCCCATTTGGCGTAAAAACCAGGGAAAGGCGGCAGCCCGGTGAGCATGCAGATGAAGGTAACGAAGGCAAAAACGAGCAAAGGGTGGCTGCGTAGCGCTGCCCAGGCGTTGAGTTCGCGCCCGGCGACCAGGCCGGACAACCAGAACAGGCCTGCTTTGGCGACAGCATGAGAAAGCAACAGGCCGCCAGCGATGAACAGGGTGTGTTCGCCGAGGATGTCGCGCTGGCCAAGAACCACCAGAATCAGGCCGGTCTGCGCAATCGATGAATAACCCAGCAGACGACGGTCATGCGTCTGCGGCAAAGCCAGCAGGTTGGCAGCGACAAAGGTGACGATGCCGATACCGGTGGCGATGGGCAACCATTCGGCGCCGCCGATGAGCAGCAACTTGTCCGCCGCATAGAGGGCGGCTGCGCCGGTGGCGGCGGAAAACAATGCCGAGAAAGCCGGGTCCGCCGATTCGTAGATGTCGAGCGCCCAGCCATTCGCCGGGAACGGCTTCAGTTCGGCGATGATGGCGATGAACATCAGGAAAAAGGCAATCGAGCCGCCATTCAAAAGGACCAGCGAGGTGTTCGCCATGCCGTCGATATTGAGGGTGCCGGTGGCGTGGTAAGCGAAAATGATGCCGATCAGCAGGAAAGTTGAAATGAACTGCGAGGTGATCATGTATTTGAAGCCGGCGGCCAATGTCAGACCGTCATTCCTGATGTGCTCGGAGATCAGTACCAGGCCGGCGGTGGCGATCACCGCGAGTTCGAAGAACACAAACATGTTGAACATGTCGCGGGTGAGGACGATGCCGCTCAACGCCATCACCGCAACCAGCCATACCGCCATTGCACGCCGACCTTGCCGGAGCAGGGAATCTTTCATGGCGAGTCCGGAGATCAGGCCGGTGAGGTTGATCAGCAGGGTCAACGCTGCTTCGACCAGTCCCATGCGCAGATTGATCGCGAAGGGGGGGGCGGTTCCGGCGGTGTAGATTTCGACCGGGACAGCATCAGTGCTGATGAAGAGCCACAGCCAGTTGGCGGAAATCCAGCTCATCAAGGCGAGCGTGACCAGCGTTACTGAATAGGCGAGACCGCGCCGCTCTTCTTTCAGCAGACCCAGCAGGAAGGCGGCTACCAGCGCCACCGCGATAATGTAGAGAGGGCTCACCATTTGAGCTCCGTGAATTTTGCGATGTCGAGCGTCCGTTTCTTCTCGTACAGCTTGAGTGCGTAGGCGAGCATCATCGCCGTTACGCCAAGACCGATAACGATGGCGGTAAGCACCAGTGCCTGCGGCACCGGATCGATGATGCGGCTGACCGCGTCGGCGACCGGCACGGCGGAATCAAGAATCGGCGCAGTGCGGCCTCGCATGTGGCCGACAGCGACCAGTACGATATTCACCCCGGTATCGGCGATGCAGAACGCGACAATCATGCGCAGCAGGTTGCGATTCGTCAGCGCGCCATAAAAGCCGATCAGGATGAGGACAAAGCCGGCGGCCATGGCCCAGTGAGCGAGGCTGGTCATCATGCTTCCTCCGTTTCCGACAGGCTCGCCAGCATCGAGGAGAACTCGGAGCCGACCTTGAGGCCGATGAGCGAATAGATGAGCGGTATTACTCCGGCGGAAAACAGTTCGCCAAGGGTGCCGATGGGCAGCAGGCGGTTGTCGAGGAAGCCGCCGGCATAGAGGAGGCCGAGGACGCCAATGCCGACGAAAAGGAGTCCGGAAATGGACTCGATCACGTCGATGAGGCGGTGACTGAAATGCTTCAGCGGGTCGGCCAGCAGCAGCAGCAGCATGCCCGAGGCGATGATGGCGCCACCCTGGAAACCACCGCCGGGGGTGAGGTGGCCATTGACGAAGACATAAATGCCGAGCAGCAGAATCAGAGGCGTCAGCAAACGGCTGCCGGTGCTCAGCAGTTCGCCCACCGGAACCCGCGGTTGCTGGGGTGAGCCAGGCACATTCGTCGGCAACCTGCCTTGCGCCAGCACCAGGCCGACGATGGCGGCGGAGATGAACAGCACGGTGACTTCGCCGAGTGTGTCCAGGCCGCGATAGGTAACGACGATGGCGGTGACGATATTGGCCGTGCCGATGTCCTGCGCGGTGCGTTCAGCGTAGTAGCGGGCGGTGAGGTTGAGTTGCTCATCCGGCATATAACCTGCCAGTAACGAGACGAAGATTGCGCCGACGGCGGCAAGCAACAACAGTGCGATGGCATTTTTAATCATGATCGGCTCCATCCTGTTCTCCGCCCCTGACGCGAGCGAGAACAAAGAAAAACAGGAAGGTGGTCAGTCCGCTGCCGATGGCGGCCTCGGTCATTGCCACATCGGGCGCGGCGAGCACCAGGAACAAGATCGAGGCGATCAGGCTGACGAGCCCGGAAGCGAGTATCGCGATAGGCAATCTCTTGTCGCGGATGGCGACCAGCGCCGCGCCAATCATGGTCACGCACAGCACCAAGGTCATTCCATTTATCAAGCTGCTCATGGCGTGTTCCCCTGGTCTTCCGCCAGACGGTCGACCGAGGTCAGTGGCGACTTTTCGGTCCCGATGCGATGTGCCGCGCGGGCAAGCACCTGCGAAGAAATCGGGTTGGTAAAAAGAATGAACAGGCCGATCAGCAGCAACTTTGTCGCCCAGGCTGGTTGCAGGCAAGCGATGCCGGCCAGCGAAAGCAGCGTGCCCAGCGTGGTCGCCTTGGTGCCGGCCTGGATGCGGTTGAAAACGTCCGGCATGCGAACCAGTCCCAACCCGCCTAGAAGGAGAAAAGTAGTGCCGGCGACCAGCAGGATGCCGCCGAGAAGCGCAAGGATGCCGTCCATTAAAGACCCCGTTCCAGGTAGCGGGCGATGACGATCACCCCGAGGAAAGATAACAGCGCGTACACCAACGCCACGTCGAGATAGATGCCGCGCTGTTCGATCAGCGCCACCAGTCCGATGGCGGTGATACCGATGATGGTCAGTACATCGAAGGCGATGACCCGGTCGGCGGTCGATGGCCCTTTGATGAAGCGATACAGGGCGAGCAAAAGCGCCAGCCCGGCGAGTGTCGCCGCCAGATAGATAAGCATGTCAACCATACATCACCTCAAGATGCTGCTCGAATCCGGCTACGATTTCGGCGGTTGCCGCCTCGATATCGGTTGATTCAACCGTGACCCAGTGAACATAGAGCCATTCACCGTCAAGCTCCACCGTTAGCGTGCCGGGCGTCAGGGTGATCGAGTTGGCCAGCATCAATCGGCCCATCCGGCTTTTCAGCCGCGTGCGAGTCTTCACGATGCCGGGATTCAAGGGCAATGCCGGGGAAAGGACGATGCTGGCAAGTCGGATGTTCGACTTGACCAATTCTTTCAGGAAGTAGAGGAAATAACGCAGCGCTGCGCCAAAGGCTGGCGGGGTGGCACGAAATTCAGTGATCAGGGCAAGGTCTTTACTGAACAGTAAAGAGATGATCAAAGACGCGATCAGCCCGACAAGAAGTACATCTGTGGCGAGTGAGCCGTTGAGCAACACCCAAAAAAACACAAGAAGTACCCATACAACTAAAAAATTGACCGCCTTGAGCATGATTTCTCGTTTTTTTTACGATTTCTTCATCAAATATCGCTGTTAAAGGCGGTTTTTGACGAAGCTTCGTTCAAATCTGGAATTAGGTTTATGTCGCTAGTTTAAAGCACAAACACCGCCAGAATATTTCAGTACGACTTTTTCAAGCAAGAATCTTTAATCTGAATCAAATTTTCAACATCGGACAAACCCGTTGATAAACCTGCTTAACCGCGTTCGACGCGGTTGCGACCTTGTTGTTTGGCGCGGTACATCGCCGCGTCGGCGCGGGCGATCAAGCCGGCTTGAGTTTCGCTTTGGCTGAGTGTGGCAACGCCGGCGCTGAAGGTGATCAGGACGCGCTCGTTGTCATGCATGAAGAATTGCCGAGTCAACTCGCGCTGGATACGTTTGAGGACATGTTCGGCTTCGTCGATATCGGTATTGGGCAGCAAGATCAGAAACTCTTCGCCACCATAGCGCGCCAGTGTGTCGGTCGGACGCAACAGGCCATGCACGACACGGGTCAGGTGGCGCAAGGCTTCATCGCCAGCCTGATGGCCGAGTCGGTCATTCAGCTTCTTGAAGTGGTCGAGATCGAGCATGCCGATCGACAGGCACGCTTGCAGGCGCTCGGTGCGCGCCAGTTCGCGCTCGAAGGCTTCTTCCATGCCGCGCCGGTTGAGTGCGCCGGTGAGTTGGTCCTCGCGCACCAGGCTGGAGACCTTCATCAATTCCTGTTGCAGTTCCTCCACCCGTTGTTCAGCCTGTTCGGCCTGGGTTCGCGCGGCGACCAGTTCGTCATGGTTGTTGCGCAAGGCGTCACGCAGACCGCCGATGTCCGCCGACAGTCCGCCAACCACATCACCCAATTCGGCGATGTCGCGGGCTTGGCTGATCTTTTCCGAATATTCGCCGATGCGGGTATGGTAACCATCCGCGCTCTGGCTCATTTCTCCGACTCGATCGATGAACGTGGAAACCAGGTCTTTCAGCCGAGAACGCGCTTCTTCCAGGCCGCCCTTGAGCACGCCTTGCTTGTAGGCGAGTTCGCGCAGGCCGCGCTCGGCTTCCAGCAAGACCTCGGCGTGCAGATCGCCGGTCATCAGATTTTGCATGGCGCTGATTTGGCCGGACAACCAGGCTTCATCGCCAACCAGTTCACCGATGTTGAGGAATAACAGACCCATCAAACGTTTCAGTCCGGCGGCAAGTTCGTGGTCGTCTTCGACATGGATCAACAAGTCTCGCCAAAGCGCGGACCAGGCTTCGTAATGCGGCGCTTCAAGCTGTTTGCTGCCGGCCAGCGCGTTAACCAGAAGGTCGGCGCGTTTGGCGAGGTCGGGCCAGCGCGGCAGGCAGGATTCAACCAGCAGGCGCAGGTTGTTGGCGAGTGTTTGCAGCAGCGCCTGGTTGTCGGTCGCGACGGGCGCAACAGGAGCAATTGGGTTTCTGGAATTGGCAAGTGGGTCGGCGCTTGCAGGTGTGTCGGCGGCTGTTCTGGTTGGTGTCGGTGTCGGCAACGGCGTCGGTGTTGCGGCGATGGTCTCGACTTTGTCGTCGGAGCCACGCGCCCAGGATTGGGTCAGCGCGCCGAGCTTTTCGTGCAGGGCGTGGCTGTCGTTGCCAAAATTGATCAACACCCGTTCCAGCATTTCCTTCTTTCGTGCCGTCGTCAGGCCGGTTTGATGCAGATCCCATTGCCGTACCAGTCCGCGCAATAAATCAGGCCATTTCGGTTCGTCGCGGAGCGGTTTGTCGGGTGTCGCGACATTGCCGGTTGCCTTGCCAGTGGCGGCCGGGCTGGGCAAGCCCGCAACTTCGTTGTAGGCGTTGAGAAAATTTTCCGGCGTCGGTTGCAGATGCTTGGCGGTGAGCCGTCGGATTGCTTCACGGGCGATGGTGGAAGGTTGCTGTGAATTGGATGGGTCAGGATGTTTCATGACGGAGACAGAATCTCGGGGGAAAATGGCGGCCCGGGTAGTTTTGCCCAGAATCGCTAAAAAGTGGGTTCCATGCGTTCAAATTTCCCGATTTTTCTGCGTTTTTATTTGCTTGCCATGTCGGCGGCGTTTGTTGTCGCTTTATTGATGCCGCAGCGCGCGCTGGCAAGTGGTGCATCGCTGGATGTGCCGATGTTACGTATTCAGGCGGTCGCCTGGCTTGAGCAGCAAGCCATGATTGCCTTTCCTGGCAGCGATGCTCAGGCCAGTGTCGGCGATATCGATGCGCGCTTGCGTTTGCCCGCCTGCGCCGAACCGCGATTTTTCTTGCCCGCCAATGCCCAACTCTGGGGGCGTGGAAGTTTGGGCGTGCGGTGTGATGCTCCGTCGCAGTGGTCGATCTATCTGACTTATCGGAATCGCTTGTTCGGTCCCGCACTGGTCGCCACCCGGCCTATCGCGGCCCGCGAACAGCCGCTTGGCGGCGATATCGAATTGCGCCAGGTCGAGTACATCCAGTCTCCCGATGTCTATCCGCGCGCCTTGCCGTCCAACGCCCGCTTGAATCGCCCGGTCGCCGCCGGTCAGGCCATTATGATCAGTTGGCTGGTTTTGCCATCGACGGTACTGGCGGGGCGCAAAGTGCGCCTGCAATCGCGCGCCGCCGCCTTTGTCGTGACGCAGGAAGGCACCGCGCTGAATGCTGCCGCGCCGGGTGAGCTGGTGCGGGTGAAGACGCCAAGCGGGCGAATCGTGCAAGGCACGGCGAATCAGGATGGCACGGTGGAAGTGCTGCCCTGAAACGCGCCAACTCGTAACTAAGGGATGCGGTGCAAGACGCCGGTCGCGCAGCATGGTCATTCCCTTCAAGCGACCGGCAACGCAGCACCGCGCCCACCCGTGCAGCCAGAATGTCCTGGTTATTCATG
>JFJP01000080.1_pt1 | contig 12948 bp, 11 predicted proteins | sample 431651 | NCBI WGS metagenome assembly JFJP01 (sample SAMN02602958, study PRJNA72255) | Microbial mat metagenome, whole genome shotgun sequencing project. | biome: fresh water; feature: sink hole; material: water; isolation source: purple microbial (photo- and chemosynthetic) mats found in... | reverse complement strand
TCTTCCATGCCGCCCATGCCGCCCGGGCCACCGCCCATGGGGGCAGCGGACTTGGGCTCGGGGATCTCGGTGATGATCGCCTCGGTGGTGAGCATCATCGCGGCCACGGAAGCGGCGTTGAAGAGGGCGGTCTTGGTGACCTTGGCAGGATCGATCACGCCGAAGACAACCATGTCACCGAATTCGCCGGTGGCGGCGTTGTAGCCAACATTGCCCTTCTCTTCGGCAACGCGATTCACGATCACGGAACCTTCAACGCCAGCGTTGTTGGCGATCTGACGCAGGGGCTCGGTTAGGGCCTTCTTCACGATCTCGACACCGGTGAGCTGATCGCCCGTGAGCTTGAGCGCAGCGAGCCGGGGCAGTGCGCGAACCAGCGCCACACCGCCGCCGGGGACGATGCCGTCCTCAACCGCAGCCTTGGTGGCATGCATGGCATCTTCAACGCGGGCCTTCTTTTCCTTCATTTCGGTTTCGGAAGCAGCACCCACCTTGATGACGGCAACGCCACCCACGAGCTTGGCCAGACGTTCCTGGAGCTTTTCCTTGTCGTAGTCCGAGGTGCTCTGCTCGACCTGGTTGCGGATCTGCTTGACGCGACCCTGAATGGCTTCATGAGCGCCAGCACCCTCGATGATGGTGGTGTTTTCCTTGTCGATCACGATCTTCTTGGCCGTGCCCAGGTCTTCGAGCTTCAGGTTCTCGAGCTTGAGGCCGAGATCTTCGCTGATGGCCTTGCCGCCGGTCAGGATGGCGATGTCTTCCAGCATGGCCTTGCGGCGATCGCCGAAGCCAGGAGCCTTCACGGCAGCCACGTTGATGGTGCCACGGATCTTGTTGACCACCAGGGTGGCCAGGGCCTCACCGTCCACGTCCTCGGCGATGATCACCAAGGGGCGACGGCTGTTCACGACCTGCTCCAGAAGAGGCAGAAGATCGCGCATGTTGGAGATCTTTTTCTCGTAGGCCAGGATGTAGGGATTCTCCATCTCGACCTTCATCTGATCGGGATTGGTGACGAAGTAGGGGCTCAGGTAGCCGCGATCGAACTGCATGCCTTCGACCACATCTAGGGTCGTCTCGCGGCCCTTGGCTTCTTCCACGGTGATAACGCCGTCTTTGCCGACCTTGGCCATGGCATCGGCAATGGTCTTGCCAATTTCTTCGTCGCCGTTGGCGGAAATGGTGCCGACCTGGGCGATGGCGTTGCCTTCAACGGGCTTCTTGATTTCGTCGATGGCCTTCACGACCTCGGCCACGGCCAGATCGATGCCCTTCTTGATTTCCATGGTGTTGGCGCCGGAAACCACGGCCTTGATGCCTTCGCGGTAGATGGCGCGAGCCAGCACGGTGGCGGTGGTGGTGCCGTCGCCAGCAACGTCAGAAGTCTTGGAAGCAACTTCACGAACCAGGGCGGCGCCCATGTTCTCGTGGCGATCCTTGAGTTCAATTTCCTTGGCGACGGTGACGCCGTCCTTGGTCATGAGGGGGGAGCCGAACTTCTTTTCGATCAGGACGTTACGACCTTTGGGCCCGAGGGTCACCTGAACGGCATCGGCCAACTTGTTCACGCCACGCAGGATCGCCTGGCGGGCATCTTCGGCATAAATGATGGACTTAGCGGACATTGATTATCTCCTATTAATTCGTTGATTTAGTTGACGATGGCCAGGATTTCGTCCTCGCGCACGATGACGTGGTCGATATCGTTGACCCGGACTTCGGTACCGCTGTATTTTCCGATCAGCACACGGTTCCCGCTTCCCGTTGTCATCGAACTTGCCTTCGCCCACAGCCACAACTTCAGCTTCCATGGGCTTTTCCTTGGCGGTGTCAGGGATGATGATGCCACCCTTGACGGTTTCAGCGGCTTCGACGCGCTTCAGGACAACGCGATCGTAGAGAGGGGTGATGTTCATGAATACCTCCAAAAAGGATTCCACTAGGGGAACGCTGTTAGCACTCACTACCAGCGAGTGCTAATTTACCGCACCACTTTCGGCTGTCAAGGGCATTCTAGGCTGGATTACAAAAATCTTAGTCTTAAATGATCATGTTTTCTTCCCGTTGTATCGCTATATCAATTGTGCGAATTGAATCCAGCGCCCAAGCCCAGCCGGGTTTAGGCTAGTAGCATGCACACACTCCCCGCCCTTCTGGAACTTCAAGGCATCCACGAAAATCTCCGCATTATCCAACGCGATTTGACTGCCTTTCCGCCGGATATGTCCAAGCTGGATACGGAGCTGAAAGGAATCTTGAAGCGCCAAGAATCGGCAGCCAAGGAATTGGGCGAAGCCCGAACAAAGGTTGGGCTGATGGCCGCAGACCTAAAATTGGCTCAGCGACTGGAAGAGCATGCAAAGGCGGCGGTCAAACAGTCCACTCACAAGACTCAATACACCGCAGCCATTCGGGAACTGGATGAACGGGAACGCCAAAAAACCATGGTTGCCCGCCCCTTGAAGGATTTGGAAACCCGCATTTCTGCTCTTGAAAAGGAAACAACGGAACTCGAAGCCAAACGAGCCCAAGTCCAGACCCAGTTTGATGAATTGCACCAGATTTTTATTGCTGAACATGAGAATCAAGTGGCCGCCCGAGGCGTGAACCAGACTCGTCGCCTGGAGCTTGAGGCCCAACTTGAACCGGCAACACTCACTCGATTCAACAAACTCCTCCAGCAGCGGCAGGGACGGGCCGTTGTAGCCGTTGAGAACAGCACTTGTGGGGGTTGCCGCACCAAGTTGCGAATTCCACTCCTGGCAGAACTTCGAGAAAAGGGAACCATTCCCTGCGAATTCTGTCAGCGAATCCTTTTCCTTCCTCCCAAGTCATGAGCGAACTGGCCCAACGCATTCAACAGGTTGAGGCCCGGATCAAATCCGCCTGTGAGGCCTGCGGTCGAACGCCCGATTCTGTGGAACTTCTACCGGTATCAAAGCGTCAGTCAACTTCTCTTATCGTTGCCGCGGCCGAACTTGGCTATCGGCGATTTGGTGAAAACTATGTTCAGGAGGCTTGCGCCAAGGCTCAGGAGCTTCCAAATTTCGAGTTCGTGCTAATCGGTCCCCTTCAGCGCAACAAGGTAAAACCAGCCCTGCTTCACTTTCAGGAGATCATGAGCGTGGATCGCCCTGAACTGGCATTGCGCCTTGGGCAGCTGGCCGAAGAGCTTGATATCGTTCGAAAAATCTGGATCCAGGTCGATCTCTGGGGAGAATCAACCAAGCTTGGCGGTTGCGAGGGTTCAGATCTTCCGGCCTTGATTCAAACCCTCAGCCTCCAACCACGGTTGCAACTCGAAGGGTTCATGGCAATCCCTCCGCCGGAACAAACCGAGGCCTTTTCGGAAGTGGCACTCCTTCGCGAAGTGTGGCAAAACCAATTGGGACGGGCCCTACGCATCAGCATGGGCATGAGTGACGACCTCGAAGAAGCCATTGCTGCGGGAAGCGATCAGGTGAGAATCGGAACGGCGTTCTTTGGTTTCCGAACCGGCCTGCTCTGATTAACTTTTTCAAAATGCCCTGAGATGACATTTATTCAGCACTTTCGACCATCCCGCCGATACGATTTCACGGATCCCTGTTTCCCTTGGAGGATTGCCCTATGGATTTCTGGAAGCGACTCAACATCCGCAAGAAGCTTCTCTACTCCATCCTTGGCCTTACGGCGATCCTGGCTCTTACTGCCGGCGTTTTTTCGGGATGGACTCTAAAAACGGTCCAAACCAACGCTCAATGGCAGAAGGGACTCAGCCTTGCGGCCATGACCGGCGAAAACGTCAAGGCCTTCCTCCAAGTCGATCAGATCGATTCCATGGTCAAGGGCATGGAGAGCCTTGGAAAAGACCCCGACGTTTCCATGGGGATCGTGGTCGGCGTCGATGACAAGAAAGTTGTGTCGGTAAAGGCGTCCAAAAAGTTTGGCAAGGAAGATGGCCTAGATCCAAAGCTTTTTGTCGACCCAGTGGGAACTGGCAGCACCCGGTACGAAAAAAATGGTTATAGGGTGATCGTGGCTCACCTAATGGATGGCGCCAGCGAAGTGGATAACCTCACGGATCCCGGCAAAAAGTGGTACCAAGTCGTGGTTTTGAACACTTCCGCCATCGATGAAAAGATTCGCTTTGGCATCATCCAGATGGTCATTCTCGGCGTGGTCATGCTGGCTCTTGGCTTCGGCGCAACCCTGCTGTTGGGCAATGCCATTGTGAAGCCCCTTGAAATCATCCAGCAGAGCATGCGGGATATTTCGGAAGGCGAAGGCGACCTTACCGCCCGCTTAGAAGTTGAAGGTGACGATGAAATCGCCGGCCTTTCCAAGCATTTCAATCACTTTGTCGGAAACATCCAAAGCATTGTCCAGCAAGTCATTTCCATCTCTACCAACATCGCCTCGGGCTCTCTGCAAATGACAGCGGGCATGTCGGAGATGGCCTCGACTGCCGACGCCATTGCCCATACGGCCGAAAATCAGAAATCGAGTGTGGAACAAGCAACCCAGAGCGTGGGCACCATCGCCAGTTCTTCGAAAGTAATTTTTGCCACCGTCTCCGATGCATTGAAGGTCTTCGACCAGGCTCAGAACGCTGGAGCCAAGGGGGGAACGGCTGTGGACGCCGCCGTCACCGGCATGCAGGCGATCAACCAGAATTCAAAACAAATTGGAAATATCCTGACGGTCATTACTGAGATCGCCAACCAGACCAATCTGCTTTCACTCAATGCTGCCATCGAAGCCGCCAAGGCCGGTGAACATGGCAAGGGCTTCGCCGTGGTCGCCGAGGAAGTTCGGAAACTCGCGGAACGCAGCGCGCAGGCAGCAAAAGAGATCACCGCCTTGATCCATACCAGCAGCAAGAGCATTGACGATGGAACAAGCATGGTCAATACCGCAGGCTCGGCTCTCCAGAGCATCCAGGAAGCCATTACGGCCAGTGCCGAACGCATGAAGACGATTGGAACTCAGAGCCAAACCCAAAGCCAGGACAGCAGCACAGTGGTGGGCGCGATGGGCGAACTTTCCAATATTGCCGAGCAGAACGCCGCTGCCACCGAAGAAATGGCGGCTACGATTCGAGAAACCACCCGCACCGTGGATGAACTCAGCCGTTTGGCCGAAACCTTGAATGCCTTAGTTTCACGGTTCAAGGCCTAGCAAAATCAACAAACGTTCAAACTTTGAAGCCCCGAACCTCAATGAGGATTCGGGGCTTCGAAGTTCGGATTCGTGTTAAAAACCTAGGCCCTGAGGGTTGATGCAACCGTTTAGGCAGGCAAAGGCTGAGTTGAGGAAATGCGGTGCCCAAACACATGTCGGACAGGCGTTTGGATCCCTGCCTCGGTCCAGCCCCAGGCTTGGGTGTCATCGAGCAGAGCCTTAACCAGGGCCACATGAAGGGCATGACCCGCTGCATGAGCTTCGACCAATCCTTGAAGGGGAGCCCCGAGCAGAGCTAAATCGCCTACCAGATCCAGCATCTTGTGCCGAACAGCCTCGTCCTCATAGCGCAGAGCATCATTCAGGGCGCTCTTGCCATTGGCGGGGAAGACCACTGCATTCTCTAAACTGCCACCTAAGGCCAGCCCCTTGGATCGCATGAACTCAATGTCTTGTTCCATGCAGAAGGTGCGGGCAGAGGCCAATTCTCGTCGGAATTTCTCAGGGGTAAGGCTGAGTTCGCGACTCTGGCGTCCAATGGCGGGATGATTGAAGTCGATGGTGTAGCGAAGACGGAGCCCCGAATAAGGAGAAACGCGCATCCATTTGCCCTGAGCGGAAACTTCCACCGGACGAAGAACCTTAATCATTCGGCGAGGGCCAGCTAAAGATCTAGTGCCTGCATTCACGAGCGCATCGACCCAGGGGCCAGCGCTGCCGTCCAGAATAGGTAGTTCCTCACTATCCACTTCAATGAGTGCGTGTTCGATCTCCAGCCCCATGAGGGCAGCCAGAAGATGCTCCACAGTGCCAAACCGCAAACCATCTTTGGATAGAGTCGTAGCAAGGGTGAGCTCACCCACAAGGTCCGCCTTGGCTGGAATCTCAATACCGGAAGGACCATGCAGGAAGCGAATGCCAGAAGGTTGCTCCACCGGATGAATCGTCACTCGGCAAGGCTTATTCGAATGTAAGCCACGCCCTGAAACCGTGACGGCATGGCGCAGTGTTTGTGGGTGTTGAGTTCGGGACATGACAGCCTCAACCTACAGCCAAGCAAACTTTATACCAAACTACTAACCATGAAATCAGGAGTGTTAGCAAATTTTTTCCAATTTCAATAGTGGGTCCCGTCACCACAGACTGTGGCTATTTGGGCGACAGGCGAAACCAATCTTCTGGGGTAGTCAGCTTCAAATTCGACGACGGAGACGGAACAATCCCAACGCTGAGCCCCTGGGCCTCCAGAAGGGAGGCATCGTCTGTCCCGTTGAACCCACTCGTCTCAGCCCAGGCAAAAGCCCGGCGCCACGTCGACAAAGCCGCGACCTGAGGTGTTTGAGCACGAAAAATAAATTCCCTCGGCTCCGTGGCCAATACGCGGCCGTCAGCATCCACACGCTTCAAGGTATCGGTAGAAACCTCTGCGAGCAGGGCGCCATCCCAACGATCCAAGGCCGCCAGTGCTGCGTGGATGGGGCCTGGTGGAGGAAAAGGGCGCACGGCATCGTGAATCAGCACAGGAGCATCCGGAAAATTTGGAAGCAAAGCCAGGGCAGAAGCCACGGATTCCTGCCGACTGTCTCCGCCAACGGTAACCCAGCTGGGTATTCCAAAATCCCAGGATCGCACTTCTGCAAGTCGATCTTCCGGCACAGCCAGGGCCACTCCAGCCAGCGAAGGCATTTCTGGACCAAGAAAGGCCATCACCGTAGCTTTCAGTAAGGGCATGCCACCCCAATCACGAAACTGCTTGGGTAGTCCTCCCCCCATTCGCAAACCCCGGCCCCCCGCCGGAATGAGCAAGTAGGGCCTAGGAGCGCCGTCGGGTAACAAAGGGCTCGACTCCTCGGTTCCCAAAACGCTTGGCAACCTCTTCCGCTGCCCTTTGGGCATCTTCCATTTTCGAATAGCTTCCAACGCACACTCGCCGGACCAGACGCCCGTCGCGTGTCCGCACCTCTGTAAGATCGACCGGCCCAAAGGCATCTTGGAGATCTCGGCTTAACCGCTCGACATGCAAAGGCTCAGAAAGGGCTGCAACCTGAACGGTGAAGGGGTTTTCCTGATTCGCGGAGGAATCCAGGACTGTGGAATTTCCATCAGCCTTTACTAAGCGCAACTTGATCGGAACCCTTCCCTGCCCAAGAAAGCCAAGCACTTTGGCGCCTTGGCGAGAAGTATCGAGAATTCGCCCTTTAACAAACGGTCCCCGATCGTTAATCCGCAGCAGGGCTTTGCGGCCGTTTACTAGGTTTTCGACTTCCACAAAACTACCCAGCGGCAAGGTCCGATGAGCACATGTCATCTCGTTAGGGTCAAACAGCTCCCCGTTAGCGGTCGCTTTGCCCTCGAAGCCATCTTCCTCACTGCCATACCAACTCGCCTCACCCAACTCATAATCACTTGGTGAGGAGAAATTGGTCGTGAGGAATAGGCCTCCCCTCGAAGCGGGCGCCGAGGGACGAGGGTTTGTACAGTGAATGGTAAAGAAAACTGCAACGAAGGCCGCAGACACCCGGGTCAACCCCCGAACCTTGCGCAGGAGACCGCCCCGAATCAAGACCCGCTCCAACTCCATCACAGGCTGGAAGCAAACCTGGATGTCTTCGATCCAGATATTGAAGGCTCGGCTCCAGTTCTGGGTGGAAAGCGGATTGAATTCCATGAGGCTCCGGAAAGATCTGGGTCAAACTGACCTTACCGAGGAATTATAGCATTAGTTTCCAGAATGTAAAGCATTGAGCCGATTTTGCCCATTGTCTTGCATGCAGGAATTGAAAATACCTTTGACGACCTTTTACACAATGCAACCAAAATCAACTATTGCCGAACCGCAATCTCTCCTACTTTAAAGGGTTTAGGCCGATTGCCTTCGGTTCGAAATGCGGCCGGAATTTTCCGACTCGCTGCATCAGCGGACTCCCGATTGGGGAAGTGAGAAAAGAATAGTTGGTAGCAACCCCGGCCATCGCGAAGGGAAAGCGGGGCAACCCAGACATCTGGATCAGGGGTTCCAAAGAGATCCACAGCGCGCTTCAAGGTTTCGACTTGGCAGGCAATTTCCAAGCGAAGAGTCCATTGCCCCTTCGGAAGCTTGGCAAGCACCAGCTCGCCCTGCTTGAGAACCCGAGCGATATCACCTTGTCGAAGTGCATCCGCACGATCTTTGGCGGTGGTGCCAACCACTTTTGGAGGCGTTGGGGCCTTGGCATCGATTTGTGGTGGTGGTGCCTCAATCGGTGGCTGTACCGGAGGTAGAACCTTCAGTTCCGAAGGAGTCTTCGGCGCAACCGGTATGGGTTGGCTGACAACGGGGGGATTTTTGGGCTTTTGCAAGCGCTTCCATCCAAAAAACGCCGCCACAATCACAAGCGCACCCAGGAGAATCATCCAACCCTTCAAAGAACGCCGAGGGATCTCTTCATCAAAGTTGGGCGCCGGGAGGATTTCTGCCGACTCTGGGTTGATCAGCGTTGAGGGCAGTATGAGGACAGGAGGTGTCGGTTCGGCAGTCTCCTCCACCACCTCAGAATCAAAAGTTGGAGACTCGATTTCCAGATGCTCATGGAGGTCAAAAATGGGGTCCAGGATCGCCTGCCCAGTTTCCACGGTGAACTGAAATTCAGGCTGTGAACTCTCGGATGAAGGCAGGGCATCTAGGGCATCAGAAAGATGCTCCAAGTTTGTAGTTGGCTTGGCAGCGGCATGAATGGTGGTAAACAGCGAAGGCACGGTCTCAAGATCAGGGCCGGGAAGTGGCACCGAAAGCGCCTCGGCCTCGGGCGTCAAGGCTATTTCAAGGGCACCTCGATCCATGGGAGGCATTTCGTGAAGCCGAGCCCACCCCATTTCGCGCAGAAACAGGGCAAAGGTACCTAAGCGCAAAGGCTCGGCCAGGGACTCCCGACTCAACTCCAGAAGGGTATGGGTGCCATCCAATAGCGGCGGCAGTTTGGCAAGGTCCGCTGGCAGGGTCATCTCCAATAAGCGGCGTCCTTGAAGCACCACAACCTGGTTCAAGGGACCAAGAAGTTCGAGAAGAGCTTCTCGATCCTTGAGCCCCAATAGCCCGTTCAACAAGAGTTCCGCCGTATCGAAGGGCAATCGAACCACGTTGGCATCGAGTTCGCGGGCCTCAAAGGTGGGCACCTCGCTTGGCGTGGCCAAGGCGGCGGAGACAACACGTTCAACTTGGGCCCGGGCGACATCCAACAGATCCCGCTGAGTGATGAAGCCCATCTCAATGAGATTCTTCCCAATGCTGATGCCGGGGCGGAGATTGGCCAAAGCGTAATCGAGCTGAGTCTGAGTGAGCTTACCCCGCTCCACCAGCAAGTGAGTTAATCGATCCGCAGGATAAGTGCTTTGGGCGAACACCACGTCACCGGAATCGAAAAAGATCGTGCGACTGGGCTCCTGTCCCAACTTCCAGAGGCCCGTGGCCTTCTCGCGGTGGCGCAGGAAAAGGTCCTGGAGGGCCATATGTGTCATTTCACCACCCACCGTTCGAGCTTGAGTTTCCCGACGCGAACCAGAAGCGTATCGCCAGGCCCGAGATTCACCTTGCACTGCGAATCAACAACCTTGGCTCCATCCAGACTCACGGCTCCCTGACCAATCAAGCGTTCCGCCTCTTTGCGCGAAGGAGCCATGCCACGCTCAGCCAGCAGCTTACTGAGCAAAGTAGCGACCTCCAAAGAAGGCACTACGATCTCGGGAACATCTTCGATTTTGCGTTCGGAGAAACGGCGGACCCATCGTTCCTCCGCAGCTGCGGCCTCGGCAAGGCCATGGAACTGGGCAACGATTTCTTTGGCCAGGCCCTTCTTGGCATCCATGGGATGACCAGCCTTGAGCGTTTCAATATCGGCAGGCAACTTATCGGTCAAAAGCAAATACCAGTTCCACATCAGATCATCGGAAATGCTCATGGCCTTGCCAAATTGATCATCTGGAGCTTCGAAGAAACCGATGTAGTTCCCAAGGGACTTGGACATTTTTTCAACGCCATCCAAGCCCAGAAGCAGAGGCACCGTCAGCACAATCTGGGAGGGTTGCCCCAAAGAGTCCTGGAGATCCCGCCCTCGCATCAGATTAAAGAGTTGGTCGTTACCGCCCAGTTCAACGTCAGCCTTGAGCGCCACCGAGTCATAGGCCTGCACCAATGGATACAGCAATTCGTGAAAACTGATCGGTTCGCTAGCGGCCATGCGCTTCTGGAAATCATTGCGCTCCAACATCTGCGCCACCGTGAACTTGGAGGCCAAACGAATCCAGTCCGGGCCATGCAGGGGGTCCAGCCATTCGCTGTTAAACCGGATTTCCGTCTTTTCAGGGTCCAGGATCTTGAATACCTGAGCCTTGTAGGTTTCAGCATTCGCGGCGATTTCCTCACGCGAAAGAGGAGGACGCGTGGCCTTCTTGCCGGTGGGATCACCAATCATGCCGGTGAAATCACCAATGAGAAAAATGACCGTGTGGCCAAGCTTTTGGAACTGAGCCATCTTCCGCAGGAGCACACCATGGCCGAGATGCAAATCGGGAGCGGTGGGATCGAAGCCGGCTTTGACCCGAAGCGGACGGCCCAACTTCAACCGCGCTTCAAAAGCGTCTTTGGTATGGCAGGTGACAGAACCCTTGAGTAACAGCTCAAGGGCATCGGGGATTGAAACATTGCTCATAAGAGCATCTTCCCTGAAATCGGGCCAGGGTGCTACTCCACCCGCAGATCTGTCACCTTGCCCGACTCCATCACGAGGTGCAGGCGCCCCCCCTTGGGGATCTGGTACTCGATCCAAGTCCCGTCATTCCTCGAATCGATTTTCAGGTGCCCTGCGCCATTCTCTTCCTTAACCAGATCCCGGATACTGGGCCTTCGGGTTGGAAATTCCCCCAGCTTGCCACGCCAATCCTCGGCCGCCTTCAGGAAGTCTTCCTCGTTTGGGTAGGTATCCGCCAGCCTCGGATTGGCCTGGTACAAAGCCTTCGTCCCCAGCTCGGTCTTGAGGCTGCGAATCGTCTGGTCCATCTCGGCCCAGGCCTGGTCGGCCTTTTCCGACAGCTTTCCCATGCCCCACCAGGCCACACCCACGCAAGAGCCCAGAAGCAGAAGCATCGCCACGCCGCATCCCACGAGCACCTTGCCCCAAACAGGAACGCCCTTTTTCTTGGCCAGGGGCATGCCCCCGTTGTCCCAACCACTATCCGCCATTGGATGGATCTCCTACAGGAGGTTGCTGGCTAGTTCGGCCATCCGTGAACGCTCGCCTTTCACCAGGGTAACGTGACCCGAAATATCAAGATGCTTAAAGTGCTCTGCCAGGTAGCTAAGCCCGTTGGTACTGGCATCCACGTAGGGGTTATCGATCTGATGAGGATCACCGGTCAACACAACCTTGGTGCCTTCTCCGGCTCGCGTGAGAATGGTCTTGATTTCATGGGGTGTCAGGTTCTGGGCCTCGTCCACAATCAGGTATTGATTGGGAATGCTGCGGCCTCGGATGTAAGTCAAGGGCTCTACGCTCAAGTAGCCGCCCTCTTCCAACTGCCCCACGGTCATGCTTGAACGTCGCCGCATTTCGGTATTGGCAGCCACGATGAAATCCAGATTGTCGTAGATGGGCTGCATGTAGGGCCGAAGCTTTTGGTCGATGTCCCCGGGCAGAAAGCCCAGATCACGCCCCATGGGCATCACGGGGCGACTGACCAAGAGCTTGTTGTACCGCTCATCATCGACAACCTGCTGCAACCCTGCGGCGATGGCAAGCAGCGTTTTGCCTGTACCGGCTTTGCCAAGCAAGGTAACCACCTGAATCGAGTCATCCAACAGCAATTCCAGCGCAAATTGCTGCTCACGATTCCGCGCCTTAATGCCCCATGGGGGCTGCTCGGTTCTCTTAAGAGGATGGATGCGACCATCGGCGGCGTAGAAGCGTCCAACGGCCGTATGGCTTTCATTGGTGCGATCCGCCAAAGTGACGAATTGATTGGGGTACAACGGATGCTCTTCGTCCGGCGCAAGCCCACCCTCGTAGACGAGATCAACCTGCACACTTTCCACAGTCCACTGAGCGGTCCCCGTGTAGAGTCCGTCCATTTCTACACGGTCAGTGTTGTAGTCGTCGGCTTCCAAACGAGCGGCATCAGCCTTGATCCGCAGATTGGTATCCTTGGTGACCAGAACAACCTTTTCCTTGCGGGTCTTCAGCAACGCCAAGGCACAGGCCAGGATCTGGTTATCGGCCTTGTGCTTATCGAGGGTGGAGAAGCCTAGATCCTCCCGATAAGGCGTGACATCAACCTTCAGGATGCCACCGCCTTCCATCGCCACGCCCTCACTGAGGCTGCCCAAGGCGCGGAGCTTATCCAACTGGCGGGAAACCGAGCGAGCATTGCGCCCGATCTCAGTCTGATCTTTCTTGAAGGTATCGATTTCCTCAATCACCACGATGGGAATGACAATATCGTGTTCCTGAAAACGGAAAATGGCCTGTGGATCATGTAGCAGAACATTGGTGTCGAGAACGAACACCTTCTTGGCGGATGCGACCATGAGGCTCCCCATTGAAGTGGTGATGGGACGAAGCCTAGCACCACCTTGCGGCAGGAGGAAACCAAAGCCGGCTACCCCATCACCAACCGCACCGCTTCGATCCATGACCTTGAGTCGAAGGCCCTGCCCTGGCATACTGTCCAGTCCGAGCCAACTTAGCTCAGTTGGTAGAGCAGCTGATTCGTAATCAGCAGGTCGTAGGTTCGAATCCTATAGTTGGCTCCAAT
>JFJP01000061.1_pt1 | contig 12948 bp, 12 predicted proteins | sample 431651 | NCBI WGS metagenome assembly JFJP01 (sample SAMN02602958, study PRJNA72255) | Microbial mat metagenome, whole genome shotgun sequencing project. | biome: fresh water; feature: sink hole; material: water; isolation source: purple microbial (photo- and chemosynthetic) mats found in... | reverse complement strand
CTGACGCCCAGGATGTCGAGAGCCTTCAGGGCTTCGACGGCTTCTTCGGCCGTGGCGCATTGCAGGGGCAGGTAGAGCAGGTCCTTGAAATGGCGCTGAAATCGGAGGTTGTGGAAGGCCGGTCCTCGGGAATGCAGCACGGGATCGCCCATCACGCCGCAGAGCGCGAACATCGAATTCAATCGGTGCAACCGCCAACCCTGCATGATGGCTAAGGGTAACTGACCGGGGGCGGCGGCGGGACCATTATCAGGCGCAGCATAGGTGAAGGCCCCGCCCCAGACGTTTTGAAGACACCGGCTGGGCAAGCCCTTGGGCCCCATGAGAAAGGCCGAGAGCGGAATGCTGTGATTCCGACAGTGGGCCAGCAGGGGTTTTAAATGCGCATTATCCGCAAGCCGGTCGGCGATGCCCACCCACTTGTAGGCATCGCCCTCCGGTAAGTTCTCCAAGCGCGAGGCTAGGTCAAACACGCCAGCGGGAACGTGGACGCTGCGCAGCAGGCGGGTGTGGAAACGGTGCTCGCGAATTTCGGTGGGAACCTCGAGTTCCCATTCCAGATCCACCCAGGCCGGACGGGCTTCCACCGCTTCCAGCAAGCGCGCCAGCCGATCGGCTTCCGTACCGGTCCATTGGCCGCCTTCACTCGAACGCCGACAACTCACTAGGCAGCGCCGATGGAGGGCTTCAACCAGGGCCCTTGGGTCGTATTCGGGAAACAGATCCAGCCGCAGTTCCGGCATGGCTTCGGGGGGAAGGTGGTTGACGCAATGCACGGCCTCTTCCCAGGTGGATTGGGTGAGGGTGACGAAGTAGAAGGGCAACGGGATCATGGTTCCATTCTTGGGCTAAGCCGCGATTTGGGGTCTATGTGTTCTTTCGCTTGGCCGCTTGCCAAACTGCTTCCATGCCTTCCAGGTTCTGGTTTTCCCATCCACCATTGGCGACCGCGAAATCTTCCACGTGGGCGAAGCGGCCCGTGAAGCGGTGCATCTGGCGGCGCAAGGCGCGATCGGGATCGACACCCTTCTTACGCGCCCACTGCACGAGGCTGAAGAGGACGTCGCCGAATTCCTCTTCGACTCGCAGCGGTTCGCTTTCGGCGGAGAGTTCGGCGATTTCCTCTTTCACCTTGTCCAGTACGCCGTCCATGTCGGGCCATTCGAAGCCCACCTTGGCGCAGCGGTGGCCGATCTCCATGGCTTCTTCCAAGGGCGAAAGGGATTTCGCGATGCCATCCATCACGCGGGGGGCCGTGGCGTGGCCGAGTTCGGCCTTCTCTTCTTGCTTGATGGCCTTCCAGTTCACGAGCACTTCGTCGGCATCGGCCACGTCCACCTCCGCAAAGACATGGGGATGGCGTCGGATGAGTTTGTCGACGATGGTCTGCTCCACATTGTGCAGATCCCAGGCACCGCGCTCTTGGGCCAGCTGTGCGTGGAAAACTACCTGCAGCCAGAGATCACCCAGTTCTTCGCAGAGGTGACGCTCTTTTTCGGGGTCGCCCACCACATGGGCGGCGAGGGCATCCAGGGTTTCGGCGGCTTCTTCGCGCAGGTATTTCGCCAGGGTCTGATGATCCTGTTTTAGATCCCACGGGCAGCCCGTTTCGGGGTTGCGGAGCAGGGACATGACGGCGGGCAGGGTGGTGGGTCGCATGTTCCCAGATTACAACCGCGCGGCGCCTAAAATCCGAAGGCGCTTAGAGAGAAGCGCTCGGCCAGCAAGGCCTGGCGTTCCCGCACGCCATCCAGCATGGCCTGGAAACGAGGATAGGCCCGGATTGTGGCCAGAAAGGGGCTTTGTTCGTACCACTGCACGCAAAGGAAGCCATGGGAGGAGGCCCGAACCGCCAAATCGAGGGCGCGGCCTTCCTTGCCATGCAGGGCCATTAGCTCGGCCAATTTGAGAATGAACTCGCCGTCGGGCGTGCGGAGGGCGAGGTGTTGTTGCACTAGCCTTTCCAGCGCTTCCAGGGATTCCTCCATTCGCCCCTCCAGGAAGGTCATGAGGACGAACCCGATTTGTCCGAAGCGCGCTTGGCTCCAGCCGTTTCCGGTTTCTCGGAGACGGCGCAGGGCCTCGACCCTATCGCCTTGCAGCAAGGCGGAATAGCTCATGTAGAAACGGAGGGGGGGGTTCCAGGTCTGTGTCCTCTTTACTCCGGTGAGAATCCAATTCTCAAAGCGTTTGAAATCGCCCAAATACAGGAAGGTATTCTCGATGCCGCCCTCATGCCCCGTTTGTGTGTCGTGCTTGAGCACGGCGTACTTTGCAACACTTAGTAGTCCCGCGTTTCGAGCGGAATAGGCGATGCGCTGGAGCAGAAGTCCTGAATGGGCATGAATGCGGATGGCCTGAGCGAGAATCTCCAGAGCCGAGCCATTCTTCCCAAAGTCCGACATCATTTGAGCAAGATCGCCTGCAGCAAACGGCAGTCCCGGTGCCAGGCTCAGGGCTCGGGTCAAAGAGTCCTCGGCCAAGGCTCGTTCTTCGGGAATCCAGTCGGGTTTAGTTACGACTTCCTGGTAGGCCGCGCAGCCGAGCAGGCACCAACCGAGGGCGCATTCGGGCGCTTGCGCCACCAAGCGCTCCAGGCGCGAGCGGAATTCGGGCGAGTGCGATAGCCGTGTCCAGATCGGGGGGAGCTCCAACAGTTCCCAGGCAAGACCGGGTGACCGGGGTAAAAGCCGAGCTTGGGAATCCGTGCCGAAGGTTTCCGGCAAGGCTTTCAGAAAGTTCTCCATGGCCTCGGTGGGCGGTGTGGGGGTCCCAGCTACTTCCTGCCAAGCTTTCCCGCCTCGCCGCCAACGAAAGCCCAGACACAGTAAATCGCCCTGGCGACTGGGGAGGAGTTGGAGTTGAAAGGCCCGCTGGCTGGTTGGAAAGGGCCAATCGGGGTGAGGACTTCGAATTACACAGGCAGGTGCCAACGTTTCGAGATGGGACTGCGTGACCCAAAGTAATCCCGGTAAGAAGTTGGTGGGAGCATCCGATGGCATGAGGTGGATGCTGAAACCCTCGCGCCAACGGCTGGGACGCTGCATCCAAAGCAACCCTGCCCCCACCAAACCCGCAACGCCCAAGCTACCCAAGAGGGCCCGGCGCGACAGGGTGGACTCGGAGGGCGTTGAAGGCATCAGGGACTTTCGGTCTAGTGGTTGCGGATCAGTTCCTCAAAGCTGCAGAGTCTACCCGCAAAGGCGCTGGCAGCAACGGTCGCGGGGCTAGCCAACCAGACTTGGCCGGGGCCGCTGCGCCCGGGGAAATTGCGGTTCACGGCCGATACGGTCACTTGATCGGCTCGGTTGCTCACGCCTGGGCCGGCGTTCACGCAGGCACCACACCCCGGGCCTAAGATGCGCGCGCCGGCTTCTTCAAAGGCGCTGATCCAGCCCAATTGGGTGGCATAACGACGAACATCTTCGCTTCCGAATTGGATGAAGAATTGAACATGTAGGGGCACTGTAAGGTTGTGTTCTAGCGCCCAACGCACCACTTCGTGGACTCGCTCAATGTCTTCACGTTTTCCGCCCGTGCAGCTGCCGGCATAGGCCAGATCGATACGCGGCGGGTTGTTCAAGGCGATCAGCTCGATTCCGTTGCCGGGATCCCCAGGGCTGGCAACCATCGCATTGATTGCAGAACAATCGATATCCAGCGTGTCGGCATATTCGGCACCGGGATCGCTGAACATCCAATCTTCGATGGGAATATCTGAATGTCGCCGCTCCCAGAGGAAGCGCACGGTTTGGGCATCTGGCGCCACGATGCCACTGAAGGCGCCGAGTTCCGCCGCCATGTTGGTGAGCGTGGCGCGCTCGTCGATGTTCAGGTGGGCCAGGGCCTGGCCCTGATACTCGATGATCCGGCCGACGGCGCCGCCTTCACGCAGAAAGGGTAGGCGTAGCAAATGGAGCACCAGATCCTTGGCCGCAATGCCCGGTCGCAGACGGTGATTTAAGCGAACTCGAAGGGTGGGTGGCACGGTGACTCGCACGTCCCCCGTAATGAAAGCGTTGGCGATATCGGTGGTGCCAACGCCAAAGGCGAGACAACCCAAGGCGCCGCTATGGGGAGTGTGCGAATCGGTGCCCACAATCACTTGGCCGGGTGTGGCGAAACGTTCGGTCATCAGGGCGTGGCAGATACCTTCGGCGCTGCCATCGGGTTGCTCGCCGAGCAGGCGGATTGCGTGGCGCTGGCAGAAGGTTTCCTGGGAGTGCTTCAGGCGGTTGGCTACCTCTAAAAGGCCCTGGGCTTGGCGTTCTTCGTTCATCACCCGATCCAGGAAATTGAGATGATCACGGAAAGCCAGGATCCGTTCGGGGTCTTTCATCTTTACGTTTTCGCCCATTGATTGGGCCAAGAAACTTGCCGCCATGGGTGTTACGAATTCGTGGGAAAAACGCCAATGGGCATGGACGAAAATTCCATCACCGGGCATGACGGCTGCCAGTCCGAGCTCGCCCGAAACGGGATCGATCACCGCATTGCGTGCCAGGATCTTTTCCGTCAGGGTCATGGGGCGTTCGGCATGGGCAGGGAGGGGTACAGCGAGCTCACCGGCCATGCGGGCGTTGTTGAAGGCGAACAAACCACCCTGTTCGACTACGGTTCGCGTAATGGGGTCCAGGTCCTGCGTGAATTCCTTGAGTGGGATGGCTTCTCCACTGCGAAGGCGGGAGATAAGGCCGAAGTCTGTGCTGGTGAACAGGCCGAGGTTTTGGCAATTGTGTCGATAGTGTGTTTCAAAGCTCTCGGCGATGACCAAGCGGATCCCGGCACACCATTCTGCGTAGGCGCTGGCTTCGCGCTTAGAGCCTTTGCCTCGACGGGCGCCCGAGACGCTGATGGAAAAAGCCCCCCGCCTCACGGAGCCTTCGCTCAAGGGGAACTGAGCGCCGCACCGCAGCCCGATGTAAGGAAAATCACCCAGGCGAGCATCGAAGAAATAGGACACCCAGCTGGGGGTGATTTCATCGGTACTGACCTCGTCTCGCAGAGGGCGGGCCGCTTCAAGAGAGAGATCTTCTCCCGCCAGCTGGCGCTGGATGCTGGCGGGATCCTCGCTCAAGAAAAGGATGCGCCCCGGGATGGTGACCGAATCCGACATGGACCGATCATCGCATAAGTAGGCATATGAAAGGGGCCTCCCGAAGGAGGCCCCGTTTGGAAAAGAGGTGCGAACTAGTCGCCTTCTTCTTCGTATTTTTCCGAGAGCTCGTCCAGGTGGGCCAGCAAGCGCTTGGCCATGTCTTCGTCTTCCAGGACCGTGAAATCGTCATCCTTGACTTCGAAGATCTCGATGCTGAGGTTGGGCTCTTCCTTGGATTCCTCACCCTCAGTGAAGGCCTGAACCTCGGCCAAGGGGGCCATGATGCAGAAGTGGCGGCCTTCGAAGTCCAACTCATCGAGAATGGCGTATTCTTCCTTTTCGCCGTTCTCGTCCTCGAGTTCGACTACCTCGATTTCGTGATCGTCATGTTCGTCGTGTTCGCAGTCGGGTCCGTGGACGTGCTTTTCATGGGCCATGATGGGCTCCTTACAAGGGCTTCAGAGTACGGCATGAGGCTCCCTGCTCCAAGGAGAATCACAGACTAGCTTCCCCAGTTGGCCTTGGCTTCACCGCAGCCCGTGACAATGGCTTGCACCCATTTTCGATTGGGCAGCTCGACTCGGATCTTGTCGCCCATGGCGCCGTTGCTGCGCGCCGTGGCATCGGCAGAAATGATCAGGGCCTCGAACTGCACACTGATTCGCACGCGCTCCCCGGTGCTCACGAGCGGGATGGGTTCCAGATCGGCTTGGGTCAGAATGTGACCTGCCTGGACATTGGCCCTCAAGCGGTATCCCGGTGAAAGGGTTGAAAGGGCCCCAGGGGGAGGGTTGCCTTCGAATGGCGTTTCCTCAAGCTGGTCTTCGGTGGGGACCACTTTTCGCGCCAGCGACAGCTTGGTGCGAAGCAGGTTACCGGTCCACCGGCCCTCCAGGTCGACCCGGGCATTTCCTGCCAAGTGGCCATCGACCAGGACCTTGAAAACGGCGAAAAAGGGTCCGGAAGGCTCCCTCTTACTTAGGTGAGAAGGCTCGAAGGTCACCTGAGCGCCTTGCACCCTTGGCAGGGTGGGGGATCGAGTCGCACGTATGACGTAATGCCCGGCCGAAGTCTTGCTCTTCTCCAGGGCGAACGATATGGCTTCTTGTTGAAGGCGCTCGGCCAAGGCGACGGGTGGAACCTGTTCGCCCGTGAGGCTCAAGAACCCAAAAAGAAGCACCACCAGCAGCGCGCGCATGGGATCACCGTTTCAGACTTGCGACGAGTTGCAGCATTTGGTCCACGGTCTGAATGGTCTTGGAGTTGGCTTCATAGGCGCGCTGGCCAATGATCATGTTCACCATTTCTTCGGCCACATCGACATTGGCCATTTCCAAGAAACCCTGTTGGATCGAGCCCAGTCCCTCCAAGCCTGGTGTTCCCTCGATGGGCTCCCCGCTGGCCAGGGTGGTCTGCACGAGATTTCGACCCAGTTGGTTGAGGCCCGTGGGATTGATGAATTTGACGAGGGTGATTTGGCCCACTTGCTGAGGCTGGGTTTGGCCCGGTTGGGTGACCGTCACCGTGCCGTCCTGGGCAATGGTAACGCTGGTGGCGTCCTGGGGAACGGTGATCTGGGGATCCAAGGCGTAGCCGCTGGCATTGACCAGGGCACCGTTCTGGTCCACCCCAAAGGAGCCGTCGCGCGTAAAGGCCTGGGTTCCGTCGGGCATGGTGATGCGGAAGAAGCCATCACCTTCGATGGCCATATCGAAACGGCCGCCCGTGGTGCGGAAATTTCCCGTCGAATATTCGTGGACCACGCTCTGGAGTTTGGCGCCGTGACCCAACTGGATGCCTGCGGGCAAGGTGGTGTTGGTGGAACTACTCGTGCCGGCTAGGTTCACCGTTTGATAGAGCAGATCCTGGAACTCGGCGCGGGCCTTCTTGTAGCCGGTGGTGTTCACGTTGGCCAAGTTGTTCGAGATGGTGTCCATGTTGTACTGCTGGACAGACATGCCAGCGGCGGCGGACCACATTGCACGCATCATGGGAAGACTCCTTCAAAAAGGCGATTAACGACCAGAGGCGATGTCATTGATGCTGCGGGCGTCCATGTCGTTGGACAGCGTGGATGCCACCTTGAGGCTTAATTCAAATAGGCGATTCAGCCGGATCATGTCCACCATGGCGGTGGCCATATCGACGCCGCTTTGCTCCAAGTAGCCCTGAGAGACCGTAGCGGTGGCAGGAGCATCCTGAAGGCCGGTGGGATCGTAGCGATTGGCGCCCATCCGGGCCAAGGCGACGGGATTCTTGTAGGCGCGCAGATCCAGTTGACCCAGAACTTCGATCCCTTGGCTGATCGTGCCATCGGGGGCCACCGAAAATGCTGCCTTTTGGGAATCAATCTGGATGTTGCTGCCATTTTTGCCCAGCACGGGAGAGCCATCTAGGGCTTGGAGTTGGCCCTTGGCTCCTAACTGAAAGCGTCCATCGCGGGTTGCCTGGACGCCTTGAGGCGTTTGAATCATGAAGAAGGCGTTACCCTCGATGGCCAAATCCAGATTGCGCCCGGTTGCCTTGTTGGCTCCTTGGGAGAAATCCATTCCGCGCTGAGCGAGCACGGTGCCGTCGTTTACATATTTGGTGAGCGGCAGATTCCGGCTACTGGCCTGGGCCTTATTGAAGATGGAAAAGAAGGTCTGCTCGCTTTTGAATCCCACCGTATTGGCATTGGCAAGGTTGTTGGACAGGGTGTCCAAGTGAAACGATCTGGCTTTTAGACTTCCGGCCGCAACGTAATAGGCGGGATCCATATAGGCACCTCTCGCCGGGTATCGCCAGAGCCGTGCCAATTTGGGTACGCCACGGATGGCTTTAGCAGCGAATTGGTAAGATGCCCTCGACCCATGCCTCGCCATCGGGGTAGCGCTCTCGTTTCCAAATGGGCACTCGTTCCTTGATGCGGTCCATGATCCAGGCGGCGGCTTCGAAGGCCTCTTTGCGGTGGGCCGAGGCCGTCACCACCACGACGGCAGCCTCGGTAAGGGGTACCAGGCCGATGCGGTGATGGATCAGGCAGCGCAGGAGGGCAAAGCGGGTCATGGCTTCGTCGCGAAGATTGGCTAATTCTTTTTCGGCCATGGGCACAAAGGCTTCGTAGGCGAGGGCTTCCACCGCCTTGCCGTCATGGTGATCACGCGCGCAGCCCTCAAAGACCACCACAGCCCCTGCGGCGGGATCGGTGGCCTCCGCTCGGAGTGCGGCAGTGTTCAGCGGCATCTCAAGGACAGCAATGGGATGGATCATGGGCTCGATACCTCGGGTCATCCCAGGTAGACTGCCACAACTTCCATTTCCCCGAGGCCCCTATGACACAGGCGACAGCAGGCCGCGTGGATCCCTCCGAGGTGTTCGATATCCTTGGTCGCCACATGCTAGTGGATGGTTTTCATCTCGTGATGGATTTGGAAAAATCCCAGGGATCTTGGATCGTAGATGCCCGGGACGGGCGGCGCTACCTCGACTTTTACACCTTTTTTGCCACCAGTCCCTTAGGCCATAACCATCCTCGATTGCGGCAGCCGGAGTTCGTGCGACACCTGGGTGAAATTGCCGTCAACAAGCCCGCCAATAGCGATATCTACACCACGGCCTTTGCGGAATGGGTAAAGACCTTTGCTACCCATGCACTTCCCGAAAGCCTGCCTCATCTCTTTTGGATTGATGGCGGCGCTCTGGCGGTGGAGAACGCCCTGAAGGCGGCCTTCGACTGGAAGGTTCGAAAAAACCTGGCCAAGGGCCAGGGCGAGAAGGGCCACAAGGTGATTCATTTCAAGGAGGCTTTCCATGGCCGCTCCGGCTACACCCTGAGCCTCACCAATACGGCCGATCCCCGAAAGCACGAATATTTCCCCAAATTCGATTGGCCCAGGATTCTCAACCCCAAGATCCATTTCCCACTTGAAGGCGAGAACTTAGCCCAGGTTCAGGCCGCTGAAACCGAAGCCCTGGCACAGATCCGGGCCGCGATCGCTCAGGATCCCGACGATATCGCCTGCCTGATCATCGAACCCATTCAGGCCGAAGGTGGCGATAACCATTTCCGGGCGGAGTTTCTGCAAAGCCTGCGGGCCTTGGCAGATGAATGGGAATTCTTGCTGATTTTTGATGAAGTCCAAACGGGCTTCGGTGCCACGGGCACGTGGTGGGGCTACCAGCATTTTGGGGTCGAGCCCGATATCATCGCCTTCGGCAAGAAGACGCAGTGCTGCGGCATTGCTGCGGGAAAGCGCCTGGACGAAGTGGACGGTGTGTTCAAGATTCCTAGTCGCATCAATAGCACCTGGGGCGGCAACTTGGTGGATATGGTGCGGGGCACGCGAATCCTCGAGGTGATGGTGGAAGAAGACCTTTTGGACCACAGCACCCGGCAAGGTCAGCGCTTACTGAAAGGCCTTCAGGAGATCCATCGCGAATTGCCCGATTTAACCTCTAACCCCCGAGGGCGCGGCCTTTTCTGCGCCATGGATTTGGTCACGCCCGCCCTGCGCGCAGCCACCATTGCCAAGGCTCAGGAGCGAGGCATGATCATTCTGGCCTCGGGGCACAATGGCCTTCGTTTCCGTCCCGCGCTCAATCTAAAAACCGAAGATCTGGATCTTGGGTTAACGCTGCTGCGGGAATGCCTTTTGGCCGTCAAGGGCTGAAACCGGCAGCTCCCGCGACTTTCTGGCAAGGTAGAGCTGGAGCCACTATGTCCCAGCACCCTAAGGTCGAACTCTATTGTGATGGCGCCTGCCTGGGGAACCCCGGGCCCGGAGGATGGGCGTACTTGCTCCGGTTCCGGTCCAACGAAGGCGTCAAGGAAAAGGAGGCCTCGGGCCCGGACCCCGAGACCACCAATAACCGAATGGAACTCTTGGCCGCGATTCGGGGCCTGGAGGCCTTGGCTAAGCCATGCGAGGTGCAACTCTTCTCCGATAGTCAGTACGTGGTCAAGGGCATCACATCCTGGATGGCGGGCTGGAAGCGAGCCGGTTGGCGCAAGGCGGACCGCCAACCCGTGATCAATGTGGAGCTTTGGCAGGCTCTGGATGCGCAGGTTCACCGACATCGCGTGAAGGCCACTTGGGTGCGGGGCCACGCTGGGCATGCCGAAAACGAGCGGGTGGACGAGATGGCCCGAGATGCCGCCGTACAGCAGAAGGCCCGGGACTGACCCGGACCTTCCAGAATGCGAAATGCTACCTAGCTTTGCCGAATTTGTAGCTGACCACGATTGAGCCATTGACGGGCTTGCCGCCCTTGGTGGCTGGGGAGTAGGTACTGTCATAGGCCGCTTGTTTGGCAGCATCGTTATAGCCAAAGCCTTCGATGCCTTTCTCGATGGTCACCTTGACTGCGCGCCCCTGCGAATCTACGAAAACCTTAACGGTTACCTCAATATCGATTCCGCGAAGATTATTGGGCAGGAAGTTTTTGTTCGCCAAGCGCGGTGCAGAAGGCATCACTCGTTTCAGGAAGGTCGGCGGCAATTCGGGCCCTTCCGCTATGGGGGCAGGGGCAGGGGGGGCGACTTGAGTAGGAGGTGGGGCCGCCGTGGGAGTGGGGGCTGGGTTATTGGCCGGGGTAGTGCCGGGTAGATGAGTCGAAGGCAGATTCTTAGGGAGCTGACTGGGAAGCTGGCTCGGGTTGATCTGAGCAACGGGCATACTCGGAGCGGGGGCAGTAGCGGGTTTGTTTACTGGTAGTTGGGCGATGGTCTGAATGCGCTGGGCCGTTTGCTGCTGTTGTTGTTGGGTATCCTGCTTTTGCTTTTGAAGATCGGCCTGCTGTTTGTTAGCTTCGGCGATTCGCTCCTCGGCCTTTCTCTTCTCTTCGGCGGTCTTGGCACCCTTCAGCTGAGACTCTGCCAATGTTTTTTCGGCCAGCACCTTCTGCTCTTGCCGATTAATATCCGTGAGGCGGGCAGCAATCTCGGCATTTTCTCGCTGGGCCATGGCCAGATCTGCCGTCGTCTTTTTGAGTGCTTGGGTATCTGAGTACGACTTGATTCCCAGGAAGCCCAAGAGTGCCACCACCGCAGCACCACCCAGAACGATTGCCTTGGTGTAGCTCTTGCCGCCCGTGGTTTCGAAAAGCTTGGCCTTGGCGGGTTCGGTTTCCAGGAAAGGTGAGAAGTCTGCAGCCTGATCGGCCTTCATTGCCTGATTGTCATGCTCGTTCTCCTCGCGGAACAGTGTGTGCATGAAGAAGGCCATGTTGAAGGTCGTGGGGCTGTAATCGCCATCGTAAAGAACTCGCTCCAGTTCCGTGATGAAGATGCTGGGGCTTTCGAAGCCCTTCTCCACGCCGAGCAGGCGTTTGAGAATGCCCAAAATTTCGGTAGGAATCAGTTCATCCTCTTGGGCTGCTTTCAGGGTCGCCTTGGCGAGCGTGGCGGACAGAAGGTCCTGGCTGGGCAGCTTGCTCAGGGTAAGGAGTTCGTAAAATACCGCGCCCAGGGCGAAGAGATCCTGCTGCAGGGCAGAAGTTCCCGCAGGGCCTTGGTAGGCAGCGCGAGAAGCCTGAATGGTGGGACATTTGGGCAGCAGGGTATTCAGGCAGGCGGCGAAAGGGGCATCCAGAATATGGGTGGCGCCCTCGAAGCTGATCCAGACGCTATGGGGCGATAGCATTCCGTGGCTCAGGCCCTTCCCGTGGAGTTGCACCAGCGCTTGCGCCAGACTCTGCAGCACGGAAAGCGCGTGATCGACGCCCAGTGGGATTTGTTCCACCTTGGATTTTTCGAGCATCTGGGACAAGCTGCGCCCCTGCACGTAATCGCAGACCACATGCATCGAGCGGCCGCCAAAGACTTTGTACCCGTGCCCAAAGCCCCGCTGAGTGGCCAGCAGTGCGGCAACTCGATTGATCTCTTCTAGCTTGGAGGGCAGACCCGCCTCGATAATTTCGTCGGAAAAAGTCCGCACCAAGGCATGGCGCTCCAGGCTGCTGCCCGAAAGCGAAAGACCCCGATGGATTTTCCCGAAGGGATCCGCGGTAAGTTCGTTGGCCAAAAGGTATGTGCCGAGTCGTGTGTAGGAGGCCATCGATTGCTCCAGAAAAATGGGCTGCTTGGAAGATAGCTCTGATTGGGAAGAATTCCTAGCTCTCGCGAGGTGTTTCCCATTGATCACCCACCGCCCGCCAAGTTTGGATCCAAATATTGGCGGTGGCGTTGACTCCGTTGGAGAAGGAAAGCTGAAGCTGGGCAAAGGGAACCGACAGGGTATCCCAGGCGCCCTTGGGGCCGCCCGCCTGCATATCGAAATATTCCAACAGCGTTCGGTGCCGGTCCCACTTGGTGGCCGACCACGTTACCAGGGCAGGGCGGGGATCCAGCGGGGCCGTGATGGCCCAGAAGGGTTCACGGCTGACCACCATTCGAGCGAGATGCTCGTCCCCGTAGGCCTGAAAATGATCGCGCAGGGGGGTCACGCCTTGGGAAGCCGAAGGGTCGGTCAGGAGTTGCACCATATGGGCCAGGGTTCCCAGCTCTCGCACCAGTTGGCCGGGGCGGCGGCGCTCTTCGCTCATGCGGAGGATGCGGCGGAATTGATCCTCCACTTCCTCTACGGTGGGCGCCTGGTCGCTGGATACCCCGCGCGCGCCCTGAGCGAGCTCCAGGGGATACTGGCGCAGGAAGCTCGCCATGCCCTTTGGGATCAAGCCCGTAGCTAGATTGGACTGGACCTCATGGAAGCGGGGGCTCCAGGCGGACAGCGATGGCAGACCTGCTGCCATCGCCAGGAGTGGGGAAAGAACTGAAAAAAGCATTCGAGCCACGGGACCTCGGGGGAGACATATCCAGAGTACTCACTTGCTCGATAAACTGCCCTCATGCTCACCCGCGAACGTCTTTG
>JFJP01029791.1_pt1 | contig 12950 bp, 6 predicted proteins | sample 431651 | NCBI WGS metagenome assembly JFJP01 (sample SAMN02602958, study PRJNA72255) | Microbial mat metagenome, whole genome shotgun sequencing project. | biome: fresh water; feature: sink hole; material: water; isolation source: purple microbial (photo- and chemosynthetic) mats found in... | reverse complement strand
TCCCTGGAGAAGGCGCAGGAACTGGCGAAGCGACGCATTGAAGCCATGCGTTTCGGGCGGGACGGAGATGAATATTTCTGGCTTCAGGACCTGACGCCGAGGATCCTGATGCATCCCTATCGGCCGGATCTCGTAAATCAGGATGTTTCAGAGTTCAAAGACCCCAGAAATGTGAGAATATTTGTGGAGTTCGTCAAGGTCGCCCTGGAAAAAGAGGAAGGGTTTGTTTCATACGTATGGCAGTGGAATGATGATAAAACCAGACTGGAAGCCAAGGAATCCTATGTCCGGCTCTTTGAAAAATGGAATTGGATCATCGGGTCGGGTATTTATGACAAGGAAGTCAAGGAAGACATCGTAAAGCTGGAAAGATACTTTCTGCTGGTGTCGATCATCATCGACCTGACCATCATCCTGCTCATCTTTTTCCTGGTCGGCAAGGGGATGAAAAGCGAGAATGCAAAAAGAAAGGCGGAACGGCTGCTGAATGAATCGGTCGACCGATACCGCGCACTGTCGGAAGCGGCGGCGGAAGGCGTGCTGATGCTTTCCAGAGCCCGCTGCAGCTATGCCAATTCGATCATGTATGAGCTGCTGGGCTGCAGAGAACCGCAGCTTCAGCTGCTGGAAGTTGATGATGTTTTTCCGGATGTATCCGGCAACGAAATCTGGAGGGAATGCCTTCAGAACCAGAACAGAACGCTGCCGGCAGCCAGGGTCAACGGCATCCTCAGACGATCGGACGGCAAGCTGATTCCCTGTGAGCTGGCGTTGAAGAGCGAATCGACCCGTTCGGGTGGTGACGCCATTGTGCTGGTGCGCCGATTGATGGACGGATCAGAGACTTCGAACGGAAGGCTTGAACTGCAAGGTCTGCTTCTGCCGCCCATTGGATTGGTGGCGGATATCACCGAGGCCATCTCCAGGGCGAAACAGGTGAATGATGTGGTCCGAATCTGCGGACGGTTGCAGGAACTGGTCCGCACCCTGCTGGCCAATGCGGTTTCCGCTACGGAAGTGAGTCGCATCCTGTCCGGCGTGACCGATGCGACCACACGGAAATTGATAGATATTGCCGTAGGGGAGAGCGGTCCGCCGCCTTCCGATTTTGTGTTTCTGGGTCTGGGGAGTCATGGACGAGAGGCTCAAACACTGTACAGCGATCAGGACAATGCAATTGTCTACAGACCGAGTCACCGGTTGAACGAAGCAGATACGAAGGCATACTTTCTGGCGCTTGCCGACAAGGTCTGCAAAGGACTTGAACTGGCCGGCTATCGAAAATGTTCCGGACAGAAAATGGCGAACAACCCTGAATGGTGCCAGCCAATCGCTGTCTGGAAGCAAAATCTGGAGAAGTGGGTCCAGTGTCAGAACCCTGAAGACATTCTGGAGTTTATTGTGTTCTTCGACTTCAGGGCGGTGGCCGGTGCCGAAGACATCGTACAGGAGCTGAGAAATCATTTGGCGGATGATTTGGCGGATAATCCGCAGTTTTTGGTGCAGCTGGCTAAGAACGCACTGGTATTCACTCCGCCAATCAGGCTGTTTGGCAGTATCGTGACAGATGGCGGGAAAGAGCATCCCGGTCAACTGGATGTTAAGTCGCCGAACCTGGCGATCGTCAGCTTTGTCCGGTTGTATGCCTTGAAACTGGGTGTGCAGGAAACCAATACGATTGCCCGACTGGAAGCCATCACCCGCACGGGAACACTGCTGGATTCAACGCGAAGAGATATCGCCACAGCCTTTGAGGCGCTGTTCAAACTCAGGTTGTGGAATCAGGTGCAGTCTCTGCAGAAAAATCATGAGCTGAGCAATTGGGTCAACCCGAGCCAACTGGGCCACATGGATGAGATGATTCTGATCGAGTGCTTCAAAGAGATCGAATTGCTTCAGGGCAGAATCCAGAGGGATTTTTTCGGCGGGAACCAGGTGATTTAGGGCTCGGAAGAAAACAACCTGCTCTGTTCCCGAAAACAATGGCCAAACCGGCCATTCCTTTCGGGAACAGAGCAGGTCGTTTCTTCCGGCACTCGTATCGATGTCAGGGATACAGAACAGGCAATCTGTTGAAAATTCCTAATACCCTTCTTCCAGCGCCTTGTGCGCTTCATCCGTATCGGTTGATTCAACCTGAAACCGATTCCGTGAATTGAAAACATAAACAAGCGCAATGCATGCCAGGACCAGCAAGGCCGCTTCACTCCACCAGATGCTCAGCCCGGCTGCCGTGAGCCCGGTTGGAAGCAGATTTACCCCTGTATGCAGGAGGACGGCCAACAACCAGTACAGCCAGGGTCGCCCTTTTTTAAGACCTTCCAGCACGACAAGGGACAGTGCGATGTGGATGGCCATCGTCAGGATGCGTTCAAGGCCAGCCGCGAAAAAGAGGTCCGTTCTTGTGCCGGTCAGGGCGGACACGATTTGGGTGACCATTTCCGGAGGCGCCTTTCCTGTCAGAAAGGAGTCAATTTTCCCTTGGTTGTAAAGGATGGACAGAACGAGATTGTTCACATAGGTAATCCCGGTGAGGAGGATTGCCTCGATGCCGCTGTGACCGATGCCGAAAGCCACACCGACCGCCCAGGTTTGACGACCTTTGAGAAGCCACTGAAAGGCGCCAAGACGTGCGGTTTCCTCGAACAGCCCCGCCGACAGGGAAAAGCCCAGCAGAAACAGGAATCCCCGGCTCAGCAAGATTCCTTGCTTCTCCAGATACGGAAGCCCAAACTGCAGCAGCGGAATCCGAATGAGCATCTGGGAAACGTAGAACGCCAACGCGCCTGCGACCAGAGGTCCGGCCATTCGGGCATGGCGTCTGCGCAGCAGCAGGAACAGCACGACCGGTGTGATGACGCACAGCACCAGCGTGAAAGACATGGCAAAGAGGGAAAGAGCGGACACAGGGGAAACCGGTTTCATTATAAGCCCCCGTTCTGATTTACATGCGGTTTTACTCACCTGCCCGTTTTGCTGTACGTTTGCCGAAATTCCCGTTCTGTTGTGATTCCTGCTGCATTACTTGATCTTGACGGCGGTTCCATATACCATGACTTCTGCCGCGCCTTGCATCACGCTGGTTGTAGCATAGCGGATGCCGAGAATCGCATCCGCACCAAGCTTTTCAGCCTGCAGAACCATGCGTTTGGTGGCGAGGGCCCGCGCCTCATCAACCATTTCGACATAATGAGTCAACTCGCCGCCAACCAGTGTTTTTAAACCGCTCAGAATGTCCTTTCCGAGATGTTTGCTCTGAATGGTGGACCCCTTGACCATGTCCAGGATCTCAAACGCCTTCCCGGGGATGGTTTCCAGAGTGATGAGCATCATGATGGTTGTCCTCCTTGTCAGTTTGTTCACATGTCGGTTTGTTCACTTAACTGTTTGTCAGTTTATTCATTTGTCTGTTTGTTGGCTGGCAGGCTCCTTTTTGATTGATTTCCGAGCCTTTTTAAAGCGGAAACGGTTCCAAGCCGGGGATAAATCTGCAGGCATTCGTCAGAATGCGGGCCACATGACCATATGCGCCGGAAACATGATGAATGAATGGCCCTTCCACAACTTTACGTTCCCAGGCCGGCCAGTCTTCCACTTCCATCCAGGCATATGTTCCTCCCGTTTTGGGACCGGATACGGTTTTCCCTTCGCCCGCCAGCAGCGCATATTTGCCATGCACGCCGTCAAACCGGGTGATGGTGACAGGTCCACGCTTCAACTCCCACTCGCCGGAACCGGATTTTCCGATGGCCGTACCTGTGCCATCCAGATGGAGGGAATGCGGGAACGGGCCGCAATGCCACAGCAGTTCCGCATTGTTGTTTTCCGGATGACGAATGGTCAGATCCGCAAAGAAGGAGGGTGTCTCGTTGTAGTGAACGGCATGCAGCAACACGGAACTGATGGCTCCATGGACATCGGCCTCGCAAGCGACGGGATATCCCATATCCGTCAATTCGCCGATGACCTGGCAAGGCATCACATCCAAGGCTGCACCGAAGGAAGACCAGCATTCCATGGCGGCTCCGGAACAGTGATTTGCATCCATTGCCTTTTTCATCACCAGAATCATGGCGGCAATCTTGCGCAGTTGTTTTTCCGTTACTGCAGCAACCTCCATTTTCGTGTGGAGATCCGCCAGTTTCTCCAACAGCTGCGGATCCTCGGAATCCGCAAGTGCCAGCACATCTCGAAAGAAAGGACCCGATGCGAATGGAACCACTTCAATGCCGAAATGCTCCAGAAGTTCCGGCTCGTTCATCATGACGCTCATGAAATCCTTCGGGCGATTCCCGACCAGCAGGATGCGCATGTCCGAAAAGGCTTTCACGACTGCAGCCGTACGGCAGAAATCTTCAATACCGGATACAAGCGCCGGATCAGAGGCATGGCAATTCTCAATGTACTGGAACGGAACATTGTACCGCTGCAGGACTTTTCCGGAAGCAAAGATGCCGCACTGTGTATCCAGGGTCCTCACGCCAGCGGAGTCAGGAGACGGGTCCCTTGCGCCCCAGAGGAGAACAGGTTTTCCGACCGCCTTGGCGACGCGGGCGATGATCTCTTCCAGTCCGAAATCGCAATGGATCATGAAGATGCCGTCCACGCCGGCCGCCTTCAGGTGTGCCGTCACAACCGGAATCTGGTCCGGTGTTGCGGCAATTCCATCGGGGACAATGCCTTCCAGATCCACCCATTCAATGGCGCCTTTCACATCCTTCAAGGCCTCATACAGATTGGTCTTCGAGCGCAGCACGTTTTCCGTTTTGGAGAATCCCATCCCGCGGCGGACCGGAACAAGGCCGATTTTCACTGTCATCTTTCTTTCCATTTCATCCTCCTCTTATTGGAAACAGATGGTTTGAAGACGTTTTTCCTATACCGGTCCGATTGAATGACTGGGTTGAAGCACTGTAACTCCTGCCGATCTGCATGATTTGCCGGGGTGGGGCACCGGGTGATGCAAGGCCTGCATGATTCCCAGCTATTCCGGCATCCGCATGACCACCTTGTAGGCTGAACGGTCCCGTGTCATCGCAACCGCACGATCGATGTCCTCCGCCGGCATCACATGGCTGTAGAATGTCTTCAGATCCAGTTCTCCGCGGGTGACCATTTCCACAATCTCCTCATGACAGTCGTGCTCCCGGTAGGGGAAGGACTGGATATGCAGGGTGATGTGGTTGGGCAGATCAAGCAGATCGATTTTGGAGTCGCGGGGGCTGAGCACGCCGTACAGCGCGACCTTTCCTCCGGGACGAAGCCTTTTGGCGCCTTCCACGAGGATGGCCGGCTTTCCGACCGCATCAATCACCAAGTCGAACTTCTGGTCCTGCAAGGCGTCGTCCATGGTCGTTTCGTGGGTATTGACGATCTGGTTGGCGCCGGCTTCATTCCTGATTTTTTCCAGGCGCTGCGGATGATGACCGACACAGTAGATCCGCCCGGCCTGCTGCCGACGCATGAACAGGCATAAGCCGAACCCGACCATGCCGTCCCCGTATACAAGGACATCCATACCAGGCTTGAACCCGAAATTGCGCAGGGATGTGAATATCTCCTTGACGGAGAGAATCAGCGCTGCATCCTCCATGGAAATGGATCCCGGGATTTTCCGGGTGGGCGTCCTGTCTGGAGCTTGCGGCGGCTGGAGCCCGTCATCGATCATCGCCTGCAAATCCCTCACCAGCGCATATTCGGCCATTCCACCCCATCTGATGATGTAGCCCGCATCAGTGGCCGGCCATGGCAGGGTTGGGTTGATGACGGAATCTCCGACTTTGAAGTAACGCACCTTGCTTCCTGCTTCGATGATGCGGCCGGCGCTTTCATGCCCCAAAACGGCAGGATAGGTCAGCTTTTCCCGTGAATGCTCATCATCGATGAATTTCATGTCTGTTCCGCTGCAAAAACCGCACGTTTCGACTTTGACCAGACAATCATACGCCTCCATGACGGGTTTGGGGATGTCGATCAGTCCCGTTTTGCCTTTTGCCAGGATTGCCACTGCTTTCATGATGGAACTCCTCCTCCGTGATTTGTCTTTCTGTCAACCGTTGTTGTGCAGAGAATGTGTCGGCAGGTATTGCGTCAGCTGACCCGCAGATTTGAAGCTCGTGAATGGCATTCCGTCCAGCGGGTTCAGGATTCGATGACCCGTGCCCCCATAGCCCTTGCTGCATCGCGCCAGGAAGCCGTTTTTGCTGAATCCGCCTGCCCATAGGCTGTTTGCGGGGGCGTGCCCATCCGTTCGGATTTGGATGCGCCCAGCGGATGATATGGAAGAAATTCCAGCGGTCTGTCCATTTCCAGGGAAAGAGCCGCCAGCGCCTGGATATGCGCAGCGCGGTCATTGAGTGTAGGAACAATCGGGCAGCGGATGATGAGGTCCGCGCCAAGTGTCCGAAGCCGGCGCAGGTTGGTGAGAATCGGTGCGAGCTCGGCCCCGGTATAGGCCAAATGCCTGTCTGGATCTGTTTCCTTCACATCATAGAGAAACAGGTCGGTCAGCGGTGCGATTCGATCGAATGCGGAAAAGGGAACAGCTCCGCAGGTCTCGACGGCACAATGAATACCGGCCGGCTTCAGCAGCCGCAGAATGGCTTCCGCAAATTCAATCTGGATTAAGGGCTCTCCACCGGAAATCGTAATGCCGCCGCCGCTTGCCGCATAATAGCGCTGATCCCGCAACAGATCGGCCACGACCTCCCCGGCTGACATCCCGCGTCCAACGACTTCCAATGCGCCGGCTGGGCAGGCATCCACACAGCGTCGGCATAACCTGCAGGCGGTACGATCCAGGGTATGCCGACCCTGCACGATTTGATGGACATCGGGGCACAGTTGCTCGCAAGTACCGCATTCAATGCAACGGTTTCTGGTGAAGGACAGGAGCGGTTTGCCGGATATGCCTTCCGGATTGTGACACCAGAGGCATTTCAGCGGGCAACCTTTGAAAAAAACAGTTGTGCGGATGCCAGGTCCGTCATGCACGGAGAACGCCTGAAATCCGAAAATGCTGCCCCTTACCGTTGACGGGTCTGCTGACATTTGCATGTTTTACCCTCTTCATCCGTGCTCTTTGCAGGCGGCTCAATTCGCCAGCTCGTGCGCTGTCCGGCTGATGATCTCATTCTGCAGCTGATGGTCCAGGTTCACGAAATACTCGCAGTAGCCGGCTATCCGTACCACAATATCACGATTCTGCTCCGGATGGATCTGGGCAGCCTTCAAATCCTCAACCCGCTGCATGTTGAACTGCATCTGCGGTCCGCCATCCTGCAGGTAGGCATGGATCAAGGAAGACAGGATGATTTTCCCCGAGGGCTTCTGTGCCCAGCTCGGGTTGATTTTCACATTAAGCGCAAATGCGCCGGTCACTTTTGAGAAATCCAGCTTCAGAACAGAATTCAACAGTTTCGTGGGACCGTGGACGTCTTTGCCCTGGCTGGGTCCGATGCAGTCGCTCAGCGGTTTTCCCTTCAACCGGCCGTTTGGTGTCGCACCGGTCACTTCGCCGGATGTGACATGCCCGTTGTATGAAAACAGGACGTTGACAAAACGGGCAGTCTCATCCTCGTTGCAGCTGAAAACGCCTTCGCTGTATGCATCGAAAATGGTCTTGGCCAAATCGTCGGCCTCATCCAGATCATTGCCGTAGGCTGGAGTCTGGGAGAACAGCATGGCACGAAGCGACTCATTTCCGGCAAAATTCTGCTTCAGCACCACCGACAATTCGTCAAGACTCAGCTGCTTCCTGTTGTAAACGAAGGTCCGGATCGCCGACAGGGAATCGGCCGCCGTACCAAGTCCGGATCCGCCGATGGCTATCTGTGCGGGAAGCGCGGCTCCACCCTGGAACATGTCAATGCCTTTTTCCAGACAATCGTCGATGAGAACCGAAGCGAAGGGATCATAATGATTCTGCCGCATTTGTGAAAGCTTTTCCAGACCCTGTGCGTGTGAGCGGGCGATGGTTTCGCTCATTGCCAGCAGATAGTGCCGCATGAACGCGTCAAAGTCCGGAACATGAATTTTTCCGAGACGGCTTTGCTCCATCACGTCGAGAATCAACTGGACAAAACTGACACCGCCGGCACCGCTCCAGTTTGCCTGTCTGCCTTGAATCATGATCTCCACACAACCCATGTTGTAGTAATCGCGCGCGATTTCCACCGGATAGCCGAGTTTCACGAGATTGGGCACCCAGAGCTGGTCGTTGAGGATCATGGGCATGCCGAAACCGACCTGAATGGTCTGAACGGATTCATCCAGCAGCCAGGCCGGACTGACTTCACTGTCAATGCGGACGGAGACGTTCGGATAAGGCAGGCGCAGGGCGCGGATGGTTTCGATGCAGCATTTCGTCAGGTCGCTCGCGCCATCGGTTCCGTCGGGCCGGACACCTCCGAGGCAGAGGCTCTGAACGGTGCGCATCTTGGGCTCGTTCACCTTGAGGAAAACGCAGGCCATCAGCTCGGATGCCTCTTTGCGGCTCATCCGGCCATCCTGCAGGTCCTTCTCGTAAAACGGCCGCAGGTACTGGTCGAAGCGGGCAAAGGACAGCGCGCATCCGCCTGCAATGTTTGCGATGACATGGGTCATCCAGACAAGCTGCAGCGCTTCACGGAAGGTTTCCGGCTTTTCAGACGCGATTCTGCGGCAGATGGCCGCCATTTGACCCAACTCCTGCGCTCTGGCCGGGTCCGCGGTCTCGCGCTCCTGCTCCAGCGTCCCGGCATAGCGTTCAATGAACCGGATCGCCGCCACCAGGGTGATGCGGGCTGCCGCATAGAACGCTTCCTTTTCGGGTGCTGCGCCGGCGGCCAGCTGATCCACTTCCTGAAGCAGGCTGCCGAATCCGCGCCGCACCAGTTTGTCATAGTTGAGGTCAAGATGGTTGGCGGCTTCCCACGGGAGTTCGCCGATCAGGCGCATGTTTTCCTCGCCATAGTCATACTCAAAATGCCGTTCGATGACGCGGCCTATCTCAAACGCTTCCACTGTGGTGTCATGCCGGTACTTATCGCTGAGAACCCGAATGATCTCCTGCATGTCGAGAAACCGGATGGAGGCATCATAATGGTCCCGGGCCATCACCGCCCAGCGTTGGGTGGAAAAACTCACATTCTTCTTGTATCCGATGGCGATTCGGCTTTTGTCCACTGCAGCCTGCCCCGATTTGACGGCGATATAGTCTCGAACCGCCTGATCCGCCGAGGACAGCAGCAGGTCGAAGGAAGGCACATCCGGATCCAGCGGCCATGTACCGAGGACCGATCCGGTCACAAGCTCATGGGGAAAGACGACCTGACCCGCCTGATCAAGCAGGAAGGCGAATGCCTTGGCGCGCCGGATCCGGGTTGCTTCCCCCAATGTATCTTTCAGGGATTGCGCGATGAGTGGGAAGAATGTGGTTTTGCGGACCCCCGCGTCACCAAGCGCCTGAATGTGGTTTTTCAACATAGTTGTTCTTTCCGTCATTGAAAACCTCCTGTGGAACAGCCCGCTGCCGGTTTATTTCTTGTTTTCATCGTCGACCATCTTGTTCAGTCTGTTGAAGGCCAGTTTGACAGCCAGATCATACCCATTCTTGAAGTTGACGAGATTCTGACCGATTTTTCCGCGCCCCGCCTTCCAGCCGCTGACGCTGATCTGGAACTGTCCCGCGCCGAGTGCCATGTTTCCGAAATCGTTCTCCCAGAATGGCGTGAAATCGGACGGGTTGATGGACAAGGCGCCATCCTTCTTCATATCCTTGATGCTCAGGAATTTGTCCAGAATTGTGCCGATCATCTTCGTCAGGGACTCCGCCTGCTTCAGAAGGGCTTTCGTATCGTCAATAACCAGCGCAAACGTGGCCAGGCTGGTTATAGACATCAGCGTGCCGACCAATGCGCCGGCTCCGAACTTCTGCCAGTCTTCCGTCGTCGGTTTGATGGATACCTCCACCATCGCGCCGTGCTGTCCGTTGTCGAAGACGGAGATGGCTTCGTAGGTCTGCGAATCGATCTCCAGCCAGGCCCAGCGTTGCTCTCCGTTCACCAGTGCCGGCTTCAGCGGGGTGATGATGATGGTGCCGACCTTTTCGACGGCCTCCAGCAGGCGCATCGGGGCATTTCCCAGCTCATTGAGTTCCGCCAGTGCTTCCTTCCGCGCGTCGTCCTCATCCTCGATCAGCAGGAAATCGGTGCCTTTCGGCAGCTGACCCCATAACTCCCTCAGCCCTGTCTTATTCTCTCCCGTCAGCGCTTCGGATTCAAGCATGGAAAAATAAATACCGCCCTGCAGGTTGTAGGCGTCGCGACTTTCCTGTTCTCCGCTGTGGATTTCATTCAGGGACTGCATCAGATCGATGGCGGTGACCGCCGTGCCATCCTTCCCCTGCCAGGTGGTCAGCATGATGCACCGCGGCTTGTTGACGCGGCCCATCATCACGCCGAGACTGTCGGCCGCAATCGCATCATAGGCAGACTGGTTCGTGATGAAGCGGTAGAAGATGTTGCGTCCGTACCATTTCAGGGCAGACGAGGGCTCCGGCTTCAGACCCTTGTCTGAAACCTGCTTCATGGCAGCCTCCAGGGCGGCGGCTGATTCCTTGCTCAGGTCCGGCAGGTTGATGGCCAGGCTGAAATAATATTGGTCCAGCGTCTTCCCTTCCGTCAAGGTGTTGTAATTGCTGAAATCGGGCTGATTGCCGCTGATGTCCTCCACCAGCACCTTGACCCCCAGAATTTTGCTGTCGACCCGGATGCGGCCCAAACCGCCCACTTCACCTGCCGACGTGCCGATCACCGCGCCATACAGGGAGCCCCTGTCGGTGGGAATGACGGAGAAGCCGATATCGATCGGGTCCGTGCTGAGTTCATGCAGCGGCATCGTCTTTTCCAGCATCAGCATTTCCTGCACCGAATCGCCGCTTTCGCCGCCGCCCAGCGCAGAACCCGCGTCTCCCGCGGTTCCTGCGGCGGTTCCGTCTCCCTGGGTGGGGATATACTGGACGAATACGCTGACGGTGGCGGTCTGGGGATTGTCCCCCATGTATCCGCCGAGGCTTTCAGCGGGGAAGTAGACAAGGCCTTCCAGACCGGAAACATCCATCATGAAAGGAATCACGAACATTTTCCGTGCACCGCTCGTGTTCACGTAGGAGATGCCGAGTGGAACCGTCCGCGCGCTGTCCGGATCGATCCCCGTCTGCTCCAGCAGGAGCTTTTTACCCGTTTCGGTGAGGGAAAGGGCGCGTACTTCCGGTGTAAAACCAAGTTTGGCGAAGAGCCGCTTCGCCAGGTTCGTCATGTCGCCGATTTCGCCCCAGCCCTGCGTGAGCACGGCTTCGGCTGCATATCCGTATGCCTGCATGCGGCCGCCGTCCCGGTTGAACGGCAGGCAGCGGAGGGATTGCAGCGCTTTGAGCGCCTGTTCCTCGGTTTCAATGCCGGCGATGATCTGCAGCCCGTATGTCGAGATGGGTGGAGCGGAAACCCTTACACGCTCTTCCTTCCCGGTCAGACTGACCTGGATCTCATCCGGTCCGGCACCCTGACCGAGTGACCGGTATTTGGCCACTGCGGCGGTGACCGCGTCATCCAGCTGATTTTGGAAGGTGGTTTCGGGGGCGATTTCTTTTTTCAATCCCAGCAAATCAGGACTGGCAAAGGCTTCTGTGCCAATCGGAACCTGCAGGTTCTTCACATAGGGCGATTGGAGCGTCCAGTCCGCAAGGTTTCCGCCCGGTTGCTGGAACACGATGACACCACGTCTTGATTGCCCCTCAAATACGCCGAAACCCTCATCGATGCCGAAAACAAGATCCTTCGTCTCCGCCCTTGGCTTGATAATATCGCCATTCGATTCCCCGCCTCCGCTCAAGCCGCTTCGACCGGCCTTCGTGTTTGCAGGCGTGTCTTTGAACGCCTTGTTCACCAGCAGGAAGAAGTCTTCCGGGATGCGGATTCCTTCATTGCCGGGCAGATCGGTGACCGTTACATCCAGTAGAACCGTATTGCCGAATCCGCCTGTTTTCTTTCCATCCGCCATGGTGAAGCTGAGGGAACTGTCCACCGCAGTTATCTGGTTGACAACGATCTTGACACCCTGCCCGTCTGCCGTTGCAGCGGCTTTCGGGGAACCGTAAGGGTTTCCGGCGACAACGGGGATTTCCGCCTTGCCGGTTGCCAGGTCAAAAAACAGGCTCGACTTGGTCTTGGCCAATCCCTGGGGAAGGTCATACACCATGCGCACTGTATTGTCGGAAGCAGGTCCGAGCATGGCGGGCTCCAGAAATCCGAGAGGAAGGGAGGCTGTCACATTGCTCATCTTTGTCATGAGGGCGCCGGAGACTGTATCGAGTTTCAGCCAGATGCGTTCCCGTGGATCAAGATTCAACAGAGCCTGCACTTTGCTTTCAAACTGCGCCTCCACCACCTGGAAGGAAGAGCGTTCTCCTGCCTCATATCTGTCCACCTTCGGCTGTAAGGTTGCTGCCGTCACCTTCATGGAGAAAGTGTCGGACAGTTTCACAGGCGCCGAGGCGGGCAGTTTGCCCAGTTCCGCCCACTTTCCCGACATCTTTCCAGTCAGCGGAATCTGGATGTGTCCATGGTTCGTGTCATAGAAATGAAGGGACTGCTGGGTGAATCCCGGAGAGGCAGGAACGACGAAGACAATGACACCGGATGTTTTTGTTCCGGGCTTCAGGGTAATCTCCGGACTTCCGTGCGGAGAGATGGGCTTTCCGGCCAGCCAGGTCGCCTTCGAGGCCGGGTAGAGCCCTTCCTCATTCACCCCGAGGTAGAAATGGTTGAACAGACTGGGGATGACGTAAGGAATATTCTGGGCGGTCTTGTTTTCCAGTTCGATTTCCAGCGCAACAAACTGTTTGTCGTTGCTGTCGCCGTCCACACCCATGAAACGGCTGAGGTAAACCCCTTGCTTCACGGTCAGCGCCA